>Ga0302180_10000809_pt1 | contig 25206 bp, 28 predicted proteins | sample I_Palsa_E3_2_FD_200575 | JGI IMG/M metagenome (GOLD analysis project Ga0302180, IMG submission 200575) | Peat permafrost microbial communities from Stordalen Mire near Abisko, Sweden - I_Palsa_E3_2 | ecosystem: Environmental > Terrestrial > Soil > Palsa > Peat permafrost | place: Sweden... | reverse complement strand
CGCCATGAAAGTGCCGCCATACGTCTCGGCCATCACCTTCGTCAGCGCCGCCGTCAACGTCGTCTTGCCATGGTCCACATGACCAATCGTCCCCACATTTACGTGCGGCTTCGTACGCTCAAACTTTGCCTTTGACATCGCCAAATCCCCATCGAATGGCGGCGCGCTTGCGCGCACCGAAAAAATCCTTCCCCGCCGAGCCCGCTTGAGGTGGAGCCCACGACCGGAATCGAACCGGTGACCTCGTCCTTACCAAGGACGTGCTCTACCGACTGAGCTACGTGGGCAGACACACGCTGGAGCGGGTGGTGGGAATCGAACCCACACCATCAGCTTGGAAGGCTGAGGTTCTACCATTGAACTACACCCGCTAACTCCAAGACTCCCGAAGAATCAAGGAGCTATGAACGGCAGAACCACTCCCCAAGAACGAGCCCAACCTGCCCCACGAATAGCCGACGCAAGCCGATCCCTACCCCCGGAGGCAGTCAGCTTGTGAACTTCGTAATGTTACGTATTTTTCGCCGCCGTGCAAGACCGGTGCCACATGGGCAAGAAGGGCGCGGAGTGTAATCTGAATTGAGAAAAGAGAGAACTGCGTTTGAAGCGCGAGTCGGCATTGGCCGGAGCGAACCGCCTGACGGCGCCACGCCAGGCTACTGGATGGCACTGCCTGCTCTGCATGCAGCGCATTTGGCTCCCGGCGCGCCCGGCTGGCGCCTTCGCAGACGCAAGCGGGTTGCCTCATGTCCAATTTATGGATACTTTATGGATACTCTATGGATATGGCACAGGACAGATGCACCCCATGACCATGCATATCAATCTCTCCGATGAAATGGAGCGCTACATCAAGTCCAAGGTCAGCACGGGCTTCTATGGCAGCGCAACGGAGGTCATCCGCGATGCAATCCGGCGCATGCAGGCAAGTGACGCAGAGCTTGCAGCAGTGCAAAGCCGCGCGCCGCCAGGCGTCGCGCCGCCGGGTTGACGGCGACACATCTTTATTTGCAGATTGATCAGAAGCGCCGCGCTTGCAAGGCCGCGCGTCGCAACCTTAAGCGCTCCACAGGAGCGGAAACAGGGGATGCTCCATGGGAGCGCCCGGGGCCAAAGACTCGGCGAGCCCGGGAAATTCCGGCGACGTCTTCCAGGCGCGCGGTGCGTGCACAATGTCATCGCCGAGGAAGCGCAACGAAAAAACCCGCCGGCGGCGCATCCCGTCGACACCCGCCGCGGCATGCAGCGTCAGCATGTGAAAGCAGACCACATCCCCGGGCTCAATCGGCCAGCCGAGGATGCGATGCCGGTCGCGCTCGGCGTCAATATCCGGCAAATCCGCGAGCTGACCTTCGGGAAACCAGCGGGCCTGCGCATCCATGAAGCTGCGCGGCATGAGCCAGGGCCCGAGGTGCGAGCCGGCCACGAGCTCGAGAGTTGCCGCGCGGCTGACCGCGTCGACCGGAATCCAGAAGCTCGCGTTCTGGCGGCCTTCAATATTGTAGTACGGCTGATCCTGATGCCACGGCGTGCGCGCGCGCGTGCCGGGTTCCTTGGTGAGCATGTGATCGTGGTACAGCCGCACGGTGCGGCTTTGCATGAGCCGCCCTGCAATTTCGGCCAGCGGTGACTCAAATATAAAGCGGCGGTAGTGCTCGTTTTCCTGCCAGCTGCAGAAGTCCTCGACGAACCGCCCGGGATCATCGGGACGGCTGGCGACTTTGGCGCGGCAACTCGGATGCGCAAGGTTGGCGTCAATCCCCGCCCGCAGCAGCGCCACATCGCCGGCATTTAGCACCTGCCGCAAACACACCGCACCGTCGCGTCGAAAGGCATCGATGTCGCAGGGCGCGACCCTCACACGGTGCCTGCCTTCACGAGCACCATTTTCGCAGGGTCGATGTGCTTCTTGATCGCGCGGTTCACATCTTCGAGAGTCAGGGCCTCAATCGCACGCGGATAGTCATCGAGCCAGGAAACCGGATAGCCCCTGAGGAGCGCCTGCTCCAGCGCGGTCGCAAGTCCACCGGTCGTCGCGAGGCTCACTTGATAGGAGCCGACGATGTCCGTCTTGCGCGCCGCGAGCTCCTCGGCCGTGACGCCGTCGCGCGACCATTTGAGAAGCTCGCGCCGGGTCGACTCGATGCCCTGCTGCAGAAGCGCCGGCGCAAAGGTGCCGCTGATCCTCCAGTAGCCGTCGGTCAGAGCATCCTCGCCCATACCGGCGCCGATGTCGTAGGTCAGGCCCTCCTTGTCGCGCACCGATCCCATCAGGCGGCTCGTGAAACCGTTGCCGAAGATGGCGCTGCCGACGCGCAGCGCGAGCGCGTCCGGATCACGGTACCGAAGGCCGGTCGCCTCCCCCAGTAGGAGCGATACACTCGCCTTGCCGGGCACTGGGATCGATTCCTCCCGCGGCGCCGCTGCGGCGGCCGGCGCGACCGCGTGCAGAAAGTCACTGCCGCCCGTCCATCCGCCGAAGGCTTTGGCGACATCCGCCTGCAAGGCGCGCACCTCAAGATCCCCGACCGCGATGAGGGTCAGGTGTGCGGGGCCATAGTGCTGTTGGTGAAAGCGCTTCAGATCCTCGATCTTGGCGCTTTGCACCGCGGCGATCATCTCTTCGGTCGAGGCGGGGCGATTCGGATGGCCGACAGGAAAAACCGCACGGTCAAATGCCTCGCCGGCACGCGCGCTGGTGTTCTCCAGCGAGTGCTGCAGACTGCCGATGGCGGCCTGCTGCGCCTTGGCGAATTCGGCCGGCGCGAAGGCAGGATTGCGCAGCTGTTCGGCGATGAGGCGGATGACGAGCGGCAGATCCTTCTTCAGGCATTTGGCGTGAATCTCCACCAGCTGGATGCCGACCTCGAAGTTGATCTCCGCGCCGACGCTCTCCAGCTGCTCTGCAATCTTGAATTGATCTTCGCTCTTCGTACCGCGGTCGAGCATCATCCCCACGAGCGTCGGCACCGCCGCGTTGCCCGAGCCTGCGAAAGCATCGCCGGCGGGCAATGAGCCGACGATCGTTACCACATCCTTGACGGCGGTCGGATAGGCGATGAGATCGACGCCTGCGGCCTTCGCGCGCACGATATGTTGCGCGATCTGCGCTGCAAGAACCGGGGCAGCGAGGCTCACGCCCGTCAGCAGCACAAGTCCCGTCGAGAGCATTTTCAAGGAATTCATTTCTTCTCCACGGGCACAAACCAGCCGGTGGTGCTCTGATCGTGCCCAAGATACGTCTTCGCCACGCGCTGCACATCGGCCGGAGTCACTTTGGCCACCTTCTCGGCGTAGCGTGCATAGAGCGTCCAGTCCCCGACCGCGATCCATTCATTCAATGAACTCGCCACATTTGCAGTGCCATCACGTCCATAGGCCTCCGCGGCCTGATATTGGCGCACGATCCGCTCCACTTCGGCTGCAGTCACGCCGGCGCTCTTCAGCTTTTCGATCTCGGCAAGCATGATCTTCTCAACCTCGTCGTGGGTTGCGCCCGGCGCGAGCGTGGCGGTTGCGATGAACATGCCCGGATCGCGCAGCCGGTAGGCGCCGGCTTCGCTTCCGAGCGCCAGACTCTTATCGACGAGCACCGGGTAGAGCCGGCTGCTTTTGCCGTCCGAAAGGATCGATCCCAGGACCTCGAGTGCGGGCAGGTCCGCATCGCGCGCGGCCGGGACCTTGTACGCGATCAGGACGTTGCCGAGCTGCCCGGGGCGCTCCAGCGTGACGCGGCGCGCGCCCGATTGCGGCGGCTCTTCTGTGTACACGACCGGGATCGGCTGGGGCGCGCGCGAGATTTTGCCGTAATACTTGTCGACGAGCTTGAGCGCCTGCGCCGGATCGACGTCGCCGACGATCGTGACGGTGGCATTGTCGGGCCAATAAAATGTGTCGTAGAAGGCGCGCAACTTTTCGATCGGCACGTGCTCGATGTCGCTGCGCCAGCCGATCGTGGGGTGATGATAGGGATGCGCGATGAAGACCAGCGCCTGCACCTCCTTCATCAGCGCGGACTCGGGATTATTCTCGCCACGCTCGAATTCGTTGCGCACCACCGTCATCTCGGCCTGGCGGTCCGCCTCATGCAGCCACAGCCTGCGCATGCGGTCCGCCTCGATGGCGATGTAGCCCTCCAGATGATCGCGGCCCAAGGTGGCAAAATAGGTGGTGCGATCGTAGGACGTGTTCGCATTGAAGCCCGCACCCACCGCCTCGAGATATTGTTTGATGCTGTTGCCCGCCGGATCGTTGAAGCCTGCGCTGCCTTTGAACATCAGGTGCTCAAGAATGTGCGTGGCGCCGGTGGAGCCGGTCACCTCGTTTCTCGAGCCCACGTGATACGTGACCTGGAAAGTGACCACCGGCGCGGAATGGTCCGGCTTCACCAGAACCTGCAGGCCGTTGGCATCCAGGGTGTATTCGTCGATGCCGGCGAGCGACTTCACGTAGCTGAAGCCTGCGACATTGACGGGTAGCGCACGCGCGCCGGAGCTGCCCAGCACGCAACCGAGTGTTGCGGCATAAGCCATCAGTGAACCGGACACGGCCGGCCATCGGGAATGCTGCATCGGTGTTCCTGTATATAAGGTGATGGTAAGGCAGCCGCTGCCGGCTGCGGGTCGCGCGACACGGCACCCACAGCTATGACCGCGCAGGGACGCTTAAGTTTATCGCTCTCGCGCGCACTACCGCCGCTTGGGCGGTCGCGCGCGCGATCGCTCACGTGGTGGAGGGGGTAGGATTCGAACCTACGAAGGCGTAAGCCGGCAGATTTACAGTCTGCTCCCGTTGGCCGCTTGGGTACCCCTCCGCGAAACGAGCCGGGCATTCTCATTTTTGTACCCGTGACTGTCAATTTGACGCGCCGCTTCGCGGCAGTGCGCCACGTACGAGCGCGCCCGCCCGCACGACCGCGCGGCAGGGATTGAAGCCTGACCAATAGCCGAGCTCCTCGATCGAATCGACATCCCAGAGAGCAAAATCGGCGGCCAGCCCCAGTGCGAGCATGCCGCGCTCGCCGGCGAGCCCAAGGGCCTGCGCCGCATGCCGCGTGACTCCCGCGAGCGCCTCTTCCTGAGTGAGCGCAAAGAGCCGCGTCGCCATGGACATCGCCAGCTGCAGCGATGCGCCCGGTGCAGAGCCGGGATTGCAATCCGTCGCGACCGCGATGGCCGCGCCGGCGGCGCGCAGCGCCGCGATCGGGGGCTGCTGAGTGTCGGCAAGACCGTAGAAGGCGACCGGCAGCAGCACGGCAACTGTGCCCGCATCCGCCAGCGCCTGCGCCTCGGCCGCCTGCGCATATTCCAAATGATCGCAGGAGAGCGCGCCGCGGCGCGCCGCAAGGCGCGTACCGCCAATATTGCTGAGCTGTTCTGCATGCATCTTGATTGGAATGCGCAGCGCCAGCGCGGCATCATAGAGCCGCTCGGCCTGGCGCGTGTCGAAGGCGATCTTCTCGCAGAAGATGTCGACCGCATCAACCAGCCCTTCGGCATGCAGCTCCGGCAGCCACTCACGGGCGATGGTGTCGATGTACTCATTCGGCCGCGAGGCGAACTCCGGCGGCAGGGTGTGCGCTGCGAGGAGCGTCGTCTTTACCGTCACCGGAAAGAGCTCGCCAAGCCGGCGCGCCGCGCGCAGCATCTTCGCCTCATCGGCCAGGGTGAGTCCGTAGCCGGATTTGATCTCGATCGTCGTCACCCCCTCGCCCAGTAGCGCCGCCACGCGTGGTGCGGCGCACTCGATGAGCTCTTGCAGAGTTGCCTGCCGCGTTGCCCGCATAGTGGTAAGGATCCCACCGCCGCGCGCGGCGATCTGCGCATAAGTCGCCCCGCGCAGCCGTTCGGCATATTCGGCCGCACGCGTGCCCGCGAAAACCAGGTGCGTATGACAATCGATGAGTCCCGGGGTGATCCAGACGCCCCCCAGATCATGGCGTTCGGGATTTGCAGCGCGCAGTTCGGAAGGCTCCTCGCCGGCCGCTCCGACCCAGGCGATGCGACCGTCGCGCACGGCGAGCGCACCTTTTTCGATTACGCGCATGCGCTCATCGCAGGTGGCAATGCAGGCGTTGTGCCAGAGGCTGACGGCGGCGGAATTCGGCGGTTTCGGCACGATGCGCCGATGTTAGCAGTGCTGTTGGCGATTCATGGGCTCTGTCGCATACTCTTACGTGCGTAGCGCCAACGGCGAAGGATAAGAAGGCACTCCATGATCTACGACAGCATTCTCGGCACCATTGGCCGCACTCCGATCGTACGCATTCAACGGCTCGCGCCCAAGAACGTGACGATGTATGTCAAGTGCGAGTTCTTTAATCCGGCAAGCTCGGTCAAGGATCGTCTGGCGATCGCAATCATCGAGGATGCGGAAAAAAGCGGAAAGCTCAAGCCCGGGCAAACGGTGGTCGAGGCTACTTCCGGCAACACCGGCATTGCGCTTGCCATGGTATGCGCGGCCAAGGGCTATCCGTTCGTCGGCGTCATGGCCGAGAGCTTCTCGATCGAGCGCCGCAAGATCATGCGCCTCTTCGGCGCCAAGGTCATTCTGACGCCGGCTGCCGAGCGCGGTACCGGCATGGTGAAGAAGGCCGAGGAGCTCGCGAAGAAACACGGCTGGTTCCTCGCGCGCCAGTTCGAAAATCCGGCCAATCCCGCCTATCACAGAAACACGACGGGGCCGGAGATTCTGAGCGATTTTGCGGCGCGTCGCCTCGACGCCTTCGTCACCGGGTGGGGCACGGGCGGCACGCTGACCGGCGTCGGCGAGATGATGAAAGTCGCACGGCCCGAAGTGAAGATCATCGTGGCCGAGCCGCAGGCTGCGGCGCTGCTCTCGGGCAAGCCCTTCACCCCGCACAAGATCCAGGGCTGGACGCCGGACTTCGTGCCCGCCGTCTTGAACCGTGACGTCGCCGATCGCATCCTCACCGTGACCGATGCGGAGGCGATCGAAGCCTCACGCGCGCTTGCCAGGAGCGAAGGCATTTTCTGCGGCATATCCTCCGGGGCAACCTTCGCCGCGGCAAAGAGGGTCGCTGAGGAGTCTCCTGCCGGAGCGGTGATTCTCGCCATGCTGCCCGATACCGCGGAACGCTATCTGTCAACGGCGCTCTTCGAGGGGATCGCCGAGGGCAGCGATCCGGAGCCTTAAGTCATCGCGGCGCAGAGCCGGGCGGCGCCAAAGCCTATGGATGCACGGCGTTTTGCTGCGCTGCCGGATCCGTTCCCCATGTGGCGCGGCGGAGCACTGCACGGCGCGCGCATCGCCTATGAGACCTGGGGCGAGCTGAACCCGGCGCGCGACAACGCCGTGCTGCTCTTCACCGGCCTGTCGCCGCCGGCGCACGCGGCCTCCTCCTCCGATGACTCGAGCGCGGGATGGTGGGAAGGCATGGTGGGCCCCGGACTTGCCATCGACTCGAACCGATTGTTCGTCGTGTGCGTGAATTCCCTCGGCAGTTGCTTCGGGTCGACTGGACCGGCCTCGCAGGATCCTGCGACCCATGCGCCCTACCGCCTCGAGTTTCCGGACCTGTCTATAGAGGACATCGCTCGGGCGGGCTTCGAGACGCTGCGCTCGATCGGCATCGAGCGCGCCGCCGCGATCATCGGCCCGTCTCTGGGCGGGATGGTGGTGCTCGCGTATGCGGCGCAGTTTCCGCACGCGGCGCGGCGGGTCATCAGCATCTCCGGGACCGCCGCCGCATCGCCGTTCGCAATCGCGCTGCGCTCCATCCAGCGCGAGGCCATCCTGCGCGACCCGGACTGGCGCGACGGCGCTTATACGGACGAAAAACCCCCGGCCACGGGCATGCGCATCGCGCGCAAGCTCGGGATGATGACATATCGCTCCGCAGCCGAATGGCGCGAGCGCTTTGGTCGCGCGCCGGTGCCCGAGGAGCTTAGTGACCCGGCGCCGTTCGCGCCGGAATTCGCCGTGCAGAGCTATCTGGAGACCCACGCCCGGCGATTCGTGCGTGCGTTTGACCCAAACTGTTATCTGTACATCTCGCGGGCCATGGATCGCTTCGACCTGGCCGCGCACGGCGGCTCGAATCGCGCCGCACTGCTGCGCTCCGGCGTCGAGCAGGCGCTCGTGATCGGCGTCGAATCGGACATGCTGTTCGCCATCGCTGAGCAGCGCGCCCTTGCCGCGAGCTTTTCCGATGCGGGGATAGCGACGCACTTCGCGCCCCTCACATGCATCGAGGGCCATGACTCCTTTCTCATCGACATTGCGAGCTTCGGCAAGGAAATTCGCAGCTTTCTCGCATTGTCATAACAGGCTCGGCGCGGCGGCCTCCCCACGCCCCGGAATCCGTGCCGGACATCACATTCAGAAAATTAAGTCGAGTAGCTCTCGCCTGACGGTCATCTCGCGGCATACTATGGGCGTTAGGGTAGTACAACTAAATAGAACCTACATGGGTAAGGGGTCGACTGTGGAACGCCGCCTGCATACGAGGCACCGTGCACGTACAACTGTCTATATAACCGTGCCCCAAGGCCAAAGACGGCTTTGCAAGGCAGTCAATCTGAGCGCCACCGGCGTCTTTATTGAGACCACCAATCTCGGGTTGCGCAAGGGCGAGCAAGTCGTGCTCTCCTTCGCCATCGACCTGGGAGCGATTACCAAGGTGCATCGGCGCACCGCCGTCGTCGCGCACGTCTCGCGGGGCGGCACGGGTTTATTGATGGAAGCCTACAGCGCCCGATCCGGCTGACCGGCACCTGGCCTTGGGGAGTCGTGCGTGCAAGAGGACACTGACTGGGTCGTCCGCACGGGCGGCTGTCACTGCGGCCTGATCAGATTCGAAGTTGCCGCGCCCGCGCAGTTGCGCGTGTCGGAGTGCAACTGCTCCATCTGTGCGAAGTCAGGCTATCTGCACCTCATCGTGCCCAAGTCGCGCTTCAAGCTGCTGTCGGGCGATGCGAGTCTCACGAACTACCAGTTCAACACCGGCACGGCGCGGCACCTTTTTTGCTCCGTGTGCGGCATTAAATCCTTTTACGTGCCGCGCTCCCACCCGCACGGCTACAGCGTGAACGCGCGCTGCTTGGACGGCGTCAGGATCGAAGATCTCAGCATTGTTCCTTTTGACGGCAGGGATTGGGAAGCGCAGTTCCGCGATGGCCGTAGCGAAGTGCTCGGTGATTGATACAATCCATGCATGGACATCCGAGCGTGCACTGTCGCCGATCTGGAGGAGGTGCAGGCGATCTACGCCCACCATGTGCTCACGGGATTCGGCACGTTCGAGGAGGAGCCTCCCGCAGTAGCCGAGATGCGGCAGCGCTTCGAGTCGCTCGCCGCGCACGATTTCCCGTTCCTTGTTGCGGTGATTGGCGGACGGCTCGCAGGCTATGCGTATGCGGGACCTTTTCGGCCGCGCGCCGCTTATCGGCATACCTGTGAATCCTCCGTGTACGTGTCCGCGGATGCACAGCGTCGCGGTGTCGGGCGCGAGCTCATGCTGGGCGTGATCAGCGCCTGTCAGCGGCTCGACAAGCGCCAGATGCTGGCCGTGATCGGCGACTCGGCCAATGCCGCGTCGATCGGTTTGCACACTGCGCTTGGGTTCGAGAGCGTCGGGATATTCAGGAAAGTCGGGTTCAAGTTCGGCCGCTGGGTGGACATCGTGCTCATGCAACGTGCGCTTTGAAGGAGCGCGTACCCTGCTCGATCGCAAAGTCGTGATACGGGGAACTCGTTGCTCCCTGGAGACACCGACATGCAGGTAGGCACTTCCGATCCGTCATCAATGCCTGATGCCCGTGACGGCATTCCAGTGGTGGACGTCAGCGCACTTTTTAATCCCAACTCCAGCGCGCGCGCCGCCACGGATGCGGCAATTCTCGCGGCGGCCGGTAGCGCCGGTTTTCTCAATATCGTGGGCCTGCCGGCGAGCGTACCCCTGGGGAGTGCAGCGCGCGCCGATTTGCTGCGCATATTCCGCTTGGAGAAATCCGTACTGCGGGGTCTATGGCGGCAAAAGTTCGAGCCGCGGAACCCGAATGTCTACCGTGGCTGGTTTCCCGTACAGCCCGGAAATCTCACGAGCAAGGAAGGCATTGATATGGGTGCCGATGTCGCATATGGACTTTGCGTCACCGCTGCAAGCGATCCCTTGCGCGAATCGACGCCGCTGCCCGCAGAATCGTTGTTGCCCAAATGGCGCGCAGCGGTCGCTGCGTACTACAGCGCCATGGACCGCGTTTGCGCCGCGCTCATGCAGTCGATCGCGCGCAGCCTGGGCCTCGAGGAGCGATTCTTCGACAGCGCGTTTCAGCACGGACTTTCCACCTTACGCTTGCTGCGCTATCCGCTGCGCAGCTCGCAAGAACTCGCCCGCTGCGCGGAGCCTGGCGTATGGGTGTCGCATCATGGGGCGCCCCAGCACGTCATCGGGGCTGCGCACACCGATTCGGGTTTCATCACCTTACTGGCGCAGGATGGCGTGCCGGGCCTGCAGGCGCGCGCCCGCGACCAGCGCTGGGTCGACGTGCCGCCGGAGGATAGGGCGCTCGCGGTCAACTTTGGCCAGGTGCTGGAACGCTGGAGCTGCGGGCGCATCAAGGCGACCGAGCATCGGGTTCTCGGCACGGCCGAGGAGCGTTTCTCCATCCCGTTCTTCTACGAAGCCCGTGCGGATGCTGAAATCGCGCCACTGCCGATCGATGACCCGCACAGCTTTGAGCCCTTCCTCTTTGGCGACTACCTGTGGGAGCGCATCGTCAAGTTCGTCGAGTTTCGTGGCATGGAAGCGCTGCGCAAACCGCTGCGCAGCGCACCGCAAGCGCCGCGCCGCTAAGATCCGGCGTGCGCTGCCTCAGTCGACAAAGAAATCCGGAATCAGGTCCTGCGTACCCGGAGTTACGGCATAGCGATCGAAATCGGTTTCGCCATGCTGCGCAAGCAATGCATCGTCAATGAAGAAATTGCCGCTCGTCGTGCGCGCATCGCTGGTAAGAATCAGCCAAGCCGCATCGGAGAGGATCTGCGGCTTGCGGCATTTCTGCGGATCGATGCCCGGTATGAGCTGCAATGCCGCCGTTGCTATCGCGGTGCGCGGCCAGAGGCTGTTGACGCCGATGCCGAGCTCCTTGAACTCGGCCGCGTGCCCAAGCGTGCACATGCTCATTCCGTATTTGGCCATCGTGTAGGCCACGTGCTCGGCGAACCAGTGGGGCCGCAATGATAGCGGCGGCGACATGTTCAGAATGTGCGGGTTGCGTCCGGCCTGGGCGCTCTTAACGAGTTCTCCAAGGCATGCCTGAGTGCACGCAAAGGTACCGCGCACGTTGACACCAAACATCAGGTCGAAGCGTTTCATCGGGGTTGCCGGTGTCGCCGTCAGGCTGATCGCGCTCGCATTATTGACCAGGATATCGATGCCTCCGAAGCGCTTGGCAGCGGCTGCCACGGCAGCGGCGACTGCCGCGTCGTCGCGAATGTCGCAGGGCACGGCGAGTGCTTGGCCGCCCGCAGCTTTGATCTCGGCCGCGGCACTGTAGAGGGTTCCCGGCAGCTTGGGATTGGGAACCGTGGTCTTGGCGACCAGCACGATGTTGGCGCCATCGGCTGCGGCACGCAGCGCGATGGCAAGACCGATGCCGCGCGAGGCGCCGGTGACGAATAGAGTCTTATCCTTGAGCGTCCTATCGGGCGTGGTCTTCATAGTCCATTCTCCCTACCGGAATACCCATAAGCAGATCCACACTGCGCGCCGCTGCGCACGTTCGTGCGCGACTCGATACCAGCATGCGCAGCCGCGTGATTAGAATTTGCTGAAATCCGGCTTGCGCCGCGCGAAGAACGCCTCGAAGGCCTCCTTGGCTTCCGGGCTGCGCAACCGCTCGGCAAATACCGCGGCCTCCGCGCGCATCGTGCCTAGAATGCCGTCCTTCGATGCGGCGCGCAGCAAGCGTTTGGTGTCGCGTACCGCGGCAGGTGGAAGGGAATTGAAGCGCTCGGCTGCCCGGCGTGCATGCGCCAGCACTTCGCCGGCCGGCAAGACTGCGTTGGCAATACCGCACTCCAGCGCCTCCGCCGCAGTGAACGGATCGCCGAGCAGCAGCTTTTCAGCTGCCTTTGCATATCCCAGCAGCTGCGGCAGGAGCAGGCTCGAGGCAAACTCCGGCACGAGGCCCAAACACACGAAGGGCATGGCAAGCCGCGCATCTTCGCTCACATAGACCAGGTCGCAATGCAGCAACATGGTTGTGCCGATACCAACCGCCGCACCGGTGACTGCCGCCACCACCGGCTTGTCGCAGGCAGCGAGCGTGCGCATGAAGCGGAACACCGGCGAGTCCTCGCCAGTCGGCGGCCGCTGCATGAAATCCTCCAAGTCATTGCCGGAGGTGAAAATGCCAGGTTGCCCGACGATCAGGAGTGCGCGCACCGTCTGGTCCGCCACCGCAGCCGAGATGGCGTCGGTCATCGCCTCGTACATCGCAAGAGTAAGCGCGTTCTTCTTCTGCGGCCGTGCGATCTCAATGCTCGCAACGCCGCCGGCGGTAGCCGTATTGATGGTCATCGCAGCGACACCGTACTTTGCGTCGTGCAATGGCGGCCGTCGCTAACAGTCATAAAATCCCATAACGCCCCGCCATCCGCGCCGTTCTTTGCTCTCTATGAGCGCCATACTAGCGAAACTGCTGCGGTTCTGCGCCCTATGCCCGCGGCCATCGCAATAATCATACTGAGGGAAAGGTGATAGCCAGCGCACTTTATCGCGGCAACGCTGCAGCGAAACGCATCGGCGTGGGAATCGTATTCCTGTGGTTTGCGATTGGCGGCAGCGCGCACTTTGCAGCGACACATTTGGAGATGAGCATCGTGCCGCCTTACATCCCGTGGCCGCGCGCTGTTGTGTGGGTGAGCGGCGTGCTTGAGCTGCTGGGCGCGGCAGCTCTCCTCTATCGGCCGACGCGGCGGGCCGCCGGCGTGGGCCTCTTCATCCTCACCATCGCTGTGACGCCGGCTCACATCTACATGCTGCAGAGGCCCGAGCTATTTGCCGTGCCGTACTGGGCGCTCATCCTGCGCCTGCCGCTGCAGGCAGCCCTGCTCGCCCTCATTGCTTGGAGCACGTTTCCGCGGGGCGCGCGCGCAGCGGCGGATTAGCTCCTCAAACCCAGGTGCGTCGCAGACTCGATCTCGCTTTGCGGGTCAAGATGAGCCGGCTTCCAGCCAAGTCTCGAACGCGCTTTTGCTCCGCTTAGCTGCTGATCAAGTGCGTACCTTGCGCCCAGTCGCCGAGCTCAGCGGAAATGTATCTGCGCTGACAACCTCGAGAATGCGATCAGCGGCCACAGCGGCAGCTATGGAACGCAAGCCCGCGCTTGAAATTCGAGCGGCGGCAGCCCGCCTCTCAGATCATGCGCGCCGGCTTGAGCCAGGCGCGCCTGATCTTGAGGCCCGTAATTCCTCTGTGCGGGCCGGTCTTAGTGGGGAACAACCACGACGGTGCTATTGCCGCTCTTTCCTTGCGCGCCAGTATCACCTGTGTCGCCGGTGGCGCCGGTGCTGCCGGTCGCGCCCGTATCGCCGGTCGCTCCCGTATTACCGGTATTGCCGGTGTTACCTGTGTTGCCCGTAGCGCCGGTGTCGCCGGTGCTACCGGTACTGCCGGTATTGCCGGTGTTGCCCGTAGCGCCGGTATCGCCGGTGCTACCCATGTTTCCCTTGTTGCCCTCTGCGCCGGTATTGCCGGTGTTGCCCGTATTTCCTGTTGCACCAGTGGGTCCGGCGGGGCCTGCGCAACCGGCCACGGCGAATATCACGAGTGATGCGAGGATAAGATCTGATCGTTTCATAACATTACCTTCCCTTTAAAATGGAAGAACTGCTGTTGGGCAGTTCTTCGGGCTTGATCAGCTTCCGGTGACATTACAAGAGAGCCGAAAACAAGCGGTTGCCGGTGCGGACACGGACCAGTAACCGCCGTGCAGGCATTGGACCGCGGACGGGTACATGATTTCAGCGTATTACCGCTCGCACGAGCCTACGGGAATGCCCCGGTTGCCTCTGTACGCTGGCGCGCATAGGCATCACGCGGCCGTACTAATTCGACGCACTGATTCCACATAATCCGCTCATTCGCAGGTTCCCATGACAACTCCAGCCGAGATTCGCTGCGCGCCGTCGCAGACCATCGCTACACTCCATCCCGACAACGAGCGCCCGCTCCGGAAGCGGCCGGTCAAGGAGCGCGTGGTGCTCTCATGGAGCGGAGGCAAGGACAGCACGATGGCGGCATACCACCTGCTCGCATCGCACAAATATGAGATCACCGCGCTCTGGACGACGGTAACCGAGGGATTCGATCGGATCAGCATGCATGGAGTGCGGCGCGAGCTGCTCGAGCAGCAGGCCGCATCTCTAGGCATTCCGCTGCAGATGATGATGATTCCGAAGGACTGCACCAATGAGATCTACGAAGCGCGCATGCGCGAGACTCTCGGTCATTTCAAAACGCAGGGAATCACCAAGGTCGCCTTTGGCGATCTCTTTCTCGAAGACGTGAGAAAGTACCGCGATGAGCGTCTCGCACAGGTCGGAATGAGCGGCCTATACCCCATATGGATGCGTGACACCGACGAACTCGTGCGCACCTTCATTGGGCTGGGATTCAGGGCGCTCCTTGCCTGTGTCGATACCGAGGCCATCGACGCAGCGTTCGCTGGCAGAGAGATTGACGAATCTCTGCTGGCCGATCTTCCGGAAAGCGCCGACCCCTGCGGCGAGTACGGCGAGTACCATTCGTTCGTCTATGCCGGGCCGATCTTCAAACGGGTGATTGCCTGTAAAGCTGGCGCGGCGGTTCGGCGCACCCCGCGCTTCAACTATTGTGACATCGTGCCGGCATAGGAGTTCGTGAGCGCGAGGCACCGCGCCCCACACCCAGAGCGCGGCCATGCTCGCGCGCGGCCGGAGCGCGATGAAGTCCGACCTACTGTATGAGAATCTTCGAGCTCACGATCGCTTCGTTTGTGTAGCCCGTGCCCCATCGCACGCGCCCGACGAGCGTAGCGATTCCGGGCGAGTCCGGCAGCGCTTTGCCATAGATCGACCACACCCACGTATCGCCCGGTTCCGTACTTTTCCCCGTCACGATCTTCTTATCGACAATGGTTTTCGCAACGCCCCCGACGACTTGTCTGATGTAATAATCCAGTTCGTAGTCGCCAGTCACATTGTTGTCCTGAACAGTAATCGTGTAACAATAGCTGATGCCGTGCGTCAGTACGGTCAGTGGAAACGACACCGCCGAATTAGGAACTTCGGATCCAGGGATACCGTTGAGTACCGGCACCTTGCCGGCAGGGTCAATCACGCCGACAGTTACGGAGGCGGGAAGCATCCCGGTACCGGTTACCGTCGTCGCAGGATCCACGCTCTCATCCAAATCGTCCGGCGCGAGGGTCGCCTCGGCAATTGGGGCAAGCGTGGATTTGCTATTTGCGGCATCAACGATCGGCTTCGCCTCGCTGTCTTGTGCAAGCGCGACGCCAGATAGTCCCGCCGTCACCAAGCCCATGAGCAGCAGCGTGCCGAACAGCAGCCTGGTTGACTTGCTTTCGCAATTGTTCATTCGCATTCCCCCTTTTTTTGGTTCTGTTATCGCTGAATTCCAATGCGGTCCCAGCAGACACGTCATACGCGAACCACGTAACTGCGTCAATTTCGGAAATGTCATCGCCGGTTCCGATGCAACCCTCATTATGTCCAATAGCAGGGTCAATACCGATTGCTGCGGGCTTGTCCTGCAGTTGATTGCAAGCGTTGACCGGCTGACGAGCGGCCACGTGCCGTACGACACCCGAGCCAATGCCAGGCTACAGCGCCGACAGAATGGAGCGGATCTTAGCGATCACGTCAGAGGAGAAACTGAGACAAGGCTGGCTATTGAACAACAGCGCAAAGTCAATATCCTCCGTCAGGGACTCGGCCCAGGTCGATGCGCCCGGAATGCAACCGTCGCGGGCGTAGTCGTAGGCGCGCCCGCCAAGCCCGTAAACGTTGTGAGTGCCGATGAACTTGCTGACGCTTTCGGCATTGGTGACGTAATCGGCGGGCGCGGCCGCAATCTCCCAGATGATGTCACCGCCCGCGTAGTTGAACGCCGCCAGCGGCGCATTTGGGCCGATGCCGAAGACGGAAGGCCCGCTTTCGAATCATCGGCGCGAACCTCGTTCGGGTCCGCGTCTGCCCTGGAAGTGGGAGAGAGCGTCCAATTCTTCATCTCCAGGGGGTCCAGGAGCGTCTTCTGCACATAGTCAACGTACGGTTCAGCCGCCGCTTTCTGCACGACGCGGCCAAGCAGGAAATAGCCGACGTTGGAATAAAGGTAGGTGAGCCCAGGTGTCGAGAGCAGCGGTTCGCCGTACAGGTACCGGGCGAACTAAGTTGCGGTGAGGGGCGCGGCACCAAGCGCAACCTCGATGTCGCGCATCTCGAACAGCGGATCGCCGGCGCCCTCTCCGGCGAGGCCCGCGGTATGCTCGACCAGTTCGAGGGAATTAATGTCCTTGGCGCGCGGATCCGGCTGTTGGGTCGAGAGCAATGGCTCGGTCACGTCGATATATTCGTAGACGTGTTCACCGCCCTTGAGTCTGCCGGAGGAGAGAAGGTTGGAGAAGGCGGCTGTGACCAGCATCTTGCTCACGCTTGCCAGACGGAACGTGTTGGTCGTTTTGCCCAAGGAGTAGCTGCTTGTCCTAGTGTAGGCATGGGAGAAAATGAGCTCGCCGCTCTGGCGCACCGCGAGCTGGGCAGCGTAGATGTCATTGTCCGTCATCCATGACATGACTGCTTTATCGAGATTCGTGTGGCGGCCAATGCTGTCGCCTGGATATTCGATCCGAAAATCGCCTTCGGTCGTAACGCCGGCGCAGGCTGGATGAAGGATGAGCAGAGCGACAGCAAGCAGGGTAACGGCTGCGCGAGAACGCCAGAGCTGCATGATGAAGGACCTCGGCGGCATCACGTTCCGCTTGACGATACGTTAGCAGGAGATAGGGACCGGCTTTGCTGCCGCACGAGTTATATATACGGCACTGGTTATCAATGACCGCCAAATGCTTACCGCGTTTTGGCTTGAGTTAATCGCGGCATGTGCGCACATTTTTGTGGATCTGGTGCCGGCTGAGGGATTCGAACCCCCGACCTACGGTTTACAAAACCGTTGCACTACCACTGTGCTAAGCCGGCAACGCTCAATGGGCATTATAGACGATTGTTTTACTTGATAATTCATTAACCCTTGCCGCGTGACGCCCGTTGCATTTGTCACGACGGAGCACCTGAGAGCACAGCAGAGTCACACAAAAGTCCCCACAACCACCGGTTCATGCTCATTTTTTGAACAGCGTAGAAAGGCGTAAGCGTGGGCTCACGGCCGCATAGCTGGTATCGCAAGGGCGGTTGATGATGTGAGGCCTAAGTGGACACGTCGCTAGGTGTCCTAAATGGACAATTCGGCCGAAGCGAGTGCAACGGATACGTTGGGACAGCGCACGGGTCCCCGGCAACGACACACACTTGAAGAGAAGCGCCGGATTGTGGAGGAGACGCACGAACGGGGCGCGTCGGTAGCTGTTGTAGCACGGCGTCACGGGGTGAACGCCAACCAGGTGTTCGGCTGGCGGCAGCTGTACCGGCGCGGATTGCTCGAAGTGACGAACGCGCAGAGCGCGCTGGCGATGTTGCCCGTAAAGGTGACCATTCCAACCTTGTTGCCCACTGAGCGAAGTGCTCCCCGAGTGGTCCCGAAGGAGGCGCCACGGCGGATCGCAGCCGACTCGATTGAGATTGAGTTGGGGAACGGCCGCTGTATACGAGTGCACGGTCGTGTGGACATCAAAGCCCTTTCACGCATTATTGATGCACTCGAGCATCGATGATTGCGCTACCGACGGGTATGCAGGTGTGGCTCGCAGCCGGTACGACCGATATGCGTAACGGCTTTGATGGCTTGGCAGGCCTTGTGCAAAGGCAACTGGCCGATGATCCCTTCTCGGGTCAGCTTTTTGTGTTCCGCAGTCGGGGCGGAGATCGGGTGAAGATCCTCTGGTGGAGTGGCGACGGGCTGTGTCTTTTCGCCAAGCGTCTGGAGCGCGGCCGGTTCGTGTGGCCACAAGCGACCAGTGGAGCCGTGGCGTTGAGTGCTGCACAGTTGTCGATGCTACTGGAAGGGATTGATTGGCGACGGCCGGTGCGCACAGCCGGAGCTTGATGTATAGCAAAAGCCTATATTTTAAGGCTTTTTGTCGTGCATCGAAGCTATCCGATCAGTATAATGTTCCGGTGCAGAACGATCTCGAGCTGCCCGACGATATCGAGAGGCATGTATCCCTTTGACGCACGTATGCGCAGAGGGTAGCATCTTGCGATGCCTGTGCCAGCTGTGCCCATGCCTGAGCCGTTATCCATATGGCACTTTGTCCTATACCTGTCCGTTTGGCTCGCTTTTTTCACTGCCTTGTTCAACGCCTTCATTGGCATTTTGGGCATCAATGCCGTGAAGCCAGACACTACAAAATGGCCGACTTGGATTTGGTTTTCATGGGGAGCCGGATTGATCCTTGCCATTGGTATCGGATGGCAAACAGCGAGCCAGATTCAAGACACCGATCTACAAAAACGCACTGCCGACCAACGATACGATCTCATGCAAAAAAAGTTAGACGGTATTTCGGCGCATGACACAGAAGTCAGCGATGCACTTAAAAATATCGCCTCTGCTGCTCACATTTCCCCCGATCAAGCGACAGGCGAAATAGTCAAAGGGATAACAGCACTTCTAACGGTAGAAAAGAACACCGGCGCGGTGGTCACCGGCGGGACCGGCAACATAGTAGGCGGCGAAAAGGCGACAATTTCTGGCAACATTACTGCGGCACGGATCGATAGGCAGTACAACAGCTATAACTACGGGTCGTCACCTTCTACTCGATCTGATGACCGCGATGCGGACACCTTCTATCAACTGGGCAAAAAGGTTGCAACCGTATCGGGTGCTAATCCCGATTGGCCGCGCAGCAAAATTAGTTTTTCCAAGATTCTTGAAGAACCAATCGCAAATCCGTCGCACCATTTTGAATACAGAAATCTGATACTTGATTGTGTAGACGGCGGCAAGGAGTTGCCATTCCCAGGCCCTCCACCGGGAACCGTAGCTGGTACCGTTATGCCGACTCTGATTGTTGAATGGACCTGTAAAATTGTAAAAGAAAGGGACAGTAATCCAGCCGCTGGACAGTCCCATCCATCGCCAGTAACTTCGCCCGCATTCTCAATGGAGGCCGGTGAAAACAAAGGCAACATGACGCAGGGGCAGAGTGGAGGCGACAACAACGTAAATAATGGGCCGCCTAAGGAATAGGCACAGTGCGGGACATAATCGTTATCCTCCTGCTGTCGTTCATTGCTTCCGGTTGTGCGCCTGTAAAAGGCCAAGGCTCCCCCGACGACGCTACCAACGCTGTACCAGTACAATCGAATGGTGCGCCGACCTACCAGATGGGCGCTCCCAAGACCAACGCCGGAAATATGGTTCAGGGTCAAAGCGGAGGATCTAATACAGTCAACAACTACAATCAAATCGTGGTGCCACAAACCGAAAAACAGTTGCTAGAGCGGGCAGCCCATGCTGCTGGATCATGCCATGTTTTTCAGGAGAATCGCGCTGAGCAGGCGGAGTGGTATAGAAAAGCATATGAAAGGAGCGGGTTTTCCGAACAAGAGCGAAAACAAATGCTTGACGAGGATTACTTAATGCACTGGAAAGTAGACTCGGAAACCTATGCACAAGATTACGGGCACGAATTTATGGAAGTTCATAAAGCGCTGGTGTTAAAGGGCATGAAAAGGAAACTCGGACCGTTGAATTTCGAACACCCATTTAATGGGGGAGAAGTCACGGGGATATGTGCTGATTTGACTGATCTCACAGAACAATACATCAGCCACCTTTATTCAAATCGAACAATCAATAGTGCCAACCGACAACGATACCGCGAGATGATTTGGCCACAACCAGAAGCTTCGGACCCCAACTAGTGTCACGTGGGAAATACTTAAGCCTCCCCGAAGCTCGCAAAAAGAAGCAGCTTGCGCGCTTTGCAAAAGAGCATCCGTCTGAAGGCGACGCCGATAAGCTGGAAACGCTGATCGGCGCGATGTCTAAAACGCCTGAATCAGGCGGTCAAACATCGAAGAAGAAGCCTGCCCGCGAAGATTAAAACGGAACTCAAACTCTACAAGGTACTTCTGCATGTGCTTTCGTGAAATGCTCTTATGAGTGCCGCGCACGCTATTCTTGAACTGCGCCCAGAAGCCTTCAATCTTGTTCGTGTGAGTCGTGCCGCGAACGTACTGATGCAGATTGTGGCGCACTGTCGAATGCCGGTATCCGAGCTTCTTGACGTTTTTGTAGACACGGTTTTCGTCCGAGTTGATTAGGGTGCCCTTTTCGACGCTCCGCTCAATCAGCGGAAGCAATGTGTCGCGCTGCGCATTGGGAACAACGTGCGTCATCAGGTCGCCACCGGCGCTGAACCATGCCAAACACCGTGGTCTTATTGGACTGAGCGGTAGGTGTTCCCATCATGCCGGGTTCTTTACCTCCGACATAAGTTTCGTCAACTTCAACGGTGCCGTTCAAGCCATCGTCGCCATCGACTGCGCCCATGTACTTGCGGATTTCGTGGCCCATGCGCCATGCAGTCTTGTATGTCACGCCCAGTTGCCTCTGAAGCTCTTTGGCAGGCACGCCGTGGCGAGTCGTGGTGAAGAGATACATTGCGTAGAACCACGACTGAAGCGGTGTGCGTGTGTTCTCAAACGGCGTCCCCGAGCACGGATAGATGTGGTGGCCGCACAATTTGCAGCTATAGGCCGGACGCTTGGTGAGTCGGTAGTACTCGGTCGGCTTGCCGCATCCGAGGCAGTCTCGGACGCGCCCGAAACGCAAATCCATGACGTGCTCAAGGCAGGTCGCGTCGTCAGGATACCGCTCGAAAAAGGCCTTGACCGTAAGGGTTTTCATACATCCTCCAACCGTGCGGATGTACTGTACCTTAGCTATTTACGTGTGTCAAGGGGATACATACCTATCGAGAGCTTAAAGCGGCTCGTACGCGAGAGTCGCGAAGCACTTCGTAGTCGCGACCTTCAGATCGAACACCTGAAGTTGCTGCTCGCGAAGCTGCGCCGGATGCAGTTCGGCCGCTCGTCCGAAGCGCTCGATGAGCGTATAGAACAGCTCGAGCTCTCGATCGCAGAGCTCGAGGCGACCGACGCACAGTCGCCTCCAGCATCCCCTTTACCTCCTACCCCAAAGAGTAAGCCCGCGCGCCGGCCCTTACCGATGAGTCTCCCGCGCGAAGTGCATGTGCATGCACCGCTGCCGTCCGAGAGCCCATGCCCGACACGTCCACGCAACCACTGGCCACATTCCTTTCACGGGCTCGAGTGTTTGTGCAACGCTGTAGCTGCACCACAACGCTGAGGGCCTAAGCGAAGACCGGATTGTCCCCTTGCGGGTCCCACGAGACCACTCGAAAAGAGGAAATTGTGTCATTGGTCATATTGAAAGGCTGGTTCTCGACGAACGAATAGTAGCCGGGGCCCACTACCGTCGACGCTCCCCCAAAGTTGGCATTTTCGAAAAACTGCCAAGTTCCCGAGATCACGATCACGGACGAAATTGAGTCATTCCAATCGTCCCCGACATAAGAATAGTCCAGATTCGTCCGCCATTCGGATCCTCCGAAATTAACGTCCTCAAACACTACAATTTCTGGAAAGATCAACACGACTATTACTCCCTGTAAAAAGTGACTGCCCTTGGTTCCGGCCTTTGGCCGGTGCGTGAGATTTTTCCAGTTAGCCGGAGCGATGATCCTTCAATTGTGGTCGAACCGGCACAGCGCCGACGCGGCTACCGGATTCGCTTCTCGCTTTTGGTGATCGCGGAACTGGTTGGACGGGCTTCGCAGCAATACGGCGACCAACTGGATGCCCAGTGATTTGACCGTGCGGCCGCAGCGGAGCAGTCGCGACCCGCACGCCTGTTGGATTGATTTCGGTGCCACGCGACTGTTTGGTCATCTTTTTCGCCTCCGCAACTCCGAGGGCCTTACAGGCACTCTCCGCGCGCGGACCTAATGTCGCCCGCCACATCAATATACGCTATCGCATTGAGAAGCGTGTGTCATCTAGCGCTGCGTCATTTACGGCCTTGAACACAGAAACGCACCTTGACGCGCGAAAACGGTCGAGTTCTCGGGAACCCCCTCAATTGGCTGTTATCCGACGCGACCAACTATGAGACGCATCAAGTGTAACGAAAGCCCCATTTTGGACTCGACAGCATTCGGTATCGTGATCGGGACTCTAAATTCGCAGTCGGGCCAATTTTGCCCTGGAGGATTTTCGGAAATTCTGGAATCACGACGAGCACTATCCTGCGACACCGCGCGAGGCGCAGGAAACTCATTCATCAATGATGTTGGCGTCGAATGAGCGGTGGTCGTCCATGGGCTCACGAGCAATCGGGTTTGTCATCCTGGGCGCCCTCGACGGAGGCCGAGTTCTACGTGAACGGTCCGCGGACGCACCGTAACCTAACAATTAGCGTAATTGACCTATCGAGCTATCGAGCTATCGAGTAACCGGCGGGATATTATACAGTCGCCCGCTCACACGGTTAACTGTTTGAATTAGTTGACGCGCCCGGAGAAAGATTCTTATCCAGATCCCAGCCGCATTGTTGGCATTTTTTTCGAATAAAGCCGCCCTGGACGCGGAAACCAGCAAAAGTACCTTGATAGGTGACCGGCGTTCCGCAATTCGGGCAAACAATCCGCTTCAGTAAAAACTGGGCGGAAAAAATCAAGGCAAAGAAAGGCAATAAGAACCAATTTGAAACGTAAAGGCTCAACAAACTAAGCGTGAGCACTGCAATCATAATGCAAGTCCACGCCAGCAAGTTTCTTCTATAGGCAGTCATGAGGTGCTACTCATTGGCAAGGAGGTGCGCCACCAGAATATGGGCCGCCACCAGAATATGGGTTGATGAATTGATAAATCCAACCACCCAGCCAATTGCCGACATCATTGAGACCTGCGGCGTTGGACTGCGCAAGAACAATCGATCCTCCCACTTCAATGGAAGGGCCTCCCATTACGCCCACAAGTTGGCCATTCTGATTGAACATCGCTGTTCCGCCAACAACATTGCCGGAACCGTTTACGTTTATGGTGATACCTTGAATATCGCTCTCGTTCCCCGTAACGAATCCGTACTGATTGGTAACGCCGACGTTCCAACCCACAGACAGCCCACCTGTTCCAAACACTCCGATGTCGAGGTTGTTGCCGGGCGATGGTAAAGTGACGTATATCCCAGTCCAGCCTTCAGCTCCCAGCACGGTCGCAAAACTGCCTCCGATGCTCGCCACAACGTTCAGCAATCCAAGCGGGTCGCTGGTGCTAATCGGATTCCCCCCGACGTATGCGTAATAGTTCGTGCCGCCGCGCAGGCCGATCGGATCCTGCGATATGAATCGTCCCAACTGCGGCAAATAATACCGATTGCGGTAATAGTAAAGCCCCGTGGCGCCGTCATTTTCTCGCCCCGTATATTGAAGCGTTGACGTACTCGTGCCTGCTATCGTTGTGTCTCCGTATGGCGAGTAGTCGTAGGTCGCGGTGGTGACCGCGGTGGAGCTACTTAGGCCAACGGTGCTATTGACGCCGTCATGCAAGAAGCTTGTTGCAGTGCCCGATACGACCATGGCCTGAATATCATCAAGTCCAATGCCGCCCAACATGAAATTGCCAGAAATGGTGACTGGGTTCCATCCGTCATACAGGAATGGCGTCGTTGTACCGCTGACGGTTGCGCTCGTACGGCGACCGAGTGCGTCGTAGGAGAAGGCGCCGCCTCCCGCACTCGTCGCGGTGAGCTGGTTACGCGCGTTCCAGGTGTAGGTCGTCCCGCCAAAGGTTGTTAGATTGCCGTCGTTATCGTACCCAAGGCTCGTGCCATTCCAACTGGTCAGACGGTTCGCACCGTCATAAGCGAGCGTGGGCACATATGCCGGCGTGGCAAACCCTGCGAGCGTACCGCTCAAACTGGTGCGGCGGCCGCCCAAGTCGTATCCGTAGGCCAGCGTCCCGACGTTGGTTGAACCTTTAGCATAGGATATGCCGGTCAGCTCGTTGGCGCTGTCGAACGTGAAAGTTCCTACCACGGCATTCGGATAAGTTACTCCGGTGCGGCGGTTGGCGTTATCGTAACCATACACAACGGTCAAGGCTCCTTGAGCAATCTGAGTCAGCCGATTGGCGTTATCAAAAGTGTAGTTCACGACGGTCTGGCCCGCCACCGTCATCGTCGAGCGCCGATTGGCGGCGTCATACATGTAGTTGACAGTCCCCTGTGGCGTCGCTTCCTGATTTAGGCGATCGAGCAGATCGTATTGGCGGGAGATGGTGCCGTTAACCGAATCGACGAACTTCGTTGCGCGATTGCCGCCATCCCAGGTAATCGCCACGGTTGAATTATCCTGATACGTGACCAACGTCGGGCGATTGATCCCGTCATAAGTGACTTGGGTCACCTGCCCTTTCCGATCTGTGTACTTCGTCAGATTGCTCATGCCGTCGTACAAATAGCTCTCCGAAATTCCAAGGGGATCCTTATAGGTTTGTTTGCGATTGCGCACGTCGTAGGTAAAGGTCTGCGTCACACCTCGAGGATCTTGGACGGTCAAGAGATTGCCGTTCTGGTCATAGACAAGACTCGTGACTTCCACCAGCGCGTCCGTGGTGCTGGTCATTCTGTCCATTGCATCGTAGGCGTACTGGGTCTCATTACCCAACGGATCTGTGATAGACAGCAATCGGCCCGTGGGGTCCGTGAACGCGCTCGTGGTCCGACTGAGCGCGTCGGTGATACTGGCGAGATCCGCTGCGCGGTATCCAATTCGGGTGGCATGGCCGAGCGGGTCAGTGATCTGCGTCGGCAGCCCCTGCCAGTTGTTAGCGACCGTCGTGGCATGATTCTGGACTTGACCCGCTTTAGTGGACACCTCAACGTTAGACTTGGAGGTGTATTTCATGGCGGTCAAGACGGTTCGATACGCGCCGGAGTTTAAGCGGCAGATGGTGGATTTGGTGCGCTCG
>Ga0302180_10000807_pt1 | contig 25262 bp, 19 predicted proteins | sample I_Palsa_E3_2_FD_200575 | JGI IMG/M metagenome (GOLD analysis project Ga0302180, IMG submission 200575) | Peat permafrost microbial communities from Stordalen Mire near Abisko, Sweden - I_Palsa_E3_2 | ecosystem: Environmental > Terrestrial > Soil > Palsa > Peat permafrost | place: Sweden... | reverse complement strand
CGCAAAACTTCACCAACATGGAAGTCAGTTCTTCCAGATGCTCGGGGCCGTTGTGCTCGCGCTGCAGAAAGCCCTCGATATATGCGGAAATCTGTTGCCGCTGAGTCGCAAACTCCTCGCCGTCGGCAAAGGCCTCGGCCGCCGAAACCCGGTTCCCACCGGAGCGCTTCGAAACGTACATGCCGGCGTCGGCTACACGGATGATGTCCTCGATCGAAAACCCGTGCGTGGGGAAGCTGGCCACGCCGAAGCTGCCGGTGATGTGATGTTCGTTGAGCATCGGGTCCGTGGTAAGCCAGTGCCGCAGACGTTCCGCCAGCACCTGGGCCTGCTCCGGACCGGTCTCGGGCATAAGGACAATGAACTCGTCTCCCCCGTAGCGCGCCACCACGTTCGACTGCCGGGACTTTTGCTCCAACAACCGCCCCACCCGGGCCAGCACCAGATCGCCTTCGAAGTGTCCCATGGTATCGTTCACTTCCTTGAACTTATCCAGGTCGATGAGCACAACCGAAAACGGGCGTCCTGAACGCGAAGCGCGCTTCCACTCTGCCGTCAGTGCTTCCCAGAAGAAACGCCGGGTCTTGATTCCAGTCAAACCGTCGGTGATGGATTGCTGTTGCAGCTTCTGGAAGACGAAGGCATTGTGCAGAGCCGTCGCCAGCAGGTCGGCCAGCGTGTTGAGAATGAGAACGTCCTGGGGCGTAAATGGACTTTCGTTGCGGCTTTCGATGTTTAGAGCGCCCAGAAGAGTTTCACCGTAGGTGATCGGTATGCAGAGCACCGAGCGCGACTCCGGCAAAATCGCGCCGATGTGGCCTTCCGAACCGTTTTGCACCAGTGCGCGCTCGCCAGTCCGGGCCACGCGGCCTAGAATCCCGATCCCGAGAGGCACTCGCTTACCCATGGCGTGAGCCGTAGCTCCGGCCTCCGCCTTGATTTCGATCTCCTTCGTACCGTAATCGAGCAGCCCGATTCCGATGTGATCGAAGCTGAAGTTTTTTTGGATTTCCCCGACAATCTGTCCCAGCATATGAACCGGATCGTCGCTCGAAATGACGGTGCGCGAGATATTGTTCAGGAATGCCAGATGCCGCGAGCGGCGCTGTTCTTCGGCGAAAAGGCGCGCATTTTCCACCGCAACCGAGACCTGGCCGGCGGCGGTCATCAGCACATCGACGTCCCGCTGTTCGAAGACAAATTCGCGTTCCGTACTCTGAGCGACCATCACTCCCGCCGGCCTGTCGCCCAGCAGGACCGGTGCCGCACAGAGGCATCGGACCGGCGGTTCCGGCCTGTCAGTGATGCCCAGCCGGGCCCGCGTCTTCTCCATGTCGGAGCGTATCAACAGCGGTTGCCCGGTTCGGATCACATGCTCGGCGAAGGCGTTCTCGAGGGTCCGAGAGCGCTTGGGCAGGATGCGATCTCCTTGCACTTCCAACTCGAATCGGAGTTCGTCTCCCTCCTGGAAAGCAATGTAGAAATTGCTGGTATTGAAAATCTGTCCCAGCTCCGTGTGGATCGTGCGAAACACTTCATCCTGATCAAGCCGCGAGCTGATGGCCTGTCCGATCTCGGTAAGCAGTTCGTATTCCTGAGTGCGGCGGTGAGCATCGTGTGCGACCACGTAATTCTCGATGGTAAGCCCAAGTTGCAGAGCCAGCCCCACCATCAGACGCGGACCGGACATACCGAACGCCTTGCGCTCGGCATGCGGAAACAGAATCACCCCGAACACGTGCTCCCGCGTCTGGAGACTCACAGCCGTGAGATTGCGGATTTCCGCGTCCGTGAACACCTTCTTGAAGTCCGCGAAGTTTCCCGCCGAGCCTGTGGCCAGAGGCTCCGCCATCTGAGTCAGGTCGTGAACCGTGAAGAGTCCTCCGTGGCGGTAAGCCAGCTCGAAGATGTACTCTCCCGCGCCGCTGGCGGTCAAATCCTCCAGGAATTGCGAAGAGAATCCGCGCTCGACCGACGGCAAAAGACCGCGCCATCGCTCGGCAATGTAAATTGCCGACCGCCGCGCCGATAAAGCATTGGCGAGCCGATCGAGAGCCGCCTGCATGCTGGGCAGCAGATCATCGGCGGAAAGCAGCTGCCTCGGATCCACGCCCAAGGTGGATAGAGCCAAGGTATTTTCCTGCACGGCGTTGCGCTCGTTCTCAAACAGCACCATCACCATGGCGATGCCGAGCAGCATTTGCGGGACCGGGCCGAGGAGCTGGCCGACGCTGCCGAACATTTCCGCCCAAGGGCTGGTGGATTGGATCGACGCCATCAGCACGGCCCACAGCGCCAGAGAAAAAGCCAGCAATTGGAAGCTTATGGAGCCCTTCTTGTGTGCGTGCAGGTAGAAGGCCGCCGAACAGTACAGCAGCACAGCGGTCATAAAAACAACCACCAGGCTCAGGGGTCGTTCTCTGGCGCTGATGGCGCCTGTCAGGAGATAGGTCCGCGAGTCGAAGCCGGCCGCAGCGACGCCGGCAATGGCCAGAGCCCAGTCATACCAGCGGAAGCGGAAAGACGCGCGCGTCAAGCGCGTCGAGACGAAGATGCTGACCGCCATTGCCACAGAGAATAGAGAGCTGGCAAAGAACGCAACCGTCGCCGGCGGGTGGAAATAGCGGAGCGCATCCAGCGCATAGTGGATGGAATAGCAGGCCCACGCAATCTGCCAGGCGCGGAAGTAGGCTTGCCTGCTCTGCTGGTGCAGGTAGGTGAAAAGCAGGCACAACAATAGAGCCACAACGCCGGGAATGATGACGATGCTCGTGGCAATACTATTCATGCGGTCCGCGAAGGTATCTCGCGCGGTTCCGACTTAGCAACCAGGGGAGATATAGACGGTTAATGTTTTCACAGGCGGGGCTTCGAGCACAACAGGATTTAAGTACAACCCCCCTTTCGTAGAACATTTAGAATGAGCCACTTAGTCGCAAGTTGCTTTTCTAGCTCGCTTGACGTTGGTTTTCTCATCCCCATACCATCGAGTTCAGCCACCTATGTTTGAATCAGACTCTTCGATGTTGTCCAGGCCGCGCGTGCGTTTTGCGCCCTCGCCTACTGGCTTTCTCCATGTGGGCAGCGCCCGCACTTTTATCTTCAACTGGCTTTATGCGCGCCACAACGGGGGAACGATGATTCTCCGGCTTGACGACACGGACGTCGAACGCAACACCCAAGCCTCGGTGGATTCGATTTTCGATGGATTGAAGTGGCTGAACCTGGGCTGGGATGCAGAGTACAAACAATCCGAGCGGGTGGATATGCATCGCAGGACGGCATGGGCCATCTTCGAAAAGGATCTCGCCTACCGTGACTTTACCCCTGCCCACGCCGGCGAGAGCGAGAAGTCGGGTACGGCGGGAACCTGGCTCTTTAATCCCGGCGCGCGCGAAGTTTCACGCGCGGAGAGCGATCGTCGCGCCGCCGCGGGAGAGCCATTTGCGTTGCGTTTTCGCGTGCCTCGCGACGGGCAAGTGGTGCGATTTACCGACGCAGTCTATGGCGAACAGGTAAAATCCGCTGTCGATATGGAAGACTTCGCCCTGCTTCGTTCCGACAGCATGCCGACCTATCACCTCGCTTCCTGTGCGGACGATGCCGATCTCGGCATCTCGCATATCATCCGGGGCCAGGATCATCTTTCGAACACCTTCAAGCACGTGCTCATTTTTGAGGCCGCCGGCTGTCGGCCGCCGCAGTTCGCGCATCTGCCCCTGCTGGTTGCGCCCGATGGCACCAAGCTTTCCAAACGCCGCCACGGCCCGGTGGTGAGCGTCACCACGTATCGCGATGCGGGATTCCTCTCCGAAGCTTTCATCAATTTCCTCTGCCTTCTCGGCTGGTCGCCTAAGAATGATCGCGAGAATATGTCTCTGCAGGAACTCACTGACGCGTTCTCGCTCGAAGGCATCAACCGCTCGAATGCGGTTGTGAACTTTAAGGAGCCCGCCGCTACCCCGGAGGAAACTTTCGATCCGAAGGCGGTGTGGCTGAATGCCGAACATATTCGCGGTTTGCCGGTGGAGGATTTGAACGCCCGGCTGCTGCCCGTGGTTCATGCCGCCGGATTCAAGGTGACGTCAGAAAAGATGCTGCGGATCACGCCGTTGATTCGCGAACGCATCAAGCTGCTCAGCGATGTGCTGACCGCTGCCGACTTCTTTTTTGTGGACCAACTGCCGCCTTACGACCCAGCCGAACTCATCCCGCAAAAGGGAGACGCGGCCATGGCACGGAAGGTGCTCAGGCGAGCTCTAGAAATCCTGGCGAATGTCGAGTTCCGGCACGATCCGCTGGATCAGGCTCTGCGCGCGGCTGCACAGCAATTGGGAGTGAAGGCGGGACAGATGTTTCAGCCCATCCGGGTGGCGGTGTGTGGGCGGAAGAATGCTCCGCCGTTGTTTGAGACGCTGGAGGTGCTGGGGCGAGAAGTGACGCTCGGTCGCCTCGAGCAGGCCATCGAGAAAGCCCGCAGCGCGGAAGTGTGAAGTCCTCCCTGGAATACGTGCTCTGCGATAAGATCAACCATAATGAATCCATCGCATCCGCCAAGCGAAGCTGGAGAAAAAGCTGTGGCTGCCTCGCCCTCGCCTGCTCCGTCGAATTTCATCCGTGACATCGTTCTCGAAGACCTCAAGACCAACAAGCACGATGGCCGGGTGCAGACCCGCTTTCCTCCGGAGCCCAACGGTTATCTGCACATCGGACATGCCAAGGCGATCTGCATCGACTTCGGGCTGGCCGACGAATTTGGCGGACATACCAATCTTCGATTCGACGATACCAATCCCGAGAAGGAAGAGACCGAATATGTCGAATCGATCAAGGCCGATGTCAACTGGCTTGGCTTCCAGTGGGATGGGCTTTTCTACGCCTCCGACTATTTCGGTCAGCTTTACGAATGGGCGGTGAAGCTTATCAAGGACGGCAAGGCGTACGTCGACGACCTGACCGCCGAGGAGATTCGCAAGCATCGCGGGACGCTGACTGAACCGGGGAAAGACAGTCCCTACCGTAATCGGTCTGCGGAGGAGAATCTGAATTTGTTTGAGCGCATGCGCGCCGGAGAATTTCCTGACGGCTCTCGCACTTTGCGGGCAAGGATTGACATGGGTTCGCCGAACCTCAACCTGCGCGATCCAGTAATGTACCGCATTCTGCACGCCGAGCATCACCGCACTGGCAACAAGTGGTGCATCTATCCGATGTACGATTACGCGCACGGGCAGTCGGACTCCATCGAGCGCGTCACGCATTCCATCTGCACGCTGGAGTTTGAAGACCATCGCCCGCTCTACAACTGGTTCATCCAGCAGTTGGGCATCTTCCCCTCGCGGCAGATTGAATTTGATCGGCTAAACCTGACCTATACGCTGCTGAGCAAGCGCAAGCTACTCCAGTTGGTGCAGGAGGGGCGGGTGAGCGGATGGGATGATCCGCGCATGCCTACCTTGGGTGGGCTTCGCCGCCGCGGCTATACACCCGAGGCGATCCGCAATTTCGTGGCGTCGATCGGCGTCTCGAAGACTACGGGATCGATCGAACTCGCGATGCTCGAACATTTCGTCCGCGAAGACTTGAATCAGCGCGCGCCGCGCGTGATGGCGGTGCTGCGTCCGCTGAGAGTGGTGATCGACAACTATCCGGAGAACCAGGTCGAAGAGATGGACGCGGTGAATAACCCCGAAGACGCCAGCGCCGGGACGCGGAAGGTGCCGTTCTCGCGCGAACTCTACATCGAGCAGGATGATTTCCGCGAAACTCCGCCGAAAGGATACTTCCGGCTTTCACTCGGTCGCGAGGTGCGCCTGCGCTACGGATACCTCGTCACCTGCAAGAGTGTGGTGAAAAATGACAGAGGCGAAGTCGTGGAAGTGCATTGCACCTACGACCCCGCGACGCGCGGAGGCAACACTCCTGACGGGCGCAAAGTGAAATCGACGATTCACTGGGTATCGGCGGCGAATGCCATCGACGCCGAAGTTCGCATTTACGAGAATTTGTTTACCAAAGAAAATCCAGGCGAGGTGGAGGAGGGGCAGGACTTCATTGCGAACGTAAACCCGAATTCGCTGGAAGTGATCGCCAACGCGAAGCTGGAGCCGTCGCTGGCCAACGCCGCCATCGGAAACAGGTGTCAGTTTGAGCGGCTGGGATACTTCTGCGTCGATCGCGATTCGAAGCCTGGGAAGCTGGTGTTCAATCGAACGGTCGCGCTCAAGGATGCTTGGGCGAAGAAGCAGAGCCAAGCTTGAAGCCGATCCGGCTCACCTTCGCACATGCTATGCGTTCTGCTCGAGGACGCAAACATACGCTTGTCCGCTAAATGCACACACCCATTCTCGCCGCGTTTCTTGAGATTTCTCGCACGCCGGTCTCGATGTGCGGCGCCGGCATCGTGCTTTTCCTTGTTGCGCTGTGGGCTGCGAAGACCGATATCGCTCGGGCCGGCGGCCTCGACAAGATCATCACCTTGAGCCATCTGTGTTTCGCGCCTCCTCTCGCGGTCTTCGGCGCGGAGCATTTCTCTGCCGCCCAAGGCATCATGACCCTCGTGCCCAAGTTTATGCCCTGGCCCCTGTTCTGGACTTATTTCGTGGGCGTCGCGTTGATCACCGCGTCCTTGAGCATTGCTACGAAGATTCATGTGCGCTGGTCGGGCTTGCTGTTCGGCTGCATGATGTTCCTCTTCGTGGCGATGATGGACCTGCCGGGAACGCTGGCCGACCGCCACAACCGGATCAACTGGGTGCTTCTGTTGCGCGAGCTGTCGTTCGCATCCGGCGGCTGGGTTCTTGCGGGATCTGCGCTGGCCAGACGGGACGGCCACGGAAGCAAGCTCATCACCGTCGGCCGCGTCGTGATCGGCATCGCCGCGATATTTTACGGCGTCGAGCACTTGCTTCATCCAATCAATGTCCCGGGCGTTCCTCTGGAAAAACTGATGCCCGACTGGATTCCGGGGCGCACGCTCATCGGCGATCTGACCGGCGCAATTCTGCTGGTTTCCGGGGCAAGCATACTGCTGGCAAAGAAAACCCGGACGGCGGCAGCCTGCCTGGGGACCTGGATTCTGCTGCTGGTCCTGTTGATCTACGGGCCGATCCTGGTGGCGTCACTCTTGGACCCGAGTACGGACGTTAAGGTCGAGGGGCTCAATTACTTTTTCGACACGCTGCTCTACGCCGGAACGATTCTCGCGCTCGCCAATGCTGCGCCGGACTCCGGTTAGAATTCAGGCACGCTGCCAGCTAATTGTGCACGTGCGGGCTCTGCGCCGGATTCTTGTTGCCCGAGGAGGGTTCCTTCGCGACCTTCACTTCGAAGCTCACGGGCAAGGTTCTGGGCGGATAGCAGGCGGCGTTGTCGCAAGCCTGGTAGCGCAGGACGCCGCGCATCACGTACTTGCCTGGCACCACAGAATGCATCGGGTGCACTCCGACCGCGACGGTGAAGTCCCCGGCATAGACGCTTAGTTTCTCGTCCGGAGAAAACGGGAAAGTCAGCTCTTCTCCGGGAGGGTAATCAATCTTCCCGAGAATGATGTCGGTGGGCAGATCCATCTTCAAGGCAGTGGCGATGAGGAACTCCGACTTCGGGGTATTCGAATTGATGTGGTAGCCCGGAGGGACGCGAAAATTGAGGCTGACCATGGTCTGTTGCGCACGCACAACCTTGGTCAGCGGCACCGCAGCCATGGTGACGGGCGGAGGCGGAGGCGGTACCTGTGCCAGAGCTGGAATGCCGCTCGAGAACGCGAGCAGCGTAACGAAACCTAGAACCGCTCCGCCGCCTTGATTCCGTAGCGAGAGAGTGTTGCGCAAAACGGCCATTTGACGCTCCCCAGCGTGTCGTGGACCACACAACGGAATATTAGATCGCGCCGGCACTTCTGACCACGTTACCTCGGAGCAGGAACGGTTGCCTGACTGGAAGCCGCCGCCTGATTCGAGGCGGGACGCGTATCGAGCGCTTTCCGGACCGCATCTTCGATCTCCGCCTTGCCGCGCAGGCCAAGGATCTTGTCCACGATTTTGCCATCGCGCCCAATCAGGAAGGTTTCCGGCAAAGCTGGAACGCCGCCGTACTGGTCGCCGACCGATTCTTTTCCAATCAGGATGGGGTAGTTCACTCCCATATCCTTGGCGAACTTGCCGATCTCTTCCTTGCTGGCATCGTCCATGGCAACGCCGACGATCTGCAATCCCTGCGAACCGTAGTGCTTCTGCAGCTCAACGAACCATGGCATCTCGATTTTGCAGGGGCCGCACCAGGTCGCCCAGAAGTTGAGCAGTACAGCCTTGCCGCGTAGGTCGGACAGGCGCATGGTCTTGCCGTCGAGCGCTTCCAGAGAAAAATCCGGCGCGAGGCTGGACTGCGCGAGATGAGGCGTCGGCGATGAACTCGAGCGGCGCGCGTTGTGATACCCGACGTACAGGCCGAGTGCAATCACGACGGCCACAACTACCAAGGCAAGAGGATTACGGTTCAATCGGAACACTCCATTTCGCGATATGATCGCGATCCTAAAAGCAAACGAACCGGGTTACAAGGCGAAGCGGTTCAGGAACGAAAGCCAGTTCGAAATCAAAGTGAAGCGGCCGATGACCAGCAGGATTCCCAGAGCGATCAACAGGCCGCCGCTCGCCACTTCCAGAGCATGCATATGGGAGCGGAAGCGGCTATAGAACTTCAAAAAGCGCTCCACTCCGAGCGACGTCAGCAAGAAGGGCACGGCTAATCCGAGAGAATAAACTGCCAATAGAAGAACGCCCTTAGCCAGCGTGTTCTGCTCTTCGGCAAGAGCCAGAATCGCCGAAAGAATCGGGCCCAGACAAGGCGTCCAACCGAAAGCGAAGGCGAAGCCGATCACGAACGCGCCGAGCGGAGTACTGCTTCCCTTCAGACTGTGCATGCGGGCGTCGGTATAGAGCGCCTTAATCTTGAAGATCCCGGTCAGGTGCAATCCGAAAAGAATGATGATGACGCCGGCCACGCGGGCCAGCGTATGTTTGTAGACGCCCAGCACCTGGCCGACCTCCGTTGCGGCCGCCCCGAGCGCGACGAAGACGACGCTGAAGCCCAGAATAAATGCGATCGAGTTCAACATGACCCGCCGCATGAGGTGAGCTTGCGGCGATTTCAATTCCTCTACGCCCGCCCCGGAGATCAAGGAAAGATATCCCGGCACCAGCGGCAGCACGCACGGCGAAAGAAATGAAATCAGTCCGGCGAAAAACGCGGCGATGGGAAGTGGAAGACTCGACATCAGTTTTATTGTACCTGCCGGGGTTGTTCTCCGTACGTAGAAGACGATTGAAACGGGATTTGGTTGCAGGAGGAATGCTACGGGAGCGAGATTTCGGCTTAGCGTGAGCTTCCGGGCGCCGGAGCGGAGGTAGCGGCGGCGGGCTCGCTCAACTCGGAAGAGCCCGACAGCATTTTCTGCAAGAATCCAAAGGGTATCGAAGCCGTCACAAGGGCGCCGTCACCTTCCTGCTTCACCTTCAGGCTATCGAAAAATGCTTTCACGTCTGGGTCCGTTCCGTGACTTCCCACCGAAGTTTCAGCGGAGTGCGTCAGCGCGACGAAAACGTTCATTTTGTCGGTGATGGCGCGGGCGTCGTCGGAGTTTTGCGTGAAAGCTTCGGCCCGCAGGTGCACAGCATCGGTCCGCAGATGCAGCGGGCTGAGAGCGCTTCCAGAGATTACCAGGATCGCCGGTTTGGCAAAGAGCGTATTCCAACCGCCGGCTTCGGGCGACCGGGGATCGATGCGCGCCACCACCCACGCCAAGGGAGCAAGCTGGACGTGTTTGTAATACTGGCGCAGCAGCGACGGCCCCCCGAAGGGCGAGGCCAGCCTCCGCGATCGATCGACGACCCCTCGAATCACCGCGGGATCGTTGAGATTCGAGGCGGCCACGGAATCGGCGCTCAGAACAGCCACCCGCATGGATCTGCTTTCAATCAGAATCGTAAAGATATCAATCGAGTGGTAGCTCTCGACCGATTGGGCGATTTGCCGGAGGTAGGCACTCAGCCGCTCGTTGTGAAACTTTCCGACAAGCACTTCGGAAAACCGCACCTCGGGGTCGGAACCGCCGGTGCCTCCTCCGGGCCACTTTGCCGGATAGTGGATGGCGAAGGCGGCTTCGTCGAGATCCCGTTCGAACTGAAAGCCAGTCTCGCGGATGAAGCGTTCGTATGCCGGATCATGACTGACGGGGGGTAGGTCTTTCCCTGAGTTCGCCTTGCGGGCCTTGCCGAGGTCGAGATAGAAAAACGCGTCGGCGCCAGGCAGCAAGCGGGCAGGCTCCGGCGGGGCGTGCTTTCGGAGCTGAACGGCGAGGGTCACCGCGCCGGCGATAACGACTACCGCCAGCATGATGGGTATGGTGCGCCTAATTCGCATGGAAAGCCGTTAGGGCTGAAATGATAACATTCTCCACGCAACGGGAAGGGCCCGCTGCGGGCGGAATTTCCATTCCAGGCCGCGACATCGCGCCGTTTCGTGCCTCGCACCTCATGACTTGGCATTACGACTTGGCATGACAAGGTCCGCTGCAGATGACAATCACAGACCGCTGCGTAGAAAACCTCCCCAGACCGGCCTTGGCGGTAGTGTCGGCGGATCGCGGCGGCGTCGAAGTGCTCGATCTCCGGGGGGAGGATTGGCGCGATTTGTGCCGTGATTCGGTCGACGACCAACCGTTCTATCGACCGGAATGGATCGCAGCGCATATTCGGGCTTTCACTCCAAAGGCCAAGGTGCTGCTACTCACGGTTACCATAGAAGGCGAATTGTGTTTGGTGCTGCCTCTGCTCGAGGAACGCTCCGTGTTTTGCGGTCTGCCGGTACGGAGGCTGCGCGCGCCGGTGAACGGGCATTCGTGCAGATTCGATGCGGTGCGCCGCCGCGGTCGGCGGGGAGATCTCGCTCTCCAGTCTTTATGGGAATTTCTAAGAAAACTGCCCGCTTGGGATCTGCTGGAACTGGAAGGGATACCGGCTGGCGGCACGCTTTCCGCGCTGGCGGTTGCCGCCGAACGGGAGGGTTTTCAGACTGGGCAGGTTCCCATGAGCCCAAATCCTTACGTGCCGATACCCAGGCACATGCCGAGCCTGGTTGAATTAAGCCGGGGCGAGTTCAGAGCGAGTGAGTTACCCGTAAACAAGAAGCTTCGAAGCCAGTTGAACGGTGTTCGGCGGAATTTATCGAATAAGGGCCAGCTTAGGCTGCAGCGGTTCTGCAAAGCCGAGCCTGAAGTTCTGCAACGCTTCTATCGACTCGAAGGTGCCGGCTGGAAGGGTGCGGAAAGAACTGCAATTGCATCTTCGATCGACAGCCTGCAGTTTTATAACGAAATCTCCCGGTCCGCCGAAGAGCTTGGCTGGTTGTCCATTTATCTGCTTGAGTTGGACGATCACCTTCTCGCCGCGCATTGGGGACTGTCGTACCAGGGGCGCTACTTCTCGCCTAAAGTTGCCTATGATGAAAACTCGAAACAATGGGCGCCGGGGCACTTGATCGTAGAGGAGATTCTTCGCGACTGCTCCGGACGGGGCATCCACGAATATGACATCACAGGCCAGAACGATGATTGGAAAAGGAAATGGACCTCGCAGACGCGTCCCCAGTGCATCCAGTTCGTTTTTCGCAAAGGAATCTGGGGCATGCTGGCCCACCTATTGCGCTTTCGCGTTCGACCGCGGCTTAAGAAAATAGTGGATAGGACTCTGCGAAAGCCGCTGGCGGAAACCCCACCGGAAGCGACTGTTTCGGGCGACCGGTAGTTGCCCGTTGCGCGGAGTCCGGTGCATGTGATAGCGTAATTAATTGTCCCGGACAGGTGGAGTGGGATTCGGGGTGTACTTGTGCCCGGAGGGGTGTCTGTCCCCCCAAATTGCTGGCGTAGCTCAGTTGGTAGAGCATCTGATTTGTAATCAGAGGGTCAGGGGTTCAAATCCCTTCGCCAGCTCCAGCATATGAAGGTCCGGAGACGAAAGTCAGGGAACGTATTCCTGCGGGCAGCTGGACTCGGTAAGTGGCGGCGAAACAGGTTTCTCCAACGCACTCCATTCGGAATGTTCCGGCGGGTAGTGGTCTTCGCGCGGTAAGTCGGTGAGCGCGATTCTTGGTTTCCCTGCTTTGCGAAAGTCTGGATTGCAGAAGTAGCGTGTGTGGCTTTGCTGCGTTTGGTCGGGTGGCGTGATTGCCTTCCGGCGTTGCCATTAAGCGTCTTGCGTGAATGGTTTGCCGGAGTGAAGTGCGACGGCCGCATTCGCCCGTAAGTTCTTGCACAGGTGGGTGAGTGGTTAAAGCCAACAGACTGTAAATCTGTCCCTCCTAGCGAGGTACGAAGGTTCGAATCCTTCCCTGTGCACCAGAATTAAGCTGTTTGGCGGGCGTGACTCTGAGCGGAGCGAAGCCTTGAGTCCGCCGGGGAAAATCCCGAGCGCGGTTTGCGACGGATCCGGACGAATCATGAGTCGCTTGGCAATGGCGTTGGTTGCGTACTCGGTTTTGGGTGTGCTGGCGTTTGTAACCCTGAGCGATTTCAGAATGCGCTCGCTGACGCTACTAATCCTGGGGATGTTCGCCTTTAAGAGTTGGGTTCGCCGTAAGGATGCGTTGCACCCAGACGGCGACGGCGATTCGGAATGAGATGGTTGTCGGCTGCAAGCGGATCGCTGACGGCTGGTTCGGGCCGATGTAGCTCAGTTGGTAGAGCACTCCCTTGGTAAGGGAGAGGTCACCAGTTCAATCCTGGTCATCGGCTCCATAGGGTTTTGTGAAAGGGCAGGGATTCAGTCGGGCCGCTTGGGTCGGAGTCGGGGCGGCTTCAGACGCTGAGGTTTTGCTGGCGGCAGATAGCTGATAGCTGGTTTAAGGGCGGGAGTAACTCAGTGGTAGAGTCACAGCCTTCCAAGCTGTTGGTCGCGGGTTCGATTCCCGTCTCCCGCTCCAGAGTTGAGGGGCTTTGCGGGCGGAAACCCGCAACCGAAATCCCGAGGTTTTTGCCAGGGGTGGGTTCAGGTGTGACGATGGGTTTTGAACAGGCCGCGATCAAGATTGAGAAGCAGCAGGAGTACGAGAAGCTGCAAACCGCGGTTGAGCAGGCGTTCTCGCCCGGGAAGATCGAGCGGCTTCTCGAGCAATTGGAGCGCAAACGGATTCGCATCCGGGAGTTCGATGCCGTACTGTCGGAACGCGTGCTGGAGCAGGTGCTGAGCGGATCGATTGCGGGTGCGGGTTCGGAGTTTGGCGCGTGGCAGTTGTATCAGGCTCTGCCGATTTCTGATCGGGCGCAGATGCGGGAGTTTTACCTGTCGAAGCTCGAAACGGTCGACGGCGTTTTACGGCACAAGTTTAAAAAGCAGTTCCAGTATTACTGAGCGCGGCACTGATAGAAGTGGCGGCCACAAAGAAGTTGCACCGATCCTGCGGCGCGCCAATGATCGGCGCCTCAGGATGACATAAGGTTCGAGCTGAGAGCTATAGGAGCTAAGAGCAGATTTATGGCGAAAGAGAAATTTGATCGTAACAAGCCGCACTGCAATGTGGGGACGATTGGTCACATCGACCATGGCAAGACGACGTTGACGGCGGCGATCACGAAGGTGTTGCAGAAGCACAATCCGAAGATTGTGTTCCGGTCGTTTGACTCGATTGACAACGCTCCGGAAGAGAAAGCGCGGGGCATCACCATAGCGACGGCGCACGTGGAGTATGAGACGGCGAACCGGCACTACGCGCACGTGGATTGTCCGGGGCACGCCGACTACATCAAGAACATGATCACGGGCGCAGCGCAGATGGATGGAGCGATCTTGGTGGTGGCGGCGACGGATGGACCGATGCCGCAGACGCGGGAGCACGTGCTATTGGCGCGGCAGGTGGGAGTGCCGTATATCGTGGTGGCTTTAAATAAGTGTGATGCGGTGGATGATCCTGAGCTGCTGGACCTGGTGGAGCTGGAAGTGCGCGAATTGCTGAAGAGCTACAAGTTTCCCGGCGACGATGTGCCGGTGATCCGTTTATCTGCTTTAGGGGCATTGAACGGGGAAGAGAAGTGGGAGAAGCAGATTGACGCGTTGATGGAGGCGGTGGACAAGAGTGTGCCGCAGCCGGCGCGCGAACTGGACAAGCCGTTTCTGATGCCGATTGAAGATATTTTTTCGATTCAGGGGCGGGGCACGGTGGTGACGGGACGAATCGAGCGGGGGAAGGTGAAGGTGGGCGAGGAAGTGGAGATTGTGGGCTTCCGCGATACGCGCAAGACGGTGGTGACGGGCGTGGAAATGTTCAAGAAGCAGCTGGACGAAGGCATGGCGGGGGACAACGCGGGACTTCTGCTGCGCGGCATTGCGAAAGAAGATGTGGAGCGCGGGATGGTGCTGGCCAAAGGTGGATCGATCACGCCGCACACCAAGTTCAAGGCGGAGGTTTATATCCTGACGAAAGAAGAAGGTGGGCGGCATACGCCGTTCTTCAAGGGATACCGTCCGCAGTTTTACTTGCGCACGACGGACGTGACGGGAGTGGCGGAGTTGCCGGCGGGCACGGAGATGGTGATGCCGGGGGACAACGTGAGTCTGGTGATTGAGCTGATCACGCCGGTGGCGATGGAGAAGGGCTTGCGGTTTGCGATTCGCGAAGGCGGGCACACGGTGGGCGCGGGCACCATTGCGGAGATCGTGCAGTAGGGAAGACGTGCGGAGCCTTGCTCCGCAGGACAGCCGAGGGCGGCGGTCCCCGCATCTCAAGGATAGAAGAGAAGAGTTCAGGAACAAGGAGTGAGCGATGCCCCGAGAGATTATTACGTTGCAATGCGGCGATTGCAAAGAGCGAAATTATTCGACCACCAAGAACCGGAAGACGATGACGGAACGGCTGGAGCTGAAGAAATTCTGCCGCCGTTGCCGCAAGCATACGCCGCATAAGGAAGTGAAATAAGGAAGCGCGCCAGACGGGCGAGTTCGCGTTCTCGCAAAGCACGCGAGAATGTTCGCGCGGCGCGCCCAGATCCTTCGCGAGACAAAAGGCGTCCCGCTCAGGATGACAAGCAGTTAGGGGCGTAAGCTCAACGGTTAAACTGCCGGTCTCCAAAACCGGACTTGGGGGTTCGAATCCCTCCGCCCCTGCCAGAATTTGGAAGGACGCTGAGGAAGGCCGGGAATATGGCAGTGGAGACAAAGAAGAAGATGGCAAACTCAATCGCATCCGCCGGGAGTAGTTTCGGCGACCAGATCAAGTCCTGGCCGGAGCGCGTCCGGACCTTTTATAACGATGTGCGCACCGAGACGCGCAAGGTTACGGCGCCGTCCTGGAAGGAAGTGCGCGCGACTACGGCGGTGGTGGTCATCACAGTGTTTATTTTTGGAGTCTACTTTTTCATCATCGACAATGTGATCCAGAAGGGTGTCACGTATCTGTACAAGTATTTTGCGGGAAGCGGAGCTTAAACTTGATCATGCAGGACGAAGAAAAAAACGAAGCTACGGCCGGCGCGGAGCAGCCACCCAGCACGGATGGCGTCACTGTAGCCAGCGAACCGCCACGCAACCCGAACATGAAGTGGTACATCATCCACTCTTATTCCGGGTTTGAGCGGAAGGTGAAGGAGTCGCTGGAATCGCGCGTGCAAGCTTTCGGCCTGCAGGAAAAGATCGGCAAAGTTCTAATCCCGACCGAGTCGGTCACCGAAGTTCGCGGGGGCAAGAAATACACCTCGGAACGCATGTTTTATCCCGGCTACGTGCTGGTGGAAATGGACATGGACGATCACGTCTGGCACGTGGTGAAGTCCACTCCGCGCGTGACCGGGTTCGTTGGTACGGGGCAGCAGCCGACGCCTCTATCCGACGAAGAAGTGCAGCACATCGTCTACAAAGTCGCTGACAGCCGCGAGAAGCCGAAGCTCAAGGTTAAGTTCGAGAAGAATGAAACGGTGCGCATTTCGGAAGGACCGTTCGCAACCTTCCAGGGCATTGTGGATGAAGTGAACGAGGATCGCGAGACGCTCAAAGTGATGGTCACGATTTTCGGCCGCTCGACCCCGGTGGAGTTGGAATTTAACCAGGTGGAGAAGGTGGCGTAGGGAAACGGGTGGCAAGTAATTTTGTAACTGAAATTCGAAGGAAATCCTAGATGGCAAAAAAAGTTACAGGATTTGTGAAGTTGCAGATTGCGGCGGGGAAAGCAACTCCAGCGCCTCCGGTGGGGCCGGCGCTCGGCCAGGCGCAGATTAACATCATGGAGTTCTGCAAACAGTTCAACGCCCGGACGAATCAGAAAGAGATGGAGGGATTGATCATCCCGGTGGTGGTGTCGGTTTATAGCGATCGCACCTTTACCTTCATCACCAAGACGCCTCCGGCATCGATTCTGCTGAAGCGCGCTGCGGGAATCGCCAAGGGATCGGGAACGCCGAACAAAGACAAGGTCGGCAAGGTCACGCTGAAGCAGGTTGAGGACATTGCGAAACAAAAGATGCCCGACCTGAACGCAGCCTCGGTGGAGACCGCGATCAAAAGCGTGCGTGGTACGGCGCGCTCGATGGGAATCGAAGTCATCGGGTAATGGAGTGATTTTGTAATCGGGTAATTGAAAGCCGGCCGGTGGGCGATTTTCAAGTTCCCAAATTGCCAAATTGCCAAATTTCGGAATTGCAGCATTGTCAAATGCACCACGGCTTGCCGGAATAACGGTGAGCGGTGGGAGACGAGGAAAATGAGATGAAAAAAGAAGGAAAGAATATCGCCAAGGCGCATGCCGCGGTGGAGCAGCGTCCCTACACGCTGCAGGATGCGGTACCGCTCCTGCAGAAGGTCAAGTTTGCGAAATTTGACGAGACGGTCGAGATTACCTTGCGGCTCGGGGTGGATCCCAAACACGCCGACCAGATGGTGCGCGGCACTGTGGTGCTGCCGCATGGTCTGGGAAAGTCGAAGAAGGTTCTGGTGATCGCTTCGGGGGACAAGATCAGGGAAGCCGAAGCTGCGGGCGCCGATTATGCCGGCGGCGAAGAGATGGTCGAGAAGATTACGAAGGAAAACTGGACGGACTTCGATGCGCTGATTGCCACTCCCGATGTGATGAAATCCGTCGGACGGCTCGGCAAGATTCTTGGTCCCAAGGGCTTGATGCCGAACCCGAAGACGGGAACGGTGACCGTTGATGTGGCCAAGGCGGTACAGGAAGTGAAGGCTGGGAAGGTCGAGTTTCGCACCGACAAAACGGCGCTGGTGCATGTTCCGGTGGGAAAAATCTCGTTCTCACCCGACAAGTTGATCGATAACGCAACCGTTCTGATCACCAGCGTGATCAAGGCCAAGCCGTCGGTGGCCAAGGGCAAATACATCAAGGGCTGCACGTTGAGCTCGACCATGGGGCCGGGGATTTTGCTGGATACGGCGCCGATTGAGGCCTCGGCCAAGGCCTAAGAGCGATGCCGGGCTGGGCCCGGCGGGCAGCAGAGGGGAGCTGTTCCCCCATACGATCGAAGGTAAAAGGATTGGACCATGCCAGTTACTAAAGCCAGGAAGAAGGAACAGGTCGAGAAGTTGAGCGCAGACCTGAAGAACGTTTCGAGCGCGGTCGTGGCTACCTACAGCAAAATGACGGTCGCGCAGGACTACGAGCTGCGCAAAGCTTTGCGCGGGGCGGGGGCGAAGTATCAGGTGGTGAAGAACACGCTCGCCGAGCTCGCCGGCAAAGGTACAAAGATTGAGGAGGGGTTGAAGAATCTGACGGGGGTGACCTCGATCGCCTACACCACGGGTGATCCCGTGGCCATGGCCAAGGCGCTCACCAAGTACGCGAAAGACACGCCGGAGTTTACCTTCAAGGTGGGCGTGGTCGAGGGCCGCGTGATTTCGATCAAGGAGATCGAAGCGCTGGCCAGCATGCCGTCGAAGGAAGAGATCTACTCCAAGCTGTTGTTCCTGATCAGCGCTCCGGCGCAGCGGCTGGTGACGGTGATGAATGCCGTGGGCCGCGACGTCGCGGTTGTGCTGGGCCAGGGCGTGGAGAAGGGCAAGTTCGCGGGCGACGCTCCTGCCGGGGCGTAGGCTGGAAAACCGGCGGCGGTGCGGCCATGAAGTGGCACGATGGGTTCTGGTTCTGGTTCGTGATCGCTGCGCTGGCTTGGTCGCCGCTGGTCTCGCTGTCTCGAGGCGTCAGGGAAGTATGACGCACGTGGAACGGCAAGCGCGGTAAGTGAGATTGGCAGTCGCGGGCGAGGGCGCCCGCGCCGCACAGAGTTCGGGGCGGTGGAAGCCGTCCGAAGGGATTTGGTTGTCAGAGGTCAGGGGTTGCGCGGTTCTGTTCCAGGCGTTGTCTGGCGCCGGGAAATGACCCTGCCGCACTGGAAACCCGGCTCAAGATAACGAAATCAAGAAATTCATAACTTGAAAAGTGGAGAAACGAACATGGCAGACTTGCAACAGTTGGAAGATTCAATCGTGGCGTTGTCGCTGCTGGACGCGGCGCAACTGGTGAAGAAGCTCGAAGCGCGCCTCGGCGTATCAGCCGCGGCGGCGGCCCCGGTGATGGTCGCGGGCGGCGGCGCGGCAGCCGCGGGGGCGGCTCCAGCCGAAGAGAAGACGGAGTTCACCGTGCTTCTCAAGGAAGTCGGCGCCAACAAGATCAATGTCATCAAGGCCGTCCGCGAGGTCACCAGCCTGGGCTTGAAAGAAGCCAAGGAGCTGGTGGACGGGGCTCCCAAGAATATTAAAGAGGGCGTTTCCAAGGACGAAGCCGAGACCATCAAGAAGAAGTTTACCGAGGCTGGTGCTGTCGTCGAAGTGAAGTAGCGGCGTTTCGGCGGGAGCCCGCAGCACTTTGGGCGTTCTTTGCGCCTGAATGCACTTTGAACGGTGCAAGTCGAGGAAATTTCAGCGTTCTAGTTGTGAAGCCGGGGCGGCGGTGTTAGCATCTATATACCACCGCTTCCCCTGGCCTCACTCATAGCGGGCGAGACCCGCGAGGGAAGTTTGGCACTGTTTCGCGGGCAGGCGAAACGGAAACGGCCGAAGGAACTGGCGCGAAAGATTACAAATTCACATTGGCGAAACGCCTCGAATGGCGTCTGCGGGAACACTTGTCCCTGCGGACGCCCTGTTGCGTTTTTGGTGTAAACAGGTTCGAAGCAACGATTTAAAGCAGCGCGGCGCGATAAGCGCCCCCACATTCCGCGGGTTGCCGCAGCTTCCGGCTGCGCCTGACATGGGAGTTTTCTGACGATGAAGAATAATGCCTACCGTAAACGCTTTGATTTTTCCAAGATTCCGGCAACGATCCAGATCCCGAATTTGATCGAGGTCCAGAAGCGCTCTTATGACCGCTTTCTGCAGATGGACAAACTGCCCAGCGAGCGCGAAGACGGCGGTCTGCAAGCGGTCTTCCAGTCCGTTTTTCCGATCACCGACTTCCGCAACGTATCACAACTTGAGTTTGTGGATTACGCCATCGGTAACTGGGAGTGCAAGTGTGGTCACCTCAAGGGCCTGCACCACCTGCGCACCACCTGCAAGAACTGCGGGAACACGGTGATCACCGATCCGTTTCATCCTGGGGATGTGCTCTGCCAGAAGTGCGGAACGTACAACGCCAACACGCCCGACTTCTGCAACAAGTGCGGTGACCCGGTCGGACTGCAATTGAAGTATGACGTGGCCGAGTGCGAGGAGCGCGGCATGACCTACTCCGCGCCGCTCAAGGTCACCATGCGCCTGACCATCTTCGACAAGGACGCTGAGACCGGAAACCGTTCCATACGCGACATCAAGGAGCAGGAAGTATTTTTCGGCGACGTGCCTCTGATGACGCAGAACGGGACTTTCATCATCAACGGCACGGAACGCGTCATCGTCAGCCAGTTGCATCGCTCGCCGGGGGTGTTCTTCGAGACCGCCAACAATCGCACCTATTTTTTGGGCAAGATTATCCCTTATCGCGGATCGTGGGTGGAGTTCGAGTACGACCAGAAAAACGTGCTCTACGTCCGCATCGACCGCAAGCGCAAATTTCTGGGGACCATTTTTCTGCGCGCGCTGGGGCTGCGTTCCGGCGAAGATATTCTGCGGTCTTTCTACACCGTGGATCGCATTGCCATCAAAGACAAGAAGCTTTACTGGACGCTCGACCCGGCCAGCGAAAAGCCCACGAACCTGCTGGGCATGAAGCTGGCGCACAGCATCAAGAACAAGTCGGGGGATGAGATTGCGCACTCCGGCCGCAAACTGAATGCTGCGATTCTCAAGGAGATTCAGAAGGCGAAAGTCTCCGAGATTGAAGTCGATGTTACGGATCTTGAGGGGGCGTGGGCTGCTGCCGATGTGGTGGACACGACCACCGGCGAAGTGCTGCTCGAAGCCAACACCGAACTCAGCGCCGACAAGGTCTCGAAGATTCTCGATTCGGGCGTGGTGGAGATGAGCCTGTTTTTCCCCGAGCGCGACGACGTGGGCACCGTCATCAGCCAGACATTGAAGCGCGATTCGGTGAAGACGCCGCAGGAAGCGCTGATCGAAATCTATAGGAAGCTGCGTCCCGGCGATCCGCCGACGCTGGACACGGCGACCGCATTGTTCCACGGAATGTTCTTCGACCCGCGGAAATACGACTTCTCGAAGGTCGGCCGGTTGAAGTTCAACATTAAACTGTTCGAGAACCAGGATGCGACCAGCCTCGACAAGCGCACGCTTGATCCCGACGATTTCTACGCCACCATCGGCTATCTGCTGAAGCTGCGCAAGAGCATTGGATCGGTGGACGATATCGATCACCTGGGCAACCGCCGCGTGCGTGCGGTCGGCGAGTTGATGGAAAACCAGTTCCGCATCGGCCTGGTCCGGATGGAACGGGCGATCAAGGAGAAAATGTCCGTGTACCAGGAAATGTCCACGGCCATGCCGCATGACCTCGTCAACGCCAAGCCGGTGATGGCTGCGATTCGCGAATTCTTCGGATCGTCGCAGCTCTCGCAGTTCATGGACCAGACCAACCCGCTCTCCGAGATCACGCACAAGCGGCGTCTCTCGGCTCTCGGGCCGGGCGGTCTCTCTCGCGAGCGGGCTGGATTCGAAGTGCGCGACGTGCATCCCACGCACTACGGCCGGATCTGCCCGATCGAAACGCCGGAGGGTCCGAACATCGGCCTGATCTCGTCGCTGAGCTGTTACGCGCGTATCAACGACTACGGCTTCATCGAGTCGCCTTACCGCAGGATCAAGGGTGGCCGCGTCATCGATTACGTGACCGTGGTCAACACCGGCGACAGCGACTACAAAGTCGGCGATCACATGGAGAAGCACGAGATCGAAAAGGTCAACGCGGACTTGAAAGAGAAGCGCAAGAAGCCCGCTCAGGTTGATCCGTTCTCTTTCTATCTTTCCGCATGGGAAGAAGACCGGCACACCATTGCTCAGGCCAACGTGGAACTGGACGAGAAGGGCCGGATCACGGCCGAGCTGGTGAATGCCCGCAAGGCCGGCAACTTCGTGCTGGTGAGCCGGGAGGAAGTCGATTACGTCGACGTAAGCCCGAAGCAACTGGTTTCGGTCGCCGCTTCGCTGGTTCCGTTCCTCGAGCATGACGACGCCAACCGCGCGCTGATGGGCGCGAACATGCAGCGCCAGTCCGTGCCCCTCCTGCGCGCGCAGGCGCCGATTGTCGGCACTGGAATGGAAGGCGTGACCGCGCGCGATTCGGGCGCGGTGGTTCTGGCCCGGCGCAACGGCATCGTCGATTCGGTGGACTCCGACCGCATCATCGTGCGCGTCGAAGGCGAACATCATCCCACGCAGCTTTCACGCGAGGTGGGCAGCGATATTTACCAGCTCACCAAGTTCAAGCGCTCGAACCAAAATACGTGCATCAACCAGAAACCGGTGGTGAAGAAAGGTCAGCGCGTGTTGAAGGGCGAGGTCATCGCCGACGGTCCTTGCACCGATCATGGCGAGCTGGCGCTCGGCCGCAACGTGCTGGTGGCCTTCATGCCGTGGCGCGGCTATAACTTTGAGGATGCGATTCTCGTCTCCGAGAAGATGGTGAAGGATGACTATTACACCTCATTGCACATCGAGGAGTACGAGATCGAAGCGCGCGACACCAAGCTCGGCCCGGAAGAAGTTACGCGCGACATTCCCAACGTCAGCGAGACCATGCTGCGCAATCTGGACGAAGCGGGCGTGATCCGCATCGGCGCCAGCATCAAACAGGGCGACATTCTGGTGGGCAAGGTGACGCCCAAGGGCGAGACTCAGCTCACGCCGGAAGAGAAGCTGTTGCGCGCAATTTTCGGCGAAAAGGCCGGCGACGTGCGCGACGCCTCACTCTATTGCCCGCCGGGCATCGAGGGCGTGATCGTCGATGTGAAGATCTTCTCGCGCAAGGGTCAGGAAAAAGACGAGCGCGCGAAATCGATTGAGGCGACGCAGATCGGCAAACTGGAGAAGAACCTTTCCGACGAAATCCGCATTCTTACCGACGAGCGGCTGAAGCGTCTGGAAAACATCCTCGGGGGCAAGGAAGTGCAGGCCGACCTGCATGACGAGCGCACCAACAAGCGCTTGCTCACCAAGGGCAACGTGCTTGACCGCGACGCGATCGAGCGCATTTCCACCCGCAACTTGAAACGCATCAAGTATGCCGACAAGGATCCGCGGGTGAATGAGCAGATCGACGAGATCGAGGAGATGACCTCGCGCCAGATCGATGTGCTCAAGAAGATCGTCAACGAGAAGAAGGAAAAACTCACCAAGGGCGACGAGTTGCCGCCGGGCGTGATCAAGCTGGTGAAGGTTTACATCGCCATGAAGCGCAAGCTGAGCGTGGGCGATAAGATGGCCGGGCGTCACGGCAACAAGGGCGTGATCGCGCGCATACTGCCGGAAGAGGATATGCCTTACCTCGAAGACGGCACTCCGGTGGAGATCGTGCTCAATCCCCTCGGCGTACCGAGCCGTATGAATGTGGGCCAGATTCTCGAAACCCATCTGGGATGGGCGGGCTACACCTTGGGCGAGAAGATCACCAACTTGCTCAAGGAAAACACCCGCACCGAAGCCGTCCGGCGGGAGTTGAAAGCGCTGTTCAAGGACTCGAAGCTGGCGGACACAATCTCCGAGATGAGCGACGACGAACTGGAAGCCGTGGCTCCCACGCTCGCGCGCGGGGTGTATATGGGTTCGCCGGTGTTCGATGGCGCCAAGGAAGGCGAGATCAAGGCGCTGCTCGAGCATGCGGGCCTGCCGACGTCGGGCAAGACAACGCTGCACGACGGCATGACCGGCGATCAGTTCGAACAGCCGGTGTGCGTAGGTTACATCTACATGCTGAAACTATCGCATCTGGTGGACGACAAGATTCACGCGCGTTCCATCGGGCCCTATTCTCTGATCACTCAACAGCCCCTGGGCGGCAAGGCGCAGTTCGGCGGACAGCGCTTTGGAGAAATGGAAGTCTGGGCGCTCGAAGCTTACGGCGCAGCCTTCATTCTGCAAGAGCTGCTGACGGCGAAGTCCGACGACGTTTACGGCCGCACCAAGATTTACGAGGCCATCGTCAAGGGCGAAGCTGCCATGGAGCCCGGTGTGCCGGAATCGTTCAACGTGCTGATCCGCGAATTGCAATCGCTCTGTCTCGACGTGGAGCTGATCAAGACCGGGGAGAAGAAGCCCACGGCCAGCGCGGCGGCGGACTAGTCATGGGTCGCTGGTCGTTGGCCGGCGACAAGGTTTTGATCTTGAGAGAACAAGATCCGCGACATCGCTTCTGAGTTGTGGGTCATGAGATTTCGCTGGCGACCAACGACTAGCGACAGGATTCAGGAGCCGTCAGCGGGCGCGTGAGAACCGCAGGAAGCGGAGGACCCCTTGTTTCGTTCGAGCCCGTTCGAGATGCAAAACACCATTGCGGATTTTGACGCGATCCGTATCAGTCTGGCGTCTCCGGAAAAAATCCGGAGCTGGTCGCACGGCGAGGTTACCAAGCCTGAGACCATCAACTACCGTACCTTTAAGCCGGAGCGCGATGGGCTGTTCTGCGCCCGAATCTTTGGTCCCGTGACCGACTGGGAATGCTTGTGCGGCAAATACAAGCGCATGAAGCACCGCGGCGTCATCTGCGACAAGTGCGGCGTCGAAGTCACGCTGTCGAAAGTCCGCCGCGAACGCCTCGGACACATCGAATTGGCTTCGCCCTGCTCGCATGTGTGGTTCTTTAAGGGCCTGCCCAGCCGCATCGGCCATCTGCTCGATATTTCGCTGCGTGATCTTGAGTCCGTGCTCTACTTCGAGGCCTACGTGGTGGTCGAGCCCGGCGACGCTCCGGTGAAAGAGCGCGAGGTTATCAAGGACGAGGCCAAGTTCCGCGAACTCGACCAGCAGTACCGTCCCGCCGGATTCAAGGCCATGATGGGCGCCGAAGCCATCAAGGAACTGCTCAAGCGCATCGACACGGATGGTCTCTCGACCGAACTGCGCGAGAAGATGAAGAACGAGAGCTCGCTGCAGAAGCGGCTCAAGTATACGAAACGTTTGAAAGTGGTCGAGGCCTTCCGCCGCAGCGGCAACAAGCCGCACTGGATGATCCTCGACGTAATTCCAGTCATTCCTCCAGAGCTCCGTCCGCTGGTTCCACTCGATGGCGGGCGTTTTGCCACGTCTGATTTGAACGATCTCTACCGCCGCGTCATCAATCGCAACAACCGGTTGAAGAAGCTGATGGACCTGCACGCGCCCGAAGTCATCGTACGAAACGAAAAGCGCATGTTGCAGGAAGCGGTCGACGCGCTGTTCGACAACGGCCGCCGGGGCCGAGTGCTGCGCGGAGCCAATAACCGTCCGCTGAAATCCCTTTCCGACACGTTGAAAGGCAAGCAGGGCCGCTTCCGCCAGAACCTGCTCGGCAAGCGCGTGGATTATTCCGGACGTTCGGTGATCGTGGTCGGCCCCGAACTCAAGCTGCACCAGTGCGGGCTGCCCAAGAAAATGGCGCTCGAGTTGTTCAAGCCGTTCATCTATCACCGGCTGGAGCAGACCGGCAACGTCACCACCATCAAGCAAGCAAAAGAGATGGTGGAGCAGCAGGAACCGATCGTCTGGGACATCCTCGAAGAAGTCATCAAAGATCACCCGGTGCTTCTGAACCGCGCCCCTACGCTGCATCGCCTCGGCATTCAGGCGTTCGAGCCGGTTCTGGTGGAAGGCAAAGCCATCCGGATTCATCCGCTGGTGTGCACGGCGTTC
>Ga0302180_10000802_pt1 | contig 25294 bp, 31 predicted proteins | sample I_Palsa_E3_2_FD_200575 | JGI IMG/M metagenome (GOLD analysis project Ga0302180, IMG submission 200575) | Peat permafrost microbial communities from Stordalen Mire near Abisko, Sweden - I_Palsa_E3_2 | ecosystem: Environmental > Terrestrial > Soil > Palsa > Peat permafrost | place: Sweden... | reverse complement strand
GGGCACGGCGATCGCCAGCGAGTCGGTCACCCCTTGCAGCTGTGAGAGCTCCTCGCGACACTCCGCGCAGGTCTCGAGATGCTCCCTGAAGGGCTCGACCTCGTGCTCGTCGAGCGCGCCGAGCGCATATGCGCCGACGTCGACGCCTCGCTCGCACTGATTCTCGCTCGTCGTACTCATGAAATCACCTGCATGGGGCCGAGCTGCAATCGCAGCTTTTGTAGGCCGAGCCGCATACGACCCTTGATGGTTCCGATCGGTGTGTCGAGCATCGTCGCGATCTCGCTGTGACTGAAGCCGCCATAGTAGGCGAGCTCGATCACGTGGCTCTGCTCGTCCGGGAGCTCATCCAGGGCCGTCCGGATCTCGCGAGCCTCATCGCGGCGACCAACCTCCTCATCGGTTCGCTCGGGCGCCTCCAAGCGCTCCTCGATGCCGTCGTCGCTGACCCTGCCACGGTCATGGACCGCGCCCCTGCGCAGCGCGTCGATCGCGCGGTTGTGGACGATCCCAAGCACCCACGTGCGCACACTGCCGCGTGTACGGTCATACCGCGCGCCGCTGCGCCAGGCGGAGAGGAACGCCTCCTGGACGACCTCTTCGGCGACCTGACGCTTGCCGCACATACGAAAAGCCAGTGAGAACGCGACGTTCGTGTGGCGCTCGTACAGGATCGCGAACGCGGCGTCATCGTTCTCGGTCACGAGCTGCATCAAATCCTCGTCCGCGAGACGCCTCAGTGCGGTCGAGGCGGACTCGGCGGATCGCCTGTGTCGGATCATCTCACCATAGATACGAGCCGGACGGCGCGGTGGATCAGCGGTCGCCGAGCAGCTTGCGTGTCTCGCGGCCGAGATCGCGCACGGTGCGCTCGGCGCTCTTGCGTGCGCCGCTGAGACCCCCCGACGATGAGCCATGCGCCCGCCGGCGGGCGCGCAGCAGCACCAGCGCGACCCCCGCCCCGCCGCCGGCCACGAGCGCCGTCGCCGGACGTACCCAGTTGCGTGGGTCGCGCATCGCCGAGAGCTCCCACTCCTGGAGCTCCTCAGCTGCCATCTCGGTGATGCTCTCCAGAGTGCCCTCCAGGCGCAGCGCCAGATCCTCGGGCGGCTCCACGGGCGCAAGCGCTTCGCGCAGCAGCCCCTCGAAGTTGTTTCCCAACGCCTCACTCATCGTGGCCCTCCCCTTTGCCGGAGTCGCTCACAAGTCCCTTCAACGGCTTGGAGTCCCCTTTTTCGCCGGCATCGTTCACAAACCCCTCCAGCTGCTTGATCGCGCGATGGATCAAAACCTTCGTCGCACCGTCGGACCGTCCCAGCGCGCGAGCGATCTCGCGGTTGTCCATGCCGAGCGCAAAGCGCATGATCAGCGCCTCGCGCCGATCCTCCGGCAGCCGCCCCACCCCGCCGAGCACGCGGGTCAGCTCCTCGCGCCCCTCGACCAGTTGCTCGGTCGTATACGGCGCGATCAGCGTTGTGCTCTCGTCGATCGGCGTCGCCGGCTTGCGAGCACGGTCGCGGTAGAGGTTGGCCGCGAGGTTGTGCGCGATCCGAATCAACCACGGCCGCAGCGGCCGGCCATGTGACTGCAGCTGCGCGCGCTCGAAGTGACGGTAGGCCTGCAGGAACGTCTGCTCGGTCAGATCCTCCGCGTCGTGGTGATTGCCGATCCGGTAGTACGCGTAGCTGTACACGTCGCGCAGGTGCGCGCGATAGAGATCGGAGAACTCCGCGTCGAGCTGCGACTTGGACTTCTTCCGCTCCTGCTCCTTGACCTGCTCGTCCACTCATCGCACCCTATCCCTCCGCCTCTCCCGCGCTCGTGTGACGCTCAGGCGGCGCGCGATATCTCGCGCCGTGGAACCTCGTGGATGAGCTCTGTTGGAGGAGCCTTTGCGCCACCCAGCCAGTCCCACTGCAGGCTGACGCACGCCCAGACGCGCTCGGTGACGCCGGCCGCGAGCGTGGGCGAGCAGTGCTCCACCGTGGGGAAGAGCAGCGGCCGGCCGACGCGAATGCGGACCTTGCGCGGACGGATGCGCCAGCCCCTGCGCACGGCGTCTGAGCCGATCACAGCGACGGGGGCCACCGGCGCGCCCGTCTCCAGCGCCAGACGCCCGATGCCACGCCGCGGTGAGCCGAGCGGCCCGGGGCGGACGCGGGTGCCCTCGGGGAACACCACCACACAGTCACCGCGCTCAAGGATCGCGCGGGCGGTACTCATCGCGTCCCGATCGCCGGCGCCGCGGTCGACGGGAAAGGCGCCGAGCGCGTTCAGGATCCACGCCTGCCAGCGCTTTTCAAACAGCTCGCGCTTGGCCATGTAGTAGACGGGACGGCGCACGAGCGTGCCGATCACGAAGGGATCGAGGAAACTGCGGTGGTTGGAGGCCAGCAGCAACGGGCCCGTGCGTGGCAGATGCTCGCGGCCGATGCGCTGCAGGCGGAAGTAGAGCAGGAAGAACGGCACCAGGATCGCCCGCAGCGTCCAGTACAGGATCGGGTTCACGCCGCGCGTCAGAGTGTGCTCGCGAAAGGAGCCCAGGCTTGCCGCTCGCTCGTCCGATTGGACCCGCTCTGGCTCCTGCGGCTGGGGCCGCTCTATGTGCAAACGATCCATGCTTGGGATACACCGCACGCAGGGACCCCGTTACAGTTGACCGACGATGGCAATCGATTACTCAAGGACGCTCCGCGGAGCGATCGCGGGCGCCCTGGCCGCCGGCGTATGGGCGGCGCAGATGCCGCTCGACAAGCGCGCCTTCGGATCGGACTTCGATGACGTCGCGCTGCTTGGCAAGGGACTCACGCGCACAGACGCCTGGCCGGCCGCCGGTTGGGCGCTGCACCTGCAGAACGGAGCGCTGTTCGGCGCCGCCTACGCCAACCTCGCGCCGCGCATGCCCTTGCCCTCGTGGGCGCGCGGCCCGGTGGCGGCGAGCGCGGAGAATCTCCTCACCTGGCCGCTCACGGCCCTCAGCGACCGCCTGCACCCCGCGCGCAAGGAGCTGCCGGACCTGTTCGCGAACCCGCGCGCCTTCGCCCAGTCCGCCTGGCGCCATCTACTCTTCGGCGTGCTGCTCGGCGAGATCGAGCGGCGCCTGAACGCGCAGGAGCCGGTCGCTCCACCGCCGTCGCCCGTTGCCACCGCCTCCACCAACGGCCACGGCACGCTCGCGCACGCGATCCCCGCGGGCTGAGCGCACGACGCCGGCGAGCCCTCAGCCCGACCCCTGCTCCCGCTACCCTCGGCTTGGAATCGCGCCGGGGTAGCTCAGTTGGTAGAGCGCCTGTCTTGTAAACAGGGGGTCAGGGGTTCGAGTCCCCTCTCCGGCTCTCATACGAGCGCACCCACCCGGGGGATGCCGGAGCGTTCGAGCGCGGGACGGCGCGGCGCGAGCATCAGCCGGGCGACCTTCGGTGACACCAGGGGCTCACTCGCAGGCACACTCGCAGGCCGAGATAGGGTGCTGATTGGCCGGACGGCCTCCGCCGAGACCGCAACTGTACGCGTGGGCTTGCGGTTCGCCGGAAAGCAAAGGACAACCCCCGTCGGGTCGGGGTCAACATTCAGCACCGCGGACGGCTCCTGCTTGTAAGGCAACTCGGGCTCGTAAGGCGGCTCTGGAGCAACCCCCAGCGCCGCCGGCAGCTCGGGCTCGACGGGTGACTCAGACTCGATAGGCGACTCGGGCTCGACGGACGGCTCAGGCTCGACGGGCGGCTCGGGAACAACGGGCGGCTCGGGGATTGCCTCCAGCGCCTCGAGATCGGCCTGCAGCCGGTCGCACTCGTCGACCGCCGGATACAGCTCCTCGATGCGCTCATACAGCTCTTGCTCGATTCTGCTCAAAAGATCTTCAACCATCGGACTTGCCTTTCTTCATCTCGGGGAGGTCTAAACAGCACGACAGAAACGCTACGCCGCGCTTGTGACGGCACAGTTTTGTCCCGTTCGCCACGCCTCGTCGGAAAGTTAGGACAGGAGCGAACAGGACCAGCCATGCCCGCCACCAACAACCCCACCCACGCCTGATGAGCCGTCCGCTGCTCGGCGGTTGCTTCGCCGCCATCCTGCTCGCCGTCTGCGGTTGCGCCGTGCCCGCCGCCACCAACCCGGGCGATTATGGCGGCAGCACGAGCGCTGGCGGCATGACCGTTCGTAGCGACGGGCTGTCGCTCCTCACCGAGCCCGGCCCCGGTGACACGCCGTTCATCGCGCTGATCGACAGCGCTCGGCGCAGCATCCAAATCACGATGTACGAGCTGACCGACGAACGAATCGAGCAGGCGTTGGCCGCCGCCACGGCCAGGGGCGTGCGCGTAGCAGTGCTGCTCGACGATGGCCCCCACGGCACCGGGCGGCCGCTCAACGACGCCGCCTATCGCTACTTAGCCGCCCACGGCGTGTCCGTGGCCTGGGCGCCTTCATACTTCGCGCTCACCCACCAGAAGTCCCTCCTGATCGACCGGCGCGTGGCGGCGATCATGACGCTCAACCTAACCCCCGTCTACTATCGGAGCTCGCGCGACTTCGCGGTGCTCGACTACCGGCCCGCCGACATCGCTCAGGTCGCGCAAACGTTCACGGCCGACCTACACCACCAGCAAATCACTCCCGGCGCCGGCAGCGGTGACTTGGTTTGGAGCCCGGGCGCGCAAACGCCGATCGGCGCGCTGATCGCGCATGCCCGGCGCAGCGTCGAAATCGAGAGTGAGGAGATGGACGACCCCGCGATCACCGGCGAGCTATGCCAAGCGGCGCGGCGCAGCGTGCATGTGCAGGTGCTGATGACCTACCAGGCGGCATGGCGAACGGCGCTCGGTTATCTGGCTGGCTGCGGTGTCCAGGTGCGTACTTATCCTGAAGGCGCTGAGAGTGATGGGGGCGACGGGAGTGGTGCGGATGACGCAGGCGGCGTGGGCGATGGGAGTGCCGCAGGCGCCGTGCTGTACATCCATGCCAAGTTGATTCGCGTCGATGGGCGGGCCGTGTTCATCGGCTCGCAGAATTTCTCCCGCCAGAGCCTCACATACAACCGCGAGCTGGGCATCATCACCCACAGTCCCCCGATCCTCGCCAGCACCGGAAACACCTTCAGCGCGGACTTTGCCGGCGCCCAGCCCTATGAGCCCTGAGATGCACGTGGTTGTCAAGGGTGGGTTGGGTTTTGTTGGTAGTAGTCAGACAATGTCCCCCAGGGTGCAATCAAGATACGCCCATGATTCGTGAGAGAAAGGCCGTGAGTCGCTGTTCGTATAGCTTCGGGTCGACGTTCCATGCCTCGGTGTGTCCGGCCTTTGGCACGCGGTAGTACGTCACCCAGCCGGGCAACTCCTTGGCGAACTCGTCGCTGCTCGCGATCGGCACGAGCTTGTCTTCGGTGCCGTGAAACAGCAGGATCGGCAAATGGAAGTCGCGGGGGTGCTTCAGCGCGTCGAGATCGCTCCAATCAGGGTCGATCCGCACATCGATCGCCCACTCGACCGGGTCCGCGGCGAATGACGGAAGCCCCATCTCACTGGCGTTGAACGACAGGATTGCCTTCCAATCGAGCGCCGGCGCGTCCAGCACGAGGCCGGCGACGTGCGCCGCGAGGGACGAGTGCTCCATGAACTGCGCCACGATCGCGCCGCCCATCGAATAGCCGACCAAGACCAGACGCCGCGCTCCGTGGGCGAGCGCATAGCGGGCGGCGGCTTCCAGGTCACGCCACTCGGTCAGGCCCATGTGGTGCAACCCGTCGGGACTCTTCGGAGCACCGAAGTCCTCACGGTAGGTGATCAGCAGCGCCCGCAGCCCGTCCCGGTGTAGGGTCGGCGCGATGCGCAGACCGGCCTCGGGGTCGTCGTTGATCCCGTGCACGACGATCGCCCAGGTGTCCGTGCTGGTGCTCGCGGCCGGGATGAACCAGGCCGGCATCGACCCGAGTTCGTCCGGGATCAGCACGTTGGCGTAAGCCAGTCCCAGCGACTGGCTCGGATTGCCCGCGTAGACCTCGGCGTCCACGGCGAGCTTCATCCCCGCCACCAGGTAGCCGCTCACCGAGCTCAATCGCCGCGTCACCGTGTCATTCGAACCGCCCATCACTTCTCCGAGAATCGCGTGCCCGGCCTGCCAGTCCAGTCCATACACGCCCGGCCGCTGGGTCCATTCAGAACGCGAGAGAACAATTCGACCGGGCGAGAGCCCCTCCACGGTGACGTCCTGCGGCCAGTTCGAGTGGTCGGGCACCAGCACCTTCGAGGCGAAGTACCAGCTCACCGCCGCACCCACCACGACGGCGAGGAGAACGAGCGCAACGGTCGCAAGCGTCACACCTCGCCGGTGCCGTCGCAGCCATGAAAGAGTCCCTCCAGTCGCAACCATCACAGGGCATCGCAGCCTAGCGGTAGGAGAGAACGGCAGCCCGGCGGTACAGGTGGTGAGAACCTCCTGCCGTCAGTGTGACGAAACCTCCTGCCGTCCAGTCAGATCGCCGCTCAGGCGACCACCTCCAGCGGCTTGCCTGAGAGTGGCTCGTCTGAGGGCAGCTCGTCTGAGGGCAGCGGGGACTCTGCTTCGTCCCGATCGTGCTCGATCGGACTCGCCCGCTTTGCGTCGATTCCTACCGCCGTGTAGATCTGCTCTTCGATTTCCGCCGCGATCGTGCGGTGCTCGTCCAGGAACGCCTTCGCCTGCTCGCGGCCCTGACCGAGACGGTCCTGACCGTAGGAGTAATGCGTGCCCGACTTGGACACCACCTTGTACCGCACAGCGAGGTCGAGCAGGCAGCCCGCGGTGGAGATGCCCTGGCCGTACTCGATGTCGAACTCGGCCTGCCTGAACGGCGCGGCCACCTTGTTCTTCACCACCTTTACCCTTACGCGGTTGCCGACGGCCTCGCCACCGCCGTCCTTGAGCGTCTGGATACGGCGAATGTCCAATCGCTGGGAGGCATAGAACTTCAACGCACGCCCACCCGGCTGCGTCTCCGGCGAGCCATAGATCACGCCGACCTTTTCACGGATCTGGTTGGTGAACAGGCACAACGTCTGCGTACGATTGAGGTTACCCGCGAGCTTGCGCATCGCCAGCGACATCATCCGCGCCTGCAACCCAACCGTCGTATCGCCCATCTGCCCCTCGAGCTCCTTGCGCGGCGTCAGCGCCGCGACAGAATCGATCGCGACCACGTCCACCGCCCCCGAGCGCACCAACACGTCGGCGACCTCCAACGCCTGCTCGCCATAGTCGGGCTGAGAGACGAGCAGCTGATCGATATCGACCCCGATCTCACCCGCATACAGCGGGTCCATCGAGTGCTCGGCGTCGATGAACGCACACACTCCCCCCAACGCTTGAGCCTGCGCCAACACGTGATAGACGAGCGTCGTCTTGCCCGAGGACTCCGGACCATAGACCTCCACGATCCGCCCCCGTGGCACCCCGCCGATCCCGAGCGCCAGATCGAGCGACAGCGCGCCCGTGGGGATCGCTTCACATTGCACCTGCGCGCCGGCGTCGCCCATGCGCATCAGCGTGCCCTTGCCGAACTCCCGCTCGATGTGCTGGAGCGCGCCCCGTAGAGCAACCTGCTGGGCGATGGCAGCATTTTGACGGTCGGTGAGAGACATCGTGGACATTGTGATCCTCCTTCGGTCATGGATGGACCGAACAAGCTAGGCCGCGCTTGAGACGAAACGCTTCGGCGCGCAGTTCCACAGCGCTCGAGAGCCCGTAAATATTGGGTTCAACCCAAAAACTTGGCTCGAAAACATCATTGCCCGGAGGTCGATGGTTCGGTTGAAACTTTGCCGTTGACGATCTGGATGTTCGCGCCTGAGATCTGGATCGTGGGCTTGCCGCCGACACCCGAGGCGACGAATTTGATGTACGGCAGGATCGACTTCAATGTTTCCTGTTCAGGTTGCGAGAGCAGCGAAAGGCCCGCTTCGCCTTTTTCGCCGGGTTCGCCCGGTTTGCCTTCGGGGCCCGGGACGCCTTTTTCGCCGGTTTCGCCCTTTTCGCCGCGCACGCCCTGCTCGCCGGGTTTGCCTTCCGTTCCTTCCTTGCCCTGGACGCCTTCTATGCCCTGCGGCCCTGGTGTGCCGGAGAGTCCGGGCGTTCCCTGCGATCCTGACGCGCCGGGTGCGCCGGGTGCGCCGGGCACACCGGTTGCGCCCGCCGGCCCCGCGGGACCCGCCCCCTCAATGGCCTTCAGCTCCGCTTGCACGCGCGGGCTGATCTGGCTGATCGAGGTGATCAGGTAGCTGAACTCTTTTGACGTGGGTGGGGCCGTGAACTCTTTTGACTTGGTCTTGGCCGGTGAGGCAAACTGGTCCGCGGCAAGCGCACTACCGCCCATCGCGAATGCGAGCGCCATCGTCGCGACCACGTTCGCGTAGGTCAGATGCCTGCGGATCAACGACGTCATACTCGAAACCCCACCTCACACGCCTGTCTGTCACCGCTGCTGACTCGGACTTGCCTCATGAGGGCCACCATAAGCATCCCCTGCGACGAAACGCTCGCTCACAGGATCGATTCTGGGCTCAAACCCCCGGTTTTATTGGGCCTGGCCTCGAAAACTTGGCGCGAGATCGCTCATGACGCCTCGATCAGGTCGAGCGTGCCGCCGCCCGTGCGGTAGCGGCCGAACACGGTGACGTCCGAGAAGCCGGCCTGCGAGATGATCTCGGGCAGCTCCCCGCGCGCGTGCGCACGCGTGTTAGAGAATCCGTCGAGCAGCTGAACGGCGAAGAACGCGGCGCGCATCAGCGGATCGCTCGCACGGCCAATGTCACATATCAAGAGGCGGCCGCCGGGCCGCAGGACGCGTCGCGCCTCTTCGAGCGCAGCGCACTTTGCCGAGAGTTCGAGATGGTGAAACATCAGTGTGCTCACCACGCAATCGACGTCCGTGTCCGGGAGCGGCACGTGATCGGCGAGCGCCTCGTGCAGCTCGAGCTTGACACCCGCTGCCCGTGCCTTTACGGCCGCTCGCTTGAGCACGTCCCCATCGCCGTCGACGCCGATCAGCGTCACCGCAGGAGAAGCCCGGGCGATCGCCAGCGCCATCTCGCCGGTGCCACAGCCGAGATCCAAGATCCGCGATGCGGCGCCGGCGCCCAACGCTCGCTCGACGAGGCGTGGCCGCCACTGCCCTTGTCGCATCGCCACCGCGTTGACCGTGTCGTAGAGCGGCGTGAAAGCACCACGGCCGGCCGCTGGGACGTATCGATCGCTCACCGCACCCACCATAATCCCGCGAGGCCTGCTCTGTACTTGCGAGCAGGGAGCCCTTCAGCTTGAAGTTGGCAGGCAGCGAGGCCGTCAGCGTGGTATTTGATGTGGCATGTCTCCGGCCGACGAAGCCCTGCTCGACAATCCGGCGTACTCGGCACTTTGTGGGCCTCATGCGCGACTTGCGCTGGTGAGTGGGCGCGCGCGCCGATATCCGGTCGACGTCGCGCCGTTCCTCGGCCTGCCCTCGCCGCCGTCCCCGCAGGACTGGCGGGACGCCGCCGATCTCGTCACACCGGGTACCTTCGCGGGCGTCCGGTACTGCGACTCCGAGCTACCCGCCGGCTGGCAGGCGGTCGATACGTTCGATCTGGTGCAGATGATCGGAGAGGGCATCACCGGAGTCGACTGCCCAGAGGCGATCCCGCTTGGCGCCGCCGATGTGCCCGAGATGCTCGAGCTCGTCGCCCAGACCCAACCGGGACCGTTTCTCACCAGGACGATCGAACTCGGCGACTACCTGGGGATCCGCCGCGACGGGGCACTCGTCGCGATGGCCGGCGAGCGGTTTCGTCTGGACGGCTGGACCGAGATCAGCGCCGTCTGCACCCACCCCAACCATCGCGGCCAGGGGCTGGCCTCTGCACTCGTCGGAGCCCTGATAGCCGCCATCCAGCTTCGCTCCCAACGCGTGTTCCTGCACGTCCTCGCCACCAACACCACAGCGATCCGGCTCTACGAGGAGCTCGGCTTTTGCGTGCGGCAAGCGGCGACGATCACCGTCGTGACGCGTTAGCCTCCCGTTCCGAGTCAGCCGAGCATGGTCAGTAGGTCCTCGCGGCTGGGTCCCGGTAGCGCCATGCGCTCATGCTCGCCGGCCAGCTCGAGGGTTCGCTCGGCCAGGCCCGCCTGGGCGAAGGTCTCGCTCAGCGGTTTCAGGACGCCGCGGGAGTCCAGGAAGGCCCTGAAGAGCTCGGGATCGTGCAGCATCGCCGCGGTCAGCGCTCTCCGCAGGACCGCCGAGCGCTCGCTCGGCGGCGTGGGCTCCAAGCCGTTGCGCAGCGCGTCGATCTCGTGCAGCCGGTCGCGGTCCTCCTCGACCGTCTCCCGATACCAGGGAGTCAGGTTCGCCTCGGTGGCCGCATCCCACGCCTGCGCGAACTCCAATGGATCGTCGAGGTGCGAGCTGACGACCTCGCGAAGACACTTCGTGTGCAGCAGCCCAAGCGAGATCCCGCGACCCAGTGAGGGATTCGTGCAGGCCCAGGCGTCACCCAGCAGCGCAATGCCGGTGAGTAGAGGCCGCCCGTCGGCGATTGGACGGCGGTAGCGATCGATCATCCCGCCCATCGCTTCGAGGTCACCGATCGGCTCGCCCTGGAGCCAGTGCGCATGCAGCGGACACGCCTCGATGACGGCCCTCCACAGGTCGGGGTCGCGCATCCGCTTGAGTACTTGATCACCGCTGGAGGTGACGAGTGCCACCGCCCACGTGCCATTGTCCGCAGGGAGAGTCAGGATCGAGAAGGTCCCCATCGGCGCCAGCAGAGGGCCGATCGGCTGCGGCGTCGTCCCGTCCGCCGAGCGGAAGTGCCGGCCGTAGTAGATGAACCCGGAATCCTCGGACTCCTCTTGCAGGGTCCCGATGTTTGCATCGCTGCACCAGCGCGGCAGCTGCGAGCGCCGGCCCATCGCGTCCACCACGAGGTCCCCGTGCAGCGTCTCGCCCGAGTCCAGCCGGACGCCGCTCACGTGTGGCGTCCCGTTGCCGGCCACGATGGTCAGCTCCTTCACGGCCGAGCCTCGACGCACCTCGACACCGGGCTCGCCCTCCGCCGCCTTTCCCAGTACCTGCTCGAAGGTGCTGCGACGAGCGGTGTATGTCACGAACCGCTCATCGCCGGCCCGGGGGCCGCCTTCGGTCAGGTTGGGGGGAGCAAGTCCGAGCACATCCAGGCGCATAGCCCCCGCCGAGACGAGCCCCTCAAAGACGTCGGGGAGCGCCTCCTGGAGCACCACGCGACCCCCAGGCTGCAGGAAGTGGGCCAGGCGGAACTGGGTGACGCCATCGCGCGACCACCTCTCCCAGGCCTCCTCGACAGACTCCGGCACAGGCGCCGCGTCGCGCTCGATCACCGTTACCTCGTGCCCGTCGCGCGCCAGCATCATTCCACCCGCCAGCCCACAAACGCCGCCGCCCAAAACGATGATCCTGGCCATGCGTGCTCCGATCCCTCAATCGACGAGCGAGAGCACGTTGGCGGTCTTGGGGTCGACGTGACCCTCGAGCACATCCAGGTAGACGCGCTGAACGGCTTCGAATCCACGGTCCTCGACAACATCGAGCCAACCCCCCGTCCACTCGCAGAATGGGTGCCAGGCGTCGGCGATCCTGCTCTGCAGCTCGGCGCGACCCCAATCCTCGGAGCGTTTGGTAGCGCGATCGGGGGCGAAGAAGAGGGTCGGTGACGGGCCGGGCAGCTCGCCCTCGCCGGCGCCGAGCTCCTCCCAGTGCGTGATTCCCACGGTCATGCTGTGGATGAGCTCGTCGCCATAGTGCGAGTGGACAGCGAGACGCACCTTGCCATCTCCCGCGATATCGACGAACGTGGCGGGTCCGCGCTGCAGCGAGGAGATCGCGTCATAGGTGACGGTGGCGCCGTAGATCCCGAGGCCTTCGACGAACTCGACGTTTCGCGGCGAGGTCAGCCCCACGAGCTCGACTCCCTCGCGCTGCGCCAGAAGGAACGCCGCGGCGATCGCGGTCTTGCTCGAGGCGCTCGAGATCACGATCGGCCCACGCGCGGTCAGCCCGTCACCTGAGAGCTGGTCGTCGATCAGAAACGAAGTGAAGAACAGTGGACGCAAGAGCATCTGCAGCCCCTCGGTCTCCGCCCGGTAGAAAGGGTCTGCGTCGGTCGCCAGGTAGCTCTGGTAGGCCGGGGGCAGCGCCTGGCGATGCGGCGAGCCGTCGATGAACCCATACCCACCAGCGTTGGTGGGCGTCACGAGGAGGTGGGAGGAAGGGGGCAGATACCCGTACACGCGCACGCCGGGCTCGACTCCCTGGGCCTCGCTTTGCTCTACCTCGGCAAAGCCCCACATCGGGACGCGGCCCCATCCCTCCGCGGCCGGAAAGAAGTCCCAGTAGGACATGGCCTGCCCCAGTACCGCATACGTGACGTTGTTCGCGGTCAACCCGAAGCGCTCGACTCGAAGCAGAGCCTGGCCAGGCTCGAGCTCGAGGACCTCAGACTCGACGATCTGGCACTTCCGGAGGTCGTCGCGCTTGACCAAGAAGTCGCTCATCGGCCGGATCTTCTCACGATCGGCGTCTGGGTGGGGGCTCCAGCGCCGGTGACGAATACGCGCATGAGAAGAATCTCCAGGTGTCAACCCGGGATACGCTCGTACCTCGTGGCGTTCTCGAAGTGCGGGGCCCACGGCGGCGCGCTGCGCGTCCAGATCTCTGCCTTTGGCTCAAACCAAGACGTATCATCGATCGTCCCCGCCTTCAAAAAGGCCACTCCCGGCATCGACTCGATCGTGCTGAAAATCGGGGACCCGCAGGCTGAGCAGAAGCGACGCTCCGTTGTGCTCTGATAACCCTCGCTCACAGTCTCGAACGAGGCAAGTGTGTCGCCCTGCACCGTGAGCGCCTCGCTCGGTACCCCGACGATCGCCGAGAACGCCGTAGCGGTCTGGCGCTGACAGTTAGAGCAGTAGCAAACCCCCTGCCACACCGGCTCAGCGTCAACGCTATAGCTCACGCTACCGCACAAACAGCGGCCTGTAATGGGTCTTGATACATCGGTCATCTCCCCGAAACCCTACTCAACTACCCACGCTATCCCTTCCCAGGATCCGCGAATCGTAGTCGGCCACCATGCGACCAAACGCGCCGTCCCCATCGTCCTCCTCGTCCAGCTTCTCGCGCAGCCACCGATGGTCGTCGTTGGTCAACTCGCACCAGATCGGGTCGAACTGACGCGCGAACACGACACGCTCCGCCGCGAGGATCGAGTCCGCCAGCACCTCGCCGGAGTCCGCATACAAGCGGATCCCGATCGCAGTCAGCCCGACGAGCATCGTGTCGCGGTCGATCACCGTGGGTTCGGTCAAATCAGTCTCAGCCATCGTTCCTCCTGGTCGTAGGAGGCTCCGAGGTCGAGCTCGTCGCGGCCCCACCTTTGTAGTTGAGGTCACTTTAGGGGTTATGGGCGTTGGGCCCCCCCTGGTGGCTATGCAGAGCTGCCCGACGACGGAGCGAACGCGAGCTCCAGCCGGTGGGTGGATCCAATGAGGTAGTGGAGATATAGCTGTGTAGGTTCGGCCCTCCCTGGATGAGGCGCTGCTCTTAGACGGTGGGTGGATCAATCGCCTGTCGGAGCCATAGGCCGAACGTGCTGAAACCGTGACGCTCGTAGAAGCGGATCGAGGCGAGATTGCCCGGGAGCACATGCAGCGAGACCTCGCTCACGCCGCTTGAGCGCAACTCCTCGCGGACCGCGTGCAGCAGAAGGGTGCCAATACCCTTCCCGCGCTCGGCTGCAAGCACGGCAAGAGTCTCGACCTCCCCCGCCTGCTCACCCAACGGCCAGGTCGCAGAGCCGCTGCGCAGATGCACCATCGCATACCCAACCACGTCATCGTCACCTTCGACGACCAAGATAAAGGACCCAGTCTCGGACAGCCACGCCTCATACTGAGCGCGCCTGCGCCGCCACGACTCCTCCCGCGGACGCGGCGAGCCGAGCTCGGGCGCGACGGCGGTGTGATGCTCACGCAGCGCATTCCACAACGGCTCAACGAGATCGAGATCGTCCCGAGCCAGACGACGAACCACGAAGTCATGGCTCACGGCTGCGGGGACTCGCTGTGTTGAAGCTCGCGCACCTCGGACACGGCATGAAGCTTACGGCCGCGGCGCCGCGACGAGGCCGGGGGCCGGCTCTGGGGTGAACAGGACCTCGCGGCCGTCGGGGTACACGACGACGACGGGATCGCCGCTGAACAACGCACGGCTGTGGGATGGGTGTTGCTCTACGGTAGATGGCGATGAGCCAACATGATCTCGAGCTCTCCGACTTCACCGAGCCGTTCGGCCCGCGCTACGTCTGCGCCCTCGCACATACCGAAGAGGATGGCTGGGCCGGATTTTGTGGGGGGCCGCGTGGATTCACGTGCATGGTTAGCGGTGAGACCGCAGAGGAGTGCTGCACCGCCGCGTGGGAGCGTGTCTGTGGGCATCACGGATCTGAGGAGTGCGAGCTGTCTTACAAATACACCGACAATGCGTGGGCGAAGGCGTGCCTCGAGGAGGCGCAGAGCGCCGAGGTCCGTTCGCAGAGACTGGCCTGTCCCTTGTGTAACGCCGAGCACCCAGAGCACGAGCACGCGGTTCGACGCGCCAGCGCGCACCTCAACTGAAAATCACGGTCAGGCCTGGTGAGCAGCCTCCTTCGTTATTCCCGGCCCCGTTTCAGGCCACGACGGACATCACCGAGGCGCACGAGCTCAGCCGGGACAGTCGATCCACCGATACACGAGCCTCCACGCTAGCCCTGGATGCTGTGATGTGAGCGGTAGGCGAGGTAGAAGTGCAGCGCCGCCGGCGCCAAGAGCAGCAGTCCCCACCAGATGTCGCGGTAGCACAGATAGGCGGCGAGGCCGAGCAGCCAGATACCGACCCCAAGGCGAACACGAACCACGGTGTTGCGGTGATCGTGATTGTGTGACGTCAGAAGCTTCATTTGCCTGGCTGCTGGATGTCCGGGCGGGCGAGCGCGAGGTAGGTGACCAGGACGAAGACGGCGATGGCGAACGCGATCGCTGTGGGGCCGTCGCCGAAGTTGATCCCGCTGAGGTTCTTGGGCTTTGAGATGTAGTCGGCGAAGGACGCACCGAGTGGACGCATGACGATGTAGGACATCCAAAACGCGGCGATGCCGTTCAGCCCAAACTGCCAGTGCGCCAGCGCGGGGATCAGGATGACGATCGTGAAGAGGATGCCCGAGTCCAGGTAGCCCAGGTTCAGTGAGGTCGCGGTGAAGTCTCCGAGCGCGGTCCCGAGGGCAAAGGTCGCGAACACTGTCGCCCAGTAGTACGCCTCACGTCGCTGCGTGGAGATGCTGTGGATCGACAGCGTGCCCTCGCTGCGCTGCCAAACCCAGAAGATCGCGGCCAGGACCACCGCCCACAGCAGGGTCGTCCCCGCATAGGGGATATGGACATCGAGATGCAGGAAATCCGAGACACCGGTCCCCGTGATCGCGATCGCAAAGGCCAGCGACCAGTAAGCAAACGCCCGGTAGCGACGGGTGCCGAACTGCAGCGCCAAGCCCACGACGATCACGAGCACCTCGATGCCGCCACCCCCGAAGTTGCCGTAGGTCTTCAGGTAATCCGACGTGGCCTCCCCGCCGGCGGTCGTCAGGATCTTCACCACCCAGAAGAGGAGGATGACCTCCGGAACCTTCGCCGCGACCGGCGCGGGAAGAAAACGACCGATCAGCGGAAGCTCGGCGTCCCGCGTGCGCAGACCCAACGATTCGATCATTCGTTGCAAGATAACCGCGGCGCGCTGGAAATCAATCAGCCCAGAGAACCAATTTTCGGCGATCCGCTTCATCCGCAGGGATGACTCGACTCGTCATGAGGTCCTAGATACGCGGCGGTGGGAAAGCTCACGTGGAGTACCCTCATCGGCCGTCCAGCCTCAGCTTCACGATGGCCTGAGCGTCGGTCGAACGTCCCCCGGGTCGCCACGTCATCGGCTCCGCCGCGTTGCTCTTATGCCACCCGGCCCTCACCTGGGCCAATATGGACAGCACTGAGGAAACCAGTCCGACCACGCTTTGGGTGCATTCCAGCACGACCATGCATCCGATGATCGAGGACCGTGGATCGAATTACTAGTTGCAATGAAACCTGTATTTCGTGGGACAATTTGCTTGGGACATTGCCGCGTGCTGTCGGTCTTGTTGTGTTGGCTTCCTGGTGGATTTCTTTATGAATGTGGGATGGCCGTGGGCAAGCCGGAGTTGGGTGGATCCAATTGGCGAGTGAGGATATAGCTACGCTATGTTGGGAATGGCGTTACATTTGCTTGTGAGCTTGCCGCATTTGTCTGGGCGAACCTGTCGGTTTTTGTTGGGTTAGATATTGCGGGTGGGTGGCGGGGCTCAGGCCCCGCCCCGGGCTACCCCGTCGCCGGGATGCGCTCGAGCGCTTCCGCGATCGCGATCGCGCCGTCGCTGCGGGCCAGCGCCTCGGCCATCCTCTGAGCGCCGCGCTTCAGTTCTGGATCATTCAGCGCTCGTGTGATCGTGCGGGCGAGCCTGCGTGGGGAAGCGTGTTTGCCCACGCGCACGCCGGCTCCGGCGGCGAGCACGCGTAGCGCGTTGTCGTGCTGGTCGCGTCCGCCGGGGATGCAGACGATCGGGACGCCGTCGGCAAGGGCCGCGTTGACCGTCTGCCAGCCGGCGTGGGTGACCACGAGTGAGGCGTGCGGGAAGACGCTGCGATGGGCGACGAACGAGGCCGCGTGGGTGTTGGTCGGGATCCGCAGTGAGCTGGGATCGAGCGCCGGGCCGGTCGTCAGCAGCGCCCTTACCTGTAGGTGGGCAACGGCGTTGAGGACGCGCTGGACGGCCGCGCGTTGATTCATGTAGCTGGTGCTGAAGCTGATTACGACGAGCGGATCGTCGTTGTCCGCCGGCCAGGGCGAACGCCACGGCTGCTCGAAGGGCTCGAACGCCGGGCCGACATAGCGCACGTTCTCCGCGAGCTGGCCGCGGGATGAGAAGTCGAGCTCCGGTGCGGTCATCACGGCGATCTCCTGGACGTTGCGCAGCTGGTCATACCAGTCGGTCAGCGGGTCGAGGCCGTGCGCAGCGCGGGCCGCGTTCAGGGCCGGCAGCCCGGCGGCGAAGAAGCGTTTGATGAACGTCAGCAGCACGTGATCCCGTACGTCGCCGAGCGGGCCGGTCATCGGGCGCAGGCCGCTGCCGAGCGGTGGCGCGCCGCGGGTCGGGATCGGGAAGGGGCAGTGCACGAGCGCGATCGCCGGTAGGCCGGCGGCCTCCGCCGCCAGCGCCGCGCCGGGCAGCATCCAATCGAACACCACGGCCTGCGCGGGCCACTCTTCCAGCGCCTCGCCGCAGTCGCGCGCAGTGTCGGCGAGCAGGCCGAAGAGGATGTTCTCGCGCACCCGCAGCCCGTCGCCGAGGCGCGTGCGTGTGTCCCAGTCGTGCAGCACGTCTGTCTCCGGACGGGTCATATCCAGGGCGGGGGAGGTGTGCTGGAACGGCACGAACTCGGCGCCGGTGCGCTGCACTCGCTCGCGCGCGGCCTCGTGAGCCAGGACCCGCACCTCATGCCCGCGCTGGACGAGGCGGTGGGTCAGCGCCAGTTGTGGAGGAGCATTGCCGCTGAACGCCAGCAGTGTCTGGAAGACACGCATGTTAGTATTTGATTTTAGGATAGATAAAATGAATATAACAAAGACCTCACAGAGCAAACGCCCCTATCGAATGTCGGCCCGCGCCGACGCCGCGAACGCGACCGCCGAGCGCCTGCTCGAGGCTGCCTGGAGGCACTTCGCCACGCGCCCTTACGAGCAGGTCCGCCTGCGCGAGATCGCCGCCGAGGCCGGGGTCACGGTGCAGACGCTGCACCTGCGTTTTCATTCCAAGGACGAGCTGCTGGGCGCTGCCTACGCGTGGTTCGGACAGCGGGAGATCGCCAGCCGGCCCCCCGCGCCGGCCGCGGACATCGCCGAGGCGCTCGCGCTGCTCTTCGACCGCTACGAGGAGCACGGTCAGGCGGTCCTGAGGATGCTCTCCCAGGAGGACCGAGTACCCGCGATCAAACGGATGACCGACGCGGGACGCGCCTACCATCGCCACTGGGTGCAGGCGACATTCGAGCCCCAGCTGGATGGCCTCTCCGGGGAGCCCTACGAGTGCCGGCTGGCCGCGATCCTGCTCGCCACGGACCTACTCGCGTGGAAGCTGTTGCGCCAAGACATGCAGCTCGACCGCGAGAGCGCCGAACGGGTCGTTGCGGAGATGATCCGGTCTTTACCGCCGGCTCGGTGACAGAGAAACGATCGAGCTGGCTCCCGGATAAGTCCGCCCTGCCCTTCTGTGGGTCAGCTCTCGACCAGCACCGCGTCAAGCTTCTGCCGGAATGCAAACGGATCGATCGCTGGGTAGCGATAGAGCTCCGGCTCGATCGCCTCGTAGAGCTCGCGCAGCCGTCAACCGGAGGACGCGCGCTCGGCTGCCCGCGCAAAGCTCACGATCCGTCCGACCAGCGCGTTGTAGCGGCTGTGGGCCCCCAGGTTAGTCTCCGTGAGCAGTTCGAGAGCCGACCTGGTAGGCACCCTCGGTTGAGAGTGCGCCATCAACATCGAGCGTGCGGTCGGATGGGCCTATGCTTACGCCATGTCTGAGCCTGTAAGCGATTTCGCGCCGGAGCAGGTCAACCATCCGGGTGGCGGTTCCACCCCCACATTGGTGGTCGAGCGATTCTTGGAGTTGCTTCGCTTGGGAGATGTCGATGGGGCGGTGGAGCTCTTGGCGGTGGACGTGGAGTACAAGAACGTAGGGCTGCCGACGGTGCGCGGACGTGAGCGTACTCGCCGGCTCTTTCAGGCAACGCTTGGCCGAGCTGGCGCCGGATTCGAGGTCTACGTGCATACCATCTCGGCGGACGGGCCAACGGTTCTGACTGAGCGCACAGATGTCCTTAAGCTTGGCCGGCTGCGCATCCAGTTCTGGGTGTGTGGGCGCTTCGATGTCCACGACGGTCAGATCGTGCTCTGGCGCGACTACTTCGATCAAATGAACTTCTGGATAGCAACCGCCCGCGGCCTGCTGGGCACGATCTTTCCCGCGGTGCAGGCCAAGCCACCCTCAACGGTCTGAGCCAGCACTCAGTCGGAACGTGTTGATCGGTCCGCCCGAAACGGGGGTGGCCGTCGCCGGTCACAGGGCTGGAGGGTCGAGCCCGAAGCAAGCTGGCTGCGCTACTAGCCCAATCGCAAGCGCATCTCGCGGGCCTCGTCGACGAGACGATTGAACAGGGTGACCTCACGATGTGAGCTCTGGTCGGCGAGGAGTGCTTGCTCATGCTCGGTGGTGTTCGTGAGGATCGCGAAGCGCTCACGCGCTTGGCGGGAGATCATCTCGCGATCTGCGTGCTGCTTGCGCGGGACGAGGCCATTCAGGTCGCTCCAGCGAAAGTTGCCGGGCACCATCGCGGCGAGCAGATCTTCCGGGTCGTAGGGCTTGTTGCGCCGCCGGTCTGTCCATGCCTTGAGCACGGCGACGCGGCGTACGAGCTCGGCGTCGAACGGCTTCTTCGACCACAGGTACAGGTCGTAGATGTCCTTGGCGCTTCCGCCCTGACGGCGGTTGCAGGCCATGATCTTCTCGCCGATCATCTCGTAGGTATCCAGTCCGTGCAGGGTCGGCGCGTCGAACTCCACACGTGGTAGGTACTCCTGCTCAACCAACTGCAGGTCGCGGGCCTCGAGGACCGGATTCAGCCGGTAGGAGATTTGCAACTCGAACCGGCCAGTGCCACCGGTGTGTTGATACTCCACGGTTCCACTGAAGTTCTCGTTCCCGTCCTCAGACCAGCGACTCTCCACCATCGCGAAGGTGACGCCATGAAACGGGCTGCGATCGACCAGGGCGGCCTCGGCGGATGCTTCGAAGCCGTTCTTGTGAGGAGCGTCCAGGTCGACGTCTTGCGAGAAGCGTCCTTCGCTGCCGAACAGGCACTTGCGCAACGCCGTCCCTCCCTTGAACAGGAGTGGTCCGAGTGACCCGTCTGCCAATCGACCTACCAACTGGGCCTGGTTGAGCAACCCCAGTGCGTAATGGAGGACGATCTCCTGGTCAGCGACCTCAAGATCAACCTGCTGATTGTGTGCGTAGCGGCGCACCAGCTGTAGCGGGATCATCAGCGATGCAGCTCCTCACGCAACGCTTCCGCCGGAACGTTGACCACAACAGCCCACCTGCGGAGTGTCGGGCCGCGCCACCCGTAGATGTCGCCGTCGTCGAGCAGCATTGGCCGCGTTGGCAACTCCTCCGACGCGAAGGCGCCAAGCGCATCGGGGATCGGTTGGTCGATCAGCTCCAGCAGGGCAGCAAGTCGGCGAGCACCGGCCCGGCCTCGAGGATGCTCGCTGGCAAGGGAGACCAGCTCCGGCCACTGCACCTCCTCGAGCGCCCGGTAGAGGATGCGTCCCAGGGCAATCACGCCCCCCATCCGCGAGGGACGGATCGCACAGTCGATGAGTGTCCTCTCCACTCCGGCGATACGGACCTCGAAGCCGTGCACTGGCTTTGAGACTGAGCCGGCTATCGAGAAGTGCCGCTGGGGCACCAGCGTCAGCGGCAGATCAGCGAAGCGCACCGGTGTTCTGGTGCCGGAGCGCACACAGGCATGCACCGCTCCTGGACGATCCGGCGTCAGGCCAAGCTCGTACGCGGCTGAGCCATAGCTCACGTAGTAGGACACCGTCCACGCAGCCAGCGCCGCCCAGGGGTTGGGAAGGGCGATCCCGCCGCTCTCAGCCAGTAGTGGCTCATAGGATCCCTGCGCCACGCGATGCAGCCAGCCCTTGGCGGTCATCCGCCGCAACACGTCGCTCGCCCGCTCACGCGAGAGGTCCATGGTCCTCGACAGATCTGAGGCCGTGATCACCGCCGGACGTTCTTCCTCCAGCCAAGCCATCACTTGACTCTCACGGCGACTCAGGGAACGACTGACATGTTCGACTCCAGACGGCATGCACAGAGTATAGCTGCTTTCGGCAACCTTTGCCAAATACGGCCACACACTGTGCGAGCCCCCCCTCATCGGCGGTCCAGTCTCAGCTTCACGATGGCCTGGGCGCCGGTCGAGCGTCCCCTGGGTCGCCACGTCACCGGCTCTGCCGCGTTGCTCTTATGCCACCCGTCCCTCACCTGGGCCAGTATGAGCAGCACCGAGGAAACCAGTCCGACCACGCTTTGGGTGAACTCCAGCACGACCATGCATCCGATGATCGAGGGCCGCGGATCGAATTACAATTGTAGATTCCAATATAAATTCGTGGGACAATTTGCTATGGACGTTGCCCGCGCGCCGCGTGGCCAAGCTGAGGCTCAACCCCCATTAGCTCGGCCGGCCGTCCTCGGCGGCGGGCCTCTACCGGGCCTGGCTCGCGAACATGCTCGAGCGGTGGGAGCACTTGGACGGGCATTCCCTCATCGACGAGGACTCGCATCAGGCCACGGCGGTGACCTGCTCGGCGAAGCTGACGGCGTCGCCGATGGCCTCCTGGTCGATCGACGGGTAGACGGCCGCGATTTCGCCCGGTCCCAGGTCGTCCTCGGCGAGCGACGCGACGACATCGAACGGGACGCGTGTACCAGCGATCACGGGGTAGCCACCGAGCACCTTCGGGTTGACCGCGATCCGCGGTCGAGGACGCTCCAGCGCTGGCACGGGACGGCCACTGCGGGTCTCGAACGGAGCGAGCACTTCGAGCATCGGGAGGTTCTCGGCCTCGAGCCCCCGTAGGGTGGCGACCGCTCGCCGGATCCGCGGCAGCGACTTCTCCTGTCGCAGGTAGACGATCGATCGCAGCGCGACGACGTCCGCCCAGGAGTAGAGGTAGCGACCGCTGCGCTTGCCTTGTGGGACGAGCAGTGGTGGCGCCGCGTTGGTGTGCCTGCGCCAGTAGGCGAGCTGGGGGATGGTTGCGCCCGTGAGGACGCTGGCGATCGGAATTGGGAAGGACATAGAAGAACTCTACCCGGAGGGTAGGTCTGCAAGATTCACACGTTCAGCAGGCATTTTGTGTGGGAGGAGAGGGTCAGATCCATGCAGAGGACAGTACGCAACTCCTGGGACGGTTCAGTCGATCGCGGCCATGATCATGCCCTCAACCCCCGTCTTTGCTGGTCCTAGATCCAAAAACTTGGCGCGAGATCGCTCTTGAAGCGAGGCATCGTCAGCTCTCGATGCGGTGCTCGCGCCGGCGTCTGATGTATGGGCGAGACTCCCACAGTGAGCACGAGCCTACCGGCCGCCAGGCACAGAGGATGCCGGTCGCGTTTCCCCCAGCCTGGACGATCAGTGAGCTGAAAGCTTGTAGCGGCCGAGTACCTCGGTTCGGTCTGGGCTTCCGACCTTGTCGGTGCGGACCAGCGCCAGCTCGTCGAGGTCGAGCTCTTCGCCGTCGAGCGTGTTGCGCTGCTGTTTGACAGTCTGGCTCAGTTGTGGGGCCACCGGCCCGTTGAGTCGCAGGATGTTGGCGAAGGCGAGCTCGCGCAGCGCTCGTCGTCCGGGCTGCAGGCCATCGAGTTGGATGCGCAGGCGCTTCAGGTTCGGGTCGGCGGCAAGCAGTCGCAGCAGCAGCGTCTCTCGCGTGAAGCCGAGCCCGTCGGTCTTGAAGCGAATCGACCGCTGGCCCGCGAGCAGAGTCGGCAGCTCGTCGAGGTCGGCGCCGTCGAGGTTGCGGATGCTCCGCGTCTCGCCATCGATCGTCACCTCCCTCGCAAGACCCGCAAACCCGATCACCTCGCAGTCGGGAACATCGAACGCGTAACGCCGCTCGTACCAGAGCTCCGCGGGAACGATCACGCGGTGCGCGGCGCTGGAGATCAGCTCCCTGAAGCCGCGCTTCTCCGGCGCCGTCTCCGCTTTCGCGTTGATCACGAGCTTCGGCTTTGGTTGAGAGGTGACCGGAATGAACATCCCCCAGTGCAGCAATCGCAGCTGCGGCCCTTCCTCCCCACGGGCGATCCCGAGCACGTTCTCGGTCCGGCGAATGTTCCAGCTGGGTGGCCGCTGCAGACCCTCGGGCACGCTGACGTCGAAGTACTTGCCGATCTCCTTGGGGGACTTGGTCAGTGAGTACGTGCCGCACATGGGTCAAGGATAGGACCGGCTGGGGAAATGATCGTCGCCCTTAATCAGAGCCGCAAGAGGCTGTAACGTAGACGTCGACGATGACGGTGCGAACCAGCGGAATCCGCCAGCCGAGCATTTGGGCGAGCGTCGTCAGCGACCACGCGTTGGTGTTGCGCGACTGGTTGCTCGGTCTCGGCTTCTCCGAGGATCTGATGATCCCCGGAGAGGAGGACGGGCTAGTCCATCACTGCCAATTGGATTGGCCTGAGGGCGGTCGCGTGTTGCTGTCCAGCAGCGGCGAGCGAAGCACGCCCTGTCGGGCAGGCACCAGCTCGCTGCATGTCGTCACCTCTGATCCTGATGCCGTGATGGAGCGAGCGCTCAAGGTCGGCGCCACCATCGTGCACCCACTAGTGGATCAAACCGACTATCCATCACGCGATTTCACTGTGGCAGACCCCGACGGAAACCACTGGACCTTCGCAACGTTCGCCGGGTAGCGAAACCCGCGCTGAGCGAGTCCTCATGACGGTCCCACCGGTGAGCATCACCCGTCGCCCGCGTAGCCGGGGGGTTCCGGCCCCTCCTCGAAACCCCCGCCACAGCATCCTCGCGAGGCTCCAGTTGATCTGGCTGACGATGTACCCGGTGCCGCGGATGCTGATCACGGCGGCGCTGTTTCTCGCGATCGTCTACGGCGTAGTGGCATTCTTGGTGCTACTGCCCGGGCGCAGTGCGGGGCTCGTTGCTTACGCCGGCATCCCAGCTGTCTTCGCCGTCGGGGTCATGATTTTCGCGCGAGGTGAGCCCAGCGATCAGACCCGGGTGCACTGGCCCAGGACATCCGACGCTGAGTTCGACGCGCTGGAGGACCGTGTTGAAAGCCTCAGCCAAGAATCGCACGCAGCAGACGATGCTCACGCCCGGGACGCCCGGAACACACTGAGCTTTGACCCGGCGCACAACGAGAAAGATTTCATCGAGCTAGTCCGTCAGGCGATCGACGAGCTGCCGCCAGACTTCACACGCGCCCTCGCGCATGTCGCGGTGGTTGTCTCCGATCAAGGCGCGGTGCAGCGGCGCAACGGCCGGCTCCAGCCGCTCTACGGCCTCTATGTCGGTTACGGCGGCCGGGGCTCCTACGTCATCGGCGCCCCGGTGAGGAGTGCGCTGCCAGACCGCATCGTGATCTTCCGCGACACACTGGTGCACAACTACGGCAACGATCCCAGTCGCCTACGGCTGGAAGTCACCCGCACACTTCGCCACGAGCTCGCGCACCATCTCGGCTGGGACGAGACCGGAGTACACGCGCTCGGGCTCTAGGAACGCCGCCATCGCTAATCACAAAGAACGCGTCGGGTGTCCATCCCATGTGCGCGAGCGCGAGCGGCAACACCGCATGTTGCCGCTCACTCCATATGACAGTTTGACGGCTAGTTGACAGTGCCGGGGAGCAAAGGCCCTGGGCTTGCCTTGGTCTGCGGGTCTGCGGAGCGTGTCATGGCTGGCGTCCGCCTCGTAGGATGCACTCATGGGAGCGCTACTGCGTCGTCTTCCAGACACTCGCAAGTTCACCCGCGCTGTCAGTAACCGCGCTCGCCGGCTGATTGAAATGGGCGAGCACCTCGTCGTCCTTCATTCCTCCTCCACAGCCTGCGCGGACTTGGCCTTGGCGCCCGGAATGAGCTTTTGCAGGATCCCGAGGGGGCTGGAGGTTCCGCGACAGGAGGCGTGAGTGGCTTGGCGAGCTCGCCGGGTTCGAAAGGAAGCGGCGTCGGGCTCTCCTTGAGCGAGTCGAAGGCGAGCGCATCATCGACTGCCAGTGTGGATGCCAGCAGATCTTCTAGTTGCTCGACGGACGCAGCGAGCTCGTGGTTGAGCTGATCGGTTTCCGCAGTGCGCTCCTCGAGGTACTGCCGCTTGCGCTCTTTCTCGTCGTAGGCGCGCTGCCGGGTGGCCTCTCGCTCTCGTCGTGCACGCTCGCGCTCGAGGGCGCGCGCCGCGCGCTCGGCATCTCGTCGCCGGCGCTCTGCTTCGCGTTGCATCTGTACCCAAACGCTACGGCGTGCCATTGCTCCCCTGCGTTGTCTTGTGCTTCATACCCACACTCGGGACTATCCGTCTATCCGAATACGGCTCACAAGAT
>Ga0302180_10000801_pt1 | contig 25296 bp, 20 predicted proteins | sample I_Palsa_E3_2_FD_200575 | JGI IMG/M metagenome (GOLD analysis project Ga0302180, IMG submission 200575) | Peat permafrost microbial communities from Stordalen Mire near Abisko, Sweden - I_Palsa_E3_2 | ecosystem: Environmental > Terrestrial > Soil > Palsa > Peat permafrost | place: Sweden... | reverse complement strand
CGCGGGGCAAAGTTGCCACCCAGACGGCGACGATTGCCCGCATGGGCCACCAGATCGAAGCGCAAGAAGCCGCCGTCGCCCAAGCCAAAACGCAACTCGCCTCCGCGCAAGCCGGGCAGACGCGCGCCCAACTCGAGCTCGAACGCCAGATCAATCTGGTCGCGCGCGACGCCTCGAGCCGGCAACTTCTGGAGCAGGCGCAAGCCAATCGCGATCAGGGCGTCGCCGCCGTGCAGGGCGCGCAGGCGGCAATCGAGTCGGCCGCCGCCAATGTCGACGTGCTCAAGGGGCAGCAGCAGGAAGCGACTAGTACGCTTGACGAACTCAAGACCGCGCTCGCCAAGGCCGAGCGCGACCTGTCGTTCACCGTCATCCGCGCGCCGATCGACGGCGTCATCGGCAATCGCGCCATGCAGACCGGCGACTTTGTCCAGACCGGGCAACGGGTCGCGAGCCTCGTGCCGCTCGACGATGTTTTTATCAACGCCAATTTCAAAGAGACCCAGGTCGCGCGGCTGCGGCCGGGCCAAACGGCGTCGATCGCCGTCGACGCCCTGCCGGAACACAGCATCGAAGGCACGATCGAAAGTTTCTCGCCGGCCTCGGGCGCCGTTTTCTCGTTGCTGCCGCCCGACAACGCCACCGGCAACTTCACCAAGATCGTGCAGCGCCTACCGGTACGCATCCACGTGCCGCCGGCCGTCGCCCGCGAAGGCCTGCTGCGGCCGGGAATGTCGGTGGTGGTGAGCGTCAACACCAAGGCCGACAAAGCCGCCGCCGACGCCTCGCACACGCAAAACGCGGCGCGCTAAAACACGAGGCCGGTCATGGCCCAAGCCACTACGCTGCCGCCGGCCGCCGTTGCGGCTGCCCGGCCCGCCGAGACTGAGCGGGTCGATCCGCTCCGCCTCCTCGCGTTCCTCGCTATGTGCTTCGGCATGTTCATGGCGTTCCTCGACATTCAGGTGGTGTCGGCCTCGCTCTCGGAAATCCAGGCTGGGCTCGCCGCATCGAGCGATGAAATCACCTGGGTGCAAACCTCGTATTTGATGGCCGAGGTCGTGGCTATTCCGCTCTCCGGCTTTCTCGCCCGCGCGCTTGGCACCCGCGTCATGTTCGCGACCGCCGCTGCCGGCTTCACCATCGCGAGCCTAATGTGCGGGCTCTCCTCGTCGATGGGCGAAATGATCGTGTGGCGGGCGCTCCAGGGTTTCATCGGCGGCGGCATGGTGCCGACGGTGTTCGCCTCCGCCTACGCCATATTCCCGCGCTCCAAACAGCCGGTGATTACGCCGCTGATCGGGCTCGTCGCGACGCTTGCGCCAACCATCGGGCCGACGGTTGGCGGTTATCTGACCGACATGCTGTCCTGGCACTGGCTGTTCTTCATCAACATAATCCCGGGCATCGTGGTGACACTCGCGGCCATCACGCTCATTGATTTCGACAAGCCGAATTGGTCGCTGTTCGAGCGGTTCGACATTCTCGGCCTGATTTTCATGGCGCTGTTTCTCGGCGCGCTCGAATACGTGCTCGAGGACGGGCCGCGTTACGATTGGTTCGAGGATTCAACCATCGCATTGGCGGCCGTCGTCTCGGCGAGCGCGGCGGTGTTGTTCTTCATGCGCGTGCTGACGGCCGGGCAGCCGATCGTCGACCTGCGCTCGTTTACCGACCGCAATTTCGCGCTCGGCAGCATGTTTTCCTTCGTGCTCGGCATTGGGCTTTACGGCCTGACTTACCTCTACCCGGTCTTTCTCGGCCAGATCCGCGGCTTCAACGCATTGTTGGTCGGCCAGACCTTGTTCGTGTCCGGCGCAACCATGTTTCTCACCGCACCGATTGTCGGACGGCTGATGACCAAGCTCGATCCGCGGCTGATGCTGGCGTTCGGATTCACCGTCGTGGCGATAAGCAACTGGCAGGCGACCTACATCACCAGCAACTGGGAATTCGGCGAACTCTTCATCCCGCAGGTGCTGCGCGGCTTCGGCATGATGTTCGCGATTGTGCCGATCACCAGCATTTCGCTCGGCACACTCAAGCCGGAAATGCTGAAGAACGGCTCCGGGCTTTTCAACCTGATGCGCAACCTCGGCGGCGCGGTGGGGCTTGCGGGCCTCAACACCGTGCTCGACAAGCGCATCGACCTGCATCTGGCGCGGCTGCACGATTCCATCACCTGGTCACGGCAGCCGGTGGTCGAGGCGCTGCACAATTTCGCCGCGCGCATGCCGGGCTCCGACGCGCAGAACATGGCACTGAAATATCTGTTCCTGTTCACCCGGCAGCAGGGCATCGTAATGGCGTTCGCCGACGTGTTCCTGCTGCTCGGACTTCTGTTCCTCGTATTTGCGCCGTTGGTGTGGTTCATGCGCCGCCCGCCGCCGGTTACCGGACCTGCGCCCGACGCGCACTAACTCCACTCAGGCGTTTTGTAGGAGGTCCCTATGCCGATCATCGCGCTGTTCGGAATCAACATTGCCTTTGGTTTTATCGCCTGGGCCGTGGTCACGGCCCTGTACATCTGGCCGGAACTGCGCGCGCGGCCGCGCTTCGAGGCGCTGCGTCCGCTGCTGGTCCTCCATGCCTTTCGGTTCGGCGGGCAGGCTTTCCTGGTGCCGGGCGTCGTTTCGCCGGATTTGCCGGCAGCATTCGCGCGCGACGCCGCCTTCGGGGACATTATCGCGGCGATGCTAGCTTTGCTTTCGCTCGCAACGCTACGGAGCAAAGTGGGCATCTTCCTGGTTTGGGTGTTCAACATCTGGGGCAGCCTTGACCTGCTCAACGCATTTTACCAAGCCAACGCCGCCGGATTGCAGCCGGGCCAACTCGGCGCTGCTTATTTCATACCAACCGCATTCGTCCCGCTTCTACTCATCACGCATGGGCTTGTATTTGCGATCCTGCTGCAAGGTGACCGCGCCCCGAGCCGCGCCCCAGCCCCGGCAACAGCGCGTCTCGCCGCGTGAGCGAGCTCGTTCCTATCGCGAGTTTGCCGACGGTGGGCCGTATCCGCCCGCGGTCGGCGTCTGGATGATGATTGCTTCGCCGGCATCGATGATCGTCGCGTCGCAACCGTCGAGCTTCTCCACACGGCCATCCCGCCGCCGGACCGAGTTTTCGCCGACCTCCCCGCCGCCGCCGCCGGCGAGCCCAAACGGCGGCACGCGGCGGTGACCGGAGAGGATGGTGCATTCCATCTTTTCCAGGAATCGGATGGTGCGAATAATACCGGCACCGGCATTCCAGCGGCCGCGACCGCCGGACCCTTGGCGGATGTGGAAATCCTCAAGCAGCACCGGAAAGCGAAATTCGAGAATTTCCGGATCGGTCAGCCGCGTGTTGGTCATGTGGGTATGCACAGCATCGGTGCCGGGAAAACCGGGCCCGGCCGGCGAACCGGAACAAATCGTTTCGTAATACTGATAACGGGCGTTACCGAAATTCAGGTTGTTCATGGTGCCTTGCGCCGCCGCCATGGCGCCGAGCGCGCCAAACAGGCAATTGGTCACTTCCTGCGAAGTCTCGACGTTGCCGGCGACCACCGCGGCGGGAAATTCCGGAGACAGCAGCGACTTTTTCGGGATGACAATGCGGATCGGCCGCAGGCAGCCGGCATTCATCGGGATGTCGTCGTCGACCATGACGCGAAACACGTAAAGAACGGCGGCGCGGGTCACCGGTTCGGGCGCGTTGAAGTTGTCCGGCTGTTGTGGGCTCGTTCCGGTAAAATCGACGGTGGCTTCGCGCTTCTTGCGATCGACCGCAATGCGCACGCTGACCGTAGCGCCCCGATCCGTCGTGATCTGAAACGCGCTGTCGTGAAGCTTGCCGATGACGCGGCGCACGCTTTCAGCTGCATTGTCTTGAACATGCCGCATATAGGCGCGCACCACTGGCAGCCCAAAATGGCGCAGCATGTTGCGCAGCTCCTGCGCGCCCTTCTCGTTGGCGGCGATCTGCGCTTTGAGATCGTTGACGTTCTGCAGCGGATTGCGGGCCGGATATTTGCCGCCCTTGAGCAGCGTATAGGTTTCTTTCTCGCGCAGCCGCCCGCGATCGACGAGTTTGAAATTGTCGATGTAAATGCCTTCTTCTTCGATCGAGGTGGCGTTCGGCGACATCGACCCCGGCGAAATACCGCCAATGTCGGCGTGGTGGCCACGCGAAGCCACCCAGAACAACACCTTGCCGGCCTCGAAAACCGGCGTGCAAACGGTGATGTCGGGCAGATGGGTGCCGCCGTTATACGGCGCGTTGATGGCGTAAACGTCGCGGGGACGGATTTTGCCGCGGTTCATGCGGATGACCGTTTCGACCGCGCGATCCATGGAGCCGAGATGCACCGGCATGTGCGGCGCGTTGGCGACGAGCGAACCGGTACCGTCGAAAACCGCGCAGGAGAAATCGAGCCGCTCCTTGATGTTGACCGAATAAGCGGTGTTTTGCAGCGCCACGCCCATCTGCTCGGCAATCGACATGAACAGGTTGTTGAATACTTCGAGCATGACCGGATCGGCGCGCGTGCCAATGGCGTGAGCGCGCTTGCGCTTTTGCACGCGCCGCAGCACCAGATGATTCTTCGCCGTCAACGCGGCTTGCCAGCCGTGCTCGACCACCACCGTTTGATGCGGCTCGATGATGATGGCCGGACCACCGATCTTCTGCCCGGGCAGCAGCGTCTCGCGCGTGTAGACAAGGGCGCTTTGCCACTTGCCGCCGGAAAAGAACTTCGTGTGCCGCGCCGGTTTTGGCGGTTTGTTCCGCGTGAGTTTTCGCGGTTTCTCCTTGAACGTCGCGCCGGCGCCGACGGCCTCGACCGATATCGCCTCGATCACCAGCGACTTTTTGCGATCGACGAAGCCGAACCGCGCCTTGTGCGCGCGTTCGAAAGCGGATTTCATCTTCGGCAGCGACACCGGCGCGCATACGCGCTTTCGCGCGGTATTGTAGGCCTCAATAATGATCGGCGTATCGGTGCCGGCGTAACGGATATGCGCGTGCGCGTGGACGGTAACTTCTGTAGCGGCAACGCCTTGGCTCAAGACCTCCCGCGTCACTTCGTTAGTGAGTTTCTTCGCGACAGCCTGAAACCGTCCGCGCGCATCCGCGCCAAACGGCGCCTCAATGGCCTGCTGGCGAACGCTGCGGATATCGGCAAGTCCCATGCCGTAAGCAGAAAGGAGCGACGAGAACGGATGAATGAGCACGCTCGTCATGCCAAGCGCATCGGCGACCAGGCAGGCGTGCTGACCGCCGGCGCCGCCAAAGCAGTTGAGCGTGTAGCGAGTGACGTCGTAGCCGCGCTGCACCGAGATTTTCTTGATCGCATTCGCCATGTTTTCGACGGCGATGGTGATGAAACCGTCGGCGACCTGTTCCGGCGAGCGGCCGTCGCCAATCTCGCTCGCCAAGGCGACGAATGCACCTCGCACTGCTTCGGCGTCGATCGCCGCGTTCTGCTGCGGACCAAAGATCTTCGGAAAAAAGTCGGGAATGAGTTTACCGACCATGACGTTGGCATCGGTTACGGCGAGCGGGCCGCCGCGGCGATAACATTTTGGTCCTGGGTCCGCGCCCGCGGAGTCGGGCCCGACCCGGAGGCGCGCGCCGTCGAAATGCAGGATCGAGCCGCCGCCTGCCGCAACGGTGTGGATCAGCATCATCGGCGCGCGCATGCGCACGCCGGCGACTTCGGTCTCGAAGGCACGCTCATATTCGCCGGCAAAGTGCGAGACGTCGGTCGACGTGCCGCCCATGTCGAAGCCGATGAGCTCGCGGAAACCGGCTTCGCGTCCGGTCGCCGCCATGCCCACCACGCCGCCGGCCGGACCCGAGAGGATGGCGTCCTTGCCGCGAAACAGCTCCGCCGCGGTCAACCCGCCCGACGACATCATGAACATCAGGCGCGGCTCGGCGTTCGCGTTCGCAGTTGAGCCCCCGCTTCGCGCGCTCAGCTCGCCAGCCACCTGAGCGACGTAGCGCCGCAGAATTGGTGAAAGATAAGCGTCAACGACGGTGGTATCGCCGCGGCCGACAAGCTTGATAAGCGGCGAAACCTCGTGGCTTGCCGAGACCTGCGCGAAGCCAAGCTCGCGCGCCAGCGCCGCCACTTGACGTTCGTGGTCGGCGTAGCGGTAAGCGTGCATGAAGACCACCGCGACGGCCTGGATGCCGTCGGCGAGCGCGCGCTGGAGTTCACCCCGTACGACGTCGAGGTCGGGCGCGCGCTCAACTGTGCCATCGGCGCGCACCCGCTCGTCCACTTCGATGACGCGCTCATAGAGCATGTCCGGCTTGACGATGTGGCGGGCGAAAATTTTCGGTCGGGCCTGATAGCCAATGCGCAGCGCGTCGCCGAAGCCTTTGGTGATGAGCAATACGGTGCGATCGCCCTTGCGCTCGAGCAGCGCGTTGGTGGCGATGGTCGTTCCCATCTTGACGGTGCCGATTTTATCCGCCGGCAGCGGCGCTGCGGGCGCAAGGCCGAGAAGCCGGCGGATGCCGGCAACGGCCGCGTCGGCATAGGAGTCCCGATTTTCCGAGAGCAGTTTATGGGTGACGAGTTCGCCGTCCGGTCGCCGGCCGATCACGTCGGTAAAAGTGCCGCCGCGATCGATCCAAAAGTCCCATTTCTCCCGCATGTGTCATTTATAGGGAATAATTGGCAAAGCGAAGCAATCCAGTTTTCGGCGTGCGGCTTGAAATTTGTTGGCGCCGCGCCCGCACCGAAGCGGACCACCGCTACTTATTGGTCGCGCGCCAACAGCCCGGCAATAGTCTTGATTTGGTTGCGCGCATATTTCGGCAGCCCGGCGCTGATTGAATCGCCGGAGTTGAACGATGATTCGCCCATCAATACTTGCGCGGGGACGAGGTTGCGCAGCACCGGGACGTTTTCGTATTCCTTTTTCTTGTCGAGCACACTTTCGTCGATCGCAAGCGCCACAAAGGCGGTGACCACAGTTTTGTCCACGTCGGTTGGGTCGGCCTGAAATACCGCGAACAGCTTTCCGAACTTCATGATCTGATTGACGTAGAAAAGGTTCTGCTCGAGCGCGCCGACCACCGGCGCATCAATGCCAGTGAGTTGCTTTATACTGTCCTGGTCGAGATCCGCGGGCGCCAGCTGCGACAACTCGCTCTGAAAATCGATGTGGTCGGATACCTTCTTTGCAGAATCGCGCAGCTTGTTCACCAGCAGGATGCCGATCGGGATCCTGCCCTCGAGCTTATAACTCGATTGGATGCAGATCAGCGGCGTCCGCCCCGTGCACCACTTGCGTTGCGGGTTGTCGTTGCCGGTGCCTTGCGGGTCGTCGAATTTGTTGATGTCGCCCGCGGCGAGCAACGAGTGTTTGATCGCCGGGTCGATTTTTTGCACAAACGCGAGCGTCACATAGCGCGATAGATCGATCGTGCCCGGCGCGCGATCGAGAACGAAGCGCGCCTGCGCGATGTACATAACGAGTTTCTCGGCGACCGGGCCGGCCGGATGATTGGCGCTTGCCGCCTTGGTAATCGTGGGTTCGGTGTAGCTCGGGAACAGCGAAAGAAACTTCTTTTGAATAGGGGCCGCCTGGGTCCAGTCGGCAAAGGGAATAAGATTGTCCGTGGCACCTGCGTCACCCCGGATATCGTTAAACAGGATGATGTCGGGTTTGAGCTGCGCCAAATCCGCATTTCCCAGCGAGCGCGAGTCTTCGATGCGGAAATCCTGTGCGCAAGCGCAGGACAACCACCCTAACAGGCCGACAAGCGCGATCGCGTGTCGCATGCAAATTTTCATTTTGGCCGCGTGAAGTTCAGTTCGCCCGTCCGTCCCAGAAGGATCCGAACAAGCCGCGCGCCATCGGCTGCGACCCCGGCGGCGGACGTTGACCGGGATAGGGCGGCTGCTGAGCCTGAGCGGGATAGGGTGGCGGACTCTGCCCGGGATAGAACGAACGCCCGTTGACGAAGCGGTCATCCTCACGTGGCGCGCTCGCCCAGTAGCCTTGGCTGCCGGGTTGCGACCCCACCTGGCCTTCCGAGGCGGAAGCCGAGGCGTCCTCTTGCGGCACCAGTTGATACTGCGTCTCGTTGAAGCGGCCGTCGGCACCGAGCCGGAAATGCTCGATGAAATTGCCCCGCCCGCCGCTGGTAATGCGATTGCCGGATGCGTAGTCGATCGGCAGATCGATAAGATGAAGCTGAGCTTCGTGCGAGGGCCCGTTGAGTGGCGCTTTCGGCGCGATACCATCCGCCCATATGGCTTCGAGGATCGGCTGGAAGATCGGCAGCGCCACTCGCGCTCCGGTCGCATTCGTGCCGAGCGAACGGCGCTTGCCGTCGCCGTTGTCGTAGCCGACCCACACCGCCACGGTGACGTCGTTGGTGAAGCCGATGAACCAGCCGTCGACCGCGTCCTCCGTCGTACCGGTCTTGCCCGCAACATAAGGCGAGAGCGCCCCGATGGTGCGCGCGGTACCTCGGGCGACTACACCCTGGAGCATGGTTTTAAGCTGATAGAACGATGCGGGGTCGGCGGCGCCGATCATAGGCAGCGGGGCCTTCGGATATTCATAAACCTTGCGGCCGCCGACTTCGATCGAATCAATGCCGTGAGGCTGCGGCCGTGCGCCCTCGTTGGCGACCGCGGCGTAGAATGCCGCGAGGTTGATCATGTGCACCGGCTGCGCGCCGAGCACGAAGGGATAGAAACGGACGCAGTCGGTGTAGATTTTTGCCGCGACTGCCGTGGCGCAAACATCGTCGAGGCTTTGCGCCGGATCCCGGTCGATGCCGCCTTCAAGCAGATGCGCAGTGACGACGTTGACGGAATTCTCCAGTCCCCGCCGCATGGTGTAGAGGCCGCCCGAACTGTTGTCGGCGTTGCGCGGCGACCAAAAATCTTCCGGCCTCGCGAAGCCACCCTGGTCGCGGGCGATGACATAGCGACCGCCGGCGCCGATCGGCGGCAGCGTCAAAGGCTCGTCGGGCACCAGCGTGTTCGGTTGCAAACCTTTTTCAAGCGCCGTGAGATAGGTCAGCGGCTTCATGGCCGAACCGGGCTGGCGCTCGGTTTGTACCGCGCGGTTCAGTTGGCTCAGCGGATAGGAGAAGCTTCCGGCCATGGCGAGAATACGCCCGGTCTTGTTCTCGATGACGAGCGCCGCACCTTGCACGCCTGGCCGCACTCGCAACTGCGCTTGACCGCCCGCCCCTTTGCCCTTCGCCGGCTTGCCGTCGAGGACGTGAACGTAAATGACGTCGTAAAGGCTAAGCTTGCGCCAGATCTGCCCGAAGGCGCCGGTCAGCGGCAGGACGCGGCCATCGGCAAGCCCGACCTTAATCAGCCCATCGCCGCGCTTGCCGCCGCCTTTGTCAAGGACCACTGCGGCATCCCAATGGACGTCGTAAAGCGGAAGATGCAGCGCCGTCAGAGCCTGCTGCCACGCCGGCATGGTGCTCGCCGGCGCACTTGAAGCGGACGACACCGAAGTCGGCGCAGCTGTGGCTGGCGAACTTGTAGAAGACGCAGGCGTTTGCCGTCCTGCGCTAAGCTTTTGCACGGCGTCGGCGATATTGGCTTCCGCCCCGCGGAATTGAGTCCGGCCAGCCGATAATTCGTAATGCGCCAACCCTTCCTGCAATGCGGCCTCGGCCTCGCGTTGCAGCGTCGCGTCAATGGTGGAGTGCACCGTGTAGGGCTCGGCCGTCAGATTGGCGACGCCATCGGTTTTCGCTTCACGCCCGAGATAGTCGATAAAATGAAAGCCGCTGTCGCGATGCGGCCGCTCGAATGCGGCAAGTTTTGGCGGGTTCGCCAGCGCCTGGTCTTTCTGTTCGGCGGTGATGACGCCGTCCTCCTGCATCCGGCCAAGCACGTAGGTCAGCCGCTCATTGGCCCGATCCGGATGACGGTCCGGATTGAAATAGCTCGGTCCCTTGAGCAAACCCGCAAGCAACGCGCCCTCGCCCAGCGATAGATTTTTCGCCGGCTTGCCGAAATAACTACGCGCCGCCATCTCGACTCCCCAGGAGCCGCGGCCGAGATAGGCGGAGTTGAGGTAGAGTTCGAGGATTTCCTGCTTGCTGAGCGTCGTTTCGACCCGCGAGGCCACAATCATTTCACGGATTTTGCGCTCGTAGGTCACGTCGTCGCCGACCAGGAGATTTTTGACGACTTGCTGGGTAATGGTGGAGCCGCCTTGCGGGCGACCCGGACCGCCCAAATTGCCGATGAAGGCGCGGATGATGCCGCGCTCGTCCACGCCGTGATGCTGAAAGAAGCGCCGGTCCTCGGCGGCGACGAAGGCTTTCTGCACGTTGTCGGGGATGTCGGCGAGCGAGACCCAAACGCGCCGGTTGCTGGGCGCGAATACCTCGGCAAATTTTGCCCCCTTGCCGTCGAGCACGACGCTCATGCTCGGCAGCTTTCTTCCCTTTAGCGGCGTCTCATCGGGCAGATCGGTCGCCGCGCCGTTGAAGAATTCGATCACCTGCCCGAGATCGACGGCCGGATTATCGACGCTCTCGTTCTTGCAGAATTGCCGATAGGCGGTGTTGAGGTCGGCGAAATTGATGCCGTGAAACGCTTTGGCGCTGGCGCCGAGCGCCTTTGGGTCGTCCAGCGCGGTTGAAATCAAATCGTCGAGGTTGATGGACTCGATATCGAACGCCGCGCGCATATGCGCGCACCCGTTGCGCAATATCTGCACCACCTCGCCACGATCCTGTGCCGGGTCAAAATGCGTTTTGACCGCCTGTGGCTGGGTCATGACTTCACTGAGAGCCAGCGCGGTCGCAAATATCTTAACCAGAAGGATGTCCATGTGGGACGCGAGGCAACCGTTTTCGGGAGAGCGTTACAAGCAAGAACGCGAAGTATAGCCATCCGATCCTTATAAAAAGACTTTTTTACGAATCCTGCACATGTCCGCGTGCGCCTCGATGAGGCAATCTCCTAGCAGCGCCTCGCAAACCAGCGCCAGCCTCGGATATCCCATTGACGGGGAAGCCCAAAAGCGCCGCCCCCCCTTACGCCGCTTTGTCACTTTTTCTCGCCGCTAATCCGTCGAAATGGCCCTGCCGCTGAAGCCATGCTAGCAGCACGAGCGCCGGCAGGCCGGAGAGTGCGCAAAGCACGAAAAACCAGGCCCATCCGACCGCGTGGGCGACGTATCCGGTACCAAGCGCGAAGACGTTGCGGCCGAGCGCGGCGAGCGCGGTCAGCAACGCATATTGGGTGGCGGTGTAGAGAGGATTGTTACACAGCGCCGACAGGTAAGCGACGAAGATGACGGTGCCGACCGCGTCGGTGAAAAATTCAATGGTCGTGGTGAAGGTCAGCATCGGCACGCTATTGCCGGCGACGGCCTGCCAGGAAAAGGCGAGAATCATCGCCGTTTGCAAAATACCGCCGACCCACAGGCTCGCCGAAAGCGGCAGCGCGCGCGCAATAAGCCCCCCGACAAAACCGCCGAGCACCGCGACAATAAAACCGACGCCGTTGCGGATGGCAGCGAGCTGCGGCAGTGAAAATCCGAGATCGAGGACGAACGGCGTCAAGAGCGCGAAGGCGAGCGCGTCGGCGAGTTTGAACAAGGCGACAAACGCCAAAGCCGCCACCGCGAGCTTGCGCGACAGGAAATCGCGAAAGCTGTCGAGCGCCGATTGCAGCGCCCGCCTGATAGAGTTGCGGCGCGACGGGCGCGCGTGTTCGGCTTCGGCCGCCGCCGAAGAAGGCGGCTCAACCGCGAGCAGCGTTGCCAGCACGCCGACAAGGACAAGCGCGGCCATCGCCAGATAACAGCCGGTCCAGGCCGCGCGATCACCGAACGATAATCCGCGCAGCGCGGTCACAACAAGGAGTGCGCCCGCCCCCGACGTCAGCGCGCCGACGCGGTAGGCGGCGACATATGAAGCCATGCCGGCGGCCTGCTCGTTCTCCGGCAGGCTCTCGACGCGAAAAGCGTCGACCACGATGTCTTGCGTCGCCGAGGCCGCAGCAACGATGAACGCCGCCACCGCGACCAGGAAAGCCGAGGTCACCGGGTCGCAACATCCGAGCAGCGCGATCGCCGCGATCAGCCAGGCTTGGGACAACAACAACCAAGCGCGGCGGCGGCCGAACGCCTTCGCCAAAAACGGAATATCAAGCGCGTCGACCAGTGGCGCCCATAAGAATTTGATGTTGTAGGGCAGCGCCACCGCCGCGAACAGGCCGATGGTTTTGACGTCGATGCCGCTCGTCTTCATCCAAGCTTGCAGCGTCGCGCCGACGAGCACAATCGGCAGACCGCTGGAAAAGCCGAGCAGCAGAACGACCAGCACCCGCCGCTGCAAATAGACGGCGAGCGCCTCAGTAAAAGACGGGCGCAAACGACCTATTCCCCGGCCTCGAGCTTGCGCAGCATCGGTGCGGGAATCACGGCGGCCGCAACCGCGTCCTCGCTGAACTCGACATCCTTGATGCGCGTGCCACGTTGCTCGATTTTTTGCGTGGAAATCAGGATCTGCCGGACGTCCTCGTTGGCTTGGCCGAAATGCTGGCCGAGCTTCGCCACGCGCTCGCTCATGCGTCTGACGTCGTCGACCAAAAGCGCGACTTCCTCCTGGATGCGACCCGCCGCCTCGCGCATGCGCGCGTCCTTCTGGATCTGCTGAATGACGTGAATGGCGATCATCAACAGCGACGGCGAAACGATGATGACGTTGGCGCGAAACGCTTTTTGCACGACATCGTCGAAGCCGTCATGCAAATCGGCATATACTGATTCCGACGGCACGAACATCAGCGCCAAATCCTGCGTCTCGCCGGGAATGAGGTATTTTTGCGCGATGTCGACAACATGCTTGCCAATGTCGGCGCGAACCCGCGCGGCCGCCTGCCGCCGCGCGTCATCGCCCTTGGCGTCGCGGTAAGCGGTAATGGATTCCAGGGGAAACTTCGAATCGATGACCAGCGGGCGCTGGTCCGGCAGGAACACCGCGCAATCCGGCCGCAACCTGTTGGAAAGCGAATATTGGAATTCGTAGCATTCCTTCGGCAGACCATCGCGCACGATCAATTCCATGCGGCCTTGGCCGAACGCGCCACGCTCCTGTTTGTTGGCGAGCACGCCCTGCAGCGAAGTAACCTGAGTTGAAAGCTCGGTGATATTTTTTTGCGCCCGGTCGATGACCGCGAGCCGCTCGTTGAGCTTTTGCAGATTTTCGGTGGTGCTTTGCTTGGTTTTTTCCAGCGAATCGCCGAGGCGATGGGAAACCGAATCGAGCCGCTCGTTGACGCTGTGGGCGAGTTGCGACTGTCCCTTCGCCAGCATTCCGATCATCGCCTCAAGGCGGGAAGCGGCATCGGCCTGGGCGCGCGTCAGCTCCGCCATGGCGGCTTCGTCGCCGCTCCCATTTCGCTGCGAACGCCAAAGGAAAACCGCGATCGCGATGCCGCCACAGCAAGCGACGAGAATTACGGCCAGGGCGGCGATCCAAGCGCTTTCGGTCATGACGTTCGTCTTACGTGATTCGCCGCCGCAAGCGGCTAGCGGTAGAGGCCGTCTCGGAACAAAGAGTGAACGTACATACCGCAACTCGGCGGGTTGACGCAACAGGCCCCGCGCATTGACCGTCGTATTTGCACCGCTTACATCGCGACCATGGCGGTGCGCGAAATCCTGAAGCTTCCCGACAAGCGGCTGAGGCTCGTTTCCGCTCCGGTCAACCGCATTGACGCGGGCGTGCGCGCGCTGATCGAGGACATGTTCGACACCATGTACGCCGCGCCCGGCATCGGGCTCGCGGGCATACAGATCGGCGTCGCCAAGTGCGTCGTGACTATGGATCTATCGAAGAAGGAAGAAGCGCACGAGCCGCTGGTACTTATCAATCCCGAAATCGTGTGGACTTCGCCCGAAAAATCCACGCATGAGGAAGGCTGCCTGTCGATTCCCGAATTTTACGAAGACGTCGAGCGGCCGAGCGCGGTGAAGGTCAAATACCAGGACCTCGAAGGCAAGTGGCACGAGATCGAAGCGGATGGTCTGTTCGCCACCTGCGTTCAGCACGAGGTCGACCACACCAAGGGCACGCTGTTTATCGATCACATCTCCAAGCTCAAGCGCGACCGCGTCATCAAGAAGTTCATCAAAGCAGCGAAAACGGCACCGAAGAGCAAGGTGGAGGCGTGATTGCCGCTTCGCCTCGTCTTCATGGGCACGCCGGACTTTGCCGTGCCCACGCTGCTTCAGATCCACGGTCAACATGAGATTGTCGCCGCATACACCCGCGCTCCGCGGCCGGCGGGACGGGGCATGGCGCCGCAGCAAAGTCCGATCGCGCGCGAGGCCGCACGGCTTGGTATTCCGATCTTCACGCCGAAAACGTTGAAGGACGCAACGGCCGCATCCACAATCGGTGAACTCAAAGCCGACGCGGCAGTAGTGGTCGCTTATGGGCTCATTCTTCCAAAAACCATTCTCGACCTTTTCCCGCTCGGGTGTTTCAACCTGCACGCCTCGCTCTTGCCGCGCTGGCGCGGCGCCGCGCCAGTTCAGCGGGCGATCATGACCGGCGACAACGGCACCGGCGTCATGGTGATGAAGATGGCAGAAAGCCTCGACACCGGACCTGTTGCCATGGCGGATCGGGTGCCGATCGGGCCCGATATGACGGCGGGCGAGCTGCACGACGAACTCGCGACGCGCGGCGCCCGATTGACCGCCATCGCCCTTGCCGCGCTTGAACGCGGCTCGCTGCAATTCACGCCGCAGTCAACCGAGGGCGTGACCTATGCCAACAAGATCGAGAAGAGCGAGACCCGCATCGACTGGGCGAAATCCTGGACCGAAGTGCACAATCACATTCGCGGCCTCTCGCCTTTTCCCGGAGCCTGGTTCGAGGCCGCCGACATTGGCCGCGTCAAGGTTCTGCGGAGTACCAGGGCCGAAGGCGCGGGCAAGCCCGGCCAAATACTCAACGATCGCCTGACGGTTGCGTGCGGCGATGGTGCGGTCCGGCTCGTCGAAGTTCAGCGCGCCGGCAAGCAGCCGATGCGCGCCGAGGATTTTTTGCGCGGGACGCCCATTGGACGCGACCGCGTTCTAAGCTGAGCCTCATGCCCCGCTTTAAGCTCCTCATCGAGTACGACGGCACGCCGTTTGTCGGCTGGCAGGCGCAGGACAACGGCGTTTCGGTGCAGAGCGCAATCGCCGCCGCCGTTACGGCGTTCAGCGGCGAAACGGTGCCCGTGCACGGCGCGGGACGGACGGACGCGGGCGTACACGCGCTCGGCCAAGCCGCCCACGTCGACCTCGCCAAAGATTGGGATACCGACTCCGTGCGGGACGCGCTCAATTTCCATCTGCGTCCGCAACCGATCGCCGTACTTTCCGCGGAACGCGTGGGCGAGGATTTCGACGCGCGCTTTTCGGCCACCAAGCGGCATTATCTCTATCGCATCGTCAACCGCCGCGCTGATCTCGCGCTCGAGGCGAACCGCAGCTGGCGTGTTGGCCGGCCGCTCGACACCGAAGCGATGCATGCCGCCGCGCAAAGGCTGGTCGGCCGGCACGATTTTACGACGTTCCGCGCGGCAGAGTGCCAGGCAAAATCGCCGGTGAAGACGCTCGACCGTCTCGACGTTACCCGCAACGGCGAAGAGCTGAATGTCACCGCCGCGGCGCGCTCGTTCCTGCATCATCAGGTGCGCTCCATTGTCGGTTCGCTCGTTCACGTCGGCGAGGGCAAATGGAGCGCCGGCGATCTTGCCGCGGCGCTCGCGGCGCGCGACCGCGCGCGTTGCGGCCAAGTCGCCCCGCCGCAGGGGCTTTATTTGGTTCGCGTGGAGTATTGATCGTCACGCATCCGGGTGGCGCGCGGCCAGCGCCGCGGCTTCGGCCGCATCCTCGGGCGTGTTGACGTTGAAGAATGGATCGACAGGCGCATCCTTCCATGCAGCGACGGCAAGCGGATATCGCGCGGTCCATTGGTGAACCGCCCGCATCTGATCGGTAGTGATCGCTCGGCGCAAATCTTCCCGCAACCGGATCGGCCAAAGCGCGACGGTCGGATGCCGGCGCCCGGCCGACTCGGCGCAAGCCAGCGCCGCCTGCCCCTCGCTTCGCGCCGCATGCAGGCGCGCGACCAAGTCGCGCGGCAGAAAAGGACAGTCGCCCGGCACGCTGACGAGCCACGCAATCCCGGGCGCGTTCTGAGCTGCCCAATCGAGGCCGGCCAGAATTCCGGCGAGCGGACCGGGATAATCCGGCACGCTGTCGGCGATGACTGTCAGTCCGTGCGGGGCCGTCGCCGGATCGGAATTACTGTTAAAAACGATATGGTCGCATTGCGGTCGCAGGCGATCGAGCACGCGATCGAGGATGGTGCCGCCGCCGATTTGAATCCGCCATTTGTCCCCACCGCCCATGCGGCGCGCCCGTCCGCCGGCCAGCACCACGCCAAGCGTTGGTGGATGAGTTAAGGACAATGGCGCCCGCTCTTCAGAAAAGTTGGCTCCTTGACGATGCCTTCGGGGATGGCCGCCGTAAAGGCGTCCAGCGCAAAGTTTCCTAACCAAAATCTCTTTATTTGATCGGCCGCGTCCCCCGGTGAGCGCGCCGTTAACTTCAGTAATGGCAGCGTCGATTTGTTGAATCGCAGCCGAAATATCCCCCTTCCGTCGGGATTTGAGAATTATGAACGCAGAAGACACCGCTCAGACCCGACTTCTTGTTGTTGACGATCAGCCCGACAACCGCAACGTGCTAAACCGCTTCTTCAGCCGGCGCGGTTTTGAGATCGTCGAGGCGGCAGACGGAGCAACCGCCCTGCGTCTGATTGCGGCGCAAAGCTTCGACGCGGTTCTGCTCGACATCGTCATGCCGGGGATGAACGGTTTTGAGGTGCTCAAGGCGATCCGCGTCAACCACTCGCCATCGCACCTGCCGGTCATCATGGTTACCGCGAAGGTCGACACCGAAGATGTCGTGGAAGCTCTGCAGCTCGGGGCCAACGACTACATCACCAAGCCAATCAACTTTTCCATCGCCAATGCCCGGCTCCAGAATCAGCTGGCACGCAAACAAGCGGAGCGCCAGCTGGCCGATCATGTGCAAAAATTGGAGGCGACCAACTACCGGCTGGAGAACGAAATCGCGGAGCGCAAGCAATCCGAAGAGCGGGTCCGTTACATGGCCCAGCACGACGCGCTGACTGGGTTGAGTAATCGCACTCACTTCCGCGATCACTTGATCCGCGCGCTCGGGCGGATGGACGAAGATGGCGGCAGTTTGGCGCTACTATTCATCGACCTCGACCATTTCAAGCTGATCAACGACACGCTGGGACATCGCGTCGGCGATTTGCTGCTGATCGCTATTGGCGAGCGACTGAAGAATTCGGTCACCAAGCCCGATAATGTTGCGCGGCTAGGCGGCGATGAATTTGCCGTTATTCATACTGTAAAGGGCCAGCCGGAAGCGGCCGGTCAGCTGGCCGACCGGATCATGGATGCCATCGAACGGCCCTACGACATAGAGGGTCATCGCCTGGGGCTCGGCTGCAGCATAGGTATCGCGCTCGCGCCTGACGACAGCTGCGATCCTGATGTGCTCTTGAGCAACGCCGACCTCGCGCTATACCGCGCCAAAGCTGAAGGGCGCGGCGTTCGTCGCTCATTTTTACCCGAAATGAATGCTCGTGCGCAGGCGCGCCGTACTCTGGAGTCCGACCTGCGCAACGCGCTGCATGCAGGGCAGTTCGAGCTGCACTATCAACCGGTTTGCAATCTGTCGTCAGGCTGCATCAGCGGGCTGGAAGCGTTGCTTCGCTGGAACCATCCAGAACGGGGTATGATCCCCCCTGCGGATTTCATTCCCTTCGCGGAAGAAATCGGCCTGATAACGCCGCTCGGTGACTGGGTTTTGCGCGAGGCATGCAACGCCGCCAGACAATGGCCAGAACCAATAGGTCTCGCGGTCAATCTGTCGGCAGTTCAGCTCCGCACCGGCAATATCGTGCAGAATGTGGTCAATGCGCTCGCCATGACCGGATTGTGCCCCAAACGACTCGAGCTTGAAATAACGGAAACGACACTCTTGGACGACAATCAGACCACGATGCATGCGTTACACCAGCTGCAAAGCATGGGGACGCGCATCGTCATGGACGATTTTGGTACAGGATATTCAAGCCTAAGTTACCTGCGAAAATTCCCGTTCGACAAAATTAAGATCGACCGATCATTCGTTCGCGAATTGCCAGCGGGTAACGACAGCAGCGCCATCGTGCGTTCGATCATCCACTTGGCGAACAGCATCGGCATGCCCACAACTGCCGAGGGCGTGGAAACCGAGGCACAGCGCGCCTATCTGCAAAGCGAGGGCTGTACCGAAGCGCAGGGTTTTCTCATTAGCCGTCCCCTCCCCTCCGCTCAACTACGAGGGCTGTTCGCAAACGTTGCGGGCGTACGCCGGGTTGCTTGAGGCGGTAAGAACGCAATAAAACGAGGCGGCGCCGCCCTGCGGCCACCTCGCAATAACGCTAGTCGAAATATTTCTCGATGATCCGCCGGTAAATCGCGGTGAGCGTGCGTAGATCGGACAATGGCGCGCATTCGTCGACCTGGTGCATGGTTGCGCCAACCAGACCGAATTCAAGCACCGGGCAATAATACTTGATGAAGCGCGCGTCCGAAGTGCCGCCGGACGTCGAGAGTTTTGGTTTCTTTCCCGTCACCTCGGCAATAGCGGCAACAGCGAGCTCGGTGAACGGGCCGGGCTTGGTGACAAACACATCGGCGTTTGAAGGCTGCCACTCGAAGACGTAGCGGATGCGGCCGCCGGCGGCAGCTTTCGCCCGTTCTTCGATCAGCGTTTTAAGCGCGCCTTGGGTGTGCCGGTCGTTGTAGCGAATGTTGAAGCGCGCCCGCGCTTGCCCCGGAATGAGATTGACGGTGACGTTGCCGACATCGACTGAAGTAAATTCGAGATGCGAGGGATCGAACAGGTCGCTGCCTTGATCGAGCGGCGCCTGCAAGGCGGCGATCAGCGTGACAAGTCCGCGGATCGGATTGTCGGCTCGGTCGGGATACGCGACATGGCCCTGGCGGCCCTCGACAATCAGCGTGCCGTTGAGCGAACCGCGCCGTCCGGCCTTGACGGTGTCGCCGATGCTCGCGACGTTGCTCGGCTCGCCGAGAACGCAATGGTCAAACTTTTCGCCGCGCGCGGCCGCCCATTGCAGAAGCTTGACCGTGCCGTTGACCGCGACGCCTTCCTCATCCCCTGTAATCAGCAACGAGATCGATCCGCGGCTCGGCCGGCCGTTATTGGTGGCGAGGTAATCGAGCGCCGCAGCGACAAAGGCGGCGATGCCGCCTTTCATATCGGCGGCGCCGCGCCCATAAAGTTTGTCGTCGGTAATTTCGCCGGCAAACGGCGGGTGACCCCACGCCGCTTCGTTGCCCGGCGGCACGACGTCGGTATGGCCGGCGAAAGCGAGATTTGGCGACGTGTCGCCGATGCGCGCGAATAGATTCTCCACCGGCGCCGCGCCGCTCTCGGTAAATGTCTGGCGGTGGACGGCGAAGCCGGCCTTCGTCAGCACTCCCTGTAGATAGGCAAGCGCGCCACCTTCCTCCGGAGTGATTGAGCGGCAACGGATGAGATCGCGGGCGATGGCGACCGGATCGGCGTTCACAGCGGCAATCCCAATGAGCGCATCACGCGCCAAGCTGCATCAGCAAGAGATTGTTTTGCCGGCGCACCCAGCCGGGAATGAGAAATGCATCCACCACGACCCAAACGAGCGTGATGAACCATCCAATCACGGAAATAGTGAGCAGCACCTGGGCGATGCCGACACCCTTGCGTCCAAGGTAGAAATTGTGCGCGCCAAACCAACCTAGAAAAAACCAAAGAATATAGGCGATCACCGCGCTTTTTCGGTTGGCGTCATACAGCAACAGCGTACGTGCGTCCTTTGAGAGCGGGCCTTGCTGCTGCGCCGCCTGTACAATCCCGATCGAACGTTCGTCACTCATGAAATGCCTCCATGGCCGTCGTTCGTCTCAAATCTTCGCCAGCGGATCCGGCCCGTTTGGATTGGGACCAACAGTGCCGCGGCGAAAGCCAAGTTCGACCAGCAAAACCAGCCCCAAAACAGCCACTGGGACTTCAACCGCCAGCAAAAGCATACTCGGACTGTCATCCCCACTTTCCACGCCCAGAAGCGAAAAGAGGTCAGTCAGAGCGGCGCCGCCGAAAAAGAACACCAACAGCCAAATCGGCAGGTTTCGGTCATGCAGGCGTTTTATGGCGACGGCGAATTCCGGATAAGTGAAGGCGAGATCGACAATGGCCGCAAGCCGGTCACCCTGGATTTGTTCGGCAAGGAAACCAGCGACGAGTTCGGCAAGGATCAATATGCCGCTTGCCAACCAGAACGTCTGGCGGCTGATGCGGCCATGAAACCCATTGAACAAATAAAGCCAGTTCATAAGCGCCACGCGGGCTAATCCCGCAGCAATTCGTTGATGCTAGTCTTGGCGCGGGTTTTCTCGTCGACGCGCTTGACGATGACCGCGCATGCGAGACTCGGCGCCGGCGCGCCATCGGGCCGCGGCTTTCCGGGAAGGCTGCCGGGCACGACGACCGCATAGGGCGGCACCTCGCCCTGGAAAATCTCGCCGCTGTTGCGGTCGACGATTTTGGTCGATGCGCCAACGAAAACGCCCATCGAGATCACGGCGCCCTCGCGGACAATCACGCCTTCGGCGATTTCCGAACGCGCCCCGATAAAGCAATTGTCCTCGACAATCACCGGTTCCGCCTGCAGCGGCTCGAGCACGCCGCCGATGCCTGCGCCGCCTGAGATGTGGCAATTCTTGCCGATCTGCGCGCACGACCCGACCGTCGCCCAGGTATCGATCATGCTCCCGCTATCGACATAGGCGCCGAGATTGACGAAGGACGGCATCAGCACCACGCCGGGAGCGATGTAGGCGGAACGCCGCACCACGCATCCGGGCACCGCGCGAAATCCGGCGGCGCGAAAACGCTCGGCGTCCCAGCCGTCAAATTTCGACGGGACCTTGTCCCACCATGCCGCGCGCCCAGGACCGCCGGGAAACACGCTCATGTCGTTTAAGCGAAACGAGAGCAGCACCGCCTTTTTAAGCCATTGATTGACGCGCCAGCCGCCACCGACTTTTTCCGCGACGCGCGCGGCGCCGCGATCGAGGAGATCAAGCGCGGCTTCGACGGCCTCGCGGACGCTCCCTTGGGTCGCGGGCCCGATCTCATCGCGCCGGTCGAACGCGGCATCGATCACTTTTGCCAGTGTATCGGATCCGGTCGCGGGCGCTTTTTGGGCGACGTCGGCGGCCATGAAGTCCTTATCCTCTGTTGCGGCGGTTTGTCGGAGTGCAGCCGCGCGATGTCAAGTTTGCGGCGATCGCGCCGAGAAAGGCCGTCAAATCGTCGGTGACGTGATCAACGTACGGCTCGTCACGTCCAGCGAGCTCCCAATCCTCGCGAAATACTTCGCGCGTACCACCCGGCACGACCAATACCGTCGTCATGCCGCGCGCATGCGGGACTACAAGGTTGCGGGCCAGATCTTCAAAGATCGCGGCTTTGGCGGGATCGACGCGGTGACGAGCGAGAAAACGGTCGTACACCGCCGCGCGCGGCTTTGGTTCAAGCTCGGCCGCCGCGATATCGAACACATCCTCGAAGTGCTCGGAAATTTCGAGCCGTCGCATCACGGCCTCGGCGTGACGGCGCGTGCCGTTGGTCAGAATAAGCTTGCGGCCGGCGAGCCGTGAAATGGCGGCGCCGAGCTCCGGATTGGGAGTGAGCAGCGAGTGATCGATCTCGTGCACCATTTCCAGAAATTCGTCCGGGTCGAGCCCGTGTTCTTCCATCAATCCGCGCAAGCTCGTGCCGTAGCGCCGGTAATAATCCTTCTGGACTCGAAACGCTTCGTCGCGGCTGACCTTGAGAAAATCGGCGATGTAGTTGCGAATACGCTCATCGACTTGTTGCCAGAGATTGAGGTGATGCGGATAGAGGGTGTTGTCGAGATCGAACACCCAGGTTTCGACATCGGCAAAGCCGCGAATGCGGGTGGCGGCGTTACGATCATTCATCGGGGCTGCTCGTGGCCATGCGTCCGGGCGACGGGATGTGATCTATCCGCGGGTGCAAGTCTTGACAATGATCGCTTTGGCGATCGCCGGCCGACCTAATAGCTGGATACAACAAGCGCCGAATTAGCGGCGGGCCTAAAGCCGGCTGCAGCGCTCTAGCTCGCCTCGCGCCAAGCGGCCGCGGGCACCAAGCCTTGGAGAGCTCCGTCGTGCAGGCGTACCGGGTCGCGTTCGCCTTCCATCGCGAGCCGCAGCACCGAGCGCGCAAGCTCGTCCGGACGTACGGTCGTGTTGCCGACGGCCTTGAGCGTCAACCATGCCTCGTCAAACGCCGTCTCTAGTACGACAAGCGTTTGCGGATCGAAGGAAGAGCTCTGGAACCCGCGCATGGTCCGGCCTCATCGCGATGTTAAGCCCCCCTGTTTACCGAATGGTGAAGCATCGGCCGCCAACTTGGCCGAGTTGTGACGGTATACCTAACTCGCGGGCTACCATGCAGGACGGAAAAGCCGCTATTTCCACAGTTGGAAGGCGACCAGCGCGGCGAGCATGGTGGCGCCGCCAACCGCCTGCAGGGGTGTCATAACCTCGGAAAGCGCAAGCACGCTTAGCAGCGTAGCCGTCAGCGGCTCGAGATTCATGATCAGCGCGGTGCGAAACGGTCCGATGCGAAGCGTCGAAACAAACACGAAAAGAATGCCCGCCGTGGTCGCCACACTCATGAAGATCAAGGCGGCCCAGCCGATATTGGTTTGCGGCGGGGTCCAGGTCTGCGTGGCCAATGAGATGCCGACGAACACGACAACCTGCGCGGCCACCGAATACCAGGTCGTCAACCGTGCGTCGGCGCCGACGAGGAAGGCGCGGGTTGCAATAAGCACGCCGGTCCGGCAGCAGGCCGCTCCGATCGCGTAGGCAATACCGATAAGTGCCAATCCGGCCGGGTGAGCGCCGATCATGATGCCCAAGCCGAGAAACGCGACCAGAGCGCACACCACGCCTTGCCAGCGCAAGCGTTCCAAACCTGTCGCGGAGGCCACGAGCCCGGTCAGCAACGGATAGACGAAATAAGTCAGCACCGCCGTCGGCACGTCGTTAAATTCGATCGCCTTGAACAGGCAGAAAATAAGCGCGGCGAAGATGATTCCGATGGCAATCGAAATCCAACGCACGCGCGCGTTCGCGGCCGGCCTCGGTCCGAACCGCAGCCACGCCGACATGAAGGCCAACCCGACGACGCTGCGAAAAGACAGCATCGTGAGCACGTCACAGCGCGACGCGATAATGATTTTGGCGAGCACGTCGGATACGCCGAGCGCGACCGCCGCGGCCAGACCCGGGCCGGAGGAAAAAAAGGAGCGGAAAGCCACGCGGCGGAAACTCTGAGATGACAGATGGACGCCGGAGATACGCGGCGGCGGCGGCAAGCGCAACCGGAAAGCTAATACGCTTGCTTGCGCTCGCTCGGAAGCGGAGCCGATCGCTCGCGGCCGCCGAAAGGCCATTTCAGCATCTGCGCCGCGCGGATGAAGGGGGCGATCAGCTCTCCCCTGATGGTGTGCGCATATTCGCGATCCGGCTCGACACCAAACTCAAGCCGCTCGCGCTCGGCGCCCGGGACATACAGCGTGCCGAACATCCAGTCCCATAACGCCAGGCAGCTGCCGAGATTCTTGTTGAAGTGGACCGGGTTGCGCGAGTGATGAATTTGATGATGCGCCGGACTCATGAACAGATGTCCGAGCCACCCGGTGAACGAAATCCAGATCTGCGAATGTTGCAGATGGACATAGAGGTATATGAAAAACACCAGAATGACGTTGCTATCCGACAGAACGTATTGCGGCATCGGTTGGCCGAGAAGGTAATCGCCGAGGCCATTGGCGGTCCCGATCGTAACAGCCAAAATATTCAGGAAGACGCACATATAGACGGGATGCACGCGAAAATTCGTCAGCGGCGTAAGTACCGTCGCCGAATGATGCACTTTGTGGAATTCCCAGAGAAACGGAATGCGGTGCGACAAATAATGATTGATCCAATAGCCGAGCTCATAGGCCAGAAAGATCATCACGGTGATGATCGCCCGCGACACGTATCCAGGTAGCTGCGCCGGCGGCAATGCACCAAACAATGAAGTCAGACCGTCGGTCACGCCGCGGCTAAGCGCGCTGTAAGACAGGATCGCCCAGCCGAACACGATGCCGAATACGAAAAGATTGAAGTAGAAATATCCGATATCGGCGACATTCGACCGGCTGGTCAAAAGCTGCTTGGGAAACATTGCCCGAAGGAGCGGCTTAAGGCGGATGCGGCGACCCTTGCGATAGCGCCGTCCCACCAGCACCAAAAACCCGATGGCGAACGCACAGAATAAGGAAAAAACCGAGAAATGCGAACCCGGCGCGAGCAACGCCTTGTACAGCTGACTCAAAAAATACGAGATGCCTGGCCAAAAATCCAAGCCCGCCTCCACGGCAGCAGTGGATGAGGCATTTGACTTAGCCGGGATTGGTAAAGGCCGCGTTGTGCCGCCACGCTCAGCGCGGTTAATGGCGGGTAAAAAATCCGGGGTCAGCGTAACGCGGCGGCGATGCGGTTCTAATTGTGGATGAGCGTACCGGCGCCGAGTTCGGTGAACAACTCGAGCAGAACGGCATGCGGCACCTTGCCGTCGAGAATGACGACACCCTCGACGCCGCGCTCAAGCGCTTCAATGCAGGTTTCGACTTTGGGGATCATTCCGCCAGAAATCGTGCCGTCGGCGATGAGGCGCCGGGCGTCGTCGGCTGAAAGTTGTTTGATGAGGTTCTTCGATTTGTCGAGCACACCCGGAACGTCGGTCAGAAGAAGCAAGCGCTTCGCCCTGAGCGCGCCGGCAATAGCGCCGGCGAAAGTGTCGGCGTTGACGTTGAAGGTGCCGCCGTCTGCTGCCGCGGCGACCGGCGCCAAAACCGGAATAATTTCGCGGCCGAGAATCTGCGTCAGCACAGTGACATCGACTTTATCCGGCTCACCGACCAAGCCCAGATCTACGACCTTCTCGATATGGGAATCGGGATCGACGACCGTGCGCGTAAGCTTGCGCGCGATCAGCATGTTGCCGTCCTTGCCGGACAGTCCAATCGCCTTGCCGCCGGCGGCGTTGATGTAGCCGACCA
>Ga0302180_10000800_pt1 | contig 25313 bp, 14 predicted proteins | sample I_Palsa_E3_2_FD_200575 | JGI IMG/M metagenome (GOLD analysis project Ga0302180, IMG submission 200575) | Peat permafrost microbial communities from Stordalen Mire near Abisko, Sweden - I_Palsa_E3_2 | ecosystem: Environmental > Terrestrial > Soil > Palsa > Peat permafrost | place: Sweden... | reverse complement strand
CTGGCACGCGGGATAGAACATACATTTGCCACCCGGCTCTTCGAGGAAATGACCGGGGCGTATGTCGGTCTTCTGCTGTTCCCATTGGTGTTGCGTTTGATAAGAAGCACTCGTATCAGGCGAAGCAACTGGTGGTCTGCCGTTCCACTCACCCTGCTGGTGATGATCGGGTTCTCAGTGGCAGACACAACCGGAATGAGCATCGCGCGCCGATTGCTGTCGCCGATATTCGGCCTGGGGCAATACGACTACGGAATTATGCTCTACCGCTATCCAATGGAGTTCGCGCAGCATGTCCTTCTCTTCTGGTTTGCTGTGGGCGCGATCTATGTTTTCGATTCTTACCGTGAAGCTCAAAATCGACAGCTGGCGTCTGCGGATCTCGAGGCCAGATTGGCCGAAGCACAGTTCGAAAACCTGCGTCTTCAGCTGCAGCCGCATTTCCTGTTCAATGCTTTGAATACCATTTCTTCCGTCATGTATGAAGACGTCCGCCGTGCTGACAGTATGATGGCGCAGCTCTGTGACCTGCTGCGGCGCACCTTGCACACCGGCCCGTTGCAGGAAGTGTCTCTGGAAGAAGAGCTCGCATTGGTAAAGAGCTATGTCGCGGTCATGGAAGAGCGATTTGGTGACGACTTTAAGGTTGAATTCAAAGTGGATCCCGATCTTATCCACGCTCTCGTCCCCCAACTCATCCTGCAGCCGCTGGTGGAAAACGCAATTCGCCATGCGCGCCATCCGCAGTCGCCCGCACTTCGGTTGCGAATATCCGCAACTCAGGACAAAAGCGACCTTCTGCTCCAGGTGCACGACGACGGACCGGGACTTCCTTTCCCGGGATCCTTCCTCAAAGGAATTGGGCTTTCGAATACTGAACAGCGTTTGCGCCGTCTCTATGGAACACGTCAACAGATGCTGTTTGAAAATGCGGGTGGCCTTCGGGTAACCATTCGTCTGCCCTTGCACCTTGAAGCGGTGCCCGCATGAGTTCTGACTTCAGGTTGCGAGTAGTTGTCACCGACGACGAGGCCCCTGCTCGAAGAAAGCTCTTGCGCTTCCTCAGTCAGGAGCCCGATGTTACCGTCGTCGGAGAAGCAGGCAGTGGCCCGGAATCGATTGCAGCGGTCGGCGAAACCAAACCCGATCTGTTGTTCCTGGATATTCAGATGCCGGGGATGGACGGCTTCGCCGTGGTTGAGGCGCTGGAGCCAATCTTCCTCCCCAGAATCATATTTGTGACAGCGTATGACGAGTTTGCCATCCGGGCGATCGAGATTCATGCCTTTGGCTATCTTCTGAAACCTTTCGATCAGCCGCGCTTTAAGAAAGTTTTGGCCGATGCCAGGAGCCAGATTCAGAAGGATCGAGCCGGTGAGCTGCAATTCAGCTTGCGTCGTTTGCTGGAGGAGGTTCGCACCCCGCGGCAGCCTCGCATACTGGTGGAAGAAAACGGCCGGGGCACGCTGCTCGCTCTCAATCAAATCGACTGGGCCGAAGCGGACCGTAACTACGTCAAACTGCATGTGGGAAGCCATACCTACACGGTGCGCGGAACAATTGAAAATATCGAACGGAAATTGGATCGGGAACAGTTCCTAAGGATCAATCGCTCCTCGTTGCTGCGCATCGACTTCGTCCGCGAGTTGCGGAAATGGTCTCATGGCGAATACCAGGTCCTCCTACAATCCGGCCAAACGCTGATGTGGACCCGTCGCTATGTGGACAAACAATCAAAGTTCTTGTGCGGACTGTAACCTCCCCGGAAACCAGCAAAGAGACTTCGGCTCATGAGCGTGCAGAACGTGAGAGATGACAGTGGAGACGGCTCGAAGCCTGCCCCATCCAGTCTGTGGCGCTCGTTGCAGATACCAGTCTTTCGCAATCTTCTGCTGGCAAATGTGGTTTCAGACGTCGGTACGTTCATGCAGAGTGTCGGTGCTGCGTGGCTGATGGTTTCACTGCATGCCGGCCCAAGTTACGTCGCTCTCATCCAAACCGCTTCTTCCCTGCCATTCTTTTTGCTGGCCCTTCCCGCCGGCTCAGCCGGAGATATTGTCGACCGTCGTAAGTTGATTCTGGCCACCGAGTCGTGGATGGCAGCCGTAGCGTTGCTCATTGTGATCCTGACCCTGGCCGGCTTGATGACGCCGTGGTTGCTGCTGCTGTTAACCTTTGCGCTCTCCGCGGGAGATGCGTTCGAAACGCCATCCTGGCGAGCTCTTTTGCCTGAATTGGTGCCCAAAGTCGAGCTTGCGAACGCGTCAGCACTGAACGGAATCGAGTTCAATCTGGCCCGGGCAGTGGGTCCCGCGTTGGCCGGCCTGATCATTGCTGTTACCGGAGTGGCTACGGCGTTCCTGGTGAATTTTGTCTCTTTTTTCGGAGTCATCCTGGTCGTCGCGCGGTGGAAGAGACCAGTCCGCAAGCGCACAACGCCGCCAGAGTCGTTGCCCGGAGCCACTGTCGCAGCGATTCGCTACGTCCGCTACTCACCCGAAATTCTAACCGTGGTGGTTCGAACAGGCGTAGTGATGTTTTTCTCGAGTTCACTGTTTGCCTTATTGCCGACCATTGCCCACAACGTGAATAAAAGCGCCATCGGCTATGGGCTCTTGCTCGGCTGCTTTGGAGCCGGCGCAATCGCCGGTGCTCTGATCATGCAACCGGCTCGCGCCAGGTGGTCCACCGAAACGGTCGTCTCGACCGGTGTGTTGATTCTGGGGCTGGTCATTCTAACCATCAGTGCTTTACACCGCCTGAGTACGCTCGCTCCCATTCTGTTGATCGGCGGGGCGGCGTGGGTACTTTTCATTTCATTGATCAACGCCCTGGTCCAGGGCCTGGCCCCCGATTGGGTACGGGCGCGCGTTCTTGCCATTTTCATCCTGGTTTATCAGGGGGGCTTCGCTCTTGGGAGCGCCGCCTGGGGGGCTCTTGCCCAGCGAGCCGGGGTCGGAACCGCTCTCATCTGTGCCGGCGTGGGAACCATCGCGAGTACAGTGATGGTCCTTTTCGCCAAACTTCCCGATTCCACTCTCGACCTCACTCCATGGAACCACTGGCGTATGCCCGTCTTGGTCAAAGCGGATAAACCGGATCTTCGCCAGGGGCCGGTGCTGGTGACCGTCGAGTACCATGTCATTCCAGAACGCAAAGCCGACTTTGTCGAAGCGGTCCATAAGTATGAACGTGTACGGCGCCGCGATGGAGCTTCCGAATGGGGAATCTTCTATGACGCGGAAGCCGGGGATCGCTACCTGGAGGTATTTCAGGTGAGTTCATGGGCGGAGCACCAGCGTCAACACGAGCGGCAGACGCAAGCCGATCACGAACTGGAGCAGCGTTTGGGCAGCTACGTCGTCAGCCCTCCGCAGATCCGGCATCTGATCTTCGCGCAGGCAAACGAATAGCGTTCAGGCTACGATGACGTACACAGAGGCAAAGTGTGGCCCGTCTGACCTGGTCCTGATCGCCACGCCATCGCAACCAGGCACCAGGCGAGCGAAATCAAGATCCAGTTGGGATCCCACAAAGCATGGTTGCTCCACGCAGAGATCATCGCCACGGTAGTCGTAAGCGCCAGGAGGAGCGACGAGCGGAGTGCGATACGAATGTTTAGCAAACCTCGCCGGGCTCCGAGGATTGCGGGCAACAGAAACAGAAACAGGCACACTCTTGAAACGAACCCGAACGGATGCATGCACAGAAAAAAGGCTGCGGGTAACACCGACAATGCGCTACTCACCCACAGGGTCCGCCGCGAAACCCTGCTAACGATATAGCCGGCCGACCACGACCAGGCGATGAGCAGAAAGATATGGCAGAGCAGCAGCGGAAAACCCTCATGCCCGGTTGGCCAGTGCCAGCCGTAATTTTTGTGATTCACCAGCCGCTGATAGGTGCAGCTCACAGAGAGCGACACATAAGTCAGTAGATAGCTGCTCGGGAGAGTAACGGCAATCCCCGCAAGCCATGGCCGGGGATTCTTCCACAGACCAACCTGGCGGCGGAAAACCAAGCCGAATACATCGAGGAATCCTCGCAGGCTGCTTTCGTTGGTCTCAAGCAAATCGCCTAAGACTGCCTCGCGTTCATCCCCATCGAGCAGCTTTGAAACCCAGCCCGTCAGCGGCCACGCGATCCCGCCCATGAGTATCCTCCCCATTAGAACCACATGGTAGGACTAATATCGCGCCGCGTCAAGAGGGGCATAAGGGCTCAGCGGTTACGTGCTGATCATTTTGGTTCCTTCTCCCGGAATTACGTCCACCAGGCTTATGAAATCCAGAGCGTGTTTCCAATGAACGATGAGAAAGGCATTCGATTGGTCGTTCAGGTACAAGTCCTGGCGCAGCAGGCACCAGACCGCGGTGGGTTCCTCAGCAGATGCGCCTTGCTGAGGGTCGTCGAGGCTATAGCCGAATGCCTGGATGTCGCTGGCCACTTCTCTTTCCACGGTCAGCGCCTTTTCGAAGGGAGGGCGGGGGCTCATGCGGCTGTCATGATCAATCGTCAACACGCGTTCACGCAGATTGAAGGGCAGTTGAGGGTGAAGCCGCGAGCGAAACTCGTAGCGCGCGATGGCTATGGAACCCACGAATCGCTCCCGGCAGGATTGATCTCGATCTCCATCGGCAGAGAGGCAAAACGCGCGGTTCGTCAGATGGTCGCGGAAACGGAACCCGTCGGTGGAGGATCTTCCGAAATATTGGACACTCATCCTCACTTCGCATTCCGGCGTCAGAAACCGGTGAACCCGCTCGGACTGTTTTTCTGCGTTCGAAAATTGTGTGGTCAGCCCAAGGCCCGCTAAAGACCAGAGGAAAACCCGCCTGTCTGGATTGGGCGAAAATGATCTCGACTTTGGAAGCCCCGCCATCCTGTCTCCGAGGCGTCAAATGCTGCCAAGCGCAGTTCCCGCCAACATTCAACGCATTACAACTACAATGTAGTTGTAATAGAGGAGGACGTCAAGATCTTTGGTTAAAGTGGGTTCTCGGAATGCTGTTCAACCGAGTTGTTGGCGATGGTCAGCGACAGCCATCTAGCTGCGCGCCATCTGCAGGAGGAAACCTCCAGATGTCAGACGGTCTTAATGACTACGAGCGTAAGATCATCGTGCTGAGGTGCGTCCCCTATCCATTGGCAGACTTCTTCTGTAACGCGCGTAACCATCTCGTCGACGGGCAAAGGTCCAAAGCGACACGCAAGCTCATGAAGCCGTTCTTCGCCAAACTCCTGCTGTTCGGTATTGAGCGCTTCGGGTACGCCGTCCGTGAATGCAAACACCACATCCCCCGGCTCTAATTCCACAACCCCTTCCTGATACCCAGGCTCCGGAAACATCCCGACGAAAGTGCCGCCCACGTTAAGTTCTCCTATGCGCGCGTACGATCGTGCGGTGTGCCCGTCCGAGTTGGTAGGGCGCAACAGCCACGGTGGATTGTGCCCTGCATTCACATACCGGAGCTGCTTGCCGCGGAGACTGGCAAAGAAAAAAGTTGCGTATGTGCTCGATCCGGTATTCCGATACAGAAAGGCGTTGAGCTTTCTCACCATCTCCGTAGGTCTGACCGTTTGCTCGGAAGCAATGATTCGAATGGCGGATTGAACGGCAGCCGTCACCAGCGCAGCCGCGACTCCCTTGCCCGCCACGTCTGCCAACGCAAACCCAATTGTCTCCTCTCCCAGGTCCAGAAAGTCGTAGCAGTCGCCGCTCACCACGCGTGCCGGCTGAAAACAGGCTGCGGCTGAACTGTGCTCGTTTTTCATCGAGTTTTGCGGCAAGAATCTCTTCTGTACTTCAGCCGCGAGGGCCACATCTCTGCGAACCTTCTCTTGTTCAACAAGCCGGTCGGTCAGTCGCCCATTCTCAATCATCAGGGCAAGCTGCTGCCCGCAGGTTTTCATTAAATCCTTTTCTGCGGCGCTGTACTGCTTGCGTTCTACAGGGCTTCCAAACAGCAGAAGACCGGTGATCTCGTTCTTTGCCCATAAGGCCAGGGCCGCTCGAGCACCGAGCTGTTTGAGGTATTCGACTTCGCCGATACGCGGGTTTTGCTGTTCCGCGGCCCAGCGTAGAACGGTATCAAACTCATCCTCGCCAAAGGTTAGCAGGGTCTGAAACTTGAGCCGTCCCAGCAGATAACCGTTGGCTGGAATGGTCTTGTAGACCAGGTCCTGAGGGTCCGCTGCCCGGCAGGCAAAGCAAGCTTGGGGCGCGCTTACCCGTTCAAAGATCATTGCCCAATCGCAGGCAAACTGCGTCCGCAATTCCTGAAGCACTCCCGCCAGTACCTGCGTGGTGGAGTCGGCGCGGCGAGTGGCTTCGACGAGGCCGGCGAAAACATTCGGCGACGCAGCCTCGGTGTTTCGTCCCGGTTTTATGACATTCGCGATCACCTGGACGCTGCGGCGTCCAGTGGTCCAGAAATCTTCCGATTCTTGGCGAATCGCCACCATGGGCGACAGGAATGTCGCTCGCCAGGCTGGAGGCAGACAGGCCGCGGTCGCCAGGCAGCTCACCGCGAGCGCGGAACACGCATAGGGCAATGCACCCAAGTGATGCAGTTGCATGTAATGCATAATGATCCAAGTCACGCCCGCCGCTGCCGGACTCCCCGCGAGCACTCCGTACACTGCCAAGCGGGCGCTGTCTCCGATGATCAGCCGCATCAGGTCGCGTGGGGTGGCACCCAAAGCCATGCGCGTACCAAACTCCACTCTGCGCTCCCCGAGCGAGAAGGCAGTCATGCTGTAGATACCGAGGCAAGCCAAAGCCAAGGCGGAAACCGCGAAGAACGTAACCACCACGGACGCGAAACGCTCGAGAGAGGTCGAGTCATCCGCAAGCTGAGCCATAGTGCTGACTGCATAAACAGGCAGATTCGGCCCGATTGTCTCAACTGAATGACGAAGCAACGGGAGCAGGCTGGATAGCGGCAGTTGCGAACGTACGATGAGTTTCATCTGCCTCACCGGCGCCAATGCATCGAGTAGATAGATTTCTGGCCGGGTGTTCTTTCCCAGCCCCTCGTTGCTCACATTGCCCACCACGCCGACCACTTGAAAGCGATCTCCTCTGGAGCTACCAAATCGGCCAAAGACGCCTACCGGATCGCGGCCGCGCCAGTAAGCGTCGGCAGCGGCTGCGTTGATTGCAACGCCGGCCACATCTCCGCTGTCGTGCTCGTTCAGCACTCGCCCTTTTTTCAAAGAAATACCCAGGGTCTCGAAATAGCTTGGGCTCGCGATGACAAGACTGACCTCATCCCCCTCGTTCGAACTGTCTCCTTCGGGGTAAATACTTGTTGTCATGCAACAATTCAGCGGCAACTGATTCGATAGAGCCGCACTTTTCACTCCTGGGATCGACTGCAAAGCCGTCAAAATTGCGCGTTGGTATTGAAGCAGCTCATTCGAGGAGGAAAACTGGCCTTCAGGTGCGTCGATCTGGAAGGTCAATAAGTGGCTCGCGTCAAATCCCGGCGAGGTGTGCTGCAAAGCGTAAAACTCCGCAACCAGCAGGCCGCCGGCTGAGAGCAAGAGAAAGGCAAAAGCGATCTCCGCGACCACGAGGAAATTGGAAATCCGGCGGCTCCGGAACCCCGCGGAGGCTCGTATGCCGCTCGTCAAGACCTCCGTTGGCTGCGTGCGTGCGGCTTGTCGAAGGGGCGCCAGGGCCGGGAGCAACGCCGTGAGGAAGACCAGACCGGCCGCAAACAGAAGGACCATTGGGTTGATGGAAACCTCCTCCGAGCGAGGGATATATTCAGCGGCGAGTTGGAGGAAAAGCCGCGTCAACCCAATGCTCGCCAGAACTCCCAAAGCGGCGGCAGAGAGCGAAATGAACAACCCTTCGGTAATGAATTGCAGGATCAGTTGCCATCTTTGCGCACCGAGCGCGACACGTACCGCGATCTCCTGGGTACGATGCACGGACCGGGCAACCAACAAGCCACCGACGTTGGCGCAGGTGATCAGCAACAATACTCCGGCGGCGCCCATTAAGAGAAACAAAAAGGGACGAACCTCCTTCACGACAAAGTCCTGAAGTCCAAACAGGGTCGCCGTGTAGGTCGCGGGCCGGTGGTTCTCTTTTGCAATCCCGTTGGCAACGCGCTTCGCATCCGCTCGTGCTGCCGAGATCGTCATTCCCGGCTTCATTCGGGCATATACGGCATACATCCCGCTGTTCTCCTGCGCCGATGCGTCCTTTGGATCGATTGGGATCCACACATCGTTGTGCAGGTTCTCATTTCCCACACTGACAATCGGCAACTGAAACCATCCAGGCAGCACACCGACAATGGTGTAGGATTGCCCATCTAACGCTATCGGTTTGCCTTCGATGCTCCCGTCCGAGCCCAGTTGCCTCCAAAGCCTGCTCGAAATCAGCGCAACCTGCGGGCCGTCTGAATCGCGAAAGAGTCTCCCGGCAAGCGGGTGTACACCGACTCCCTCGAGCAGCGAGGGTGTGACCTCGGCACCCGCAATGTGTTCAGCCACTCCGGACGAGTTCAGGTTGAAATCGCTGCTAATCTTGTACCAACCGAACACATCGAAGCTGTGCGTTCGCTGCTGGTAGTCCTTTAGCTCCGTAACAGTTAAAGCGGAATATCGCGTTGGCTCAAGAGTGCTACCCCCAAAAAGGGCTACCCAGCGACTCGAATCTCTGTACGGCAGCGGATTCAGCATGACCGAGTTCACTACTGTGAATACAGCAGTCGCGCAGCCGATGCCGATCGCGAGAGCGAGAATCGCCAGTCCGGCGATCGACTTCGCCCTCGCCCACGAGCGCCAACTACGAATAAGGAGACTAAACATTGATGAGAATGATACTTCTTCCGGCATTTCCCATGAAAAGGGTCCAAAAAGATGTGTAATCCCCATTTGGAATTTCTCCCCACGTCAGAGCTCCCTTTCCCCTCCGCACACCCCTCAACTCATCAGCGTACCGAAGCGGCTTTCAACGACCGCATTCCATTACACGGGGCGGCGGCGTTCCGTTGTCCCGCAATTTGGGGAAACTCCGGCACGTCGTTTACATATACACAACGTGCCGGGCCGCATGAAGATTACGAAAACCCTTGCCCACTACAGATAAATCGATAACATTCAGCCCATTACAACTACAATGTAGTAGTAATGGACACGGGCGTCAAAATCTCTACCCTTTGCAAGTTAAGTGTGGAATGGACGCGCTTCCTTCTACCTTCCACTTGCTACCGGCAAGCGAGTTTGCTCAAAAGCGAGACCTGGGCCACCCACTCAACATTCGCCCGCCCTATTTTCTCTTTCCAGGTGGGCCGCAGGGCCCCTCATCGCACTAAAGGAAGACGAGCGTCCGTTTCCTTCCAACTCGACCGCAGCCAAACATGGTCTGGATCTTCTGTCACCATCATAGATCGTGAACTGCCGGCAAGACCGTTCAGATAATAGACGTCATAACCCGGGCCAGCGACCACGGGATGATATCCATCGCGCACCAGGACTGCGTCGCCATCACGCACCTTGAGGATCGAACTCCGCGCTCCATCGGAGCTATAGAGATTCTGAAAGGCAAACGCGTTCGGCTCCTTCATACGGTAGTAATAGATCTCATCGAGATCCACTTCGACCGGCGGATTGTGAACTTCATGCTTATGCGGAGGGTAGCTGGACCAATTCCCGCCGGGCGTGTAAACCTCCACCAGGATCAGCTTGTCCGCCGGGAACGCACTTGGGAGTACATCAACGATCTGCCGCGATGCATTTTCACCACCGCGCAAATTGCTGGCAATGTCTGCGGGGGTAATCAGCCGGGGCTGCAAGGGAGCCGTGGAAGGAACCCGGAACTCCGCGATCTCACAAAGTGTCTCGGCCTGCAGAGCAACAGCGCTGCCGGATGGAAGATAAAGCGCGTAAGGCAATCCGTCAAAGACATTCTTTCTGCCTCCGGCCAATACCTTGCCTTCTCCCCAGTCCGCCACACATTGGCCGCCCAACAAAACAAGCCCCAGCTCTTCCCCTCGGGTTTCGAACGACAATGTCTCGCCCGGCCCCAGTCGATGAACAACCAAGCTCAGCCATTCCCAGCCAACCTCTTCGCGGCTAAATCGAAGCAATTCGCCGGATTTCTGATCAGGCAAATGCAGTGAATGCACAACAGATACGTCAGCTTTCAACATCCCCGTGGTTCCCCAAGCCTCACCACATACACTCCTAAAAATTCAACTTCAAAGAAACCTGCCCGATCCGAGGAGCAGCCGCCTGCGTCACCTGGGCGAACGTTCCCGATAGAATGCCGCTCGGCGTGATGAACTGCGCATGGTTGAAGATGTTGAACCATTCCGCGCGAAACTGCAGATTGAAGAGCTCAGAAAGCTTCGTATTCTTCACCAGGGCCATATCAAAATTATTGGACCCTGGCCCGTGGAAGAATCGCCGCCGCGCATCGCCCTCCAACCCTATTGCCGGAGAAGCAAACGCAGTCGGATCAAAGTAATAGTGACTGCTGTTGTTGCGCGGATTCAGGATGTGCAAGGCGCCGATCTGATCGGGCGTATCCACCGGCAGGATGATAGGTCCGCCAAACGCCGTGCCCAGCAGAGAATTGTCGCTCGTATCTACCATGGTGATCGGCAGCCCGGTTTCGAAGCGCGTGATGCCGCTGATCGCCCACCCATTCGTCAGCTGCTTGGGTCCACCGAAGCGGTCGAAGGGAAGAACATAGTTATAGCTCGCGACAAAGTTATGGGTGGAATCGAACGCCGCAAGACCGCGGCTCAAGGACGAGTTAACAGGATTGAACTGTTCCCCATACCCGGAGGAATCATCCATGGCCTTGCTGTACGTATATCCCAGTAGCAGCTGCAATCCGCCAGAAGTATGGCGATAGTTCACCTGCGCGGAGTTATAGTTAGACCATCCCTCGGTAATGAAGTACGAATCATTGCCGAACGTGGTGATCGGACCCAGGGTTGGATCGACTACACCACTAAACGGCGACCTCGTGGTCAAGATCTGGGTGCCCGCGGCGGTGGTGTAGATATTGTTTTCTCCACCAGGGCCGCAAGTGGGCGAGCCGGCCGCAACTTCAGAGGTCTGGCTCACGCTCAGGCACAGAGCCGGATTGCCGGGATTCGCCGAGACCGAAGAGAGCAGCCGGTGGCCCACTGTCCCCACGTAGCTCAAGGTCAGCAGGTCACTCCCGGTAATCTGGCGTTCAAACGAGAGATCGAAGTTCTGCGCATAAGGGAGCTGGTTCTTGTTATAGAAAGCCGGTGAACTGCCAATGGTCCCGAACGCGGGGAAGAACTGCGCCAGCGTCTGGTAGGGAGCTCCGGTCGCGGGATTTTTGGCCGAAAAGTGCTTCGGGGGCGGGGCCACGGGAAACAGATTTTGCACTGAATTACCGCTCGCCCGGTTGGTAAAGGGAGCCGCAAACGTCGGCTCATTCTGTCCCGTGTAATTGCCGAATGGTGCGTCGCCAATTTCGTTGAAGTCGGTCGCACCCTCGAGCGCGGAGTAAGCCAGCGTATAGCCTGCCCGAATGCTGGACGCACCTGCTTTGCCAAAAACCTTGCCCAGCATCCCGTCATGCTCTCCCATCAGGTAGGCAAGGCCAAAACGCGGACCAAAGTTGTTCCAGCGGGTAGGAGCCAGGGTGCGAGGAACCCCGGGATCGCCAGGAAAAACCCATCCCGTCGGGGCGCCTGGGAACACCACCGATTGCTCGCCAGGAATGAGGGTCTGGATCTCGTTGTATTTTTCCCACCAGGGTGAGCTCACGTCGTAGCGCAAACCAAAATTCAGCGTCAGGTTGGGCGTGGCTCTCCAGCTATCCTGGCCATAAAATCCCAGGTAAAAGCTGCGGCCATAGGAGGGATACGACTGGCCTTGTACATACGAAGCGGGTGCACCGAGCAGAAAATCAGCAAAATCGCTTCCCGTTTCGCTGGGCTGGCCGCTGAAGGTGGAGCCAAAAAAGTAATTTCCATTGGCGACGTTCGATAGGTTCTCTTCCAGCTGGCTGAAGTGAAACTGGCCGCCGAACTTTATGTTGTGGGTACCGATTGCTCTGCTGTAGTTGTCGACCACCTGGTAGATGTTATCGATCAATTGGTTGGGCCGGCTGGGAACGCCGATGATGAAACTATTAAAGTCGATTTCCGGAATGCCTTCCACGCTGGGAGTACCAGCGAAAATGCCGGGAGCACCGTTCGCCCCCGAAGCGAAGCCCAGGTCGGCAAGGCTGGTTCCCTTCCCGCCCAGCGGCTGATTCAATGTGGTGTCGAGCCGGAAATAACCGAGGCGAAACTCGTTCACACTGGAAGAGCCGAAAGACTTGGTAGAACCCAGGTTAACGTTGTGTGTCTGCCCTTTGCCATCGATGCTGAAACCCGGGTAGACGGGGGAATTCCCCGCCCAGTACGGATCGATGCGGTTGTAGCGATCATAGTAATAGTAGCCGGTCAACAGGCCGGCGAAGCCTGAGTTGTAGTCGATGCGTCCACTGAATTTGTTGTCGCTCAGGTTAATCTTGCCGCCGGTGGTCGAGAAGACCCCGGTTCCGGAAGCGCCGATTGTGCCCGGCGCCGCAGGCGAAATATAGGATAGAAGTTTGCTTGAAATGGGAGAAAAGGCGCCCGTGGGCAGCTGTGCATTCGGCAGCACGCACTGCGCGGGGCTGGTACAACCCGGGAAGTAGTAGGGTTCCCCCGCGGTCACCGGCTGGCCGAGTTGTTGGGTCAACTGCGCCGCCCAGGCATCTCCATTGACCGTGGTCGGCTTGGCGACACCATTCACCAGCGGATCGAAGCTGGCCGCAATCCCGGAAAAATTTCCTGCTTCTGTGGCCGCGCTTGGCGCCCCGGCGATGGTTTGCGGCACTGCCTGAATCACGCGATTGCCCTGGTAGTCGGCAAAAAAGAAAATCTTGTCGCGGATCACCGGTCCGCCGAAGGTACCCCCAAACTGATTCTGGTTGTAAGCTCCACGGCCGTTCACATCGAAATAATTCTTTGCGTCCAGATCGGTGTTGCGCAGGAATTCGAACACATTCCCGTGCCACTGGTTGGTCCCCGACTTGGTCACCACGTTGATCTGTGCGCCGGCGTAATTGCCGTACTCCGCATCTGTGTTGTTGGTCAGGATGCGAAACTCCGCAATCGAGTCGAGATTGGGGATGGCGCCTGCGCCGGAGTAGCCTACCTCCTGCACCAGAACACCGTTCAGGATGAACGCGTTGGCTGATTCGCGCATGCCGTTGACGGAGAGCGCTCCGGAGTTCAGGTCTCCCGAGACCGGCGGTACAGGGAACCCAGCCGAGACGAACGACCCACCATACGCTCCGGAGAGTCCCGACGGACTGGAGACCACTCCGGGCTGAAGCGCGAGCAAATCCGTATAGCTGCGCGTTACCAGCGGAACGTCTGTCATCTCTTTGCCTTCGATGACCTCGCCCATCTGTGAGCTCACCGCTTCCACGTGCAAGGCATTGGCGGCGACCTCTACCTTCTCGCTCACTTGCCCCACTTCGAGCGTCGCGTCTACATTGAGGGCTGAGTTGACGTCCAGAACCAGGTCCGTCTGCTGATACTCCTTGAACCCCTTTTGCGTCACCGTGACTACGTAGGTTCCCAAGGCAAGCGATTGAAATGAGAAGAAACCCTGTCCGTTCGAAGTGCGGGTTTCAGTGATGCCGGTACCTGAGTTGGCAGCGGTTACGGTCGCGCCGGCTATCGACGCCCCGCTCGAATCCTTCACTGTTCCCGAAATGCTGGCAGTTACGCTGGCAAACGTCCGTCCGCCCACAAGCAGCGCAAAGACGAACACAAAGACACCGATCCAGTGCTGACCTCTTCCAAGATGCATGTTGCCTCCGTAGCAATACTCTTTGGCGATTGAAACGAGGCCCAGTCGATGGTCTGGCGGCCCAATCGGCTGGTATTGGGGTCCGCGAAAACACTCCCTTGCTGGTTCTACTAACCGGTTATTTGTTGGTTTATAGTGCAGCGCTCACCCGGTGTCAAGAACTTTTCCCGCGCTGCCACTTGATCAGGGATGGTTACTCTTATGGTTTCTAACAAACCAGGGAGTTAGCCTCGAACTCAAGCCACGAATACGATTCAGAAGCGACTTATCGCGAGCTTCAGAGGTCGTGTGCGAACTGGGCTTCGCAGCATGTAAGACCCGTCGTATCTAAATCGTGGAAGGGCACGGGTTCAGCCGTGTCTCCATGAGCCTGCGGCTCACCCAAGGTGATGAAAACCAGGGACAGATCGAATGGCAGGCGAGTATTTCTTGCCCTGCCACAAAGGATCGGGTGCCCCATCCTTCGCGTTTTCTGCGAAGGGTGGGATAAGCAGAAGTTTCGGGGAAGGGTCTCGGGTAAAGAGCAGTGGCATCCCACCCTTCGCAAAGAGCGCGAAGGATGGGGCACCCGATCCTTTGTGGCAGGGTAAGAAATACGGTTTTCGACTGTACCGTAAATAGCACAGCCAAACCCGGCTTTAGCTGGGGTACGGTTTTTCTGTCCCTGTAGATTCTCTTACTCGCTGATAAAAAAGATGCCCTCGGCGGCTAAAGCCGGATCTGTTTCAATTGATTGCGTACGGCCTAAAGGCCGTACCCATCAAAACTTGAGTTTTTCCGCAGCCTGTTTAGCCCCCTGAGTATTTCTGACGATTGTCTTACTGCCTCAGTTCTGGTAGACCTTCTTAAGGCTCCTGATGCTTGTCGCCGTTCGAAGTCTGCTGGTCTCTCTGATCGTTGTTCTCACTATCCTTGCGGGCGGCCGCAGGGTCGAGGCGCAATCCCCTGATCTCTCGTTACCAGCGGCGGCGCCGCAGATCTCCGGGCCCATCGTGGAGTCGAACTTGCAGCGGCTCACGGGCAATCCGAGCCCGTCCGCAGAGACCAGCACCGACCTGGGCCGCGTGCCGAATGATTTTCCCCAGCAACACATCCTGATGATGCTAAGGCGTGGAGCAGCGCAACAGCAGGCGCTCGACCGCTTCATGCAGGAGCAATATGATCCCCATTCGGCCAATTTCCACAAGTGGCTTACCCCCGAACAATTTGGCTCGCTCTTCGGCCCATCCACCACGGACATCGAGCTCATTACCGGCTGGCTTACCCAGCATGGGTTCACGGTAAACCGGGTTGCCGCGGGACGCACCTTCATTGATTTCAGTGGCACAGCCGGGCAGGTGGCTGCCACCTTTCACACCGAGATTCATCACTATCAGCATCGCGGTGAAGAGCATTTCGCGAATGCGAGTGATCCCCTTATTCCCGCTGCCCTGGCCAATGTGGTGTCAGGCTTTCGCGCTCTCAATGACTTTCACCCGAAAGCCGTAGCCCACGAGCCTACGGTGGCGCGCCTCGATCGGGCAACCGGCAAGTGGTCGCATTTTGCGCAGGGCCACTTCACCACAGACTATGGGGCAGGCACAGACTACGTTGTCGGACCCCAGGACTTCGCCCAGATCTACAGCATCAACCAGGTTTGGCAGCAAAAGATCCTTGGGACCGGCCAGACCATCGGAGTCATCGGCGATACCAATCTCGCTGCCGGCGATATTCAAAATTTCCGCGATCAGTTCGGCATCTCGGCCCTGGGTCCTAACGGTTCGGTGGTGGTCGATCATCCTCCCACCACGGTGTGCGCGGCGCCCAATCCCTCTTCGCCGGACCTGGAAGGCTACATCGACGCCGAGTGGGCCGGCGCCACCGCGCCCGACGCTACCATCGATTTTGTGACGTGTGCCGACAGCGGGGTCACTTCGGGCACCGATCTCGCCGCCGGATACATCGTGCAGGACGCAGCCCACGCCAAGCAGGACTCGGTTCTGAATTCCAGCTATGGATACTGTGAGCAGGATCCCGAAAGCGAGTCCAACCAGTTCTATGTCCAGCTATGGCAGCAAGCAGCGGCGGAAGGCATTACCGTGGTGGTTGCCGCGGGCGATGCGGGCGGAGCGGAATGCGATGAACCTATTCGATTTACTTATGTCAACCACGGTCTCGGGGTCAGTGGTGAAGCCTCCACTCCCTACAACATAGCCGCGGGCGGCACCGACTTCAGTGATGTCTTTAGTGGAACTACCGCGAATTACTGGTCGGCAACCAATAGCAGCACTCTCCAAAGTGCGAAGTCGTATATCCCCGAGACGGCATGGAATGAAAGTTGCGGCAGCGCTCTGGTGCTGCAGTCATTCAATCAACAGAATGGCAAAAGTTTTACGTCCGGCTCCGGACCCAATGGCCTTTGCACCTACGCCTCAACGCTTCCGGTAAACTTCCTGCTGATCCAGCCTACCTTTATACGTTCTGGCGGGGCTGGAGGATTGAGCACGGTATCATCCCGGCCTGGCTGGCAGAGCGGAGTGGCTGGACTGCCGTCCGGCAATGCGCGCGCCCTGCCGGATATCTCCATGTTTGCCTCCTCTGGGTTGTACTGGGGGCATTCCCTGATCTTCTGCTACTCCGGTAACGGCCAGGGTTGTGATTTTTCCGATGCGACTACTGTCTTCGCAGACACAGATGGCGGCACTTCGTTCGTCGCCCCGGCGTTTTCCGGCATCATGGCCCTCATCAACCAGAAGACCGGGGATCGCCAGGGGCAGGCTAACAACATTCTTTATCCCCTGGCGGCGCAGCAGTTCATCACCAACAGCAGCACTACGCAGCCCAATCTCGCGACCTGTGCCGCCTACCTCGGCACAGGCGTTCTACCCGCCTGTTACTTCCACGATGTCAGTGGAACGCCCAATCCTGACCCGGCAACCCAGCAGCAAACCCCCTTCGTTACGGCAACGACCTCACTTCCCTGCACCGGCAGCGCCACCGCTGCGGGCGTGTTCACCGATGCCAGTACGGATGCAACATCCAATTACGAGAACTGCTACGGTTACCAAATTACGGTCACCGGATCGGGAAGCTCTCTGATCACCACTCCGAATTATTATGGAGTGCTCTCGACCGCCGACACCGCCACCGCACCCGCCTTCGCGGCCACTCCCGGCTATGATCTCGCCACCGGCTTGGGCACCCCCAACGTTTACGCCCTGGTGAACGCGCCGCTATGGTCAGCGCTCTCCATCACCACCACCAGCCTGGCTCCGGGCACTGTGGGCATTGGGTACGCGCAAACACTTGCGGCGACGGGCAGAATCGCGCCCTACACCTGGAGCGTCACCTCCGGCAGCTTGCCTTCGGGGTTGTCGCTGGCTCCCGCCACCGGGGTGATCTCTGGAACACCGGCCACAGCCGGCACTTCCACCTTCACCGTTCAAGTTGCAGACGCGGAGAGCACACCGGTGACCGCAACCGCATCCTTCACTTTGACCGTGGCGACTGGGGTTCCCCCGGGGTTTACCACGACCGTGAACCCGAGCAATCTTTCCATTGAATTTGCCGGCACGGGAACAGCGACTGTAACCGTAACACCGCAAGGCGGATTGACTGGTCCGGTGAACTTTTCCTGTGGAACTCTGCCCAAATTTTTCTCCTGTACCTTTGCCCCGTCGTCTATCACACTGAATTCATCCGGCGCGGCAGTTAGCAGTACCCTTACCATCAACAGTGCCGCGGTTCCGGCGACCGCCACGGCGGCCGCATTTTGGCTGCCCGCTTTTGCCGGCTTGTTGGCTATTGGACGCCGTAAGCGGAAGCTGGCATTATTTTGTGTCTGTTTTGCTTTCATCGCCGCGATGAGTGGATGCGGACGCGGTGATCATGATGCGCCGCTGGGGAACTACAGTGTTCCGGTCACCGTCAGCTCGCCGGGTGTGGCCAGCCAGACTGTGACCGTAGCGGTGGCGATTACGGTTCAGTAAACGGAAGCAGCAGGTCCCTTCCCGCGACCGTAACTCTGTCCATCCAAGTCGCTGACCTTCCGAAACGTAACCCCTCTCCCCTTGTCATCCCGACCGGAGCTCGTCGCGAAACAGCGGCGTACCTCCTGCTTCTCGACGTGGGACCATTGGGCTTGACCAGTTCGCATCCGACGTGCTTAGACGAAAAACATTTCCAAGAATGGACCGCTGAACTGCAGATCCCTCCACTGCGCTCCTTCGGAGCTCCCCCGGATTTCCTGTGGAGACCCGTGGCACCGATGAACTGCATGCGGTTTTCTTTAAAGGAAAACCGCACACGTGGTCCTTGCCAGCAGCGCGAGGCGGGAAATCCGGGTCCGGTCGGGATGACAAGGGTAGGGCGGTGACTCACTTCAGGGGTGAAGACGGGGATGGAAAGATTTGCGGTGCGACCGTACAAATGGCGCCTGTCAGCGGGGCGAAACGGTAGATCCCTGGTCAGGGGACGACTGCAGATCCCTCCACTGCGCTCCTTCGGAGTGCTACGATGTTTAAAACCTCTAAGCAGTACATAAGACGGGTCAGATCCAAGCACCATTGAGTCGCACGCAAGCAAATGTCTCAACTTGAGACTGGCAGCAGACCGGTTAAGAAAGAGATAGCACTTAGGCCGGGCAGAATGTAATCTTATTACCTAAGTACGGGGCCCCCGGAACTTCCTTGCTTGCGGCTCTATGTAACAGTGACTGTAAAGCGGGCTGATAGGTGTTACTGAGGCACGATCGATGCGCACAGCGTTAGTCAGTCTCTGCTACCTCCCGCTCCCCGAGTTTACGCATCCCTCCGCAAAAACACATAAGATCGCTAGGCCGGCGCGAAGCAGGTGACATTGAGCATTGATCGCACAGCTGTAGTCATTATCGGTGGAGGCCCGGCGGGTCTTGCTCCTCTGCTTGCGGCTCATCGAAGTGGCCGTCTGGCTGAATTGCTGGAACAAGGTGTCACGGTGGTTGAGCAATCGGAGGCCGTTGGCGAGGGCAGCATCGGACGCTGGTGCATCAACTCCGACAGTACTGGTTTTACCTTCGCAGATTGCCTTGCTGGACCGCCTGACGGTGAGCTTGCGGCATTACGCAGTCATCCTCTTACTAAAGAATTTCTTGAAGCGGGCGATGGCACCGTGCCGCTTCGACGCGCAGGCGAGTTCCTGGCCTTGGTCGGCCAGGCAATCAACGACGTAATCGCCTCCACGCCCAACAGCCGTGTCCTGAATCGATGCAAAGCAATCTCAACCCGGCGCACCTCCACCGGGTGGCTCACGCGGATCGAAGACGTCGCAACCGGCCGGGAGCGAGCAATCCACTCCAGAAACCTGGTGCTGGCAACCGGAGCCACGCAGCCGGCAGAACGGCTTCGAGCCGAAACCGTAGCCGGCGCCAACTTGGTAGAGCGGTGGGGCGAAAAGCTAATCCAGTCCGGCGACATGCTGACTGCCTCAGGTTTCGCCGCCATCTCTGCTCGCCTGGCCGCGCTCGGCCGGCCCCCGCGGGTCGCCATCATTGGCGGATCCACGAGCGCGGCGGCCGTCGCCCATGCCCTGCTGAATCGAATGCCCGATGTCACCTTCGGTCCAAACGCAGTGACCATCGCGCACCGGCGTGAACTCCGAATTTTCTATCCCAGCGTGGATGCAGCTCTTGCTGACGGTTATAACGAATTCGGCCCGGATGATATTTGCCCGGTCAGTGGCCGCGTATTCCGTCTGGCGGGGTTCAGGTTAGGCTCGCGCGAACTCATCATGCGAGCGCGCGGGATCGGTGGGCTCCCGCCCGAACCTCGCCTGCAGTTACATCGCCTCGGGGTCGACGATGCGGCTTCACAGACCCTATTAGACAACGCAGACCTTGTAATCGCGGCCCTGGGATATCGGCCGCACGCATTGCCTGTCTTTGACGAGGCGGAGAATCTGGTTCCTCTTCTAGCCCAGACCGATCCTCAGGCGCCCCTCGTGGATGGCAGTTGCAGGGTGTTGGACGCGATCGGCAATCCCCTCCCTGGATTATTCGCAATAGGCTTGGCCGCTGGGTTTGTCCCCCATGGAAAGCTTGGTGGCGAACCAAGCTTCCGGGGCCAGGCAAATGGCCTGTGGCTGTGGCAGAGCGATGTCGGCGGCTTGATCGTCAATGCTATCCTTCATCCGTCCGTTGACGATCCGTCCGTCGATCGCGGTTGGGAACAGACCTTGCCCACGGAGGAGGTCGAAGCATGAAGATTCCGCTGGTACGTCCCGCACCCGCGAAGCTCTCTCTCGCAATCCCAGAACTCGAAGCGCTTGAAGAGAGTGGGATGTTCAGCAATTTCGGCCCGGTCAATACGCGCTTCGAGCAGGAAATGCTGCAGCGCTTTTTCGGCGGCGAAGGCGCCTGCACCACCGTGTGCAACGCGACCATCGGACTCATGTTGGCCATCAAGGATGCGGTCGGAGATCCACCTCCCGGCCGGTTTGCACTGATGCCGGGCTTCACCTTCGCAGCCGCGGCGCACGCGGCGCTTTGGTGTGGCCTCACTCCCCTCTTGTGCGACATTGATCCAACCAACTGGGCGGCTGACATGGAAGCCGAGTCAGCGATGCTGGACCGTTACGCCGGCAAGATTGCCATTGTGATGCCCTATGCGACTTTCGGCTACCCCATCGACCTGGAGCCCTATACGCGGCTGAGCAACCAGCTGGGCGTCCCGGTTGTCGTGGATGCCGCGGCCTCTCTCGGCACGTCTGACGCACATGGGCGAGGCTTCGGGAGCGGCTTTGCCGGAAGCGTTGTCTTTTCCATGCACGCAACCAAGTCTTTTGCCGTTGGCGAAGCGGGATTGATTTACAGCGCAAATCCGGATCGTATCGCAAGACTCCGAGCCATGAGCAATTTCGGCTTTGGAGCGCCACGCACAGCGACGATGCCTGGTTTAAATGCAAAACTCAGCGAAGTGAACGCGCTGCAGGGGCTGCTGCAGCTTGCCAATTACGACGGCATTCTGGCACGAAGGGCTGCGCTCCACGATCACTACCGCCAGGCTCTTCCGGAATTAAGTTTCCAGTTGAAAGCGCCAGGGATGCAGGCCCATCAATTTGTGCCGGCGCTGTTGCCGCCTGGCATGGGCAGCCGCAGGGACGCCATTCGTGCCGAGTTAGCAAATCACGGAATCGCTACTGGACACTATTTCAGTCCGCATTTACTTGAGCAGCCATACTTCCGGAGAGTTTGCGTCGGAGGTCCGGTGCCGGTCTGTGACGACATTTCCGCAAGGATCCTGAGCCTGCCTCTATTCGATACAATGACCCACGATGAAGTTCAGGAAGTGTCCCGGTGCCTGCGCAGCGCTGTCGGTGTTGCGGAGCAAAGCAAGAAAGGCCGCAAGCCGTCGCGCAGCCACCACGACGTCCAACTGGTTTATGGACCGGTCAGCCCCGAGAGTGGGCGATGAGGGGCAGTCATGAGCAATGGCGTTCCTTCATGCGCCGTCGTTTTCAAGGCTTACGCCTGGGATGGATTTGTTGAGCGGCAGGCGCGGCGTCTTGCCCAGGTTGCCGGTGGGCTCGATTTTTATATTCTGATCGATGAAACCAGCGGACCGGTGGGGCCGGTGCCTTTCGATCGTGTGATTCGTTTCAACTGTGCCGAGCTCGAAGCCGCGGGTCTGGCGATGCGCTTCGGACTTGGTGGGGTGTTGTGGTGGAATCCGGATTATGCCCACTATCACTTCCTGGCGCAATGCCCAAATTACGACCATTATCTGTTCATTGAGTATGACTGCGTGGTGCAGGACTCCCTTCGGAGCTTTGTGAGCCGTGCGATCTCACGTGGGGCGGATTTGATCGCGTTGCCGATTAAACGGCCTTTCGACCTATGGCACTGGAGGCCCTATCAGGCCGATGTCTATAGTCCTGATGAAGTCAAACTCGCTTTGCTCAACGTGTGTTTTCTTTCTGCTCCCGCTATGAGGCTATTGCTTCAACGGCGGCTCGATATGAAGGGTGACCCGTCTGTTCGTGGTTGGCCCAGCAGCGAGGTCTTTCTACCGACCGAAGTCGTGCGGGCGGGCATGAAGTGGCTATCTTTGGCCGAGTTTGGCGACGTTTCTCAGTATGATTGGTTCCCTCCGACCCTGGAAGAAGATCTGATCCCCGGCGAGCAAAACGTCTTCATCCACCCGGTGCTCGATCGGCGACGTTATCTCACCTCTATATTTCATAATCGCGGCTCACTCAAGCCGGGCGAAATGAAGCAAATCCTCGCTCGCTTCCCGCGCCAGGAATATGCGAAGCTCATATGGCCGGCGGCCCGCAATCGTGCAGTAAGGCGAATACGCCACAAACTGCTCCGTTGGAGAGAGCAAGCGGGCTGGTGAGCTGGTTTGTCTGAAAAGTTCCGATTACGTCAGACCGGAAGGTCCGGTGAATTGTCCCGATAGGGCAAGAGAATAGTGAACACTGCCCCGGTCGAGCCATTCTGATTATGAGACTTTGCTTCCACGGTTCCCCCATGGCGCTCGGCGATCTCTTTGCACACCCACAATCCCAGTCCGGTGCCGACATCCTTCTTGGTGGTGAAAAAAGGCTCAAAAATTCGCTTGATGTTTTCTGGAGAAATGCCGGGACCATCATCTTCTACTTGTAGCTTGATCGCCTCGTTCGAAACCAGCTTGGTCGTGGCTGAGTCGATTTTCAATGTGCCGTTGAAGGGCAACGCATCAATGGCATTGGAAATAATGTTCGATACGAGTTGTTGTATTTCACCCGCGAAACCGTTGATAGGAGGACACTCCTGCAGGGCAAGCTGAAGCCTTATTTGCTTCTGCTGCAATTTCGTCGCGTATACCGTGAGCGTTTGTTCGACCACGGTCGGAATATCAACCCGCGAGGGCAGCGTTGACTCTCGATAGAAGCCGAGGGTTTGGCGCGTAATGTGCGACACTCTCGCCAACTCCTGCTCAGCCATTTTGAGGTGCTCTTCAATGGCTTCGTTCGCACCGGGATTGGATCGTGCCAGGAAAACAAGGTTGCCGACGGCTTCCAAAGGGTTATTAATTTCATGGGCAACCGTTGCTGCCAGGCGAGCTGCCGCTGCAAGCTTCTCGGTTCGCCGTAGCACTTCGTGAAGGCTGCGTTCATGGCTGGCGTCACGAAATACCAGGACTACCCCGATCAATTGGCCCGAATCGTCAGTAATGGGTGCGGCGCTATCTTCGATAGGGATCAGGTGGCCTGCGCGGTGCCTCAAGACCGTGTGGTTCGCGAGGCCTACGACGACACCCAACGTTAAGACCTTTTCGACGGGGTTCTCTACCGGACTGTTCGTCGCTTCATTGAAGATTTGAAATATATCGTAAATCTTTTTGCCCTTGGCCTCTTCCAACTTGGTGCCGGTGAGGCGCTCAGCAACCGGATTCAGAAATGAGATCAGGCCTTGATGGTCGGTTGCAATCACACCTTCTGCAATAGAAGAGAGTGTGACCCTGAACCACTCTTCGCTTTGCTGCAACGCGGCAGCGTCTCTTTCCCGTCTTCGCATCTCACGAAGTACAGAAAATGCCAGAAGAGCCAATCCCAAGGCTGCGATCGCACTGGCCAGGTAAATACAGGCAGCGGTAATTTTGATGCTTTTCTGATAGGCCTCCCGCCGCGCGTTGCCTACCAAGGTTTCTTCCCGCTCCATCTGCTCGACAAGAGAGCGAATGCCTTGCATAAGATTGAAACCTTGACCGGACATCACGAGCGCCTTGGCCGCCGGCGCGTCCCCCGATCGGAAAAGCGAAATGGTCTGTGCCAACTCAGCGAGTTTCTTATGAATCAGAACTCGAAGGTCCGCGGCTTCTGCTTGTTCTTTCGGGTTGTCCCCGATTAAATCGACCAGGCTTTGAAGATGACCGTCCATCTGGGCAGTCGCCCGATCATAGGGCAGCAGATAGCTCTGCTTCCCCGTATACAGAAACCCCCGCTGCCCAGTCTCAGCATCTTTAACCAGGGCCTCGGTGATCCTCAGTTCCTGGACCACGCGGCGGCTATGGCTGAACCATTCCTGATTGCCTACTTGAACGGCAAGCTGATGCCTCACGATAACCGTGTTGATGACGAGGACGACGAGAAGTGCAAAGAAGCCGGCAATCACACCGAAACGTTTGTGCATTGAGCGCATGGTGGTCCGTCGTATCCCTCGAAGAATTCAATATTTACCCCGATTGGCTTGTCAACAGGAGCGAATATGCCTTAGGTAAACTACCATGCAGCGAAAGATCTCTCTGGATCACATTTCGAGATCCCACATCGGTAACTACTCTGGTTCTCCTTTTCGAGTCCGGCCGGCTGTTGAAGAATTGGATGGCAGATTTCGGGATGAAGTTGTTTAGCTATCACATTGGGACGAACTAATCCGCGCGGTCCCTTACAGGCCTACCCGCGCATCCGTTGGAATTTCTCACGAAAAGGACGGATGCCCCATCCTGGTGATAAGTGGACCCTCTTGGTCACTCCCTCCCCAATTACCTCCGATCCGATAATTTGCTCTGCGCGACAAAATCGATCGGAACAACGGCATCGTAGTCTCTACGTGCCAATGAGTCTCTTGCTGCGATGGAGTGCCATGATGCCTTGTATCCAAATGAAGGAACTTGAAGTCAGCCGCGATCGATATGCCGAACGCCGGCACAATACAGTTTCCCCGAAACTGGAAAGGCGCGAACCGTCCGCCGGCAAGCGCAGGCTGGGTCTCGCTCAGTCGTCCTATCTCATACAGTTGCATTTGCAAAACTGCACTGGGTGTGGTCGCGAGACCGCAAGCCGCTCTTAGATCCTCGACCGGCCCACCACCCTGGGGGAAATCGGTGAAGCACAATCAATCGACCTTCCGCCTGCAGTACCAGCGTGGTGGTTACCAGAGTTCGATTACTTGTCAAGAAGATATTGACTACTTAATGCAATGATGTTTCTAGAGCACTGACGCCGGCACTGTGTCTTCGAGAAAACGGTAGACAGGTAAACCCCCGAAATGGCGACGCCCTGGACTTCACTGACAGAGGGAACGAACGAAAGCGGAAGCTCGTCCTCGCCAGCACACGCCAAGCAAACATTTTATGATTTGGGGCACGTCTTGGAGCGTCTCTGGATCATCTACGAGGCCATGCTCCGCGGAACGCCCGTCCCTGATTCCGACGACGTCCTCTCACAAATAGAAGCGGCCCTTCGCCGGCTCTCAACGCGCCAGGGTGGTCGCATAGGCGCTGAATCCTAGGGCACGACCAGTCCAAGATCAGGGCACGGCTTTAGTCGGGCCGTGAATGAAATACATCGGGCTTTACAGGCTGCGAAAGAACTCTGGCTGTTGAAGGGTACGGGCTTTAGAGTCTGCGTGAGAACTCGGTTCCCCTGGAAGCGCACGGGTTCAGCCATGTCCCCATGAGCCTGCGGCTCACCCAAGGTGATGAAAACCAAGGACAGATCGAATGGCAGGCGAT
>Ga0302180_10000799_pt1 | contig 25339 bp, 20 predicted proteins | sample I_Palsa_E3_2_FD_200575 | JGI IMG/M metagenome (GOLD analysis project Ga0302180, IMG submission 200575) | Peat permafrost microbial communities from Stordalen Mire near Abisko, Sweden - I_Palsa_E3_2 | ecosystem: Environmental > Terrestrial > Soil > Palsa > Peat permafrost | place: Sweden... | reverse complement strand
CCCCCTGCTCTTCAAAAGCCAACCGCGGATGGATTCCCGAAAGCCCCCGAATGCCGGTGCCGCGAAAAATTCGCAGCAGCAAGGTCTCCGCCTGATCGTCGAGACTGTGCGCGGTGGCGATCTTATTGACACGACCCTCGCGCGCAAGTTGGCGAAAAAAACCGTAGCGCAGTTCACGAGCAGCCGCTTCGATGCCGGACCTTGCTCTGCCGGACCCTGCTGCGGAACCGCTGTCGCGGTGGACACCGCGTTCGACCGGCGCTTCATGAAGATGGAATTCAAGCCCGTGTCGCCGGGCCAATTCCGCGACGAAGCGCACATCCTCATCCGATTCTTCCGCGCGCAGCTTGTGATTGACATGCGCGACGGACAATACGATCCCCAATTCGCCTCGTAACTCGAGCAGAAGGCAAAGCAGTCCGACAGAATCCGCCCCACCCGAAACCGCCGCCCCCACGCGGTCTCCCGGGCGAATTGACTCTTGCTTCCGGATTGCCGTCAATAGCCGCTCAGCCAACGGGTGCACCGAGAAATGGTACAGCAGCGGACGCCTGCCGGCTTCGAGCGCCCGGAAAGCGTTGGCCCGGAACCGGGGTGCTGGCAACTGGGTACCAGGTACTGATATGCTGTTCGGCAAATGCGGGGAGCTTTTCGCTGGACTGCCGGATTTCTGCTGGTCGTCATGCTCGCCCCGGCCTACGAGCCGCTGGCGATGGCGTGCGCTTTTCAGCCGGCCCCGACGCGCTGCTGCCGGCGCAAATCAATCTCGGCCAGTTCGGCGCAGGCGGCGATGCCTTGCCACCATGCCATGGCCGAGGCGTCACCTGAATCCGAGGCCGAGTCTTCACCTGAATCCAGGACCGAATCTTCCGCACCCTCGGTTGCAGCTAATAATAAGGACTGCTGTCAGAATCATTGCTGCTGCGGAGCTACCACCTCGGAGTGGGCTCACCCTGCTTCGAGCCTGCTCTCCGTTTTGAGTCTTCTGATCGAACGGGCGCGTCTGTCATTCAACGCCGAACCTCCCGCCACCGATATCTCCGGACACGATTCCGCTCGCGCACCTCCTCACAGCTAATCCCAACGAACTCAAGTCGCGAATCCGCTGGCGCACTCTTTCGTCTGCGGAGGGCATGCCGTGCCGCCTCTCCGATGCCAACGGAAATTCGCAATCGTGCGCTGTGATCGGGGCGCACCCGGGACGAAGGTACCTGTAATTAGGTACGGAATCATCGAGGAGAAAAATGACCGGTTTCCAAGTCACCGCGGTCTCTGCCCTTCTGCTCGCGCCAGCCATCGCCTTTGCCACGATCTTCGGTTCCGTTCGCGGCGTGGTGCATGATCCTCAGCACCGTCCCATTCAAGGTGCACGAGTCATCCTGAAAGCGCAAAACTCGGACTACGTCCAATCCCAGGATTCCCGCGACAGCGGAGGCTTCGAATTTACTTCGGTACCGCTTGGAAATTACACGGTCACAGTCTCCTCGACGGGCTTCCGCGAAATGCATCAGGATGTCATCGTTCAATCGGACACGAGCCCGGTGCTGCATTTCGAGCTGACCATCGCGGGCGCAAAGGAAACCGTCACCGTGCCCGAAACTCCGATAGAGGCGACGACCGAGAGCGTCACTCCGACGACCACGCTGAACCGCATCGACATCCAGGAAACTCCCGGCGCGGACCGCACCAACGGCATGGAGATGATCACAGATTATGTGCCGGCAGCCTATGTGACCCACGATATGCTGCACATGCGAGGAGGCCACCAGGTCGACTGGCTGATCGACGGCGTTCCTATTCCCAACACAAACATCGCCAGTAATCTGGGACCGCAAATTGATCCAAAGGACATTGATTATCTTGAAGTACAGCGAGGCAGCTACGATGCCGACTATGGCGACCGCAGCTATGGAGTCTTCAACGTGGTGCCCCGAACCGGCTTTGAACGCTATCGGGAATGCGATCTCGTCATCACGGCTGGAAACTTCTATCAAACGAACGACCAGATCAGTTGCGGAGGTCACACCGAGCGCTTCGCCTACTACGCCAGCCTGAATGGAGATCGAAGTCAATCCGGACTGCAGACACCGATCCCCGAGGTTGTCAACGATGCAGCGAACGGCTTTGGAGGGTTTGCCTCGTTCATCTTCAATCCCGATCCCAAGAACCAGTTTCGGGTGGTCGCGCAATTGCGGCGGGATTATTACCAGATACCCATCGATCCGGATCCCAACTCGGTCGGAAATTCGGTCTATCCCAGTTACGGGCTGCACGACGCCGAGCGTGAGCCTGATGGCTACGTCACCTTCTCATGGGTTCACACCTTTGATCCGGACACGCTGCTTACGGTTTCCCCTTTCTATCACTATAACGGCGCCGACTATCAGGGTGGCGCGAACGATTTTCCTGTTATCTCCACTGTCACTCAGACTGCCAACTACGCAGGCGCGCAGGCGGCCTTAAGCACAACCGTCTGGAGAAACGATGTTCAGGCTGGCGTCTATGGATTTTTCCAGCATCAGTACAATTCCTTCTTTAACGACTATACCGACGGCACGCCGAATTTTGCCCCCTCTTCCATTGGCGTGAATGGAGGTCTTGCCGCTGAATTTATCAATGACAAGTTCAAGGTTACACCGTGGTTGACCTTGATCGCCGGACTGCGAGCAACCCAGTTCAGGGACACCTCCATCTCGGAGAACACGGCCGACCCTCGCTTTGGCGTTGCCATAAAAGTTCCCGGCCTGAACTGGGTGTTTCGCGGCTTCTACGGCTACTACTATCAGGCCCCGCCGCTCTCGACCGCCACCAGCCAGTTGCAACAAGGGGGCACGCAACAGGGTTTCGGGTTTCGTCCGCTGCATGGCGAGCGCGACCGGGAGTGGCAATACGGTGTGATGATTCCCTATCACGGCTGGACTCTGGACGCCGATACGTATCAAACCTTCGCCCACAATTGGCTGGATCACAATAACATCGGAGAATCGAACATCTTCTGGCCCATCACCTGGGATTATGCGTTGATTCAAGGGTGGGAGCTTACGCTGCGGTCGCCGAACCTCTGGCATCACGGGCAGTTTCACCTTGCCTATGCGAACCAGATCGCGCAGGCCACCTCGCCGATCACTGGCGGCCTGGTCTGTCCTACTTACCCGCCGCTGCCGTCATGCGGGCTCGACATTCCGCCCGGACTCTCGCCCGTGGACCATGATCAGAGAAACACCTTGAACTTTGGCTACAACGCGACTTTGCCCAGACAAAGTTATGCCTCGACGAATATCTACTATGGTTCGGGATTCACGAACGGGTTGTACGGGACGCCGGAGGCCCAATATCCCGGCCCCTACCTGCCGAGCCATACCACATTTGACCTCTCCCTCGGCAAAAGCTTCGCCGAGAAAAAATATACGCTTTCAATCACCGCGCTCAATGTGGCAAACCGCCGCGTGCAACTGGATAACAGTCTGACCTTTGGCGGATTTCACTGGAACGATCCCCGGCAAATTTATGGCGAAGTACGCTACCGCTTCAATTATTAAACTGGTGGAGCGACGGGCGTCCTCGCCCGCCCCGACCGTGCGGAGAAATAAACTGAAGAGCGAAGCCATGAAATCCCGATTCACCATTGCATCAGCCGTACTGCTGCTGATGCTCGTCGCCGCCTGCAACCGCAGCCGAAAATATCCGATGCAAGGCGAGGTGATCGCCACGGATGCAGCAACCAACGAGCTCACGGTAAAGCACGGCGACATTCCCGGATTTATGGAAGCCATGACCATGCCTTATCCGGTCAAAGATCCGGCAGTCGTCAGAGAAGTTCAACCCGGCGACAAGATCGCCGCCGAAGTGGTCGTCGGGAGCGACCGGACAAATTATTGGCTCGAGGACGTCCGCATCACCGATGAATCCGGACGCGTCCAGGCCGATCCCGCAGCGAAGGCGCGCATGCTCATGCCGGGGGAACGCGTGCCCGATATAGCTTTCACCAACCAGGATGGGCGAACCATCCATCTTCCCGATTTCGCCGGCAAGGCATTGTTGGTGACGTTCATCTACACCCGCTGTCCCATGCCCGACTTCTGCCCTCGCTTGAGCAGCCAGTTTGCAAAAATTCAGGATGAACTCAAAGAGAATCCAGCGCTTTACGGCAAAACACACCTGCTCACCATCACCCTCGACCCGAAATACGACACGCCAACCGTCCTGCGTAAATACGGCCTGACCTATCTCCATGGCGATCAGGCCGGCTTCTCCCATTGGGATTTCGCCTCCCCCAATCCGACCGACCTCACCCGGCTGGCCCAGGCGTTCGGCCTTATCTATCAACCACAGGAGAACCAGATACTGCACAGTATGGACATCGTACTCATCGCGCCCAATGGGACCGTAGCAAAGTTCTGGTCGACCAATTGGACCTCGGCGGAACTGAGCGAAGCCCTCGAAACCACCGCCCGCGTCGGCCCATGACACGGACTTAGGCGACGGATGCAGCTCACGGATTCCTGAGCGGACTAATATCAGGGTTTGACGCTCTTCCAAAAATCTCCGTATAATGCTTGCGTCCACACCCTGATCACCACGCTCGCGGTTTGCGTGAAGAGAGCCGGGCGTCGTTCGCGCCTTGCGCGCTCGCTGCGCCGGTTTTAAATCTCAGGTTTGCTGACTGAATAGGCTCGGTTGCAATCAGTTTCGTTGAGCCCAGCGAGCTGTAAGCTTCCGCATTTCTGAAAAATCTGAAGGAGTTTAAGGATCCAATGACCAAGTTTGTAATTAGGAAGTTTGCATCCGCCACCGTGGGGGTCCTGTTCGGCCTCTCCATCTTCGCTTTCGCGCAAACGAGCCCTGCCGCCGTAGCTCCCCCGGCTGCCGCGGCTGCTCCTGACGCTCCCTCTGCCGCCGCGGCGGCTAAGCCGCCGATGGGCACCAAAGTCGGCACCATCAATATCGAACAGGCGATCTTCGCCTCCAACGAAGGACGGCGCGATTTCGAAGCCCTCAGCAAAAAGTTTGAACCGAAACAAAACGAGCTGAAGGGTTTGGCCGACGAGATCGACGCTCTCAAGAAACAACTTAATGCGCAGCAGGATAAGTTGAACGACGAGTCGCGCGAAAAACTGGTAAAGCAGATCGAGACCAAGCAGAAGAGTTTCGATCGCGCCACGCAGGATGCGCAAGAGGACTTCCAGAACCAGCAAGGCGAGATCGGAAACAAAATCCTCACCAAGATGGCGCCCCTGCTTCAGAAATATGTCGTTGACAATGGATATGGCCTGGTTATCGACACTTCCCAGCCTTGGCCAAGGGGCCCAGTGATTATGGCCGGACCGGCAATGGACATCACGCAACCGATCGTCGAAGCTTATAACGTCCAGTCCGGTGTGCCGGCGCCCGCCGCGGGCACTCCGGCACCGAAGCCCGTGAAGCCGACAAGCAAACCGGCCGCCCCAGCCAGCAAGCCTCAGGCAACCACGCCGCCGAGCCAATAGAAGACGCCGCCACAGTTTTCAGTTCCGAATTTTTGAATTCTCAATCGAGACCGCGTGGAAACGCGGTCTTTATTTGTTTTCGGAAGGCTGTCGGGTTGCTGGCCCGTACCTTGCGAGCCGGTTCCCAATCTGAACTCCACCCCAGCGCTACGGATCAAATCTCCAACCGCAGGTGTCTGTACGAATGACGGCTGACTTCGCCGCTCCGAGGACACACAAATGTCTCAAAACATGTTCGGCACGCTCGAAACCACCTGGGACCGCTCTGCCCGCCGCAAATGGACCACACTGGCCTCCTTCGTCGCGCAAGCCGCTGGATTAAGCGCATTCTTAGCCGTCTCGTTGATGTGGGTCGAAGGGCCACCCCTGCTGCGTCCGGTGCAGATCACCGCGCCGGCAGAATTACCCGAAACAGAAACCAGCCTGCCGCGCGGACATCAAACAACTCCTGCGAGCGGCGAGCCTCAGCCTGACCGTGTCATCACCCCGTCAACGATCCCGATGATCGTGTCATCGAACGATGCCGGCTCCATTCCAACCGCGCCCGACTTATCGGCAGTTCCCCCCGGAATCGGCCGCGGATCCGGCATCTCCGCCCCCGGCGGCCTGGGAGACGACTTCCGGGTCGTCATCCCGCCCCGACCAGCCATCGCCAAGCCGCTTCTGGTATCGCACCTTGATGAGGCCAACCTGGTCCACCGTGTCCAGCCAACCTATCCGCCAATCGCCCGCCTGGCCCGCGTTCAGGGCACAGTGGAGTTGCGCGCAATCATCAGCAAGACCGGAACCGTGGAAAATCTGGTGGTGGTCAGCGGACAGCCGATGCTCGCCGCAGCCGCGATTGAGGCCGTGCGGCAATGGCGCTACCGTCCCTACCTGCTGAACAACCAGCCCATAGAAGTTGAAACCGAGATCACGGTGAACTTTCTTCTATCCGGCGGCTGACACTTTCGTTTGCCTGGACAAATCGAAACGCTCGTTATAATCGCCAATGTGAACGCGAACGCCCCTCGTCCCGATTTGTCCAAACTCCCCGATCGCCGCTCGCTCGTTCTGGACGGCCGAACCTGGGCCGAAGTTTCGCTCGTGTCGCTCGCACAGAATTTCCGCGCGGTGCAAAAACATGTAGGCAATAAAGTCTCTATCTGTGCCGTGGTCAAAGCCGACGCCTACGGCCATGGCGCAATCGAGTGCGCACGCGCTCTCGAATCCGCGGGCGCCGAGTGGCTGGGGGTAACCGATGCAGCCGAGGGGATAGCCCTGCGCACAGCCGGCGTCGCCTCCCGCATCCTTCTGATGACCGGAATCTCGAAGGGCGAGGAAAATGCGATCGTGGCTCAGGATCTGACTCCCACCCTCTGGGAACCATGGCACATCGAGTCCCTGGAACGGGCAGCCCAAGCTCGGCAAAACGTCCTTTCTGTGCATCTGAAGCTCGATACCGGCATGAACCGCCTGGGCGCCGCAAAAGAGGCCTTGCCGCGTTTGTGCGAAATCTTATCCGCAAGCAAGCACCTTCGCCTTGAAGGAATCAGCACCCATCTCGCATCGGCAGAAGTGCTCGACGGCGAAGATGCCGTACGCCAGATGAAGCGCTTCGAACAGGGACTCGCCATCTTGGAGAGTTACGGCCTCCACCCGCCACTCGTTCACGTGGGAAATTCCGCCGCCATGAGCGCCCGCCCCGAAACCTGGAAGACGATGGTGCGTCCCGGCATAGCGCTCTACGGGTATTCCCTACCCTTCACGCGCGAAGGCCAGCCCGCCGTGGTAAACGAACTGCCGCTGCGCCCCGTTCTTTCCTGGAAGACCCGCGTCCTGACCGTAAAGGAAGTTGGGGCAGGCGAAGCCGTAGGCTACATGGGCACCTTCGTGACAAAAAAGCAAAGCCGGATCGCAGTCCTCCCCGTCGGTTACGCCGACGGCTATCCCCGCTTGCTTTCGAATCGCGCCCGAGTGATCGTCGGCGGCGAATACGCACCAGTAGTGGGACGAGTCTCGATGGATCTGACCATCGTAGACGTAAGCGACATAAAAAATGTGGACGTGGGAAACGAAGTCATCCTGATCGGCAAAAGCGCCGACAAGAGTGTGGACGCGGTAGAACTGGCGCGCCTGTGCGAAAGCGTCCCTTACGAAATCCTGTGCGGGTTGTCGCAGAGAGTGCCAAGGGTCTATCTCTGAGCCGCATGATCTGAGGCCTCATCGACTGACGTCGTCAGGACTGCTGAATCCCGACTGCCGACTGCTGGGTGCTGAATCCTGCCGTTGAACCGACCGCGTTTTCAATCTGCGACCCCTTGATGTATTCCTAAGGGGGACATGCCCTCGCGCTATGCCAAGTGGATGTATGACTGGGAGACCCAGCTGACCCGTGTAGACAACAACCGGGTAGTCCGCCCGCTCGACTGGGGCCTGGATTGGACAAAGACGTGGGCCGGCCGCAACGGTGGTCCCGCCGGTCAGGACTCAGAACACTTGTTGGAATATTTCTCACATTTCAACGATCACATCATTGAAACAAGTGACGTCTTTTATGCCTACCAGAAGCCGACCGACTTCCGCCTCGAGCGCCGCGAAGTCCGGGTCTTCAGCACGCGCGAAGTCCCCGACCCGGACCTCGAAAAAAAGGTCCGGGGCACGCAAGCCGAATTCCTCCGCTTCACCTCGCCGGTCGACACGCCCTATCCCGAAAACGATCAGGTAAACGCCCGCTGGTTTCCCGCCCGGGGGCGTCGCGCCGTAGTCCTCTTACCGCACTGGAATTCCGACGCCATCTCCTACAGCAGCCTCTGCCGTGTCCTGAACTGGATGGGAATCGCCGTCTTGCGCCTGAGCATGCCCTACCACGACATCCGCCGCCCGGCTGAGATCGACCGAGCCGACTACGCCGTCTCCGCCAACATAGGACGCACCCTCGATTCTGTCCGCCAGGGCGTAATCGATGCCCGCTGCTGCCTCGATTGGCTGGAGTCCGAAGGCTACAACCGCCTCGGCATAGTGGGTACAAGCCTCGGATCCTGCTACGCCTTCATAGCCACCGCCCACGATCCGCGAATCCAGGTAGCCGCCTTTAACCACGCCTCAACTTACTTTGCCGACGTGGTCTGGCACGGGCAATCGACCCGTCACATCCGCGAGGGCCTCGAAACAGCCATCGATCTTGCTCATCTGCGCCGGGTGTGGCGCGCCATCAGTCCTGCCGTCTACTTTGACAAATTTTCACGCTGGCCGCGTCGTTCGCTCATTATCTATGCCAACTACGACATGACATTCCTCCCGGAGTTTTCGCGGCAGGTGGTCGAGCAATTCAAGCAGCACAACCTCGATCACAAAGTAGTGGTACTGCCCTGCGGCCATTACACCATGGGAGAAACGCCCTACAAATTCATGGATGGCTGGCAACTGGTCAGTTTCCTCAGAACGGCCTTCGACTAGACCTTACTTCCCTCATCCGCCAACTACGCTCGCGCTATCTTCTGGCCTTCATTGGACCCGTCGTATACAATCCACACGCTGAAATTTTCATTGGCTGCGGCGCTCGCTCCGGCACTTGCCGATCTCGGCAATAGCTCGAAGGAGGATCCCATGCTCCTCTCACGCAGGCTTCTTCACTTTGCTTCAATTGCCCTTCTGCTCGCGGCTTTTCTCAGTTGCGGCTCCGCGCACGACTCCGATGAATATTACGTTTTCGTGGCTGCCAACTTGCCGGTTCCTTATTGGAGGGCTGCCGGCGCCGGCTTTTCCAAGGCGGCGAACGGAATGAAGGTTAAGTTTGATTTCGTCGGACCGCAGAGCTACGACCCCCAGGCGGAGCGCGAGGCGCTCGATCGGGCGGTGCAAAAGAAAGCTACGGGCATACTCCTCGGAGTCACCGATCCCACCCTGCTCAAGGACAGCATCGACAAGGCGGTTGCCGCTGGCATCCCGGTAATCACGATGGATTCAGACGCGCCAGCCAGCAAGCGCCTCTTTTTCATCGGCACCAACAACTACCAGGCGGGCTTCGCTGGAGGGAAACGCCTCGCGCAGGAACTCAAGGGTAGAGGCAATGTGGTGATATTCACCATGCCGAACCAGCCCAATCTGCAGGATCGTCAACGCGGCTACAAAGACGCGCTCGAGCCCTCGCCCAACATCAGGATTTTCCGCGTAGTCGATATCCAGGGCGATCCTCGCATCACCTTCGATACCACGACCGAAATCATCGGCAAGGAAAAAGACAAAGTTGACGCGTTCGTCTGTCTTGAGGCGCAATCGGCCAAAGAGGTCGCCGGGTTGCTTGACCGTTACGGCGTGACCGGCAAGGTCGTCATGGCGATGGATACCGATCCCGAGACCCTCGACTGGATCCAGAAGGGTCGAATCGTAGCCACAATAGCGCAGAAGCCCTACACGATGGCCTACGTTGGCATGCAGATGCTGGACATGCTTTATCACCACAAGCCGCCCAGGCTGGACGCAGATTGGTCCAAAGACATTTACGCGCCCGTGCCGAGCTTCGTCGATACCAGTTCCAGCTTGATCGACAAAACGAACCTCGACTCCTTTCTGCAAGCGGGAAAGAGTCTGACCTCCGCGCCACGGTGAGGCATGGCGCGCCCCCAGTCCGTCGGATACCAGCCCCCCGAGGGATCGCCAAGTCGAGCCACACTGCCCCCATTCTGCGGCGCCCCGGGGGCGCCGGAATGCTATAATTCCCGCCTATTACGGTGAGGTAGGTCTCATGAAACTCTGGGCCTTGCTAGCCGCATCCCTGCTTCTTTCCTGTGCCCTGGTAGCGCAAGAGTCCGACCCGGAGTCCCGCGGCCCCGACGGCGGCACGCGAGTCCGCGTCGAAGGCATCCAGGTTCTCCCGGCAACCGGAAAGCCATTCTCCGGCCGCAGCACCACCGAGTGGAGGCGCACCCTCGAAGACGGAACCGCAGTCTCGACCCACCTCTTCGCCATGGTCGCCCGCGACAGCCAGGGCCGCATATATCGTGAGCGTCGTCACTTTGTTCCGTCAGATTCGAACCAGCAATCCGCGCTAACTCACATCCTAATTTTCGATCCAATAACCCACACGCGCACAGAATGCAGTCTCGCCACTCATCTTTGCGATGTCACCGGCTATCACGCTCCGACCACGTTCACTCCGCCGCAAGTCGGCCCAATCGGGGACGGAACCAGTTTCCGAAGCCGCGAGAACCTCGGAAACGATGTTATCGACGGCCTCAAAGTCATCGGCACCCGCGACACAATCACCATCAACGCCGGCGTGGTTGGTAACAGCCAGCCGCTAATTAGCGCAAGGGAGTTCTGGTACTCACCCGACCTGCAAGTTAATTTGGCCGTTACACGCAAAGACCCGCGCCAGGGCACGCAGGTGATTCAAGTAGGCGAACTCTCCCGCGCCGAACCAGATCCCGCATTGTTCAAGGTTCCTGCCGGATTTGTAATCGAAGGCACCCGCTCATCCGCCGACCCAGTACAACAGGGTGCGCCGGTCTCCTCCGGAGATAGCTTGGCAGTGCAGGTGAGTCCAGACGTCGCTCATGGTCTTCTTATTTCGAGGGTAGCGCCGGAATACCCGGGACCAGCGAGACAACTCCGCATCCAAGGTCAGGTGGTGCTTTCTGTAGTGATCGACAAGAACGGAACCATAAAAGATATTCGCACTATCACATCCCCAGATAAGTCACTTACAGACTCCGCTATCTCCGCAGTAACTCAATGGCGCTATCGCCCCTATCTGCTGAACGGCAGCCCGATTGAAGTTCAATCCAGGGTCGTGGTCAATTACACTCTAGAACCTGCTTCGAAATCGACGCCCTGAGCGAAATGGAAGCCTGACGGGGCAGGTTGCTGCCGATCCCCTCATGATCATTCATCATTGATCATTGATCATTGATCATTCATCATTGGCCACCATAATCCGCCTGCCATTCGTAGGAATTAACGGGGAACGACCAGAACATTGGATTGCAATTCGAGTGTCTCCGCCAGTTCGGCGTGTTACAGAATTGCCCACTACAAAATCACCGGGTTAGCGACAGTTACTCGAGGATTGTCCCGTCATTGCTTCGGAGGCTCTTTTTTCAACACCCGCAAGCATTTACACTCTTTAGTCAACTGAAGGATTCAGAAAATGGACATCAGAAAAGTTGGCATGCAAGCTTCCGCTAAGGGACCGGCAGAGTGGTTCACTGGCACCGTACGAATTGATCCGCTCTTTCAGGCGCCTGACCCGGCGCTTGTTCAGGGTGCCAGCGTGACCTTCGAGCCGGGTGCGCGAACTGCCTGGCACACTCATCCACTCGGTCAGACTCTCATCGTCACGGCTGGTTGCGGGTGGGCACAGCGCGAAGGCGGGCCCATCGAGGAGATCCGTCCCGGTGACGTGGTCTGGTTCTCGCCCGGTGAGAAGCACTGGCATGGTGCCACGCCAACGACTGCCATGACCCACATCGCCATTCAGGAGAAGAAGGACAGCAAGGTGGTCGACTGGATGGAGCACGTTACCGACGAGCAGTACCGCAGGTAAAATCGGCGGACGATCGCGAGCGGACGACCACCTGAGACGCTTTTCTCCGGCAATGCTGCCACTCGTAGAAAAAGCGACTTTCGTTCCCCACAACTCCGTTCCGCGCTAATGGGGATGCCGATCGCAAAACCACTCGCTGGAATCAAAACCGGTTACGTCGATGCGCTTCCTTATCACCCCTCCCCGTATCGGGTTTGAAAGAAGCTTCGCCCGAGAGCCAGCCTCAGCATATAATGTTGCGATTTCACAGGCTTATCCCAGCCGCATCGGAGGGCACATTGCTGCTGTCCTTAGAGACTCGTCAAGTTGGACGGGTCACCATCGTCCGCTGCACCGGAAGAATTATCGCCGGGGGCGAAAGCGAATCCCTGCGCGCGCATGTGGCTTGGCTGTTGCGCGACCGACGCTCCATCGTCTTGAATCTCGCTGACGTGGGTTTCATCGACAGTAGCGGCCTCGGCACGATCGTGCGCGCTCTCGCCAACACCCGCCAGGCGCGAGGAGAACTGAAACTTTGCGACGTGCCGCAAAATGTGCGCAAAATTTTAGATATGACGCGCCTTTCGACGGTGTTCGACGCGCACGATACCGAGGAAAAGGCAGTTGCTGCTTTCTATGGTCCCGGAGCCCGCGCCGAGGCGCCCGTTCGCACCGGCCGCAGCATTTTGTGCCTGGACTCCAATATCGACCTGCTCGCGTATCTGCGCGAACTATTGCTCCGCGCCGGATATGACGTCCAGAGCGCCTGCCTGGTGAATGACGCACGGCTCCTGATGCGCGTCACGCGCTTCGATCTGCTGCTGATCGGCCCCGACAAACTCGCTTCGGGAGGCTTGCCGCAAGCCTTCCAGGACGCCTGTGCCAAACTTCCAGTGATTGAACTGGGCAAGGAATTTTCTACGACCGATGCCGGCGAAGCCGGCGCCTCGCTGCTCGCAATGATCGAGGCTCGGCTAGGCACGAAGTCTTCTTGACGCGGAGGAGCTCGCCTCGATTCCCGCGACCCTATGCGGTCGAGAGTTTTCTGGCATTGTGCCGCAGTGACCGGCCTTCAGACAGACTATAAAGTTCTTCCGCCAGATTCTTGGCGTGATCGCCGATACGCTCGAGCGCCTGCGCGGCGAGAAGAATATCGAAATTCTTCTGTCCGCTCGGACTGTTGGGCTCGGCGAGATGTCGATGAAACAAGTTGTGGCACAAACGGTCCACGTTCGGATCAGATTGCAGGACACTCTGTGCGTAGGAAACGTCGCGCTGAAGGAAGCCTTGATGAACCTGCTCCAGCATTTCGTAGAGCAGTGAAGCCATTTCGACGAGCTGGCGGGAATCCGCGGTGGGCAATTTTTCGCGGCGCGATTGCAGTTGCATGACCGCGCTGTAGGCGAGATCTCCGATGCGTTCGAGATCGGTGATGAACTTCAGACAGGCCAAGAGCTCGCGCGCTTTGGCTTCGCCTACCCGCGTGATAGCTTCGGGAAGCTGTTCATCAATTTTGCGCTCGATCTGGTCGAGTTCCTTTTCGCAATCCTTGATTGCGAGAAACGCCAGGCGTGAACCGTCGGCGAGAAAATCCCGCACATTGAAGACCGCGTCGCGCGCAATCAGACAGCCGCGCAGGACCTCGGATGTCAATTCGTCTTCCTCGACGTCTCCCGCGCGAGGCTGAATTCCACGCGGCCGGATCGCTGCTGCTCGGGATCGCGCCGCCACCCGCCGCTTCAGGTGTGAAACCGCAGAGGTCTGTTTTCGAGCCATGGGGAGACACCGCAATGAACAACCTAGCATAATCCGGCAATGTGAAAGCAATATGAAAGCATTCGCGGTCGAGGCTGAATTTCAGCGACTTCCATTCGCACCGCGGCGAACGACTTCGGAAAAACTGGAATTAGGTCCAAAGAACAAAGGCCGCACCTGAAGGGTGCGGCCAGAGTGAATCTCAAGTTGTATAACTCCGAGGCGCAATTGATGCTGCGCCTCGGAGATTTGAGGGTACGAGCTTAGAAGCGAACCCGGATGCCCAGCTCGATCTGCCGGATGCCTCCGATTTGCTCCTCTGCCGATCCGCCGTTCAGGGCGCCGAAGCCTCCCGGATTGAACAGGCCGCTTGCGGCACCAGCCACTGGATCAAGCCACTGATTGTGGTTAAGGAAGTTGGCAAAGACGCTCTGGAACTCCAGGCTAAAGCCTTCCGCCACGATCAAGTTCTTCCGTATGCTGAAGTCCATATTCCAGTAAGGCAGACCTACCAGGTTGCCGTTGCCGCCATCCTTCGTATCATAGCCAAGAATGGGATTGCGGAAATTGGCAACCGCATTCACACCTTGCTGAAAGATATTGACAGGCAGCCCATTTGAGGGCCTGTTGTAGTAGGCTTTGCCGCTCGTAACCGGTCCGATCGGCAAAGCATTTTCGTTGCCGAAGAAGTTGGCGTTATCTCCGGCGCCATACTCCTGGCCGTCTCCGGTCGTGGTATAGAGCTCAATCGGACTACCGGTGCCTGCAGTGAAGATCGACGAGAACGACCAGCCTCCGAGCGCCCGTCCAATGATCCCTGACTGTCCCTTAAAGAACGGCGGCTGATAGACAAAGAACAGGTTGTAGACGAATTTGCGGTTGTAGTTCTGGTAACCGTACATCGTGCCCAGATTGAACGGATCATCCGCCGTGTATTCGCTGGTCGCCTGGACATCCGCCCCCGTTCCGAGAGCCTTTGACCATGTGAAGTTCGACTGCGCGGTCAATCCTCTCCAGTCGGCCATTTTGAGAGAGGCGAAGCCGGCGTTGTAATTGCCATACCCTACGCTTGCATTAAGCGATACGCCCGACGAGAACTGGGGGGTTGGCCCGGTGTTCAACATCGAGTTTGCGACTTGAAGCCCCGAGTATGTTGGGCTGGCGGAGGTTCCACTATTTCCTTGGTCGAGGTCGCTAAATAGACTCCAAACCTGAGCTAAAGCTAGGTTGCTGGTCCCCCCAGTACCCGTGCCCTCCTTTGCCACGACCGCTTGAGTGCAGCTCGAGTATCCGGTGCAATAGGCAGAGCCCGGACCCCCAAGTGCCGTTTCGAAAAACGGCTGATTCGCGACTGCACCCGCATTTGCTGCGCAACCTCCGCCGCCCAGTCCTTTTACGCCGCCGCAGTATGCCAGGACCGTTTGCGCGTAGGCATTAGCAAAGGTCTGTCCGCCGAAAGTCAACATGTACGGCACCGCGTTCAGGTTAAGGGGTTGATACTCGTCTCTGATTCTGCGGAAGATGTACCCTACTTCCAACGTGACCCGGTGAGTCAACTGCCGCTGGATTGTGAGGTCGAACGAGTCAACCGAATTGGGCCGGAAGTGTGGGTCCAACGCCTCGCTCGCCGCGCCCTCCGTCGAGTTAATTCCCGGGAAAATTGGTTGCGGTAACGTCGTAGTCGGTATCAGGTTCAGTGAAGTCACATTGCCATTTGAGGTCGGCACTATCGCTCCGCCAGTCGACGTCTGCAGCGGCGCAACCATACCCTGTTCTCCAATCCGGAAAGCTTGGGTAGGTCCTGGCCCAGCTTGAGCCTGACTGGGAATGCACTGACCCGAAGCGAGGTTACCAGCGCAACTCGTCGGTTGGATGGGGCCAACGCCGAGCAGCGGCACGAGCACCTGGTCCACTCCGTTCAAGCGGCCGTAAACGCGGCCATAGCCGGCGCGAATGACGGTATCGTCATGGCCGAAGATTTTCCCGCCCACCGAATCGCCATCGAAATGCGGACTCCACGCAATCGCAACACGTGGGCTGAATTCTCCATAGAAAGGGTTATAGGGGTATTTCAATCCGTTTCCGACATTGCCCACCAAGGAAAAGCCAAGTTCGGGATTGTAGCTCTGGCCAATCAACGCAGCACGCCTCCGAGCGGCGAAGTAGCTTTCCGCCGAGACTGGCGTATCCGACTGATCCACCAACACGTCCTGCTTGCCCGTGGTTTCTACTGGCGGCATCTCCAGCGTCCAGCCCAAGCCATAGGTAAAAGTGAATGTCGGCTTCAGGTGCCAGGTATCGCTAAAGTACGTGTTGTAGTAAGGAATTTTGACAGTAGTGCTCGCCGGTGTAAGCGGAGCGTTCAAAGTCAGACCTGCGCCAGAACGGGTATAAGCTATTTGCGAATAGGAAACTATGCCGAGAGCTGCCGCGGTGAGGGCGCCGCAGTTTTCGATATTAGTGTTGGCGGCAGAGCAAAGCGGAATATCTGAGGACAGATTCGATCCGTTAGAACCGTCACCCAGCAAATAAACCGGCGCGTAGTTAATTCCGCCGCCGTTATCGGTGCGCTGGTGTTGATCCCAATTGTGCTGATAGGTACCGCCGAACTGGAACAGGTGGTTGCCTTTGAGCAGTGAGATGTCGTCGCGAAGCATCTGATCGTGTCCGTCCCAATAACGAGTACGCGTATTCTGCGTGTTCACATTAAAGGGAGCAAGATCCTGTTGCCTGCCATCGCTCTCACCGCTGAAGATTTCGAGCGCCCCGCCCAGCCCGGTCAATTGCGGCGTATCTCCTGCCCGCTCCCAGTTCCAGAAGTTGCGCAAAAAGCTGTAGTGGAAATCGTTAGTGAGGTTGGTGGTGATGTTGGTAGTCACCGATCCTACCAGCATAAATGCGTGTTGCGGATCCACAGACTGCGCCGCCGGGACGCCGATTTTGTCACCGCTGAAGAACCCGCCGATATCGATTTGGTCAGTCGTCGTCGAAGTCAGCTTGAAAAAATGATAGGTCCCGGTGAAGTGCCATTTGGGTGAAAAATCATGGTCGATTCGGCCAGCTACAAACTTGCTATTCGTCGGAGTAGAAACGTTGGCCGAGAAGCCCTGAACGTTGACCCCGTCGCAGAGGCTCAGAAGGCAGGAAGAATTTGACTGTGGTTCGTATTTACTCCATATCTGACTAACCAACGGGTTGAGTCCAACCCCAAGCGGGTCGACGGCCGTAAGGCTGTATTGGGTACTCGTTGGGTTGCTCGTTGTGGGGTCGGTAGCGATTATCCCATTGCGCAGGTTCGCCGAAGGGACATTGGCGTCGATCGTTTGCGATAGAGGAAAGTTGAAACCCTCATAATTAATAAAGAAGTAGGTCTTGCCGCCAAGCACCACTTTCGGAATAATCGGACCGCCAATCGCTCCACCATAACGGCTGTAATGGAAGCTCGGAAGCGGAACGCCCTCGAAATTGTTCTCCCAGCTCTGAGATGACCAACTGTTGTCTTTGTAATATTCGTATCCCGTGCCATGCCACGCGTTCGTTCCGCGCTTGGTTACAATCTTTACCTCTGCGCCGGCCGAACTGTTAAAGTCGGCCGTCTGTCCGGCAGTATTCACCTTGACTTCTTCAATGCTGTCCTGCGGGGTTGGTATCACACCCGTCGGACCGCCCGATCCTGCTCCCAGGTTATTCTGAGTTGCAACGCCGCCCGTCGGGTCGCCGGCGAAACTCGATGTGTAGACGTTCATACTGCCGTCCATGTCGTTGCTGTTGTTGCCGCCATCGAGCGAGAAATAGCTTTGATCGAGAACCGCGCCTCCGACGCTGCCGTCAGGACCGACACCCGGCTGCAACTCGACGAAAGTGCTGACGTCGCGGCCGAGGCTGGGCAGGTTGTCGATAGTCAGATTCGTGATCGTGTTGCCGACCGTGGCATTCATCGTCTGCAGTTCATTTCCAACCGCCGACACCTCGACCACCGTATTGCCGCCGCCCACCTGCAGCGCCAAATTTACGGTCAGGTTGGCTCCAACCTCTACTTCTTGATGCTCGGCCTTGGTGGTTGAAAATCCGGCCTTAGTGACAGAGACGGTATAGATACCCGGCTGGACATCGATGAAGGTGTAGTGGCCACTGGTATTTGTTACGGCAGTCCGCGGAGTGTTGGTCGCAAGATCGGTAAGCGTGACCGTAGCCCCTGGCACCACGGCGCCTGACGGGTCGTTAATCCCGCCGGCGACAGTACCAGTCGATATTGATTGCGCCCATGCGGGAACGGTGATGCCCACGCATAACACCAACAGGAGAACCAAAACCAGTTTCACGCTGCGGACTTGCATTTAACTGCCTCCTAAAACCGAAATTAAACCGGAAGACATCAGCCGGTAATATGCACGAAACCCGGCGTCCAACTGCGAATGCGAGTGCGCGAAATTTTGCGCCTCAAACTGCTTTTTGTCAAACTAAACTTATCGAACCTGTCTAGTAGTGCGGATAATAGCGCTTTGATCGACGGGGTTCTCTGCGCCAGGAAACAAACAACACTGTTTACTTGTGAACGTATAAGGCACGTCTAACGCCAAATCGCTTCCTGCTGATATTTCAGAGAGTTACGATCGTAAGCGTTGACCGTATGTATGAGTAACAGAAGATGAAAATTGGCAAAACTACCAAATTCCGTAGATCTGTACCGCTGATGAACATGAGGATCGCCGACGAACGGTGGTTCCGGTACATTGATATTGATCATTGATATTCAATTTATTGATCTCGGTGGAACGATCTTCACGGAGCAGTTCCGTTTATGGAAATCGATCGAGGAGCGATATGGCGCGTCTGGCTTCCATTGCTGGCCGGACTCCTCGGTCTCGGCGTAATCTTTCACTCCGGCCCGGGGCCGCACGGACTGACGCGTCTGATCGGCCTATTCATCGGCTTGATCGGGTTCTCCGGCGTAATTCTCTCTCGCTATACACTCGGCCGGTCGTTCACCATCGCCCCCAAGGCTACCGCGCTCATCACCACCGGCATTTATTCACGGGTCCGCAACCCTATTTATATTTTCGGAATGATTTTCCTCATAGGAGTGATCCTGATTCTAAGACGCCTTGAACTGCTGGCCATTCTGCTGGTGCTCATTCCGGTGCAAATCGTTCGTGCCCGCCGCGAAGCCGCCGTCCTCGAAGCGCGATTCGGCGATGCCTATCGGGATTACCGCAAACGAACATGGTTCTGATCACCAACGAATCGGGTTCGCAACTGATGTTGGTGGCGCAGCGCTTCCGTGCTGCTATTACTTGGCTCATCTTGGAAGCAGGTTTCAGCTGCGCGCGGGCGGGGCGACGGCTATCGCGCCCGCGCCAAAACCAGAGTTATATCGTCAGGCTGCTCGGCTTCGCCGATCCAGTCGCGCACAGCCGACGTGACTATATCCGTGATCCGCTCGAGCGGCAGATGTCGATTTTCACTCACCAGTTGAATCAGCCGCTCTTCGCCGAACTCGCCATAATCGTTTTCCGGTTCGGTCACTCCGTCGCTATAGGCCACCAGCAGATCGCCGCGGCGAAGTTGTACGGTCGCTTCCGGAAAACTCAAATTGTCAAACAGGCCGACGACAGTTCCGCCGCAATCGAGTAACTGAGACGACCCATCTTCGGAAATCAGGATCGGCTGAAGATGACCGCCATTTGCATAGGTGAGCTGTTGCGAAGCGCCGTCATAGATTCCGAGAAATAAAGTCGCATACTTTGCCGCCGGAGTGCTCTCGTAAAGCTGATGGTTCAATAGCGTCAGCAGCGTCGCAGGGGAAGCATCCGCGCCCCGCGACTCCGAAGCCAGCATCAGCGCCGAGCCCCCCCTCGCCCTGACCAGCGCCGGTTCTCGCAGCACTGGCACATCTTCAATGCTGTAGGCGCGAACCGCCGAGTGGATCGTCGCCATCAGCAGCGCGGCGGAAATTCCTTTGCCGCTGATGTCGCCCACCGCCAGCATCAGCTTGTCGGAATTCAGCGCCAGAAAGTCGTAGTAGTCGCCGCTTACCGTCCGCGCCGGAAGGCAAAACCCATGCACTTCGAGAGTCTCCAGTTGCGTAATCAACTTTGGGTAAAGTTGCGCCTGCACTTCCTGCGCAATGACCAATTCACCTTCCAGACGCTGCTTCTCTTTCTGCTCCTGAATCAGCGCCTCGATCGACGTGGTCATCGAGTTGAATGAGTTTGCCAGAGTCGCCAATTGGTCGCTCGACTGCACCACAATGCGGTGGCTGAAGTCGGCTCGATTGATATGTTTGGTAGCTTCGTAAAGTTGATCGACCGCTGCCGTAACGGTGCGCGTCAATTTCGTTCCCACGAAAAGCGCCACCAGTTCGATGATGGCGAACACGATCGCAATCGACAACAGGATATATTCCACGCCCTTGGCGTAATCTCCGAGCGCCGCAAAGAGCCGCGCATAGAGGACCGAAGGCCGCGTCTCAACCTCCGCCAGCGCTCCCGCGCGAAGCCGTTCTCCCGTAACCCAATCCACCACCTGCAACGGAATCGGAAACGTAATCTCGTGATCGAGCGTGCCGTTCGCTGCCGGAATCGTTCCCGCCGAAAAAGTCTGCTCGCGCTGTCTGCTTTCCTCAAACGGGATGAAGGCCTTAGCCTCCGCGGAGGTATTGGAACTCGCCTTGGCATTTGCCGAGGCGTTCGCCGTTTCATAGACCGCGATCCGTCCGAGGTCTCCCGCAATCTGTTCGACAAATTCCTTGTCGAGCGGCTCACTCAAAATCACACGCAAAGATTCGGGCTCTGACGCAAGAACGGTCGCTGTCCGCAGATAGAGCTTGCCGTGGTCGTTCACAATGTCGCGAAAATCCGCGGTGATAAATTTGGGATCATCGAAACCAGCCGCCCCTTCCGGCCCGGAACAATAAGGCTGGGGCTGATTTCCGTACCACGCGCACACTTGCCGTCGTGCCCACTCCTGGCGATGCGGTCGGGTGCGTCCGAGAACGGCCGAATCCAACCTTCCGTTTGAGATTTGCGTCGTCAAATGATGAGCGATGGCTCGGTTGGCCGACTCCATCGTGCGCAAGTGAGTGGTGATGTCGGAGGTTACGACAAAACTCGCGAATTGCCCCGCGAGCAGATAGAGCGTGATCAGAGAAATCACAACCAGGAGAAAGACTGGAATCACGCCGATAAAGATATAGGTAACGATCAATCGGTTGCGAAGCCGCCAGAGCACTTGCGAGCGTATCCACCGAAACCCCGAAATCGCCAGCAGCACAATCGCGAGCGCACTGAGAAAAGTTACCCACCCTCCCAGACTCGACGAGATTGCGGGGCTCGCACGACACGTCAGCCACTGCACCGCGAACAGCAGCACGTCGAGCGCCAGGACGTAGAGCGCCGCCCATGCGACCCAGCTCTGGGGCCAGAGCTTTTTATCGCGCAGCCTGCTCTCGAGCTCGAACGGGATCAGTCTCATCGAGTGGCCTTGGTCGCCGCCTGATTATAGTGCGTGGCGCGTGCCGCTATATCTCAGGATAGATGTCGAAGAAGGCCGAGAGACTCGTCTTAAGTTGCTTCTCGATCTCGTCTTTACTGCCCTCCAGCGTGTGCATTGTGACGTGCGCATCGCGCCCGCTCTTCAGTTTGACTGTCGCCGCGCCCACCTCCGCGACTTCATCGGAGGGCAGCAGGCGCAGCCCGTACACCAATGTCAGATTTGCCATGCACAGATTGTAAGCCAGGACTGTAAGTCAGATATCTCAGCTGGAAACAATGCAGCTCCGCGGGATCCGCCCGAGACGGCGAGATCGAGGCATCTATCCCGGAGGCCAGTGCAGCGAGCGCCCGCCGATCAGGTGAACGTGCAGATGAAAAACAGATTGCCCCGCGCGCGGTCCCACATTCAGCACGGTGCGGTAGCCATCTTCAATGGACCGCTCGCGCGCGATGTGCGCAGCAACAAGATGACATCGCCCGAGCAGCTCCGCATCTTCCGGCGCGGCTTCCTTCAATCCTGGAATATGTTTTTTGGGGATGACCAACACGTGTGTTGGCCCTTGCGGATTCAGATCTTCAAAGGCAAATGTGTGCTCGTCTTCATAGACTTTTTTCGATGGTACTTCGCCACGAATGATGCGGCAGAACAGGCAGTCCGCCATAAGTCAGTCTCTCCCCGCCTGGAATTAAGATCGTCCGGCAAGTAATTTCGGAGATACGTCGTCAATATCTCTGGAAAGAAACGATACCATTCAACTCCGATCGTTGCCGCACAATTTCAGTCATTGCCGCACCCAGCGAAGCGACCATCCATGGTCATCGATATCCATGGTCATCGATATTCAATGGACGTCGCTATCTTGCGAACGTCAGGTCAGTCGAGCCGCACCAGAAATACCGCTCCCTCGTCGGTCTCCGTCTCCCGGGTCAGAGCGATTGCGCGCTCGCGGTCATCGTCCAGCACGCGTACGCGAACCCACCAGTCGCCAATGGGACTTGCGAACTTCACCACTTTCGCCGTCTGGTAACGCCTCTGCAAGTGCTCAGCAAGGTCAGCCGCCGCCTTCTGCCCGGTGAAGGAGCCGATCTGAACTGCCCAGCGGCCACCGGCATCGAGAGGCGCGGGCGAACGCAGCACTTCGAGTCGCACCTTTGCAGTCCCCGGCAAATACACATCCAGAGCCTTCGCGGCGGCCAGCGAAAGATCGACGATGCGTCCTACTACGAAAGGTCCGCGATCCGTGACACGCACCAGCGCGGAATGGCCGGTTCTTACATTCGTGATGCGCACAATCGAGCCCAAAGGCAAGGTAAGATGCGCCGCCGTCATGGCGTGCATGTTATAAACTTCGCCGTTCGATCCCCGCCGATTGTGATACGGAGCGCCGTACCAGCTGGCAATGCCAGTCTCTTCAAAAATCGGTTTCGCATCGGCGGGAACGTCGATGTTTTCATCCGCGCCTGGCGTCTCCGTTGAAGGTACGTTCACCGCCGGCTTTTCCTGCGGAGGGGGCGGCGCTGACGGAATCTGCGCCTGCGTCGACTTATGGCCACAGCCGTCGATAACGATAATTAAAGGAAGAAGGAGTGAAATACAAAGCAAGCGAGCGAGGACGCCGATCGAGACGCTCCGCTTCGCATTGTCGGACAAGCGCTCAATGTCGGGCGAGCTCCCGGAGGCGCGGCCGTTCAAGAATTCTTGCGCTGCGTTTCCAGATAGTCCGCAAACCACGACAGTTTCCCTGCCGCCGTTCGTAAGGCCTTCGAGGAATGATTTCGCACCGCTGGCACAACCTCGTCGTTCAGATAGTTCACCAGCTCCGCCGTCTCTTTCTCCAAAGTTTCGGCAATATTCGCCACCGAGCGGTTGAACCGCGCGGAAGCGTCTTCCACCTTGCGGTCGAATTCGGTCATACCCATCCTGTGGACTCGGTTTAAGGTTCACGATCGTGCTGCGATCACCAGCTTTCATCCATTATCGCGGTGCCGTTCCCGGCGGTCAATCGGTCAATTGGGCTCGGTCAATTGGACCTGAACGAGCCTCCTTTGGCACTTGCCGCGTACTTCGAACGCAGTCACGGTACAATCACGCCATGCGCCTGGAGAGATCTCGAAAATCTTCCCCGCTTTTGCCGTGGTTCGGGTTCATCTTTGTAGTATTACTTTGCGCGCCGGGTTGCACCTTTTACGGCGAACATCCCGCACGTGCCTTGTCCGAGGCAACCGGGGGCGAGGGCCTGGAGCGCGTCTTCTGGAAGGACGTAAAGTCCGGAAAATGGGTCGAAGTCGAGCGCTCACTCGCCTCGAATTACACCGGCATCAGTCCTGCCGGAACTTTCGACCGCGACGCCGCCATCGAACGGTATCACCAATGGGAATTAAAAGACTTTTCGATTGGCGATCTGAAGACCGAATTGAACGGAAACACGATCGTCGTGACCTATACCATCACGCTGAACGGAATCGTAAGAGGAAATGCAGGCGCTGGAACGGGCGTCTCCGAACCGCTTCCCCCGACGCCGCAGCACATGATGACGGTATGGCAGCAGCAAAAACGCGGATGGGTTGCCATCGCCCACAGCAGCGAACCATAATGCCCGGCGCATCAAACGCTATCGCAATCGGAACGACGAAGCCGACACCGACTCTCGTTGCCCCAGCCCGACCCGCTTTAGCCTCCGCCAGGGTTAATGCCTTTTTGTCGGGCAAGGATCTTAACCATTTCCGCCGCGGACTGCTCCGCTGGTACGACTGTCATCGCCGCGACCTACCTTGGCGCGTAACAAGCGATCCTTACCGCATCTGGGTCAGCGAGGTGATGTTGCAGCAAACGCGCGTTGCCGCCGTACTCGACCACTATCGAATCTTCATCGATCGTTTCCCGACCGTCGAAGCACTGGCCGCCGCCTCTGAGGATGCCGTGCTCGCCGCCTGGAGCGGCCTCGGCTACTACCGCCGCGCCCGCATGTTGCATCAGTGCGCGCAGCAGATCGTCGAGCGACACGATGGCGGCTTCCCGCGGAATGCGGAAGCCCTGCGCGCCCTGCCCGGCATCGGGCGCTATACCGCCGCTGCCGTTGCCAGCATCGCATTTGCCGAACCGAGAGCCGTGGCCGATGGCAATGTCGAGCGGGTACTCGGAAGATTGAACGGTATCGACCTCACAACGGTCGAAACCTGGCAGCATGCACAGACACTTCTCGACGAATCCAGGCCCGGGGATTTCAATCAGGCGATGATGGAGCTCGGTGCAACGGTATGCCTGCCGCGCAAGCCCCATTGCCGCTCTTGTCCGGCGCAGAAATGGTGCAGGACGCAGGGAGAAATTCTGCGCTCCCGGCGGACCACCCGCCAGACAAAGAAACAAATCTGGTGCGCTCTCGAACGGCGTGACGACAATGGCGATGGCAGAAAAATCAGGCTGGTGAGGCGCTCGATGAAAGCTTCGCTCATGCCAGGCATGTGGGAACTGCCGCAATCCTCCGAACCTCCACGCGCATTGCCGGAGTCAGCGCAGTGGCGCACGTTTCGCCATTCCATCACCGTCACTGACTACACGGTTCATGTGTTACGCACAACTCCGTCAGGGGCGGGTCCATCGCTCGGCCCTTCGAAAGGCAAATGGATCGCGATTAACCACATCTCTCGGCTCCCGATCACCGGTTTGACGCGCAAAATCCTGAAGGCCGACGGGATAATCTAATATTTGTGAGGCATTTCTCTATGAAGTGGCTCGATCGCTTTTTCGGAGGTCCAAACGATATGGCAGCTTTAAGGCCCGGAACCATGGCGCCTGATTTCTCTTTGCCCACAGTCGTCAGCGGCGAAGATGGCGATAACTTTTCCTTGCCGGCCGCACTCAAACGGGGCCCCGTACTCGCCGTGTTCTTCAAAATCTCCTGCCCCACGTGCCAATACACATTTCCCTATCTTGAGCGTTTGCACAAAGCGCACGGCGACAAAAAAATTACGATCGTTGGCATCTCGCAGAACAACCAGACCGATACGGCAAGATTTCTGGAGGAATACGGTGTGACCTTCCGCACCCTGATCGACGATCCAAACGGGTACGCGGTCTCGAATCGCTACGGTCTCACGAA
>Ga0302180_10000797_pt1 | contig 25353 bp, 22 predicted proteins | sample I_Palsa_E3_2_FD_200575 | JGI IMG/M metagenome (GOLD analysis project Ga0302180, IMG submission 200575) | Peat permafrost microbial communities from Stordalen Mire near Abisko, Sweden - I_Palsa_E3_2 | ecosystem: Environmental > Terrestrial > Soil > Palsa > Peat permafrost | place: Sweden... | reverse complement strand
TGGGGCAAAAGGTAGTTTGGGATCGGAAATCATTGCACGCGTCGTTTTGAGTAAGGCCGTGGGGCGGGCGCGGGAGCGACCGGCATCCCGCGCAAACTTTGAACCCACTTGGTGCATTCTACGACTTTAGAGCCTGAATGCGCTCGGCCACGTCGCGATAATCAATGTTCGAGCCGTAAACAGCGGTGAAATGTCGAAGTGCAGCGGACTTGTCCAGGGCAATTTCGCAGGCTGACCCCAGTTCATAATTGATGGCAAGACGCGCTTGCTCATCGAGACCAGGGATGTTCAGCGCCTTTTCATACCAGCGGATGGCCGCTTGCGGAACTCCTTTATCGAGGAAACACTGCGCCAGCCAGGTGTAGGTCTGGATGGGCTGAGCGAATGGCTTGCCGCGATCGATCGCGGTGCAGACTTTTTGCAATTCGGCGATGGCTTCATCGAGCAAGCCCATTTCGCGGAAGGCAACGCCCAGGTTGTAATGCGTTTCCGGATCCTCATCTCCCGCGAGCGCATCTTCCTCGAGTTCCTGTTTCAACTCGCCGAACATTTCGGAAAGATCGACGCTGCCGGCCGGATGCATGGCTTGCGCTCCGGCTCCCAGCGGGCGTTCGGGTGACGGACTGTAGGTGATGCCCATGGCAGGAGCGGTAGCGGCGCCCGCGCCCGCGGATGATGCGGCGATGGCCGGCCTGGATGCAGGCGCCGTGGGAATGTCGATCACATTGGGCGCATCAACATGGTGAGCCGGTTCCGGAACTGCGGATGCAGCCGCCACCGGCACCTGCCAGCTCGTCGGAGGCGCAGTAATCGATGGCCGAGGCCCGGATGAAACGGCGTCGGCCGGCGCTTCCGGGAACGCATCTCCGAGCGATGCCTCGAGGTCCGCGACAAATGAATTCAGGCTATCAGCCCCGACATTCAGGGTTTCCGCATGGACGGGTTCGACGGAGATCTCGTCTGCTACGGACTCTGCCGGCATATCTTGGTTGGCTTCGTCGTGAAGCTCGTGGCCAACTCCGGTCGTTTCAGCGGATGGCACCGGAGACAGGAGACCCGCGGAGGCGGCGATGTCGGATATATCCTGCGATTCCACCGAGAGCTCATAGGCGGCCGGTTCTTCAGCACCGATCTCTTCAGCACCGATCTGGTCAGCATTGATCTCGTCACCATTGATTTCGTCAATCGTGACTTCATCAGCATTGATCTCTGGAAGTTCGGGCTCCGACTCGGCCTGCGGCTGGCCGGCGGAGTGAATGGCGGCGCGCAGCGGATCGAGAATGCTGGCGTCGCTTGTCAGAGATTCCAGTTTCTCGAGGCCAGCGCGGGCCTGATCCGTCATGAAGTGCTCGAGATAGAAGCGAACTTCCTCGACCGTCTCGGCGATCTCCGGATTGCTCGGAGCGTCCGCCTCGACAATGGCTGACGGATTAACGGCACTCGGCTCGTCAATCGAAAGAGAATCCTCCCACTCGGAGGAAATTTCGGAAGAGGCTTCCTCCGACGGAACTTGCGAAGAAAAATCGAGCGCGTCGGAAGGAGCACGGACCGCCATTTCCTGAACGGCGAATTCGGCAGGCGCGGCCGCTCCCTGGTCACTGATAGCCGGGGCGGATGGCCAAGGCGCGGCCACATCCGCAGCAACGTGGGTTGCGCCCGCAGCTTGTTCGGCGGTAGCGTCAGCGACGGTCGATGCGGTCGCAGCCTCGGCGCTCTGCGCGTAACGTGCGGCCAGTTCTCCGTAGCGCACAGCTTCATCGGGATAACCGGCGGCGTGGTAGGCGCTTTCCAAAGTGCGGCAGCACTTGGTGGCTTCGACAAAATGCTGAAAGCGAGTATGCAGCGCGACCAGGCGCTGGTTCAAACGAATGTCGTCCGGAGCCTGAGGCAGCGCGGCGAGTAGCGGCACGAGCGCTTTTTCCGGCAAATTGTATGAAAGGAACAAGTCCGCGTCGGTGATCGCCGAGCGCAGGGCGATTGCGACGTCGTCAGGATACACCTGATCGATTACCGGAGCGGTCGCTTCCAGTTCCTCAATAATAACCGTCCCTTCTTCGGCCGTGATGCCGCCAAAGGGAGATACTCCATCGATGCGTCCCGAAACCTGCTGGTAGTTCTGGAGATGCAGCTGGTTTTGGGGCTCGGTGGTGGCCAAAACGCGGTAAAGTTCGCGAGCCCTGGCCAGGTTGCCATCCTTGACAGAGGAGTGAGCCAGAAGCTCGACGACCTCATTGATGTGCGTGGTCTCGCCGGCTTTGTTAAGCAGCGCCAGAAGCGTGTCCAGTGCCTCGGAATCATCGCGCACGTGGGTGATCATGGTGTGCAGGCTGGCCAGCAGCTTGGTGGAGTCGCTCGCGAGCAAGCGATCAGCGTGCCGCGTGTAAACCTCGAGAGCCTGGCGATATTCACCGAGGCGGGCGCACCCGTCAGCCAGCAAAAACAGGCCCTCGGGATCGTTGTGCACGGTGAGCAGTTTCTCCGCGATGGGCACAGCTTTAGTCAACGGTCCGATCTGGAGATACGCTTTCAGCAGGTCGCGCAGACCGTCGGGATGAGAATCGATGTCGGAAGCCTTCTCCAGATATGAAACGGCACTCTTTGGATCGTCGCCTTCAAGCGCAGCTTTCCCGCGCAAAAGCAGAACATAGCTGCTGCTTGGATCGAGCGTCAGCATTCGCTTTAGAACGTCTTCGGAAGCCGCCGCCGACCCCCGCGCGCGCAACGATTCCGCCGCCGCGCTGAAGATTTCCCAGGCCTCTTTTTTCTTGCCGAGTTTGACGTAAACTTCGGCGAGTTTGATGCGCATGGGCACATTTTCCGGGTCCATTTCGAGGACCTTCTGGAAAAGGCGCACGGCCTGGTCAAGATCGCCGTTCTTCATGAAATCTTCGGCGACTTGCAAATATTGGGCGCGGGCATCGTTGAACAACCCTTGCTGCGTGTAGAGCTCCGCCAATTTTAAGGATGCATCCAAGCTCGGCTGGAGCTTGGTGATCTTCTTGTACATCGCAATGCCTTTGACGGTGAAACCCTGCGCGGCATAAGCGTCGCCGACCATCTTGAAGCATTCGATGGCTTTCGCACGGTCGCCAAGGCGCGAGTAAAGGTCGCCGATGGTGTTGTTGACGGTAAGGTCCCTGGCATCGTGTTTGAGGACCTTGTCATACTCAGCGATTGCGTTCTGCAGCTTGCCCTGCTGGACAAACTTTTCCGCGGCGCTAAGAACTTTCTGTTTGTTGAAACCGAAACCAAACGCCATAGGGTGCGGACTCCAGCCTTTTCCCCCCGGAAACGCTCCGATTCACAGCGGCGCTGCCAGACGGGTGGATCCTCGCCGGGAGATTCCCGGACGAAACCCCGCTAATTCGTGAAATCGGGAATCGCGGAGTAAGGTAATTGTAAGGCCGGGTCCTGTCCGTGCGATGGTTACCGACGATTACCCGGCTTACCAAAAGGGAGTGTACGTCCGGTTCCGGAAAGTCATCTCGTCTACACTCCGGCGACCGCTTCGCCGCTAAAGGTGTATGCTGCTGCCTTGTCACAGGCTCGCCGGGGCACGCCAAGCCCCCTGAAAAACCTCGAAAACAAACTGGATCCAAGAGGAGGCGGTGGTTCAGGACGGGCTCCTCAAAAACACAAAGGAGCCGTAGAAGTTATCTTGAAATCGCAAAGGGTCTTTCAAGCCATGCTGCAAATGACCAAGATTGACTTTGAAGGACCGAAGTAGCATATCGGGTGAATGAAAAGAAGCGAATGAAATTATTAATCAGGAGCGAAGCATGAGCCAGATAAGAGTTCTGGTCGGCACACGCAAGGGCGCATTCGTTCTGACGTCAGACGGCAAGCGCGAACGATGGGAGGTCAGCGGTCCTCACTTCGCTGGATGGGAGATTTATCACGTTAAGGGATCGCCAGCCGACCCCAATTGCATTTACGCATCGCAGGCCAGTGGATGGTTCGGCCAGATCATCCAGCGTTCCGACGATGGCGGCAAAACCTGGCATCAGCCGGGAACGCCAGCCGGAGAACCAGCCGCACCGGGCCCTCCCAAGAGCACAAGCAACAAATTCGCGTACGATGCATCCGCCAGTGCTCTTAACACGCATCAGTGGTATGACGGCACGCAGCGTTCCTGGGAGTTCAAGCGAGTGTGGCATCTCGAGCCTTCGCTCACCGACCCCGGCACGGTTTATGCCGGGGTAGAAGATGCTGCGCTTTTTTGCTCGACCGACGGGGGTGAGAGCTGGAAGGAACTCCCCGGCTTGCGCGGCCACGGCACTGGCCCAAAGTGGCAGCCGGGCGGGGGTGGCATGTGCCTGCATACCATTATTCTTGATCCGAACAACCCGCAACGGATGTACACCGCGATTTCGGCTGCAGGAGCCTTCCGCACTGATGACGGGGGCGCCAGCTGGAAACCGATCAATCGCGGGCTCTATTCGCAATATATCCCCGATCCGCGCGCTGAGATCGGCCACTGCGTGCATCACGTGGCGATGCACAAGTCGCGTCCGGGTGTGCTGTTCATGCAGAAGCACTGGGATGTCATGCGCTCCGATGACGCGGGAGATAACTGGAGAGAAGTGAGCGGCAATCTGCCAACCGACTTCGGATTCGTGATCGACGTACACGCGCACGAACCCGAGACAATTTACGTCGTTCCGATCAAGAGCGACAGCGAACATTTTCCGCCGGATGGGAAGCTGCGCGTATTTCGCAGCCGAACTGGAGGGAATGAGTGGGAACCGCTCAGCAAAGGACTACCACAGAGAGACTGTTACGTGAACGTGCTGCGTGACGCGATGGCCGTGGACTCGTTAGATAAATGCGGGATTTATTTTGGGACGACAGGCGGGCAGGTGTATGCATCCGCCGATGCAGGGGAGAGCTGGAATCCGATTGTCCGTGATCTTCCCGCCGTGCTTTCGGTTGAGGTACAGACCCTGGCGTCATCGAGATGATCCGCGTCCTACTTCCGCAGCATCTGCGAACGCTGGCGCAGGTTGGCAGCGAGGTCGAGATCGAAGTTGAAGGTCCGGCGACCCAAAGGTCGGTGTTGGACGCGCTGGAGGGCCGTTATCCGATGCTATGCGGGACGATCCGCGACCAGGTCACGCAACAGCGGCGCCCGTTCGTGCGGTTTTTCGCCTGCGAAGAGGACTTGTCGCACGAATCGCCGGACGCGCCGCTGCCCGAAGCGGTCGCGTCCGGGGCGGAGCCTTTTATTGTCATCGGAGCCATCGCTGGCGGCTAGACCGCCGATTTGCGCCCCTGTTGCTCCCTTCGGCTTTGCCCGGGGCAAGCTGATAACCGGTCCCGACGCAAACCGGACGGTATAAAAGCGCGGAGAGTTCCCTTTTCGAAACTCTAAACTCCGACTGCTTGTTTTCCTCGCTGTTCGATGGGCACGTACTCCCGCGTCTCGTGCCCAATCCATATCTGTCGCGGGCGCGCGATCTTTTGTTCGGGATCGGTCAGCATCTCCTGCCATTGCGCCAGCCACCCGACGGTGCGCGGGATGGCGAACAAGACGGTAAACATCTCCGGCTTAAACCCCATTGCCTGGTAGATGATGCCGGAGTAAAAGTCCACGTTCGGATAGAGCTTGCGCGTCACGAAGTAGTCGTCTTCGAGCGCGATCCGTTCCAGTTCCAAAGCGATCTCAATTCTTGCATTGCGGCCGGTAACCTCGAACACCTGGTCTGCAGCCCACTTGATGATCTTCGCCCGCGGATCGTAATTCTTGTAGACGCGATGCCCGAATCCCATCAGTTTGCCTTTGCCCTCTTTGATCCTTTTGATGTAGGCCGGAACGTGGTCCTTGGTGCCGATCTCCTCCAGCATGCGCAATACTTCTTCGTTTGCACCTCCATGAAGCGGGCCGGAAAGCGCGGCGGCGGCCGATGCCGTGGCAAGATAAGGATCGCTTTGCGAACTGCCAACGGCACGCATCGCGTTCGTGCTGCAGTTCTGCTCGTGATCGGCATGCAGAATAAAGAGAATATCGAGCGCCCGCGCCAATACCGGGTTGGCAACATACTTCGGTTCGACCATCTTCCACAACATGTTCATGAAGTTTTCGGCGTAGGTGAGATCGTTGTCGGGATAGATGTAGGGGAATCCGACGAGGTGCCGATACGAGAAGGCGGCGATCGACGGCATCTTGCCGATCAGACGCTTGATCTGCAAGAGACGTACCGCGGGATCCTGGATGTTTTTCGAATCCGGATAGACCGTCGAGAGCGCCGCCACCGTGCTTACCAGCATCGCCATCGGGTGGGCATTATCGCGGAAGCCCTCCATAAACTTCTTGGTGGTTTCATGAAGCATGGTGTGATGGGTGATGTCGTGCACCCAGTTCTTCAATTCGTTGGCCGTGGGCAGTTCGCCGAACAGCAACAGATATGCAACTTCGAGGTAGGTACTGTGTTCGGCGAGCACGTCAATCGAATAGCCGCGGTACCGCAGGATTCCCTTATCGCCGTCGATGTAGGTGATTGCGCTTTTGCATGAAGCGGTATTCATGAAGGCAGGGTCGTACGTCATCAAGCCGAAATCTTCAGGGCCGGTTTTGATTTTGCGCAGATCCATCCCACGGATGGCTCCGTTTTCGATGGGAAGAGTGTACTTCTGCCCAGTACGGTTGTCAGTGATCGTCAAGCTATCTTCGGGCATCCGAGCCCTCCTGAGAACAAACTTGCGTCATCAAGAAAAATGTCCAGTTCCGCATTCTACGGCGCTCTACCAATGCTATCAGCACAAACGTTGATTGCGTAGAAGACGATTGCACAACATTGATCGCCGGGTATTGGCGGAGAGCCAATAACATATTCTGACTATTGGCAAGCGCGATGGCCCGCGGGTATCGTGTCGCATCGCTGGCGACGCCTTGCGAGAAATGCGCTACAGGAGGCAAGCATGACCTGGATTCGTACCATTCCGTTCTCGGAAGCTGACGACGAACTGCGCGACGCAATGGAAGGCCAGAAGTCGCTTTATCCGCAGGAGTACGATGTTCCGATACATCCCGCTGCCGGAGGCGCCTCGGAGATTGTGGCATCGCACTCGTTGATTCCGCAGGCGCTTAAGCACGCATTCTCCACTTTTGGCGCGCTGATGTCTCCCGACCTTCCGCTCAAACGCCGTCATCACGAGATGATCGCGACCATCGTCTCTGTGACCAATCGATGCGTGTATTGAATTGAATCCCACGCAGAGTTTCTGCGTCGCGTCACGTTGGACGAAGAACTGGTCGAAGCGCTGGAACGCGATTACCTCACCGCGCCCATCACGCCCGAGGAGCGCGTGATGGTCGACTATGTGGTGAAACTTACCAAAGATGCGACCAAGGTTTTCAAAGACGATCACGAAAAATTACGGGCGGCGGGCTTCGACGACCGGGGCATCCTGCAGATCACGCTGATTGCATCATGGTTCAACTACATCAACCGGGTGGCTGACGCACTGGGGGTGGGACGCGAACCGTAGGATTCATCATTTTGCCGCGGTACCCTCGGTGATGATGCAGCGATAGTCCCCGCCTTGGAAGCGGTGTTCGCACGCGGCCTGATACTCCGCGCTGTGATACCAGGCCTGTGCCGCTTCGTAGGATGGAAATTCAAGGATGATAATTTCTTCACTCTGGGGGCCTTCCAGCACTTCTGAACGGCCATGAAGAGCAAGAAACTTTGCGGGATGCTTTTGAAAACTGGCGGGAGCCATTTTCTTGTACTCGCCGAGTTTTTCAGCGTTGCGAGTCTTTTCGCGTATCACAACCGCGTATGCAGGCATGAAAGGGTCCTCCCGGGAAATTGAATATAGCCAGTCCAGCAATGAGATGAACGCCGGCTTCACCGCAAATCGCAAGCCTCACTCGTTTGCCACCTTGCGGTGCGGTTTTACCGCCAGGCAACGCGCGAAGATCGCCGACACTTCGGGAATCTGTTCTTCGTCCAACCGAATCGCACTGCCCAGTTTTTTCAATGCTGGATTCAGAGCCGCGGGCTGCGCCCCGGTCAGCTCCAACAACTGTTGCCATTCGCGCGCGACCGGAATACGCTCGTCGGTCTGAGCATCCTCGCAGAACTGGTCGGCCGCTTCCCCAGGGGTTCCGTACTCGTCGGCGACATCTTCGTGGAAGTAGCCCCGCAAAAACGCATGCAGCGCGGGAAAGTCGGCAGCGATTATTTCCGGTTTCGGTTTCATCAGCGGCACTCCGGATAGGAAGTCAAGACATAGTACTCATTGGGCTCGGCATATTTCAGTACGACCACGGCGTGCTCGCACAGATGGGAGTGAACCTCGCCGCGATTCATGGTGCGGCCAATCGGAGCGTCGCTGTCATAGTCGAGTACAAGGTTCGGATGTCTCCCGGGCCGGCTGAGCCAGCTTTGAATCTCGCCCTGCGATTGCGCGATAGCGGCACCTACAGCGTGTTCGGCTGTCGAACGGTCGCTATAGGATGATGCTCCCGTGATGCTGCGCTCCCGCTCCAATCGCTCGCGAAGCTGCTCTTCGCTTTGCCCGACATGCTTGCGCAATATGTGTCCTCCCCTGGCTTCGTCGAGTGAAAGGTCGCGAGAGCGAACACTTGCGTTGCCTTCGGCGCGCGCGTGAATGGAACCCGAAGGCGAAGTGCCGGCATGATCACTTGCGGCGGGGGGCTGGCAAGAGATCAGGCAACATATCCCCGCAGCTACGAGGACGCATTCTATAGCGGCCTTTGTCATACATGCCCCGGGCTGTGAATTGGCGGCCTGTGAGTTCCGGTCCGCAAAGTTCTGAAAATTGTGCTACTAAACAGGGTATGCGGGCAAGTCTTTTGGACACGCTGGATGATTTTGAGCGCTGGGGTGACGATCACGCCTACGTGTTTCCTCGCGGATACCGGCACGAGCGCTGGAGCTACCGGCGGGTCGCCGCCGTGGCGTATCAGTTTGCCCGGGAGCTTGAGGCTCGGAGCATGGGGAGGGGCGATGCGGTGCTGTTGTGGAGTCCGAACTGCGCCGAGTGGGTGGCGGTGTTTCTCGGGTGCGCGCTGTGCGGGGTCATTGCAGTTCCCGTCGACGATGCAGCGCACGCCGATTTTGCCCGGCGCATCAGTGCGCAGGTGCAGCCGAAGCTGGTGCTGTGTCCGCGGGAGCGCGCGCCGTTGTTTGAAAACGTTGAGGGAATCGCGACCATCGATCCCACCGACTTGCCGGGTGCTATTGCACGGCATTCATCCGAACGTTTTCGTCCAGCTCCGATTCAGCCCTCCGATACGCTCGAAATTGTTTTTACGTCCGGTACCACCGCTGAGCCCAAGGGAGTCGTGTTAACCCACGCGAACGTGGCCGGTAACGTCGCCCCCATCGAAACAGAGATCAAAAAGTACATGAAGTACGAACGCCTGGTGCATCCCATTCGCTTTTTGAACCTGCTGCCGTTGAGCCACGTCTTCGGACAATTCCTCGGGATTTTTCTTCCACCGTTGCTGGGCGGCACGGTTATTTTCGAAAACACATTCAACCCCACCGAAATCATGACGACGATTCGTCGCGAGCGCGTCTCGGTGCTGGTTGCGGTACCGCGGATGATTGAATCGCTTAAGCAGAAGATCGAGCGTGATCTCGAGGACCGCGATTTGAACAATAATGGCCGGCGCGAAAAGTTTGCCGAGGAATATGCCGCAGCCAAGCGCCAGCACTTTCTCCGCCGTTGGTGGACCTTTCGCGACGTACGTCGTCGGTTCGGATGGAAATTCTGGGCCATGATCAGCGGCGGGGCCGCACTCGATCGCGAGACTGAAGAATTCTGGCATCGCCTCGGTTACGCCGTGGTTCAAGGATATGGGCTGACCGAGACGACCTCGCTGATCAGCTTGAATCATCCCTTCCACACCAGCCGTGGCTCCATCGGCAAAGTTTTGCCGGGCCGCGAAATCAGGCTGGCGGAGGACGGGGAAATTCTCGTGCGCGGAAGCGGCGTCGCCAGCGGCTACTGGAATGGTCGCGAGGTGCAACCCGCCGCATGCTCCGAAGACGAAGGTTGGTATCACACCGGCGACCTGGGTGCGCTCGATGGGCAAGGGAATCTTTTTTTCAAGGGACGCAAAAAAGAAGTGATCGTGACCCCTGCGGGTATGAATATATACCCGGAGGATCTCGAAGCCGGGCTACGAGCGCAAAAAGAAGTACGGGATTGCGTGGTCGTCGGACTCGATCGCGGGGGGAACGCCGAGCCTTGTGCGATCCTGATTCTGCGCAACAGAAATGTCGCGTCCGAGGCACCTTCGATTGTTGAGCGGGTCAACCAAACGCTCGCCGAATATCAGCGTATGCGCAACTGGTACATCTGGCCCGAAGAAGATTTTCCCCGCAGTTCCACCCAAAAGCCACGGCGGAACGTGATTCGCGATGCGGTCGAAGCTGCTTTCGGCAAACGGTCGCCAGCCGAAGCCGCAAGCCCGCTCTCGGAGCTCGTGGCCCGAATCACGGGACGCTCTCAGAACACCCGGGACCTGATGCCGGGTACAAACCTTGAAAGTGGTCTGGGCTTGAGCTCCCTCGAACGAGTCGAATTGCTGAGCGCGCTCGAGGATCGCTATCAGATCGACTTGAACGAGACGAAGTTCGCAAAAGTGGCGACCATCGGAGACCTGGAAACGCTGCTCAAAGAACGACAAGCCACTCGCTCGCTCAAAGATTCCGCGACTCAGCGCCCGGAGCTTTACTCTCCGGCTTTTCACTATCCACGATGGACCTTGTGCTGGCCTGTAACCTGGCTGCGCTTGATGTCCCAGTATCTGTTGATGCGCCCGGCGGTGTTTATCCTGGGACGGCCCCAGGTGGCGGGACGCGAGAATTTGCGCGATGTTCAGGGGCCGCTGCTCGTCATCTCAAATCATATCGACGACGTCGATGTCGGCTTCATTCAGTACGCGCTCCCGCCACACATCGGCAATCGGTTGGCGACCGCGACGGGCGGCGAGGCGCTCGAAAGATTACGTTCGCCCGCTCCAGATCGCGCCTGGCTTTTGCGTATTTATGATCGCGCGCAGTGGACGCTCGGCGTTGCCCTGCTTAACCTGTTTCCGCTGCCGCGGCTGTCCGGCTTCCGCAAGAGCTTTGCCTATGCCGGGGAGGCCGTGGACCGCGGCTACAGTGTGCTCGTCTTTCCGGAGGGAAGACACACAGAAGATGGCAGGCTCCTCCCGTTCCGCGCTGGTGTTGGCCTGCTTGCCAATAATCTTCGGATCCCGATTCTTCCCGCGCGGATCAACGGTTTGTTTGAAATCAAGAAAGCTGGAAAAAAGTTCGCGCTGCGGGAAGAAATTCACGTTAGGATCGGCAAGCCCATACTGTTTGGAACGGGAACCGATCCCGAAGAAATCGCTCGCGTTCTGCAAAACGCGGTTGAGGAGCTTGCGGACTGAGGGGCCGCGCCGCAGCTATGACGCAGTCGACGGAAGATGCTACTTGCCAGGTTTTGGAATGAGTCGAATTTGGAACAGGGTTGGCCACAGTTTGCCGGTGACAAAAAGTCGCTTTCGGTCCGAATCGTAGGCGATTCCGTTCAGCACGGCGCCAGATTGGAGACGATAGACTGGACTCAGCAAGCCGGTAAGATCGATCCATCCGACTACTTCTCCACTTTGCGGCGAGATGCGTGCGATTCGATCGGTCTGCCACACGTTGGCGAAAATTTCTCCCTCCACGAACTCAAGTTCGTTCAACTGCGTGACGGGAGTATCCCCGTCATGGACTGCGATGAGACGTTTTTCTCGAAGCGTATCGCCATCCAGAACGCGGATCTCGGCGGTTCCGTCACTCAGGAAGAGCTCATTACCCTTCCCATTGATGGCTAGCCCCCAACCTTCGCCCGGATACGAAAAGCGACGCAGTAAGTGAAAATCGCTCAGGTTGTACACAAATCCAACCTGCGACTGCCAGGTGAGTTCGACAACTTCGTTCTTCAGCAGAGCGATGCCCTCGCCAAAGAACTCCGGCGCGAGGTCGACCCGTTGAACGACTTCTCCAGTTTCCAGACGAACCTTGCGCAGCGACGATCGGCCCTTGAGGCCGGTGCCTTCATAGAGAAACCCATTCCGGTAGGCGAGACCTTGGGTGAAAGCATCGGGGTCATGGGGGAACGTCCCAACAACCTTGAACGTGTACTCCGGCGGGCGCTTGGCGTGAACCTCGCGCGCAGCCTGGCCAGCGAGCGATTGCGCCAGCGCGAGCACAAAAAAAGCGACGGTAGCGAGGCGAAGGTGGCGATGAGATGTTCTTATTTCCATAGGGAAACGCCCGCCGCAATGACGCATCTTCGATGCCGATCTATAGTAACGCCGGCCAGCTGCGTGCGAATTGGCCACGAACTTTTGCTCTGCGGACGTGTTAGAACTAGTGAAGAAACCTTGCCAGCTATGGAAGACAAACTCACTGATGCCGCAAGGCCAGCTCCTTTACGACGAGTCTTTTGTGCGACCTTTGTTTTCGTAACGTTGCTTATCTCTGCCAGCTTTGTTTTTGCCCGGCAATCAGTCCAGACGCCCGGCCCAACCCAGCCTGCAAAAAGCTCCAGCTCCAATCGCGCAAATAGCGCCAAACGGGTTCCGGGCCTTACGGAGGAACGGCGCGCCCTCCACGCGCTGAACCGGACAACATTCGGGCCACGTCCCGGAGACCTGCAGAAGGTCATGAATATGGACGTCGACGATTGGATCGAGCAGCAACTGCATCCCGAAGAGATCAACGATGGCGTGCTGGACGGAAAAATCGGACAGTTTCGCACCTGGCGGATGTCGACTCGCGATTTGGTGCAGACATTTCCCAATAACAACCTGATCAAAGGCGCGGCCGACGGGAAAATTCCTCTGCCGACCGATCCGATGAAGCGCTCGATCTACGAGGTGCAAATCAGCATCCTCAACGAGCGGCAGAAGCAAGACCAACTGGCCCGCGATGGCAAGGCTCCCGATGCCGAGACCAAGGCAAAAATCGACAAGCAGAATCAAGACACCGCGTCTGCCCAGGCTGACAGCCTCCTCGCGCTTGCGAAAGACAAGCGGATGGAGGCGATCATCGCCATGCCGCCCGACGAACGCCGCATCTTTGTCACCAATGTTCGTGGATCGCAACGGGACCGTCTGCTGGCCGAGTTTCCGGCTGACCAGCGCGAGTATTTTCTCGCCATGAATTCTCCAGTCAATGTTGTGGTGAGCGAACTTCAGCAGGCGAAGCTCATGCGTGCGCTCTATAGCGAGCGTCAGTTGCTGGAGGTGATGACGGACTTCTGGTTCAATCACTTCAATGTCTATCTCAATAAAGACGCCGACCAATATCTGGTTACCGCCTATGAGCGCGACGTTATCCGCGCCCATGCGCTGGGCAAGTTCAGAGATTTGCTGGTTGCTACCGCACAGAGTCCTGCGATGCTTTTCTATCTCGATAACTGGGTGAGCATGGGACCGAAATCGCCGGCCGCGGTTGCAGCGAACAAGGGCAAGCCCGGCCAGCTTTCAGGACTCAACGAAAACTACGGCCGCGAGCTGATGGAACTTCATACGCTGAGCGTCAATGGCGGCTACACCCAGCACGATGTCACCGAACTGGCGCGCGTACTTACGGGGTGGACGATTCAGCCTCTCGAACAAGGCGCCGCGTTTCAGTTCGACCCGAAGAAGCACGATCCCGGAGACAAGGTCGTGCTCGGTGTTGTCGTTCCGGAAAATGGGGTCAACGAAGGCATGCAAGTGCTCGACATGCTTGCGCATGATCCGAATACAGCAAGATTCGTCTCGAAAAAGCTCGCCATGCGCTTTGTCGCCGACGATCCTCCGCCTGTGCTTGTGGATCGCCTGACGCAGAAATTTCTTGCCACCGATGGCGATATCCGCGAAGTTCTTCGCACGCTGTTCAAGTCGCCCGAATTCTGGTCAATAAAAGCCTATCGCGCGAAGGTTAAAACTCCCTTCGAATTCGTGATCTCCTCGCTGCGCGCAACTGGCACCGATCTCAACAATCCTGGGCCGCTGCTCGGTACCCTTAATAAAATGGGAATGCCTCCCTACCAGATGGTGCCGCCGACTGGATACTCCATGACCGGATCCACGTGGATGAATTCCGAGGCGCTGATCGATCGCATGAACTACGCGCTGGCCCTCAGCAGCGGGCAGGTTGGCGGAACGAATTTCGATGCTGGCCGTCTGCTCGCCCTGGGAACGCTTACCAGCCGGGGCTTCCCACGCCCGAACTCTGCGGATTCCGACGCTGACCGCGGACAGGAGACGGCTCTGCTGCTGCTAGAAAATGCATTGCTCAATGGCGAGGTCTCCGCGACCACGCAGAAGGCAATCCGACGTCAGCTCGATGATCCTCAGGTTGCGGCCCATGCGCTCGACGATCCCAAGCGCACGCTCAACACCATGACTGCGCTCGTGATCGGTTCTCCGGAATTTCAGCACCGCTAGTAACAACCGACGTTTAGGATCTTGCGTTGGCTTTTCCCTCCGCGACCGTAACCCAAACCTTTTCCGCAGCGGAGACTCCAAGCGCAACCCGGCCCGCAGCTGTCGTCAGGGTCAGGGTCTGATCGTAGTTGCGATCCGCGACATGAACCTTCGCGCCAGGTCGAATGCCGCGCTGTTCAAGGAACTCTAGCAAGTGCCGATCGCGTTCGTAAATGCCACTGACCTCAAAGTTCCCGCCCGGTGTGGCATGAGCGAGCAGAACCAAACCACGGCGCCGGCGGCTGGCGGGGCTTTCCAATTCTGTCAAATTGCCGTGCGGACATGCGACTCCGCGTCCGAGTTTGGCGAGCAGTCGCGCCTCAAAGTCCGGCGAGACGGCGTGCTCGAGGCGTTCCGCTTCATCGTGGACCTTGTACCATTCCATACCGAATATTTCGGCGAGCATGCGCTCGATTAAGTGATGGCGAACGGTCAGCTTTCGGGCAATCTTCTTTCCGGCGGCGGTAAGGCGAACGCGACCGTCCGCATTTACTCGCACCAAGCCATCCTTTTTCAGCCTGCGTACCGCCATGGTGACGGCTGGCGGCGAAACCTTGAGCCAGTGCGCGAGCGTCGCAGAAATAACAGTTTCCCCTTCGCTTTCGGCCTCAAGAATCGCTTTGAGGTAGTCTTCTTTGGAAACTGTAATCACGAGACTCGTATTATACGGCGAGGAATTAAGCGTAGTTAATGCATTCTGGTGGAGCGCCGTTCGCTCGACTAGTGGACGGTTGAGACGCGAGTCGCTCGACCGGTATCGCTCGTCAGGCGGGTACGACCAGCGACAAGGCATCGGCGACCATGCTCATGCGGGCGGGCAAGCGCCCGAGAAGTTCGCCATCAGCCTCGACGTAAATGCGCTCTTCGCCATGAACGCCGCCGTTTTCTTCCGGCAATCGGCAGATAACCTCCGAACAGCTCACCAGATCGATGCCATCGATTTCCCATTGGCGGCCGACCAGGCGTCCCGCAACGTATTGCAGATAAGAATTGCGGCTGGCGGTGCTGCACATGACGACTCGAAGATGGTCGCACTCCAGCGAAGCGCCTGGAACGAACTCGCGGAGAATGTTTCCGAAAAAACGGATTCTCACCGCCAACAACTCAGTTAGAGCGGCACGCTGCTTGTGCCCGTTGCCATTCGAATACTCAACTTCGAATCGGCGCATATGATAACTCGCCCATAACTGCCAGGCTTTGAGATAGTAGGCGGCCATGCCTGATCTGGTTTTGAGTTGCGCATTCAATTTGTAAAACAGATGCGCATCGACGCCGATTCCCGCCGCAACGGTGAAATAGCGCGCGGCAGATTTGCCTTTGAAATCCTCATACTCAATGCGGCCGAGGGAGATGCGGCGAATCTTGCCATGGACCGCGAGCTGGGCCGCAGCACTCGGACGAAGCGGGATTTTAAGATCGTGCGCGAGAGCATTCGCGGTGCCGAAGGGGAGAATGGCGAGAGCGACGGGCGTGCCGGCCAATCCCTGGATAACATCGTGGATGGTGCCATCGCCACCGCAGGCAAAGATCGTGTCACTCCCGTCCGCGACCGCACACCGGGCATTGTCAGTCGCTTCCCGGCTGGAGCGGCAAACCGTGAGTTCGGTATGAATTCCGGCAGACTGGATGACGCCGATGGCATGATTGAGTTCACGGTCGCGCCGCGGACGACCAGAGTTTGGATTGAACAGAATGGTGGCTTTGTGCATGCTTTCGGTTGGCCCCGCATTGAGTTTAACGCACGCATTAATTGTTACCGCGCGGCCAGCGGTTTCTTAATGGAATAAACACAATCGGCGGGCCGGATAAGGGAGGGGCTTAAGCCGTGCCGCCATAATCCCCGGTTCTCAACCGCAGATGGCTTACAATTTCCCTTCCATGACCATCGCGGTTCGTTCTTTTGCGAAGATTAATCTCGGGCTCTGCATCGGGGGGGCGCGGGCGGATGGATTCCACGATCTGCGCACGGTCTATCAGACGATTGCACTGCATGACTTGATTCGCGTGAGCGTTGGGCGGGGCAGTGGAATCGAAATTCGCTGCAACGATTCCCGGGTGCCGGTGGATTCTTCCAACACCTGCTATCGCGTGGCGGAGCGGGTGATGAGTGAACTGGGGGCGAAGGGCAGGGTCAGGATTGAGATCGAAAAACGATTGCCGGTGCAGGGAGGGCTGGGGGCGGCTTCTTCGAATGCGGTCGCTATGATGATTGGGTTGGAGCGGGCGCTGAAGCGTTTTCATAATGCGCCAAAAACAAAAACGTTATCCGGTGCGGCACGGCTGCGAATTTCGGCTGAAGTCGGGTCGGACTTGCCGCTGTTTCTCGTGGGCGGGACCGTTTTAGGAGTGGGGCGCGGCGAGGAGGTTTATCCGCTCGGGGATTTGCCTTCTTTGGCGATCGTTGTGGTGATCCCGGAGCTGGGGGTGTCTACGGCGCGGGCGTTTGCTGATTGGGATGCGCTGGCGGAGAGCGGGGCCGAACTGCGCTCAGCTGGACCCTTCGGCTCAGCTCACGCCAGGCCCACGGGGGCGGCGGTTCCTGTCCGGACGGAGACGGGGCAGAGTCCAGTCGCGACTCGCGTTGGTCCCACACGCGTGGATCATACCGGGACGGGTGATGCGCGCGCTGATCAATTGACGGTTGGGATTGCGTCCGATAGACTGGTGGAGGTTGGCTGCGCTTTATGTGCGTGGCTTGGTTTAAGCAGTGGTTTACCCAACACCGGTGCTTCCGCAAAGGGCGGGAGCCGGGGCGGAAAATTGCTTTCCGACCTTGTCCGTACCGGGATTGAAAACGACTTTGAAAAGGTCGTCTTTCCTCAATATCCCGAATTGCGTGACATAAAAGGTGCGCTGGAGCGCGCGGGTGCGAAATATGCCTCGCTCTCTGGATCTGGGTCGACCTTGTATGGGCTGTTCCGGTCGGCTGGCGAAGCGGCGGCGGCGGCGGGCCAGTTAGGGAAACAGGGATTGAAGGCAGTGGCGACTCGCACGTTGACGCGGTCGAACTATTGGAAGCATGTCTTTGATGGATGATTGATTCGAATGTCGCCGGGTGGTGGTGATAGTGGTCGACGAAGACGCGCGAGGACGTCCTTCGCTCCATTAATAGGATTCGGTTGTTAAACAGAGGTTGTTCGACGACAATTGAGGTGCAATTCAGCCCGCTCGATCGTTTTACTGGGCCGTCGACTAATGGTAGGTCAAGTGCCTTTGGAGCACTTTGTCTAGGTTCGAATCCTAGCGGCCCAGCCAAAGAATCAGGTCTCAGTTGTGAGGTCTCGGGTCTTGACAAAGGCCCCGTCGCCTGCGCTGGCTGAGACCCAAGACCTAACACCTGAGACCCAAACTATGGCCACAGTTGCAGCGACTGCCGAAAAGACGATTGCTGAAAAAACGTCCGCGGAAAAAAAGCCGATTGCGGACGAGAAGCCGGAACGCAAAGCACAACGCGCCCGGGTCGATGACAGATTCAAGGTCTTCTGTGGGACCGCCAATGAGGCGCTCTGCGATGAGGTGTGCAACTTCCTGGGGCTGACCCGCGGGCAGGCGCTGGTGACCCGCTTCAAGGATGGCGAAGCGTACGTGCAGATACAGGAGAACGTGCGCGGGGCGGATGTGTTCGTGATGCAGCCCACCTGCCAGCCGGTGGACATGCATCTGATGGAACTGCTCTTGATGATGGACGCGCTCAAGCGGGCTTCGGCGCGGCGGATCACAGCGGTCATTCCGTATTACGGGTATGCGCGGCAGGATCGTAAAGACAAACCGCGGGTGCCGATTTCGTCGAAGCTGGTGGCGGATTTGCTGACCACTGCCGGCGCCGATCGGGCGCTGGTGGTCGATTTGCATGCTCCGCAGCTGCAGGGATTTTTCAACATCCCGGTGGATCATTTGTTCGCGTCGCCGGTGCTGGTGGATTATTTCAAGAAACTGGAATTGCCGAATCTGACCGTGGTTTCTCCGGATGCGGGCGGCGTGGAGCGGGCGCGCTTCTTTGCCAAGAAGATGGACGCGGCGCTGGCGATCGTGGATAAACGGCGGGTCGAGATGAATGTGGCTGAAGTGATGAACGTGATCGGCGAGGTTAACGGCCGCACTTGTTTGATCATCGATGACCTTATCGACACGGCGGGAACGCTGGTGAAGGTGGCGCAGGCACTGATTCAGAATGGCGCGAGCACTGTGTATGCGTGCTGCACGCACGCCGTGCTTTCGGGAAGTGCGGTAGAGAATCTGGTGGATTCTCCGATCGCCGAACTGGTGGTGACGGATACGATCCCGCTGACAGAGGCCGCGAGGCAAGTCCCGAAGATTAAAGTGCGATCGATCGCGGGGCTGATTGGGCGGGCGATTCAGTCGATTCATGAGGAGACATCGGTCAGTCGATTGTTTATTTGAATTTTGCGATTGGCGGGTTCGTATTTTGATTTCTGCGGGGCCAAGCCCCGCCACCACAAAAGCTTTTGTTCGCTAGAGAAGGACGGTAACGGAATTATGGCTACAGCAACGGATATCAGCATCCTGGAAGCGCAGAAGCGTGAACCCGGGACCAAGAATGCGGCGCGGCGGGTGCGTTCGGGCGGAAAAGTGCCGGCGGTTGTCTATGGCGCGGGGAAAGAGTCGACTACGATCGCGGTCGATCCGCGGCAGGTTTTGCGCATCCTGAGGTCGGAGAGCGGGCACAACACAATTTTTGATCTGGCGCTCGACAGCGATCGCGAGAAGGCCATGATTGTGGATTGGCAGTTCGAACCGATCAAGGGAACGCTGCTCCACGTCGACCTGCAGCGGATTGCGATGGATAAGAAGTTGACGGTCACGGTGCCGGTCGTGCTCAAAGGCGAGGCGGCGGGGGTGAAGACCGAGGGTGGCATTCTCGAGCAACTGCTGCGCGAGATCGAGATTGAGTGCCTTCCGGCAGACATCCCGAAGAACATTGAAGTGGATGTCAGCCATCTCGTATTTGGCGTCGAAGTGCGGGTGAAGGACCTTCCGCATAGCGATAAGGTGAAGTTCCTGACCGACGAAAATCAGATGATCGCGCACATCACCACGGTGAAGGAAGAAGTGGTTGCGGCTCCGGAAGCGGTGGCGGACGCGACGGCCACGCCAGCGGAACCTGAAGTTATCAAGAAGGGCAAGCAGGAAGTGGAAGGCGAAGCCGAGGCCGAGGGCGATGCCAAGGGTAAGGCTAAGCCAGAGAAGGCTGAGAAGTCGGAGAAGAAAGATAAGAAATAGAGCTTGTGTGGTGGCCCGTCACCCCACGCAGCGGTTACGACAAGAGCTCATGGACAAGGCGTGAAGCTGATCGTCGGTTTGGGCAACCCCGGAATCGAGTACCAGTTCACGCCGCATAATCTCGGATTTTTGACTATCGATCGGATCGCCAATGACCTTCGGATTGAAGTCAGAAATCGGCAATGCCGGGCGCTGACTGCGCGGGCGACGATCGCGGGCGAAGCGGTGGTCCTGGCAAAGCCGGAAACCTTCATGAATTTGAGTGGGCTTTCGGTGCGGGAACTGGTGGAGGAACATCAGGTCGATGTGACGCGCGATCTGATTGTGATTTACGACGAACTGGACTTGCCGCTGGGGTCGATTCGTATACGGCAGCGAGGAAGTTCGGCGGGGCATAACGGGATGGAGTCGATTCTCGGTGCTTTGGGTACGGATGAGTTTCTGCGGATTCGCCTCGGAGTAGCGCCGGAGCGCAAGGTGGCAGACGGCGTGGAGTATCTGCTGACGCCGTTTCGCAAGGCGATGGAGAAAGTTGTCGACGAGATTCTCGAAACCGCGGCGCAGGCGGTCGAGGTGATTTTGAAAGATGGACCATCGGCAGCAATGAACCGGTTTAATCGGAAGAGTGAAGATAGTGGTCAATGATTCGGTGCAGGGCGGCCAGTCGCTGCAATTGGTGAGTTTGGATTTGGGGTAACTGGCCACTGCCCACTGATTTTTGGAGATAACGAATGAATCGTAAATATGAATTGATGTTTATCGTCCGGCCTGACATGGTGGAAGAGGATTTGAGCAAGTTGATTTCGACGCTCGAGTCTTCGGTGACTTCGGCTGGCGGCGCGGCCAAGAGCGAAGTGTGGGGCAAGCGGCGTCTCGCATACAAGGTCGGCAAGTTCAACGACGGCATTTTTGTGCTGATGTTGATTGAAGCTACGGGCGCGACAGTGCATGAGGTCGAACGCCGCCTGCGCGTCACCGAGCCGGTGATCAAGTTTCTGACCGTGCGCACTGACGAAGAACTGAAGCGCCTCGATAAGGTCAAGAAGCTGCGCGACGCCAAGAAGAAAGTCAGCGCGCAACCAGCGGCGGTTCCTGTGCCGGTAACACCGGCGACGCCTGTGGCACAGGAAGTGGGAGCGGAAGCTCCGGCTTCAACGCCGGTCTAGCTGGGCGTGGGCTCTCGGGACGGCGCTACTTTTTCAGCGCGACGTGCGTCGTTTCAGAGATCGGCCTCAAAGATCGCGAGCTTCCTCCGCGCAGGCGAGATGCTCGCCAATGAATTCTGAAAAAACAGGAGCATTATGGCAGAAGAAACGAAATCACCAACCGCGTCGCATGAAAGCCGTCCGGAGCGCAGTGGCGGCGAACGCAGCGGTCCGCCACGCGGGCCGCGGCCCGCCGGAGGCCCCGGCGGTCCGCGCGAAGGCGGCCGCAAGTTTTTCCGGCGCAAGAAAGTTTGCAAATTCTGCGTCGAAAAGATCGAAGCGGTCAATTACAAGGATGTGCGTCTGCTGGCGCAGTTTGTGGCGGAGAGCGGGAAAATTACTCCGCGACGGCTCACCGGAGTTTGCACGCCGCACCAACGCCGCCTGTCGCGGGCTATCAAGCAGGCGCGCAACATTGCCTTGCTGCCGTTTGCGGGACGCGCGCAGTAGACACAAACGTCGGTGGTCGTTAATCGTTAATGTTCGCACTCGGCGGCACCCGGGCGAGAATTCGCGAACGACCAACGACTGGGGATTAACTACCAGGACTTACGAAACGGAGTTATCGATGGAAGTCATCCTGAAAGAAGATGTGCCCAAGCTGGGCAACCGCGGCGAGGTGGTGAAGGTCGCCGAGGGATATGGGCGGAATTTTCTGTTGCCGAAGAAGCTGGCGATTGAGGCCACTGTCGCCAATAAGACTGTCATCGAGCAGATGAAGGCTGCCGCGGTGCGGCGCTCCGCCAAGGAAAAAACAGAGGCGGAGGCGCTGGCCAGGCAGTTTGACGGGCTCGAGGTGAAGTTTGTGCGCAAGTCGGGCGAAGGAGATCACCTGTTCGGATCGGTCACCGCTGGTGATATTGCCGAGGCTCTCGAGAAAAAAAGTTTCCACATCGATCGGCGGAAGATTCAGTTGCACGAATCGCTCAAGACGGTGGGGGAGTTTATTATTCCCGTTAAGCTGCACAAGGATGTGACCACGCACTTGAAGGTTGTGGTCGAAAAGGAATCAGTTGTCGAGTAATTTTTGATGGTGATATCGGCGGTGACGGGCTCTGCCCCGCCACCGCACGACCCTAACTAACTAACTAACTAACTAGCTTCCACAATCCGCTCCGAAGAACTCTTCTACTTTCTTCAAGTCTGTTGTTCTGGTGTATTTTGGCAGGCTCTCCACAAAAACCCTTCCGTACTGTTTCTTCAGAATTCGGTTGTCGAGGAGAGCGAGCAGACCACGATCGTGCAGCGAGCGAATCAATCTTCCAAATCCCTGCTTGAGCGTGATTACGGCGCTTGGTACCTGATATTCGAAGAAGGCGTTGCCGCCTCCGGCGTCGATGGCTTTCACTCGAGCGGCGACGACTGGATCGCTTGGCACGGCAAAGGGCAAGCGGTCGATAATCACGCAGCTCAACTGTTCGCCTTGCACGTCTACGCCTTGCCAGAATGACGAAGTTCCAAAAAGAACGGCGTGAGGAGTGAGACGGAACTCCTCCAGCAGCGCCGATTTCGGAGCGTCGCCTTGCTTGAGCAGGGGAAAATCCAAAATGCCGAGCAGGCGGTCGTAGATTTCGTTCATCTGCGCGTAGCTGGTGAAGAGGACGAAGGCGCGGCCGCGCGTGATTTCAAGCAGCCTTTGGATAACGAGGGATGCTTCGGCCGCGAATTGCGGTGTGCGCGGATCGGGAAGATTGGGCGGGACGTAAAGGATCGCCTGAGTCTCGTAATCGAAGTGCGACGGGACGATCAATTCGCGCGCGTGGTCGAGGCCGAGGCGCTGGCGTGTGTAATCGAAACCGCCGCTGACGGCTAGCGTAGCCGAGGTCAGCACCGACGTTTCGAGCTTTGACCACAGGCATTCGCGCAGGATCTGGCCCACTTCGATCGGGGTGGCCTGGAGAAAAACATTTGTGCGGGCGCCAACGCGTCCCTGCGGGGCTGAAGCCCCACTCTCAGTCGACTGGCCTGCGGCCGGGCTGAAGCCACGCCCTTTCAAGGCAGCGCCGCCCGCGCCACGGAAGCCGCGACGCTCGATCCAGAAGACGGTGTTCGGATCTTCGTTTTCCATCACGAAGGTGAGTTGCACTTGCAACTGCTGGGAGCGGCGCGCCAGGGTGAAGACTTCTTCGGGCTTTTGCGGAAGTTGCTCCAACTCAGCGCCCAGGCGGTAGAGCGACTGGTTGAGGGCTAGAAACTCCTCGCCATTTTCTTCCAGGAACTCGCGGCGCGAGTCGAATGCGAAGCGGCCTTCGTTTGCGGGCAGGAGAGAAAAGAACAGTTGCGAGCGGTCGCGCAGCGATTGAATCGCTCCCGAGATCTGCGGGGTATACATTTTCTCGCGCTGCAAAAGATGTTCGACGTCGCGAGCCAGTTCATCCATACGCTGGTTGCTGACTGAAATTCCGAAGTAGTTGCCTGCGATATCTTCCAGTTCGTGAGCTTCGTCGAAGATCACTGCTCCGCATTCGGGAAGCACACCGGCATCGGGCGCGCCCTCGGCTTCGAGTTTGATAGAGAGGTCGGCGAAAAAGAGATGATGATTGACGATGATGATGTCGCTTTCGGCGGCGCTCCGGCGCATCTCGGTGATGAAGCAACGGTCGTACTCTGGGCATTTCTGGCCGAGGCAGGTGTCGGCACGCGCGTCCAGTTTGGGCCAGAGGGCGCTCGCCTCGGGCAGTTCGGCGAGTTCGGCGCGATCACCGGTGTGCGTGGTTTTCTCCCAGGCGGCAATGGCGCGGTAGTGTTCGATTTCTTCGAGTCCACTGAGGATGGGCTGGTCGGTGAGGTCAGCCAGCTTCTTGCGGCACAAATAATTGTTGCGGCCTTTCATGTAACAGACGCTCAGCTTGCGGTCTCCGTCAGGAAAGAGCGCTTTTTCGAGCGCTGGAACGTCTTTGAAGAAGAGTTGTTCCTGGAGGTTTTTTGTTCCGGTCGAGATGATGACGCGTTTGCCCGAGCGTATTGCCGGCAGCAGATAGGCCAGCGTCTTGCCGGTACCGGTGCCGGCTTCTACGATCAAGTGCCGTTTTTCTTCTAGCGCTTCTTCTACTGCTTGCGCCATCTGCAACTGGCCGCGCCGAAACTCGTAGGCGGGATGCGTTTTTGAGAGCAGGCCTCCGGGCGCGAAGAACTGGTACAGCGAAAATCCTGCGGAATTGGTCACGGAACGGGATGAGGAAGCCACGGAGTCTCTATAATACGAGTCTCTATAATAACGGGATGGACCCGGTAACTTATCCTCCACTTTGAGCAAGAAAAAACCCACACCTCTTGTCGCGATCGTCGGACGCCCGAATGTGGGCAAGTCAACGCTGTTCAATCATCTGACTGGATCGCGGCGCGCAATTGTAGGAGACGAGCCGGGCATCACGCGCGACCGGTTGTATGGCGAGGTTGAGTGGCTTGGGCACGAGTTTCGCGTTGTCGATACGGGCGGCATTGTTCCGGACGATAAGGACTTCATTCCGTCGGAGATTTTTCGCCAGGCGAAGGTCGCGTTTGATGAAGCGGCCGCGATCGTTATGGTGGTCGACGCGCGCACGGAGATTGCTGGACCGGATCGCGAGTTGGCTCGGCTTCTGGCGCGGACTGGCAAACCGCTCTTTCTCGCCGTTAACAAGATGGACTCGGACAAGCAGGATTCCTTGCTTGGAGAATTTCATTCGCTGGGATTAAGGAATGTGTTTCCGATTTCGGCTGAGCATGGCCGCGGCGTCGACGATCTGCTAGATGCTCTTCTTCTGGTGCTGCCGAGCGTCAAAAGCTTAGCCGCCGGGGGCGCTGACGACACGGGGGAGGGAGCGAGGGAAGGATCAGAAGAACAAGCTCCCGAGGAGCCGCACGAGATCAAAGTGGCGATCATCGGACATCCTAACGTGGGGAAATCTACCCTGCTGAACCGGCTCACGGGAAAGGATCGCGCTATTGTGTCTCCTGTTGCCGGCACTACCCGCGATTCGATCGATGAAATAATTCAGTACCCGGGGCGGAAGATTCGGTTCATCGATACGGCTGGCATTCGACGGAAGGGAAAAACGAAGCTGATGGCTGAGAAGCTGTCGGTGGTGATGGCCCGAAAAAATATCGAGGACGCCGACATTGTGCTTCTCATGGTGGACGCGACCGAGGGCGCCAGCGGACTGGACGCGAATATTGCCGGTTATGCGCACGAGAGCGGACGGTCGGTGATTATCCTGGTCAATAAATGGGACCTCGTGGCGAGCGGCGAGAAGCGCGCCATCAGCCGGTCGAAGACGGCGCGTATTCAGGATGCCAAGCGTCCGCAGGACCGCGCCCTCTATGAAGAACGACTGCGCTATGGGCTCAAATTTCTAGCCTATGCTCCCGTGCTTTTTCTTTCCGCGCACACAGGCAAGGGGACGGAGAAGATTCTTCCGCTGATTGAGAAGG
>Ga0302180_10000796_pt1 | contig 25426 bp, 18 predicted proteins | sample I_Palsa_E3_2_FD_200575 | JGI IMG/M metagenome (GOLD analysis project Ga0302180, IMG submission 200575) | Peat permafrost microbial communities from Stordalen Mire near Abisko, Sweden - I_Palsa_E3_2 | ecosystem: Environmental > Terrestrial > Soil > Palsa > Peat permafrost | place: Sweden... | reverse complement strand
TGCCTGCCCGGCACAAGCTCCCTAAGATCCAGCTGACGCCAGCGATGGAAGGCTAAACGGCAGCACAGACTCTTCAGGGCGTTTGACTCATGTTCTCGATTGGGCCACAGCTTCGCCAGCGACGTCGCAAGTTTTGCATCGGAGGTTGGCTCGGGCCAGGATAGTGGCTTGAGCACGATGCTGTGACCTATTCTGAGCGCAGGGCTTGCACTGCGTTGATCCTGGAGGCCCGAGCCGCCGGAAGAGCTGAAGCGATCACCGCGGCAGCGAGAATGACCACAGCGGCCGCGACCAGGGGCAACAGCCCCGGCATCTGCAACTCCGTTGTGTACTTGCCGATCAAGCGCGCCGAGAGCAAACCAATCAGCAACCCCGCCACCACCCCTTTGGCTGCGATCACCAATCCGTCAGAAAGTACGTGGACGAGAATTCTGCGTGGCTGTTCGCCCAGCGCCATGCGTATTCCGAATTCACGCGTGCGCCCGCTCACCGAGAAGGCGAGCACGCCCGCCACTCCCACGATCGAAATCAATAGGGCGAGGGTGGCGAATCCACCAAATACCAGGGCGTTGAGGCGATTGGGCGCCAGCACTTCTGCGCGAATATCTTCGAGCGTCGTGGCTCGCTCCACTGGCTGGTTGGCCGCCATTTCATGGATGGTTCGGGTGATGGTGGGAACGAGTGCGTTTGGATCATTTCGCGTGCGCACAAACAGGCGGCCTGTCCAACCCTCCTGGTCCGAAGGCTGGTAGACCGTCATGGCCGGCGACGGAATGATGTTTTCATCGTCCAGGTCCGGCACCACTCCAATGATGCGTCTTGGCTCGGTGCTGATACCGATAAACTTCACCACGCCGTCGGTCCACTCCAGATGCCGGCCCACCGCTTCCCTGCCCGGAAATAATTGCTGCGCCAGGCTCCGGCTGATGATGACCACGCGTTCCGCGCCATCTTTGTCGGTATCTCTGAAATCGCGGCCTTCCATGATCGGTAGCCCCAAAGTATCGAAGAAGCCCGAGGATATGGAGCGGAAATGTGCACGCGGATCGTCCTGGCCATTCTCGCGCTTAGCGCCTTCTACATTGAAGGTGAAGCCGATATTCAGTGCGTCCGCGTCCCGCCAGGGAACACCGAAGCCGGAAGAGACGTGTTCCACTCCCGGTATCTCGCCGACCCGGCGCTTTACCTCGCGATAAAAATCGCGTACCTGCTCCGGCGTTTTCCCGTAATACATCACGGGCAGATTTACGGCCAGAACGTGTGCGGTATCGAACGGCGGCCGCGTCTCCTCCAGAACCAGGAGTGTTTTCAACAGGGCGCCCGCGGCGGCGAGCAATAGGAACGAGAGAGTGATTTGGGTGACCGCGAACACCCGTAGCCTGCCGCTGCTTCCCCTGGTAGCGCGGAGTCCGCTGCTGGTCAAACCGAAGCCCCGCGAAGAGTCCATGGAGGGGAGCCGGGGGACGAAGGCGAGGAAGACGGCAGCGAGCAAGGCCAACACTACCCCGATCCAGATCATGCTGAAGTCGAGCTTGAGGTCGACAGCGCGGACGGAGAAACGGGCCGCATAGCGGGCTAGCACGGACACCATGGGAACTGCGATGAGGATGCCGGCTAAGGCACCGCTGCCGCACAGCACCAGACCTTCCGCCAGGAGCGAACGGCGCAGCGTAGCCGGGGTCGCCCCCAGGGCGGCACACACGGCCATCTCAGGCTCCCGGCGCACTGCCCGGGCCAGAATAAGATTTGCGACATTGGAGCAGGCAATGACGAACAGCAGTAGAGAGGCTGCGAACAGCACCCACAAGATGGTCTTCGCGCGCGAGTTGATCTGATCGTGCATTCGCTTGACGTCAACCTGGAAGTGGTCGCGGGATTTATAGATCGACGGGTATGCGGAGAGCATCCCCGCATAGACGCTGCGCAGTTCGGCGCGCGCAGAGTCGAGATCCGCGCCCGGGGCCAGCCGAGCGAACACCTCGGTCATGCGGTGCTCGCGGCCGGTCACCATGGTTGCAGACAAATGATGCGGGCTGGTGACGACGTTGGCGATCAGTTCCGTATCTACGGGATATGGGACGGAAGGCTCGAGGACGCCAACGATGGTTGCAGACCGGGTCTGTTGGTCGCTTCCGAGCCGGAGGGTTTTTCCAATCACGTTGGGATCGGAGTTTAAGGAGGCGTGCCAGAACCGGTAAGTCAGCACCGCTGCGCCGGCGGCGTTGGGGCCATCGTCGCGGGTTGTGAGCAGGCGGCCGATGATCGGTCGCAGCCCCATCACTTCGAAGTAGTTCCCATCCACCACGCCGGCGTGGATCTCGCGCGGTTCGCCGAGTCCTTCGATGGTGAAGTCGATTGCTGAAAAAGTGCCCAGCTCCGTGATGGTCTTTTTTAATCCGCCCTCAAGGTCCTTGATCTCCGGAACGGAGAAGGCGGCGTTTTCGACGCCTATGCCCGGGGCGCTCTGACGGAGGTAGAGCAAGCGGTCTTCGTCGCGGTTTGCCAGCGGCCGGAGGAGCACACCGCGAACAATGCTGAAGATGGCTGCGTTGGCCCCGATGCCGAGAGCCAGGGTGACGGCTACGGTAATCCACAGCGTGGGAACCCGCGCCAGGGAACGTACTGCTACTTTCAAATCGCGAAGAAATGCCATACCCATCTCCCTGGGGTAGCGTTGCCCGGCCGCCGACGCCGGTTTTGATCCACTCCGACCCTCGTCTGCGCCAGCCTATTTTCAACAATTTACCAGCGGCAAGTGGACAGCGTCCACTTGGATGACGTGGAAATCTAAGGGAAAATCTCCCGGGCTATACCATTAACATTCGAAAGTCATCGCCGCGAGGGGACCACTGGCTTGCAGGCCCCGCCACCCCCGAAAATTGAGACGCGGGGCCAAAACTGCGCAGTGTGAGCAAAAATGAACAGACAGCTTCTTTTACAGACCAGACTATTGGAGTCAGCCTCAAGTACCCAACTTCCCCTCCCCCAGACGGTGGCTTTTATGGTGACGAAACGATCCGTCCTAATTGTCGAAGACGATGTCGACCTACGCCTTATTCTGGCCGCTATGTTGGTTCAAACCGGATACCAGGTGCGAACGGCTTGGGATGGGGTGTCCGCTCTTCTTGAGATGGAATGTGGTATTCCCGATATTATCGTTTCGGATCTAAACATGCCCCGCATGTCTGGTTTCGAGCTGCTGTCGACCGTTCGCGCGGAATTCCCATCGATTCCCTTGATCGCGATGAGTGGTGCGTTCTCAGGAAATCAGGTGCCGGAAGGTGTAACCGCCGATGCCTTTTATGAAAAGGGAACCCATCCGGTCTTCTTAATGCGATTGGTGAGCGCCATGACCCGGCGGCGCGTCTCATCACAGGCCTAAGTTCAAGAGCTTCGCTTCCAGACATACAAGTTATAGTCGTCTGAAGTGCTTGAAATTTGCACGTTCCGCGAGGCTGCCGCGCGAAAAACTGCCGACCGTATGTCCTTGGCTGAAAAATCACCTAGAGGCACTTTGAGCGCGCTATCGCTCGAAAGTTCGATCAATTCTTTTAAAACCTGCTGGATCAGTTCATGGTGCTTGCCACGCCGTCTAGACCTGAGGCTGGAAAGCGGAACTTTTTCAACTTCGGGCTCTTCCTGAGATTGACTCTTACTGGACTTTCTACTCACGCCCATTCACCCGAGTCTAAAACGGCAGAGCTACTTAAATAAGCTTTTAGTCGCTTAACAAAAGCTATTGCGCATACTAGCATCTTTGCCGTGACCCCATCAACCCAGCCGCAAACCGAAAATTAGATGGTGTAGGACAAATAGCTCCGCTGAATAACTTATGGTTCAGAGGCGCTACCTTTCTCGCGCACGGTAATCCATCTAATTGAATGTCATGACAGCTATAGGCTGTTAAGCGTGAGTTACTTTTTTGAACCGATGAACGAGCGCTGCCGCCTTGCAGCCCGAAGATGCCGAGATGTATCGCCCGCGAGGCAAGATGGTGGCACGTGATGGATATGTCGCCGCCAATCTCAAAAACATGGCCCATACAGACGCCCGTTAGGTGGATAATTTGCTCTGAGGGAGTCCTCTCATGGGCAGTGTCGCTCTTTTGCAATCGCTCAAGGACAGCATCGTTGGCCAGGCGGGGGTGAAAACCGTCTTTGGTGAACCCATCTCCGCCCAGGGAAAGACGATTATCCCCATAGCCAAACTCATCTACGGATACGGTGGCGGCGCAGGCACCGGTGGAGTAGGAAATGCAAGCGCGCAGGGTGAAGGCGGTGGCGGCGGCGCCGCCGTCCGCACTATACCCGTGGGGGTGATTGAGGTGAGCGACCAGCAGACCCGCTTTATCCCGATCACCAGCCGAAAAAAGCTGGCCGCCGCCGCCCTGGTGGGGACCCTTCTGGGAATCTCCTTGGGTTGGCGCAAGCGGCGTTGAGCTGAGTGGGTGGCCCAGGTCTCGCTTTTGAGACCTGGGTTTCTCCCCAGAAATCGGTCCTACCTAAGCACCCAGGTCTCAAAAGCGAGACCTGGGCCACCCACTCAAAGTCTGGAGGTTAGTATCGTTGCAGCGCTGACGCACTACTCTAGATCAGCTGACGTTTCCACTTGCCGCGCCGGAACAGCAGGATTCCGGTAGCGGCGACGGCAGCCTGGGCGATCACGATGGAAAGAAAGACCCCCGTCGAATGAAGTTCCTGGCGGAGAGCAAGCCACCACGCCAGGGGGATCTCAAGTACCCAGAAGCCAAAGAAATTCACAATTGTCGGCGTGACTGTGTCGCCTGCGCCGTTGAAAGCTTGCAGCATGACCATGCCATAGGCGTAGGCGATGTTGCCATAGCTGAGGATGCACAGGGCTGAGGCGGCAAGCGGGACAACCGCAGGATCGTGAGTAAAGAGGCGGACCAGCGGCGTTGCGAAAAGAATGAAAACTACTCCGATCAGGCCGAGGAAGAGCATGTTGTAGAGTCCGGTGCGCCACACGGCCTGCTCGGCGCGTTCAGGGTGCCCCGCGCCCAGGTTCTGGCCAACCAGCGTGGCAGCGGCATTGCTGAGTCCCCAGGAAGGGAGAATGACAAAAATGACGATGCGGATGGCAATGGTGTAGCCGGCCAGAGCGGCCGCTCCGAAAATGCTGACAATGCGGACCATCGCGATCCAGGAGGTATTGGCAATGGCAAACTGGAGAATCCCGGTGAGAGAAACCCGGATCAGCCGCCACATTACGCGCGGATTAAACCGTAACAGGCTGGGCGGAATGCGCACCCGCTCTGTGCCCTTCATGAGGCGGTAAAACTGATAGAGAACGCCCAGGCTGCGGCCGGTGAAAGTGGCCAACGCGGCGCCGGTGACGCCAAGACGCGGAAACGGTCCGAGGCCAAAGATGAGGCAGGGGTCGAGGATCAAATTGAGGATGTTCGATACCCAGAGAAGGCGCATGGCGATGGCCGCGTCGCCGGCGCCGCGGAAGATAGCATTGTTGAGAAACAGCATGACGATGGCGCCGCACCCGCCAAGCGCGATGCGGGCATAACCGGTGCCGGTGGCAATGACTTCTGGCGGCGCCCCCATGAGGCGCAGAAGCTGGGGCGCGTAGAGGAAGGATGGAATTCCAATGGCCAGGGAGACGAGCAATCCGAGAAAGATGGCTTGCGCGCCGGCGATCGCGGCGTCTTTAGGGTCTTTTTCCCCGATGCGGCGGGCAACCATGGCGGTGGTGGACATGGCAAGGCCAATACCGATCGAGAAGACCAGGGCCAGGAGTGACTCGGTGAGGCCGACGGTAGCCACTGCGTTGGCTCCGAGGCGGCCCACCCAGAGAATATCTACGACGGCGAAGAGGGATTCGAGCACCATCTCAAGGACCATAGGAATGGCCAGCAGAAGAATGGCGCGATTGAGGTTTCCGGTGGTGTAGTCCTGGTGAGAACCGCGAAGCGCCTCGCGGACGGACGACCACAGTCCAGGCTGCGGCACAGCGCCACTATCGACTTCCAGGGACATGCAGGCTTTCCTCGCAGTCACATTTGGATGAGGAGTGAGAAAAACAGCTGGTTCAAGTAATCTAGCCCTACCTCTTGGTTGAGGCTCCTATTGCGCATGAAGGACGTAGCACTTTCGCAGAGCACTGCAAGGACAACGGGCCGTCGTAGCGTCAGTTTAGGCTTTATTTTAAAGCAGGCGGTTCCATCGCGGACTCGCGTCTGGCCCTTGCATGTCGTGTTGCTCCTGGTTGCCTTCGCCGGCGCTGCATGGATCGGCGGTTGCCATACGCAGAACCGGGTGCCGGTGGTTGAATTTACCACCGTTCCCCCTGCGGCCCAGGGCGGCCGCGAGCGAGTGGATACAATCGCCGGACGGGTATCAGGTGCGCGCCCCGGACAACAGATTGTCGTATACGCCAGGAGTGGACCGTGGTGGGTGCAGCTCTGGCCCGATAAGGCATTTATTCCGATCAAAGCGGACTCTACCTGGAGCACCCCGACTCACCTCGGTTTTGAATACGCAGCCTTGCTGGTCGAACCCGGATACCACCCGCCACCCACGATGGATACCGTGCCCGTAGCAGGTGGGTCGGTGATTGCGGTGGCCACAGTCAAAGGTACAGGCGCGGTTCAGTTAGCTCCCTCCAAGCCGCTTACATTCAGCGGATACGATTGGCATGTGCGGACCATTGCGTCTGATCGCGGGGGAATGAACAACCTTTACGACCCTGATAACGCCTGGACAGATGCAAGCGGAGCCCTTCATCTCCGTATCAAAAAACGCGCTAGCCGATGGTCGTGTGCGGAAGTGGTACTCAATCGAAGTTTAGGATATGGAACCTACATGACGGTGGTCCGAGATACCTCTCAGCTGGAACCTGCCGCCGTGCTCAGCCTGACAACGTTTGATGACTGGGGAGGCGAGCAGCACTTCCGCGAAATGGATATTGCGATGAGCCGGTGGGGCGATGCCACCAGCAACAATAACGCCCAGTACAATATTCAACCCTTCTATATTCCCGGCAACCAGGCGTCGTTTGTCGCGCCTGCTGGTACTTTGACGCACGTGTTGCATTGGGATGCGGGGCGGGCCAGCTTCAAGACCGTTCGCGGGTCTTCTATTGCTCCAGGCGCCCATGTGGTTTTTGAGCATACCTTCACGTCGCACGTACCAACTCCCGGCAAGGAGACATTTCAGCTGCTGTTTTACGTGGTTGACTCTGAGAAAAGTCCGATGCAGAAGGAAAACGAAGTGGTCATTGAAAAATTTCAATATCTTCCGTGACGTGCGAATGACGGGGCAAAGTACCATTCGCAAAATACTGCTCGGATTTGCTGCGATCTGCCTCTCCTGTCCCGCTCATGCGATTGATCCGAGTCGAACCATTGCGCAGTATATGCAAGAGAGATGGTCGGGTGATCGGGGATTTCCAGGGGGATCGATCACCGCGCTCGCCCAAACCAGGGATGGCTACCTATGGATTGGAACAGATAAAGGTCTCATTCGTTTTGATGGCGCAAATTTTCGGGCCTTTCCACAGGCTACTCCTGCCAGCTTCCCCATCGGTCCGGTGCAAACACTCCTGGAAGATGCAGAAGGTATTCTCTGGATCGTATTGCAGAGCACTCAGATCGTTCGCTACGACAACGGACACTTTGAGCCGGGCCACGACGAGGCGGGATTTGGGATTACTTCCGTAGCCAGCCGCAGAGACGGTACTGTTCTGCTGTCGTCACTTGCGTTGGGAACGTTGAAATATTCTGCCACCAGGTACCTGGCTCTTACCCCATCGGAAGCCCCAGGCCTGCCGAATGGAACATCAGAAACCGCGGACAACCTGTCCACCCGCCTCAGTTCGGCGGAAGGCGTCACGCCGGATCGCTTTGCTGAGCCTAACTCGCCCGTCCTTTCGATGGCTGAAACCAGCGATGGACGGGTGTGGCTGGGGACCCGCGATAAGGGACTTTTCTACATCAGCAAGGGAAGAATTGTAGCCAGCGAAGTAAAACTCCCCAGCACCAAGGTGAATTGCTTACTGGCATTGAACGGCGGAGAGCTGTGGATTGGGACCGACCACGGCATGGTGCAATGGGCGGGAACGAAGACTACTTCTGTTCCGCCGCCTCTTCGCCAGACAGCGATTCTCACCATGGTCCGCGACCGTGATGCCAATGTTTGGGTGGGCACGGCTGATGGGTTGGTGCGCGTGAACTCAAGCGGAGTCTCTGTGGACCAGAGCAGCACTCCGATTGAAGGACCAGTCACGGCGCTACTGGAAGACAGAGATGGTAATCTGTGGGCCGGAAATGCCCACGGCATCCTATGCCTTCGCGACAGCAGCTTTGTTAGCTACCCGGTCGAGGGTCTGCATGCAGAAAGTACCGGCGCCATCTATGTGGACCCAAACGATCGGATTTGGTACGCGCCCATTGAGGGCGGCCTGCGATGGATGCGGGGTAACGAAGAAGGAGGCGTGGACAACGATCGGCTTAGACAGGATGTGGTTTATTCCATCGCAGGTACGAAGGATGAACTATGGATCGGCAGGCAACAAGGAGGGCTAACGAGGTTAATCTACCGCAACGGATCGATTGCGGCCCGCACGTATACCGAGCGAAATGGATTGGCGCAAAACAGTGTTTACACGGTTCATGAGAATTCAGATGGGACTGTGTGGGCAGGCACGGTAAGCGGTGGCCTGAGCAGGCTGAAAGATGGTAAATTTACCACTTTCACGGTTGCAGATGGATTAGGCTCCAACACGGTGACCTCGATTGAAGACGGCCCCAACGGCACCATGTGGTTTGGCACCTCGGGTGGCTTGAGCGAACTGGCGAACGGGAAGTGGCGAACCTACACCGACGGCTTGCCTGCAGACGAGGTAAGTTCGATTTTGCGCGACTCAACTGGAATTTTATGGATCGGCACCACCAGCGGTCTCGCGTACCTGAGCTCGGGCCGCATTTCTTCTATCGCAGGACCAGAAGCTGTACGCGGGCGGATCCTGGGGATGGCGGACGACCAGCGCGGTTCGTTATGGATAGCGACGGTCAATCGTGTGTTGAGAGTCAAGCGGCAAGGACTTTTGCGGGGTCAACTGCAGGACGCTGATATTCGCGAATACAGTCTTGCCGATGGACTGCAAGGGACGGAAGGCGTGAAGCGCGACCGCTCAGTGGTCAAAGATCCACATGGAAACATCTGGTTTTCTTTGAACGCGGGTTTGTCCGTAGTCCATCCAGACCTTGCGGATCGCGAGACCGCGCCGCCCGTGGTGCGGGTAGACATGGTCTCAGTGAATGGCAATCCCGTTTCATCGCAGGGCTTGGTGCGCATCCCTGCTTCGCAACGCCGCATTGTGATTGATTACTCTGCCTTAAGCCTTGCGGCTGCCGATCGGATACGCTTCCGTTATCGGATGGACGGGTTCGATCACGGCTGGAGCGAATCGGTCACGTCGCGCGAGGCGGTGTACACCAATCTCGGACCGGGCCCCTACTGGTTCCGCGTCGCAGCCTCAAACAGTTATGGCGCATGGAATGGTTCCGAAGCGGCCATCCCGCTCGAGATCGAGCCCGCATTTTGGCAGGCGTGGTGGTTTCGCTTGGCGGTGTTGCTTTCGCTTGCACTGCTTACCTGGCTTATTTACCGGCTACGTCTGCTGCAAATCTCGCGGCAATTTGAAATGCTGGTGGAAGAGCGTGCCATGGAGCGAACGCGCATTGCCCGCGAACTTCATGACTCGCTGCTGCAGGGGTTTCAGGGACTACTTCTTTACCTCCAGGTAGCCCAGCACATGCTGCCCAGCCAGCCTGAAGAGGCCAGGCAAGCGATCGAGAAAGTGCTTGACCAGGGAGACCAGGCCCTGGCCGAAGCTCGCCGTGCGGTACAGAACCTGCGCGACTCACCGGTTTCTGCCGGCGACCTGCCACAGGCACTGGCCGCAATCGGCAAGGAGCTATCCGCTCACGACCATACCGCACAGCTGCGCGTGATGACCGAGGGCAAACCACAGAACCTGGACCCCATTCTGCGCGACGAGGTCTATCGATTTGCGCGGGAAGCACTGCGTAATGCGTTCAATCATGCGAAGGCACAGAATATAGAGGCGGAAATTACTTATGGGGAAAGCTTTTTGTTGCGCATCCGGGATGATGGTGTGGGCATTGATCCTACCGTGATCAGCCACGGCAGAAGGGATGGACATTGGGGCCTGCCTGGCATGCGTGAGCGCGCGGAGAGCCTGGGTGCTGCGATGGAAGTTTGGAGTGAAAGTGGGGCCGGTACCGAAGTACAGTTGACCATCCCGGCGGCGATCGCTTATGGCAAGTCTTCCACGCCGGAAGGATTTCGACCTTTTCGCAAAAAGAGACCACCGACATCATGACGAAAGATTCGGCACTCATCAGAATTCTGGCCGTCGACGATCATCCGTTGCTGCGCGCCGGGGTCGCAGCGCTGATCAGAACGCAACCCGACCTGGCGATCGTGGGGGAGGCGTCTTCCGGGCGGGAGGCGATCGAAAGCTTTCGCAGCCTGCGGCCGGATGTTACCCTCATGGATCTGCAGATGCCGGACATGGACGGAATCGACGCCATCCTGGCCATCCGCAGCGAATTCCCCAATGCGCGAGTGATCGTGCTTACGACCTATGAAGGCGATGCCCTGGCCTATCGAGCCCTCAAGGCAGGAGCCCGCGCCTACATCTTGAAAAGCATGGTGCGGAAAGATTTGCTCACTGCCATCCGATCAGTTCACGGCGGACACAAGCACATTCAATCAGAGGTGGCCGTCCAGTTAGCTGACCATGCTGCGGACGACCCTTTGACGACCCGCGAAGTGGAGGTTCTCACCATGATTGCGGAGGGAAATTCGAACAAAATCATCGCTGATCGAATGTTCATCACCGAGCATACGGTGAAAGGGCATGTCAAGAGCATCCTTTCTAAACTAGGAGCAAGTGATCGCACGCACGCGGTTACCTTAGGACTTAAACGCGGGATCTTACAGCTATAAGAGAATCCCTGCCCCTCTAAAGAGTAGTTATTTGTTTACTCCTTCTAGTCTTAGTCCGTGCACGACGGCTAGGTATCTTAGATTAGGAGGGGCTTCTGTTGCAGCGTTTGTATTCAACTTTTCCGAACGGGAGGCCCGGAGTTGGTCTTCTTCTGCTGCGGCTTGCCGCCGGTGGTTCTCTGATTGCTGAGAGAATCTCGATGGTGGTGCCTCTCCCTCCGTCTCCGCAATGGGAAATCCACATCATGTTGGTCTTTGTCGGCATGTGTATTTGTCTGGGGTTTTGGACCCCCGTGATGGGCGTCTTCGAGGCAGTTGCCGAAGTGCTCATTACATTTTCACGTCCAACACATTACCAAAGTCACATTTTGATTGCTGTGCTCGCCATCGGTCTGGCCATGCTCGGCCCCGGTGCATGGTCCATCGACGCCCTGATTTTTGGAAGAAAACGCATCACCATTTAGGTCTCCCGCCGCACTTGCTTCTCCCCTCTTTCTCCAGACCGCTCGCATCTCCCGCAGACACAGAGGTTTCCACTTCTTCTTGGGAAAGAGTCTCTGGAGGAAGGGCACGGCTTCAGCCGTGTCCCCATGAGCCTGCGGCTCACCCAAGGTGATGAAAACCAGGGACAGATCGAATGATATAGGCGAGTATTTCTTGCCCTGCCACAAAGGATCGGGTGCCCCATCCTTTGTGGCAGGGTAAGAAACACGGTTTTCGACTGTGCCGAAAACACGGTTGAGAAGATGTTGGGCTTTGGCCCCTGAGGGCATCTTTTTATAAACGCTTTAGAGAATTTAGAGGATGGAAAAACCTACCCGAGCGGCCTCTAAAGCCAATCACTTCGAGCTGATCAGCCGTATACGCGCCGTCAGCGCTCGACCTGGAAATTCGCTGAAGGTACGAAACTGCGGTGAATCGACTACGTTATTCACTACGGCAGGATTGCTGCTATTGGTAGCGTTCTCCAAAACACCTCGCAGGCCGAAATAAGATCCGCGAAAGTGGAAGCGCCATTCGAGGCCTGGGCTGAAGGCAAGGTAGTCAGGGAAGCGCAGCCCACCAGCCGGACCAACTACCTGCAGGTTGGCATTGACCGCATCGAATGGGAAACCGGTGTGCCAGTCAAGAGTGTAGACAAAGTCCCAACTCTTTTTTAGCTTCGGCAGCGCCAAAGGCAACCATCCCCAGGAGATGACGCGATTGGGGACATCCCAGCCGAGCGGGCCGCTCTGCTGGGGACCAAGCAGCGAGACCGCCGGCACGTAGTTGAGAGCCGCGTTGGTGCGTACCGAAGAGTGCGTGTAAGCCGCAAACACCCGGTATCCACCAGTAAAGGTGTGGTTTGCTTCAAATTCCTCGGAAACATAGTGATCCTGCCGGTCATTGGTCAGCAGGTAAGTCCCTGACAGCGCACCCGGCCCTTCCTGGTTGGCGTAGACGAAACCATCGGAGGTTCGCTTCTGAAGAAAATTTGCCCCGGCGTAAATAGATCCGGGAAGCTTTCTTTCGATGCCGACACTCCAGTTGACGGCGCGTGTTTGCCTCAGGGAGGCGTCGTTGGCGGTGAAGTTCGTCTCCAGCGGACTCGTAACCGGCGTAACACCGTCGGCAGCGTAGTAGGTGTCATACCGTACGCCCGCAAGTGCACTCTCCAGATACTGTAACTGTGTGTGTTCGTAATAGAGACCGATGCCGGCGGATAATTTGGTCGTGGCCTCTACTCCAGGCGGAGACCAGGTGGCAGCGAGGCGAGGTGAAAAGAGTGGACGCCTGATAATTTCGTCCCAGTCATATCGCAGTCCGGGCTCGATGAGCAGCCCGCGATGAGCCAGCCAACGATCCTGAAAATAAGCGCCGGTCTCGAAATTATGGCCTGTGTATGGGGCCTGGGCGGGAAAGGTGCTGCGCCGTAGCAGTGTTCCGTCCTCGCGAAGATAGCTGACCGGTGAGCGGAAAACGCTTTCGTCGAAGCCGATGTGGTCAAGATCGATGCCGGCCTCAAGATCATGGCGGCCCTCCCAATGGCGCGGGGGCAGGTAGAGGGTTGCCGTTCCCTGCTCGCGCTCGGAGTGCGCGATCGCATTTTCAAAGTAGCTGCCCTGGGTAAGCTCCGGGGTGATCGCATACGGGCTGTCTCCGTGTGGTTCGTAACCATCGCGGAAGCGTACTACACCCACGCCCATCTGCAGCAGCACTCCGTTGGCGAACGCATGTTGGTCGCGCACATACGGAAGCCACACAATGGTATCCCGCTTGGTAGTGCTTTCTTGCGGCGCCAGGGTGGATAGGCCGTCATAGGGTGAATGGTAGTCGTTAAAAAGGAGTCCGGCGGAAAGGATGTTCGCGGGCGTGAGGTTTACCTGAGCTTTGGCGAGGTTGCTGCCACGCACCAGGTGGTTGGTATCGGCATCGGGCGGAAGCTCCTGAATGTAGATATTGTCGTATTCCATTTCGAGGCCATCAAAGAACCACGCGCGGTTGCGAACAATCGGTCCGGAAAAAGTGACGCGGGGATCAAATTTGTCGAAGCGCAGTCCGTTGTTCTCGCGGAATGACGGGATAAAGTCGGTGGTATTAAAACGGAATTTGTTATCGCCCATCCCGGTGTAGAAGGCGACGACACCGCCGGTGGCTTTTCCGAATTTCACCGGATAACGGGTGGTCTCCGTGTCGATCGAACGAACGGCATCCGCGCTAACGCGCATGGCAAGCTCGCCGCTGACCGGGGAGCGAATATCGAATCCATCGAGCAGGTCAAGGGTGGCGTAGGTTTCCGATCCAGCAACATGGATTTGACCAGTTCCGTCCTGCACTACGCCCGGAGTAAAGGGGAGAAGGTTGCGGATATCGCGCGAGGTCGGATACGGTATGTTGACGATTTCCGGCGTATTGAAGGTGCTTTTATCTGAGGTTTCTTCGGTATCGATGCCGTTTGTCGAAGAGACAACATTTACCTCCTGACGTACCACTTGCTCGTGGGCCAGCGACACCTCGATCGTCTGACGATGAGCATCTGCCTGAGTTTCTGAGGCCTGATAAAAGCCGGGTTTCTGGATCTGAAGCTGGTAAACCGAATCGCTTTTGAGAGTGAAGGCACAGCGGCCTGCATAGTCTGTCTGCAAGCGGACGACAGCGCGCCCTGGCTCAGAAACGGTAATCTGAGCCCCCGGAACAGGCAAACCATCTTCGTCAACCACCGTGAGCATGGTTGACGGGCGGGGCGCCGGCGCCTGGCCGCCGGCAAGGACCGCACTGCAAAGCAGGACAAAGCCGAGAAGCATCCCGCAGGTACGACTACGGCAACGCATGCTGTCCAGTGTAGCCAACCTGAGGGTTACGCGCGGAGAACGAAACGAAAACGCATGTTTTCAGCGAACCACATGATGTAGTTTGTTCCCCAGGCATTGTTGAACAGGTTGCAATGAACCCCGCCGGCCAGGTCTGGTTGAGAGGTAGAAAAATTCAGCGGCGACTTCTCTCCTAAAGCGATCACTGGTGAGTCCAGCGTTTCGACAAAGATTGACTCCTTTTCGCTGGTGTGACCGAACCCCGTGGAAACGGCATGCATATGGCGATTCCCTGCGGAGACTACGTCGAAGGGCGATACCTGCTCGCCCGACTTATCCATGGACCAGCCTTGCTGGCCGGAGACAATCGGATCGAAGGTCAGCCAAAGTGCTTCAGGAAGGCGCGTGGCCTGCTTTTGAAACCAATAGAAATTCAGGTTGATGACTGGTTCCGCTTTAGGGAGCACCAGTTCCAGATACATTTTTCCCGGGAAGGCAGCTCGTCCGGATTGGAGCGCGTGCGCGTCCGCGATCTGCAGACGCGCAAGCATGCGATGAGCTTCCGCATCTTCCTCAACTTGCAGCTCCGCTAGTGACGGTAACCAGTCGCGGTGTTCTGCGCCGAAGCGTTCGATGTTGGGCTTTCCGAAATCCTTCTTGGCCCAATCTTCTGTGCTGATCACATAGTTGGCGAAAAAGCGTGAGTAATCCTCAAGAGAAAGTGTCTGATACGAAAAAAGCGCCAGAGGATGATCGGCAGAGGCCCATTCCCGCCGGGAGCGCTTGCTGCGCAGACGGGAAATGGCGCCCGTGCCCGGATCGAGTGCGAGAACGAAATGCTTCGTTTCCCATTCTTTCCCGCCCGGGTGGCTCGACGGATTCGTCAACCGCGGCTCCGTAGCTTCGAGCTGATGGACGGCGGATTGCGCCTGGTCCCGCAGTGGTACGGGCAGGGTGGCAATTCCATCGAAGAGATCCTGACGCTTTTCTACCCAGCTGTGTTGCACCACCTCGTAGTTCCTGGTGTGCAGCATCTCGGCCAGATCGTGCGGCGTGTAGTGGTCAAAGTCGAGCCATGTTTTGGTATCAGTTCCCCAGGTGTGCTCAGGCTCAAGCAGGACGTGGCGAAGGAGAGCGAGGTCGGTGGGGTCGCCGGCGTGAAATTTCTGCTGCGCAAGCCATCCCTGTCGAAGCCGCGCTACCTCGCGATACCTGGCCAACTTGAGAGGATCACTCGCAACCCCGTGGATCCAGGTATCGCCGATCTCCTGCTTCACTACCGGCAACCTGGTCTGACAAGGTTCAACCGCATTGGCGATCTCAGCCAGGTTGGTGGCGGTGATTTGAGCGTTGGGAAATTGATGCTTCAAGTCTGCGCAAATTTTTTTGATCTCATCTGGTTTGTGGGGGCCGCTATTGTCATCTGCCACCACAATGGCAACCGCCAGGTCAGAACCCGGGATGCGCATCACCGCGCCGTACTCGTGGTGGTACATGACCACGAGGGATGCGCCTTTCAAATCTTTCCAGACAAACAGGCCCGGCAAGGCGGCCGGCGTGCTGGCGCCATTCACCCCGATGTCAAGGAACTTCACGCCCCCTGCGGACAGTGGACCGATCAGGCCGCGGGTATGCCCGGGCACATCGGTCATCTTGGCGCCGGTGGTTGTTCGCCCAAATCGCCGGTCCAGGGATTTGGACAGGCCGAGGCTGCCGGAAATCATGGATGGGTCCATCAGCTCGGTCTGCCAGCTGAAAGGAAGAGCATGCCAGGCAATGTCTCCATTGGCGATGGCATGCTCCATGCGCCGGCGATCCTCGGGCGAAGCCTGCTCAAGATACTCGTAAAGCAACCACGAGCCGGTGGTCCAGACATAACGGCAGGACCCCGCCTGGCGCATTGTTTCCGCCACTTGAATGGCCGCAGGGAAGTATTGCGTAAAGTATTTTCGAACCACCGCGGCCTGGGTATCAATAAAGCCGGCATCGAAATGGCACTTGTACATGACGAGCACGCGCTTGACCTGTTCGTCGGACGCTTGCATGGAAAACCCACTGTCCTGGCCGACAGCGAAGGCACTTCCCAGCGTAACCACAGATTTGATGAACTCGCGACGCTGCATCCAGACCCTCAAAGTAAGATTTGAGGGTACACGATTTTCGCGGCTGGGTTCTTCGACACACATGACTGCATCATGATTCGAAGGCAAGAAACGGAGTGTTTCTGATCTACTGTCTCGTTAGCCTGTCTACAACAGTGGAGGCCACATGAATACGTCGTCCATAATTGCAGACCTTACAAAGACCAGCGCAGAGACGAGTGCTGGGCGCATCGATCACCTCGACTGGCAGCGAATCACGAAGGAACTGGGCGAAGAAGGCAGTGCGCTGCTTCCTCACATTCTTTCGCCACGGGAGTGCCGATCCGTCGCCGCGTTGTATCCCGACGATCCTCTTTACAGGAGCCGGGTGGTGATGGGACGTCACGGGTTCGGACGAGGCGAGTATAAGTATTTCAAGTACCCGTTACCGGCGCTTATCCAGAGTCTTCGTGCGGCGATCTATCCGCGGCTCGTGCCCATCGCCAATTCCTGGAACCAGGCGATGGGTGTCGATGCCCGCTATCCGGAGCAGCACATTCACTTCGTTCGACGGTGCCATGAGGCTGGTCAGCTTCGACCGACGCCCCTGCTGCTGCAGTATGGAGAAGGCGACTACAACTGTCTCCACCAGGATCTATACGGTGAGCACGTCTTCCCCATCCAGGTAGCCATTTTGTTGTCAGAACCGGCAAGCGATTTTACGGGTGGCGAATTTGTGTTAACGGAGCAACGCCCGCGTATGCAGTCGCGGCCAGAGGTAGTCCCACTGGGGCAAGGTGATGGGGTCGCTTTTGCCGTGCATCATCGCCCGGTGCAAGGAACGCGCGGCGTATATCGGGTTAACCTGCGGCATGGGGTGAGCCGTGTGCGCTCCGGACAACGCCACACACTCGGCATCATCTTCCACGACGCTCAATAGTGCCGGCGGCGTATGATTGGCGCGAGCCAAATATCGCGCGAAGCCGGCTCCAGGAGGCGGTGGATGATACAGCGACTGATGAGTAAGTGGTGGTGGCTGGGTTTGTGCGTCGCCTCTGAGGTAGCAATTTCGGTCTTTTACTTCTATCACGCAGCGTACGGAGTTCATTCGCCAGACGCGGTCGGGCTGTTGGGCAAGCTGACGCTGGCGGCAGGCGTTTGCACGATCGCTGCTGGCGCCCTGACCACCACAGAGGGCAAGCGCTGGTTTCTGGTGCTCAATGGTCTGTGTTGTAGCTCGCTCGGACTGTATCTGACTTTCTGGACCCGAAGCGCTTTTCGGACGATGGCTGTCTTGATCGTGCTGATGGCAATGAGCCTTGGCACCTATGAACTGGCAACCGCGGGACGGTTACGGACCCAACGCGCTCTGGAATGGCTCGCTGGGGCGGCCGGCATTGTCTCGCTTGGCTTTGCTGTAGTATTTCTTGCGTTTGTATTTCGCTGGATCAAGCTGAAACCAGCATCCCCTGCTCAGACCTTCCTTTGGCTGGGATCTTTCTTCGGATTCAGCGCACTCTGCATGTTGGGAACGGCCCGGCTCCCGCTCGGCCATGCAAAGTTTGGGAGCAGCCCAGGTTAGCTGCTCCCGGCGTGGCATTACGACTCAGAAGTTAAATGACATCTGCAGGTCGATGCTGCGGTTCGATGAGGGCGAGGAGAAGAATCCTCCTGCCAACGCATTCGACTTACCAAACAGTGGCGATTGCAAAACCCCAACCGGCGCGGCAAGGTTTACGTTGTTAAAGATGTTTCTGCCCATGGCTGTGAAGCTCAGCGAATAGCGCCTGGATGCCTGCTGATCCATCATGGGAGGCCTTCCGCCAGAACTGCTAAGTCCGCCGGGCCCGAGGCCGCCTCCTGGGGGTCCACCACCTCCAGGCCCACGACCTCCGCCGCCTCCGCCACCAGGAGGCGGTCCGTTGAACCCCCCGGAAGAACGCTCGGAGCGGGGTCCGATGCCGATGGTTTTGCTGATACGCAGGTTCGTGCTGAATTGCCCCGGGCCGATCTGGTAGTTGTAGGGGATGCGTGCGGCGCCGGCCGCTGGATCTACATCGAAGCTCCCGTATTTTGTGTCGATAACATCGGTGCTCGATGACGTGGCGAACGACGGGCGATCGTTGAACTGGTTATCGCCGTTCAAGTCTTGCCCTAGCGTGATGTTGAAAGGAGTTCCCGAGTCCAACACCAGAAAGGGGCTGATCGAGAAACCAAACGGTGCCTGGTAGTTGCCGCCCAGAAGAAACCGCTGACGAATATCGAAAGTGGATCTGCCGTAGTCCGCACGGGGATCGAACTGGTTGGAAGGAAAGTACGTTGCTCCCGAGGTGTCAGCCTTGGCCGAATTCAGGACATAGAAGCCAAACAGCGAGAGCTTGCGTGCGCGGACGCTGAAATTGGTGATCAATTGATTCTGGTGGTAAATACCGCCGGACTGATATTGATACAAATTCTCGTTGATGCCGTTTGGGCGGACGCCGGTGCCGGTGGTGATGTCATAGGTCCCAGGCAGGAACGCGTTGATATTGTCGCTGTAAAACTGATGCAGGCCGCGGGAGTTGATGTAGGTGCTGGCTACGGTGACATTTTTGCCGAATCGATGTTCGACTCCAATGGCAGCCTGTGTGTTCAATGCAGCTCTCAGGTTGGGCGCTATGGAATAGGTCGTGGGCGCCGCTTCGCTGGCCGCCGGTAGGGCGGCGTCGCCGGGAATGGGGTTTTTGATCACAAATTGCTGTTGATTGATGCCGTTCTGGCGAATGGCCTGCAAAACATTGGTGGATTGAAACCGGTCAAAGAACCAGCCATAGCCGCCGCGGATCACAGTCTTAGCCGGTTTGTTGCAACCGCCCACGGCCCAGGCGAAAGAGATGCGCGGTCCGAAGTCGGCATGATCGCTGATGCGGTTTTGTCCCTCGTAGCGAAGGCCGGCGCTCAGGGTAAAGTTGGGCCGCACGCGCCAGTCATCCTGCACGAAGGCGCCGGCGTCAAAGAGAGTCACGCGCGCCGCCGGCGTGCCTTCCGTCACCTCGTACTGCGATGGCTGCCCGGCCGCATAGCTGTCTAACGTCGCGTAGGTGTAGTTTCCGTTGAATCCTGCGGTGGAACTGTTGGCGTCGCGCACTGCCCTCAACCGCGCTCCGAAGCGGAGCGCGTGCACGCCGAGCGAAGCCGTCGTGTAGTTCTGCAGCTCATAGTGATCCTGAGCGTCATGAATGGCGCCCTCATTATTGCCGCCCCCAGTGAAGGCGCCCTGCACGGTGATGGTTGGAGTGAAATTGAGCGGAGTCTGATTGTCACGATCGCGGATATATTCAAAGCGCGTCTCGTTGATCAGCCGCGGGCTAATGATCTGCGTGTCGCTCAGCTGCAGGGTGTTCTCCTGGTTCAAGGTGTCATAGCCTTGTGTCTGCAGCGCAAACTGGGAGACTCCGTTATTGGTGCTTTTTTGCCGGTCATACATGTAACGGACGGTGAGGGTGTTATTGGGCGTGAGCTGAAGGTCGATGCGCGGACTTAGATCCATCCGCGATTGCGGATTTGCAACCGCCGCCGCGTAGTTGTAGCTTCCGCCTGTGGGGTCAAGCAACTGGGCATTGATGATGGAGTTCGCGTTATTGTCGCGCCGGAATCCGCTTAGAAACCAGGATGCGCTTTTGCTCAGAGAGCCGCTCACGTTCCCCAGAAAGAAGGTGGAGTAGTAAGGCGGCTCGCTGGTCACGAACGTGTTGAGCGAGTTGAACGCGGAGTCGTTGCCGCTGGCCATGATCATGCCGTGCAGTTTGTCTGTGCCAGGCTTGGTTAAGATCTCGATCCGACCGTAACCGAGTTTGTCGAACTCCGCGGAGAAGGGATTCTGGTTCACCCTGATTTCGCGAATGGATGATTTTGGAGGCAGCTGTCCACCGGTGAAGCCGTCAATGTAAATCTGCCCTCCATTGGGGCCGGCCGCAGGACCGGCAAGCGCATTCAGCTCATCCTGCAGTTGATCGGGATCATCCGACAGCGCGTCCAGGTCCTTGCCTTTGATCACGATCGCACCGGCATTGTTATCGGGACTGGTATCGAGCCCGGCGCCCTGTTCGGTGACTGTGATCTGTTGCTGATCGACTGCGATGATGAGAGCAAGATTTTGCAGTGTGGAGTGGGCCGCCTCAACGGTCACGCTCTGGGCCTGCGGCAGAGCAAGACCTGGTGCGGTCACGGTGATGACATAGACACCGGGCGCAAGTTGCGGGAACTGGTACGCACCATCGCCACCGGTTTGTACGGCTGTTGTGGTTCCATCCTGTGCCTGGACGGTAACAGTCGCCTTGACCACGCGCGCCCCCGACGGGTCGGCCACGACTCCTTTCAACGCTCCGGTCGCGGATCCATTTGCGGGCAACGCGAAGAGCTGTGTGGCGGCGAAGAGGCTTGCACACAGTAGTACCAGGGCGGCGGCAAATCTTTGCATCAGAGCACTCCTGCATCATGCGGCTGTTGGTTGATGCCGTATTCAGAAGACACCCCGGCGACCGGGTATGCGGTCACAATGCGTAACCGTTGGTAACGAACCGTCACGGGACAGGTGACAATTTGTTACACTTCCGGCGTTTCGCAGCCGGCCGTTCGGAGTACTCTCGGTAGTGGCAGAAAGACGACCCTATGGAGCCTATTCTTCTGATCGATGACGACGTGGAGCTGTGCTCCATGCTCAGCGACTATCTGGGCCGCCATGGCTACCAGGTGACGCTGGCGCACGACGGGAAAACCGGCCTGGGAAAGGCCCTGGACGGAAGCTACTCCATCACTCTGCTGGACGTGATGCTGCCTGGGCTGGATGGGTTTGAAGTGCTTCGCCGCTTGCGTGCAGCGGCATCGACCATGAGTGTTCTGCTGCTCACGGCGCGCGGGGATGATGTCGACCGCATTGTGGGATTAGAAATTGGCGCGGACGACTATTTGCCTAAGCCTTTCAACCCCCGCGAACTGCTGGCCAGGATACGGGCGATCGTGCGCAGAAGCGGCAAAGCAGAGACACCGGCAGGGGCGGGAGATTTTCTGAGCGTGATGGGCCTGGAGATGGATACGGCAGCCAGGATTGCCCGCTCAAATGGGATCGCTCTTGACCTGACGGATGTTGAATTCGGCCTATTGCAAACGTTGATGCGTTCTGCCGGAGAAGTGGTCGACAGGGAGCAGCTTGCAGAGACCGTTTTGGGACGGAAATTTCATCCCTTCGACCGCAGCCTGGATATGCATGTGAGCCGGTTGCGCCACAAGCTGGACGCCGCTAACAGCTCCGGGGACCAGGTGAAGACCATTCGCGGGATCGGATATCAGCTTGCGGTGCCGGCTCCTCGAAAACTCTCAGGAGACCGATAGGCAATGCGGGGACTCTTCACCAAAATCTTTCTCGGTTTCTGGATTGCGCAAAGCGTTACGTTTTTTATTTCGACCATGCTGATCATGCGGCATAGGTTCGTGCGGCCCAACGAAATGATGGAGGTTCTTGACTCCACCCTTCCCAGCGCGGCAGCGGCAGCGGCCAATGCTTATGAGGCAGGTGGATGTCCCGGATTGAAACAGTTTGCCGGGTCGCTGCGCCAAACGGTTTATCTGGCCGATTCCGCGAGCCATTTTCTTTGCGGAGATGCGGGGCCGGCGGCGGATCCCGGACTGTTGGCGGCAGCAGACAAAGAGCCTGGCGAGCATCCGAAGACGGTTGGCGAAAATTATCTGTGGAGCACGGCAACACGATCTTCCAGCGGCCAGCAGTACCTTTTTCTGCTGACCCGCCTGCGGACGGCTAACACCTACGGGCTGCATGAGCTCCTGTTTTTCGCTAACCCGCAACTCCCGGTGGCGATTGTGGTTTTTGGAGCGACCACATTCGTTCTGGTCTTGTTGCTGGTGCGGCCCATCGGCAGGCTGCGATTGGCCGCTCGCAAGCTGGCGAATGGTGAGCTGGCCACGCGGGTTGACGAGCCGGGCGGAGAGGAGAGGCTGTTTGGCGGCGACGAAATTCAAGGCCTGGTCCACGACTTCAATTACATGGCGGAGCGACTGGAGCGGCTGGTAGGGGCACAGAAGATCCTGGTCCGCGATGTGTCTCATGAATTGCGATCGCCGCTGGCTCGCCTGAGTGTTGCCCTGGAATTGGCGCGCGAGGAAGCGCCCGCGGCCATGAGCGAGCATCTGCAACGCATTGAGCGTGAAGCAGGGCGCCTGAACCTGTTAATTGGCCAGTTGCTTCGGCTCTCGTCGATGGAAACGCTGAACGCGTCTACCCCCACCGAGACATTCCGCCTGCAGGGTTTGATTGAAGATTTGCTGCCAGATGCGGAGTACGAAGCGCAGCAAAGGTCCTGTACGATCCGCGTTGTGAACCACTGTGAATGCATGGTCCGGGGCAATACGGACCTGATTTACCGTGCTATTGAGAATGTGGTTCGGAATGCGATTCGTTACAGCCGCCCGGAATCGGCGGTGGAGCTGAACATGAGTTGCGAAGAACGCGCCGGCGCGCGCATGGTCACGCTGGAGATAAGCGATCGCGGTCCGGGGGTTCCGGAGGCAGAGCTGGAACATATATTTCGCCCGTTCTATCGGCTTGACGATTCCCGAGAGCGTGACACCGGGGGCTTTGGCGTGGGGCTGGCGATCGCGGACCGTGCGGTGCGGCTGCATCACGGTGAGCTACGGGCGTACAACCGGCCGGAGGGCGGCCTGGTCGTGAGCCTTCGCCTGCCGTGCGAAAGATGATCAACCGTGCGCCACCCGTGACAAAGTTTTTACATCTTTCCGCATTGCCGTGGGGACAACCCAGAGTAGTCTCGGAAGAACAACAGACAGTTTTAAGGAAAGGCAACAGCAGTAACATCATTATGAGAAAACCAACGATTGCTACCTCCGCTTCCTTGTTAGTCCTGTTTTGCATGGCCAACGTTGCTAGCCTGCGCGCAGTGGGACAAAACGAAACATGGTACCTGGACCCTCCGCACTCGGCGGCTCAGTTTTCGGTTCGCCACATGGGCATCTCGAATGTGAGAGGCACGTTCACTAAGGTCAACGGCACGGTCACAAATCCTGATGACCCGGGTAAAGCATCGGTCGATGTGACCATCGACGCCAGTTCTGTCGATAGCCGGGTACAAAGGCGGGACGACGATCTGCGGAGCGATCATTTCTTTGATGTCGCGAAGTACCCGACGATCACCTTCAAATCGAAGAAGGTCGAGGTTGCAGGCCCAGGAAAGTTAAAGGTTACCGGTGACCTGACCATTCATGGAGTCACCAAGGAAGCGGTTCTCGATGTAGATGGACCGACTCCTGCAATGAAAGATCCCAAGGGGAATTCGCACCGCGGCGCTTCCGCCACGACCACGATCAGCCGCGCGGATTATGGGATGAATACTATGTCGGGGATGATCGGCGACGCGATTACGATCCAACTGGATGTGGAGCTCATCGATCACGCGCCGGGTGGGCCGCCGCCGGCAAAGTAGTTTGGAACCACAGGCTCCAAGCCGTCGACGATTTTTCGTCGCCATGATGCTGTTTGTCATCGTGGTTCTGAATTATCTTGACCGCAGCAACATCTCGATTGTCGGGCCCGAGTTGTCGCGGGCCTTGCATTTGAATCCGGTGAAGCTTGGCTTTGTGTTGTCGGGCTTCGGCTGGACCTACGTCGCACTGCAAATTCCATCTGGTTGGCTGGTCGACCGGGTACACCCACGGTTTCTGTACTGCGGCGTGCTGGCATTCTGGTCGCTGGCCACTGTTTCGCTTGGGCTCGCCGCCAGTTTTGTGGGGCTTCTCCTTCTGCGTTTGCTGGTGGGCGCGTTTGAGGCTCCCGCATATCCCATCAACAACCGGGTGGTCACAACCTGGTTTGGGGAAAACGAGCGGGCGGGCGCGATCGCCCTTTATACCTCCGGTCAATATGTAGGCCTCGGGTTTATGGTGCCCTTGCTGTCGTGGATCGACGTGACCTACGGCTGGCGAGCGGTGTTTGCGTTTACCGGTGTGCTCGGTGTGATCTGGGCAGCGGTGTGGTTTTACTTCTATCGCGATCCAGCAGAGTTTCGCGGGGTGAACCAGGCGGAAATCGAACACATTGCTGCGCACGGTGGTATTCCCGACCTCAGCCGGCGCATTCATGGTCAAACGCGGGCGTTGGTCTGGCCGGATCTGAAGGTTGTCTTGGGACGTAGGAAGCTATGGGGAATCTATATTGGCCAGTTTGGGATTAATTCGACACAGTGGTTCTTCCTGACCTGGTTTCCCAGCTACATGGTCACTTACCGCCATGTCAGTTTTCTTAAGTCTGGCTTGCTGGAGTCGCTTCCCTTTCTGGGCGCATTCATTGGCGTACTGAGCGGAGGGTTTGTCTCTGACTGGATGGTGCGCCATGGAAGCACGCTGACCAGGGCGCGCAAGGTTCCGATTATCGTGGGGATGCTCCTCTCGAGCTCGATCATTGCTGCTAATTATGTGAGCAATCCGCTTTATATAAGTGCCTGGATGACGCTTGCTTTCTTCGGATGCGGTTTCGGTTCCATCACGTGGTCAGTTGTGTCTGCGATTGCGCCTGAACACCTCATCGGGCTTACAGGCGGGGTATTTAATTTCATCGGCAATTTATCCGCTGTTGTTGTTCCCCTGGCAATTGGCTTTCTCATCAGGGGAAGTGACTTTACGCTTCCGCTCATCGGGGTTTCCGCCCTGGCCCTGATGGGAGCGTTTTCGTATATTTTCCTGGTTGGGAAAATTGAGCGCGTGGCTTAGGAGAAACCGCAAATCTCTCCACTGCGGTTGCTCTGCCCTAAACCTCTGCTCCGGGTCATAACCACCGTCCTCTTTGTGATCTCGACCGGAGGGATCATGGGCCTGCGGCCCGCCCAAGCTGATGAAAAACGGCTCACGTTCTCTGGAGCCGCCATCCCTCCCCCTTGTCATCCCGACCGGAGCGCAGCGCAGTGGAGGGACCTGCGGTTCGACGGCTCCTTCTTGGAAATGTTTTTCGACAGAGCGAAGCGCAGTGGAGAGATCCGCGGTTGCCCCG
>Ga0302180_10000795_pt1 | contig 25439 bp, 17 predicted proteins | sample I_Palsa_E3_2_FD_200575 | JGI IMG/M metagenome (GOLD analysis project Ga0302180, IMG submission 200575) | Peat permafrost microbial communities from Stordalen Mire near Abisko, Sweden - I_Palsa_E3_2 | ecosystem: Environmental > Terrestrial > Soil > Palsa > Peat permafrost | place: Sweden... | reverse complement strand
GGGCCGGAAGCTCCGGGTGGATCGTAGTCTCACGATGGAAATCGCCGTCCCCTGCTGGCAGCTCGTGCGGTCGCGACGGGCCATAGACGCGAATCGGAGCGAGGGGGCCGTCGTCACCCATCCGGACACCCCATGGATATAGGAGCATGCCGGGCAGATCACCGGTGTGGTCGGCATGGAGATGGGTGATGAGCACGGCCTCCAGACGGGTGAAGTCGAGCCCCGCGTCGACGAACGCGGACGGCGATCCGCGGCCACAGTCGATCACGAAGACTCGTTCGTCAACGACCAGTGCCGATGAAATCCCGCCCCGGCCGGCCACCGGCATCGGCGCACCGGCGGTTCCTAGGAGCACCAATTCGGTTGTCATCTTCTGCTCCTTCGGTTTTGAGCTTGACAACTTCGGCCGTTGGCTAACGGCCAAGGTAGCTGAGAGTCGCGGTAGTGAGAGTCTGGATCCCGGTCTCCAGAGTGGGGTGCAAGACGGGCGCGAACTTGGAGCTGTGATTGGTCGGGACGTCCTCAGCGACACGCCCCGCTTCCTCGGCTTTCCGGTATGTGTCCGGGTCGGTGCCACCGACGTACCAGAACAGCGAGGGGACCCCCCACTCGCTGCCGAAGGACCCGAAGTCCTCACTGACGGGGAGCGGGTCCTCGAGCTCATTGACTCGGTCAGCTCCGAAGTAGTCGCGAAAGGCATCGGCCACGTGGCTAGCCGCCTGCGGGTCGTTGGTGGTGAGCGCGAAGTGGTCGAAGTAGCTGATTTCCGGTGACTTCGGTGCGCCTGATGCAGTCGCCTCGGCGTTGACGATGCGCTCGATTGCCCCCAGAACGCGCGCACGGACCTTGTCGTCGAACGTTCTGACGTTGATCTTCAGCAGCGCGTCGTCGGGGATCACGTTGCCCCTGCTGCCGGCATGAAGCGCGCCGATCGTGACGACGACAGGTTCCTCGGCCGCGGTCTCACGGGAGACGATCGTTTGCAGGCGTAGCACGGTTGAGGCTGCCATCACGACGGGGTCGATGGTCGACTCCGGCCACGCGCCATGACCCCCCCGGCCGATCAGCCGCACCTGGATGTTGTCCTCCTCTGACTGCGTCACCCCGAGCCGATAGCTGATCTGCCCGGCGGGCGGCGGCATCACATGCTGCCCGAGGACCACCTCGGGCTTCGGAAACCGCTCGAACAGCTTGTCGTCGATCATCGCCTGCGCCCCGGTGCCCGTCTCCTCGGCGGGCTGGAAGAGCGCCATGAGTGTCCCCTGCCACGCATCAGGAGCCTTGGCCATCAGGTTCGCTGCGCCCGCGAGCCAGGTGACGTGCATGTCGTGGCCGCAGGCGTGCATGACCGGCACCTCCATGCCCTCGGCGTTGGTGGCGGTGACGGTGCTCGCGTACGGAAGGCCGGTGGCCTCCTTCACCGGGAGCGCGTCCATGTCGGCGCGCAGCATGACCGTCGGCCCGTCGCCATTTCGCAGCACGCCTACGACGCCGGTGCCTCCGACGCCGGTGGTGACCTCATAGCCAGACTGCTTGAGTTGCTCGGCAGCCTTGGCGGCGGTTCGATGCTCCTGCATCGAGAGCTCGGGGTGGGCGTGAAGATCGCGGTAGAGATCCTCCAGAGATCCGCTGATCTCTTGGAGGCCGTCGAGAACCCGGTCGGGTTCCGATGCGCTCGCCGTGCTCGTAGCGTGAGTGGTCGTCGTGCTCATGGCGTAACTCTCCTAAGTGGTTGTGGTTGGAATGCTGTTCTGCTCGGGCGCATGGATCACTCGAGCGCGAGCTCGCGGATGTTCGTCTTTGCAACCTCAAGGACCTCGTCTCCGCGCCCGGAGAGGATGCTGCGCGTGGCCCAGAGCGTGAAACCCTTGGCCTGGGCCGCCGTGATGCCCGGCGGGATCGACAGCTCCTCGTGAGCGGTCATCACCTCGATGACCGCCGGGCCGTCATGCGCGAAGGCGGCCCGCAGGCCGTCCTCGAGCTCGCTGGGACGCTCGATCCGCACACCATGGAGTCCAACCGCGCGCGCCACGTCGGCGAAGCTCGGGTTATCGAGGTCGGTGCCGAAGTTGACGATGCCGTCGGCCTTCATCTCGAGCTCAACGAACGCCAACGCTCCGTTGTTGAACACGATCACCTTCACCGGCAGCTCTTGCTGGCGGAGGGTAAGGAGCTCTCCCAGCATCATCGCGATGCCACCATCGCCCGAGAGCGTCACCACCTGACGTCCGGGATGGGAGGCCTGCACGCCGATCGCCTGAGGCAGCGCATTGGCCATCGACCCGTGGTTGAACGAGCCAATCAGCCGTCGCCGCCCGTTCATGCGCAGGTATCGCGTGGCCCAGATCACGGGACTTCCGACGTCGGCGAGAAACACCGCGTCGTCCGCGGCGATCTCGTCGATCGCCTTGGCGAGGATCTGCGGATGGATCGGACCACGGTCTGAGTGGGTGTCCGCAAGCGCGTCGAGGCGCTCGCGTGTGCGGCGGTAGTGCGATGTCATGCGGGCCAGATGTGTCGCGTCGCGGCCATCCTCCAGGTGTGGCAAGAGCGCCTCGATCGTGTCCTTGACGGTGCCGAGGAGCCCAACCTCGACGGGAATGCGATGTCCGATCTGCTCGCCACGAACGTCAACCTGCACGACCCGCGCGTTCTCGGGATAGAAGGGCCGGTAGGGGAAGTCGGTACCGAGCATCAGCAGCGCATCGCAGTGCTCCATCGCGCGGTAGCCGGAGGCGAATCCCAAAAGGCCGGTCATGCCGACGTCATAGGGGTTGTCGTACTCGACGAACTCCTTGCCTCGCAGAGCGTGGACGACCGGCGCCTTCAGCGCCCCGGCCAGCGCCACGACCTCGTCGTGCGCGCCCCGGCAGCCGGCACCGGCGAGGATCGTGACGCGCTCGGCCGCGTTGAGAACATCGGCGGCGGCTCGGAGCGCGTCGTCAGAGGGGCGGATGACCGATGAGGTCGACCGGATCACACCAGCACGCACGTCGTGCGAGGCGTGGTGCAGGAAGATCTCGCCGGGAATGACCAGCACGGCAACGCCACTGCGCTCGATCGCGAAGCGCATCGCGATTTCCAGCACCCGCGGCAGCTGCTCGGGCACGCTGACGAGCTCAGAGTAGACGCTGCACTCGCGAAACAGCTCCTGCGGGTGGGTTTCCTGGAAATAGCCTCCGCCGATCTCCTCGCGGGGAATGTGCGCGGCGATCGCGAGCACCGGTACGCGACTGCGGTTCGCGTCGAAGAGTCCGTTGATGAGATGCAGGTTCCCGGGTCCGCAGCTGGCCGCGCAGACCGCGAGCTGCCCTGTCATCGTCGCCTCGCCGGCGGCCGCGAACGCAGCCGCCTCCTCGTGACGCACGTGCTCCCAGGCGACGTCGCCTTCGCGACGCAGCGCGTCTGTGAACCCGTTGATCGAATCTCCCGGCAGCCCATACACCCGGCGCACACCGGACGCCTTGAGGGTCGCCACCATGACATCTGCAACCGTGCGCTCCACAACAACTCCCTTCGTGAGGCGCCGGCCGAACCGCGCGCCGCTCGAACCATCTGTCTCGGTGATATCCGTGTCAGTCATGCTGTCCCTCCGATCGATGCCGATGCCAGCTGCAGGGCGGTGGATGTGCCGAGCCCGTAGACGAGGTGGGCGCTCAGGTCTTTGGCCAACGTCTTTGAGTCGTACTTCCAGATCGGTTCGTAAAGCTTGGCGGCGGGCAGGACCACGTAGCCGGCTGCCCACACGCTCGCGCCGAACGGAAGGCCGTAGCGGACCCGTGGGGTGGTCAGCGACCCCACGATGAGGCCGTACTGCGCACCGCCGAGCATTCCGTATATCCAGTGCGTCACGTTGTTGACCAGGGCGGCGTGCCGGGGTGGAAGTTCGCGCCTGAAGAGGCCCTCCACGAGACGCTTGCCGACCTGCGCGGGGGCAGGCGCGTCTTCCCAGTTGTCCAGGCCCGAGGAGAACTCCCACGCTGCAAACTCGCTCTCCCCTCCGCCGCGCTTGTAGCGGGCGAACAGCAGCGCGTCCATGGCCGCGGTGCCGAGCGCGCCAGCGAAGAGGCCGCGGGCGAGTGCGCCGAGCGGGGTCATGGCCGACCGCCGTGCCCGGCCGTTGGAGGAGATCGCGGTCAGGCCGCGGCGTCCATGCGCGGTTGTCCGAACCGCCGGACGGCGACGCTCCAACGCGGCCGTTCGCCGAGCGCGAAAGGCTCGATGCGTCTGGATCGGTGTCCTCAACGAGGTGCTCATGGTGTATCTCCTGGATGTCTGTCGTTGCTTTGTATTTGTAGTCGTGCTCGATCTTCATGTTCGCCGCTTGGGGACCCCATCGCGCCCCGGGAAGCCCCTGGTCGGTGCCCTGGTCTGCGCTACCAACACGCCGCAGCCAAGTTCGGTCTAGGCCGGCGCGGCCGCCCGTCCGGCGCCGGTCGATACACCCCGGAGCTGTTTGCGCGAGCTGATGCCAAGCTTTGTGAACACCTTGCGTAGGTGCCACTCGACCGTGCGTGGGCTGATGAACAGCTCAGAGCCGATCTCGGGGTTGGTGCGGCCTTCACCAGCGAGTCGTGCGATCTGTGACTCCTGCGCGGTGAGCTCGTCGCGCGTCTCGACCGAGCGCTTGCGGACCGTCTCGCCAGTGGCCAGCAGCTCGCGGCGGGCGCGCTCGGCAAACGCCTCGGCTCCCATCCCGCTGAACGTGTCATGAGCCGCACGTAGCTGCTCGCGCGCGTCCACACGGCGGTTCTCCCGGCGCAGCCATTCGCCATAGAGCAGATGGGCGCGGGCGAGCTCGGCCCGCATCCGGGTGCGATCGAGCCGCTCGATCGCCTCACGGTAAAGGGCCTCAGCACCTTCTCCCTCGCTGAGTAACGCTCGAGAGCGAGCCAGGATCCCGAGGCCCCAGTCGGTGGCGCTGGCCCCAGTCGTCTCCGAGAGCCGCTCGATAGCGTTGGCAGCGCGCTCGGCCTTGCCGCTGCGGACCGCTGCCTCGACCAGCTCGACCAGCGCCCAGTTGGAGAACCCCAGCTCATACCGGTACTCGGCGGCCTGCTCTGCTGCAGCAAACGCGTCCTCGTAGCGGCCCAGACTGTTGCAATGCAACGCGGTCGCCCACTGCGCAGCAGTCAGCCGCTGTCCCTCGCCTCCTGGAAAAGTCTCCCTCGTCATGGCCTCGATGAGCTCCGAGTCGCAGGCGTCGCCGCCACGCCAGGCACTGAGCCCGATGGCGCCGTAGGCCGGGGCCTCGCTGCCCGTCGCCGCGACGACGGCTTCGTCCTCCTCGACGAGCGCAGCCGCTGCGGCGAAGTCGCCCGCGAAGAGCTGGGCCGCCACGTGTGAGCTGAGCGCGACATGGAGCACTCGGAGCGCGCCGGCCTCACGCGCCAGCTGAACGTGACGGGCAGAGAGCTCGAACCAGCACTCGTCGTCCCAGACATCGTGCGCCGCGCGACAGGCGAGCGAAAGCCAGTGCAGCCCTTCCTCTTCGGACATATCCCCACTGCGAATGGCGCCCAACGCCCGCTTCAACATGGGCGCCCCGGCAGCGTGCCCCTGAGTGAACAGCACGGCCAAGCTGTCAAGCAGGAGATCTGGCGGGCACGGACGGTGCAAAGGCGGCGGCGCCTTTCGCACCGCCTCGGCGACCTCCGGCACGCTGCCGCTCGCCAACCGGCCGGCGGCCATCGTGGAGTAGAGCGCGTCTCCGTAGGCCTCACGCGCAAGTTCGACGTCGAGCAGCTCGAGCCGCTTGGCTACTTTGAGCAGCCGAGGGCTGGCGTAGCCGGGACGGTTTGAGGCGAGCGCGATCTGGGCGCGCAGCAGGTCCACACGTGTGTGCTGAAGCTCGTCAAGCGGCCCCGCCTCCGCAGCGGTTACCAGTCTCCGCGCCGCGTCGGGGGCGCCGGCCTCGTGCTTGGCCTGCGCCGCCGCAAGCGCTCGAGCTCCGCGTCGGTGCGGCTCGACTGTCAGCTCGGTCGCCCGCTCCAAGAACGCCGCCCTAGCGGCCAGTCCCCCACGCTCCTGCGCCCTCCCGGCCGAATGCTCCAGCGCGCTGGCCACTGCTTCGTCGGGTCCCGAGGCGGCACTCGCACAATGCCAGGCGCGACGATCGGGATCGAGATCCGGATCGCTCGCTTCGGCCAGCGCGCGATGCACCTCCTGCAGATCTCGCACCCCAGCCGCCCGGCAGACCGCCGAGCGAACCAGCGGATGGCGAAATCGGACGCGCGTCCCGATCTCGATCAACCCAGTTGCCTCGGCCGCGGCCGCGGCGTCGGTTCCGATCTCAAGCCACTCGGCCGCCCGCCACAACAAAGTCGCGTCGCCGACCGGCTCAACCGCAGCCGCGAGCAGCAGCCGTCGGCTGTGCATCGGAAGCGGTTTGAGCCGCCGGAGGAAGCCCTCCTCCACACGGCTGGCCAGCGGCACCGTGTCCGGGAGTCCGAATCCGCCCGCCAACTCCGCCGGCGTCAGTCCGCGGGGGAACTCCAGCAACGCCAAGGGGTTGCCGCGCGTCTCAAAGATGATCCGCTCGCGCACCCGCTCATCGACGGGTCCCCTGACCACCGAGTCCAGCAGCGCGCACGCATCGTCGTCGTTCAGACCGCTAACCGCGAGCTGCCTCAGCCCGGCGAACTCGTGTTCGTAGCCGGGCTCCCGCATAGCGAAGACCACCGCGACCGACTTCGCCGATAGGCGGCGCGCCATGAGCGCGAGCGCCTGCGCCGAGGGCTGATCGAGCCATTGTGCATCGTCCACCACGCATACCAGTGGTTGCTCCTCGGCCACGTCGGACAGCAGGCTCAGGACCGCCAGACCGACGAAAAAGTGGTCCGGCACCTCCCCCTCGCTCAGGCCAAACGCCGCGCTGAGCGACGCGCGCTGAGGGGCTGGGAGACGCTCGAGTCGATCCAGGAACGGCGCACACAGCTGGTGCAACCCGGCGAACGCGAGGCCCATCTCAGACTCAACGCCCGCGGCCCGCGCGAGGCGACACCCCGACGCGCGTTCCGACAGATACCCCAACAACGCGGTCTTGCCGATGCCAACCTCGCCGCACACGACGAGCACCTGGCTATCGCCAGCCCGCACATCCCCCAATAGACGATCCAGAGTCTCGCACTCGTTGCGCCGACCACGCAAACGCTCCGAAGTGACACATGGTCCTGGCTGCGGCAACGGGGTGATCTTCCGGCACTCCTCGCGGCTCTCGTCCTCAAGCACCGCACCCTCCAATACCCCGGCCGTGTCGTTCACCTTGAAGATCTCGCGAACGAACTCGGGGGCAACCTCAGTGGTGATTGTCATAGCGTTTCTCCTCTAGATATGCGGCTGTGGCTAGGTGCTTGATTTGCTCGACGAGTAGTTGAGCCGCGTCACCATGGGAGGAATACGATCACGAGGAGGACGATGCAGATCAGCCACCAGGAGTAGTTGAAGCCCATGAAGTCGGCTCGGCCGCGGGGCTCGGGGCGTGCGTCGTACCAGCGTCGGCCGCGATCGTCGGTGGCTTCGATCTCGTCCTCGCCATTCGGACCGACAATGTGATGCTCCTCGAGGATCTGAGCATGGTGGACTCCCGGCTGCTCGGGCGGCGCATCGTCGCTTTCGAAGCGGTTCTTCGCCACTGGCTCCCCGGCGGATGGGGGATCGGCGGGGCCGGCTTGAGAGTTCTTTGCTGAGTAAGACATGAAGTTTCCTTTCGTTGGTGGTGCTGACGACTAGGCCAGCTCGACGAGTGTCGTTCGCGCGCGCCGTGCTCGCATCCACCAGAGGACAGTGCAGGGGGGACAGTTCTGTGGACAGTCGTGTCCAACCGGACGCCGAAAAGGACAGTGGGCAGTCGCTGCCGGTCAGTGCGGGTGTAACGTCGATACCGGATAGATGCCCCACCGATTCCTTCATCGGAGAGGCTGGGAAGCTGCGGGATCGAGCCAGCGAGTGCGAGGCGCTTCGGGGCTGGTCGAGGCTGTGGGTCGCGGCGAGGGTCGGGCGGTCGTGCTGCGGGGCGAGCCCCGGTGTCGGCAAGACGGCGCAGCCCGACCGTGTCCTGCCCGGCGACTCGGTCACAGCCGGCCCGCGCCAGGCGACGCTGGGCTGCCGGGGTCGCTGCCACCCATCTGGGATGGGTGTAACGTCGCGCCGATGGAGATGTTCGCCCCTCGCGTGATTGGAGGACGAGCGGCGGAGCTGCGGGGTCGACCCAGCGAGTGCGAGGCGCTTCGGGGGTTGGTGCAGGCTGTGGGTCGCGGTGAGAGTCGGGCGGTCGTGCTGCGGGGCGAGCCCGGGGTCGGCAAGACGGCGCTGTTGGAGTTCGTGGCCGAGCAGGCGTCGGATTGCCGTGTGGCGCGTGCCGCTGGTGTGCAGTCGGAGATGGAGCTCGCGTTCGCCGCTCTGCATCAGCTGTTGGCGCCGATGCTGGATCGCCTCGAGCGTCTCCCGGCGCCGCAGCGGGATGCGCTGCAGATCGCATTCGGCATCACTGCCGGTCCCGCGCCAGACCAGTTTTTGGTCGCCCTCGCCGTGCTGAACCTCCTCTCGGAGGTAGCTGAGGAGCGACCGCTGATCTGCCTGGTCGATGACGAGCACTGGCTCGATCGTGCCTCGGCGCAGGCCCTCGCGTTCGTTGCGCGCCGACTGGATTCAGAGTCGGTCGGGCTGGTCTTCGCAGCTCGTGTGCCGAGCGAGGATGTGGCGGGATTGCCCGAGTTGCTAATCGAGGGTTTGCGTGAGGCCGACGCGCGCGCGCTGCTTGACTCGGTGCTCACCGGGCCGCTGGACGGGCGCGTCCGCGACCAGATCGTCGCCGAGACGCGCGGTAACCCTTTGGCGCTGCTGGAGCTGCCCCGGGGGATGACGCCTGCCGAGTTGGCGGGCGGGTTCGGACTCCCGGGCTCGGTGTCACTCTCCGGGAGTATCGAGGACAGCTTCCAGCGGCAGTTCGACGCTCTTCCGGGGGAGACCCGGCGTCTGCTGCAGCTCGCGGCGGCCGATCCAATCGGTGAACCGCTGCTGATCAGGCGAGCGGCCGAGCGGCTCGGGATTGGCGCCGAGGCGGTGGCGCCCGCAGCCGACGCCGGCCTACTGGAGTTCGGCGTACGGGTCCGTTTTCGTCATCCGCTGGTGCGCTCGGCGGCCTACCGCTCTGCGTCGCTTGAGGAGCGCCAAGACGTGCACCGGGCGCTCGCGGAAGTCACCGACCCCGAGGTCGACCCCGATCGTCGCGCGTGGCATCTGGCGCAGGCTGCGCAAGGTCCCAGCGAGGATGTGGCCAGTGAGCTTGAGGGTTCGGCCGATCGAGCGCGACGGCGCGGGGGGATCGCAGCCGCCGCCGCCTTCTTAGCACGTTCTGTGGAGCTGACACCCGATCCAGGCGAACGCGGACGGCGTGCGGTCGCGGCTGCCGAGGCGACGATGTCCTCCGGGGCGCCGAACGAGGCGCTGATGCTGCTGTCGATCGCGGAGGAAAGCCCCCTCGACGAGCTCCATAAAGCTCAGGTTGACCTGGTTCGCGCTCAACTCTCATTTGCGGTGAACCGCGGCAGCGACGCCCCCCCTCTGTTGTTGAAGGCCGCCAAGCAATACGCGTCACTCGACCCGCGGCTTGCTCGCGACACATTCCTCGAAGCTCTTTTCGCGTCGATGTTCGCGGGCCGCTTCGGCGGCGACGGCGGCGTGTTGAGCGTCGCGCAGGCTGCACGTGCAGCGCCGCCCGCGCCGGACCCGCCGCGGGCCGCCGATCTCCTCCTAGATGGCTACACGCTGACGATCACGGAAGGATACGCCGTAGGGGCACCGGCTCTGCAGCGGGCGTTAAAGGCCTTCCAGAGCTGGACGATCAGCAGCGATGAAGCGCTCCGCTGGACATTTCTCGCGTGCTATGCCGCCCAGTCCCTGTGGGACGAGGATTCATATCGCGCGATTCCAACGCGCTCGATCCAGCTCGCGCGCGATGCCGGAGCGCTGTCCCTGCTCCCGCTCAGTCTTACCTACCGCATGGGCGAGCATCTGCATGCCGGCGAGCTCGGAGCGGTCGCATCGATGTTGGAGGACCTCAACGTCGCGACCGAGTCGACTGGGACGCAGCTTCCAACCTACGCCGCAGTCGCGCTCGCAGCCTGGCGAGGGCGGGAAGCCGAGTACGAGGAGCTGAAGAAGGCCAGCCTGAGCGGCTTCGTCGAGAGAGGTGAGGGGATGGGCGTGACGTTCATCGAGTGGACGACGGCCGTGCTCTACAACGGACTGGGCAAGTATGAGGATGCGCTCGTGTCGGCGCAAGCGGCAAGCGAGCACCGAGAGGAGTTGCAGTCTCCTCTGTGGTTGCACGAGCTCGTCGAGGCCGCCGCCCGGAGCGGGAAGCCCGATCTTGCGGCCGACGCGCTTGAGGAGCTCTGCGGCATGACCGGCATCATCGGTACTGACTGGGCGCTCGGGATCGAGGCGCGTTCGCGAGCGCTGCTCAGCGAGAAAGCTGCCGCGGAGCGCCTCTACTCCGAGGCAATTGACTACCTCGAACGCAGCGTGGCGCGGGTCGAGCTCGCCCGTGCCCATCTCCTCTACGGGGAGTGGCTGCGGCGCGAGGGCCGACGTGTCGACGCGCGCGCACAACTGCGCACGGCTCACGACCAGCTCACATCAGTCGGCGCGGAGGCGTTCGCCGAGCGGGCCCGCCACGAGCTTCTAGCGACGGGCGAAAGGGTCCGCAAGCGGACCGTCGAGACGCGCGACGTCCTGACGGCGCAGGAGATTCGGATTGCAAGGTTTGCCCGCGACGGGTTATCGAACCCGGAGATCGGCGAGCGGCTGTTCATCAGTCCGCGCACGGTCAAGTATCACCTGAGCAAGGTCTTCACCAAGCTCGACATCAGCTCGCGCAGTCAGCTTGGGCTCGTATTGCCCAGCGACCAAGCCGGCGCTCATACGCTCTAAATGCACCCCGCCGATTGCCTTGACAATGGCTGGGCCTGAGAGTAACCAGCTCAGCGAGGCCTGTACGGTCGATTAGGGAGTCTCGAACAAGGTCTCGCTTACCACGGCCGGCTCCCCGCGGGCGAGGCTCAGTCGCACCTTCATGGCTGCTCGAAGGTTGGAGACGATCGGGGCCTTGCCGGCGGCGCGCTCGTAGACACCCACGAAGCACAAGTAGTTCTCCGCGATCTCGCCCGAACCGGGGCAGCGCGAGACCGCGACGACGAGGCGGCAGCCCCAAGAGCCCAGCACTGGCAACCAGGGCACCCACCAGGGGACTCCACGGGCGCGACGGGCGCCCCGAAGCGCGACCGTTGTGCCACTACCTACCTACGAACCTAACGGAGGTCAACATGAGCAGTGTCGACGTGAGTAGTGAAAGCTCGAGCGAGGTCCTCGGAGTTGAGAAGGATATGAAGCTCGAGGTTGTGGTGGTGCCGGTCTCCGACGTCGATCGGGCGAAGCGCTTCTATGAGACATTGGGGTGGCGACTTGACGCGGACTTCGCGACCGGGCAGGACTTCCGGTTGGTGCAGCTGACCCCCCCCGGTTCGGAGTGCGCGATCATCATCGGCACCGGAATCACGTCAGCCGTGCCGGGCTCAGCTGACAGCCTGGTCCTCGTCGTCTACAACATCGAGGCGGCCCGCGACGAGCTCATCGACCGCGGGGTCGACGTGAGTGAGGTGTTCCACGACGTGGGGAACGTTTTCCACCACGCAGGAGCCGCGGGACGGGTAACCGGCCCAAATTCGGTACATCCCAACTATGGCTCGTTTGCCTCGTTCAGTGATCCGGACGGCAATGGTTGGCTGCTGCAAGAGGTAAAGACGCGTGCGCCCGGACGCTGACAGGGCATCAGTCGCTCAAAAGCGAGCGGCTCGACGGGTCGCGCTGGACGTTCGCGCCGGCGCGCGATGCGCTCCGCACGGAGCGAAAGCTGCGTGCGGAGCGCATCGCGGACCCCGTCGCAATCTGGGCGACGCGACACACCAGATCCGCCCGGACTGGGACCTGAACGGTCTTAGCATCGCCCGGGAGGCCGGCGGCCACTCGAGGCACCACCTAAACCGCGAAGCCGGCCGCGGTCGGAGGGCATCGTGAGGAAGCGCGGAGATGCGCCGGACGCCGTCTCCCCGGATCGGCTGAGGCGCGCCTTGGTAAAGCTCGGTGCGTTCATCGTGGTCGCGATATTTGTGGTCACGCTGCTTCCGGGCCTGGGTGGGTTACGAAGCCAGTTCGCGCAAGCCCGGCCCGCTTGGATCGCGGTCGGATGTGCGCTCGAGATGCTATCGGCACTCTCCTACGTGCTGGCGTTTCGCATCGTGTTCTGCACCCGAATGAGCTGGCGAACGAGTTACAAGATCGCGATGGCTGAGGAGGGTGCGGATTCCCTATTGCCGGTCGGGGGTGCCGGCGGCTTGGCGCTGGGAGCCTGGGCGCTTCGGCGGGGCGGGATGCCCGCTTCGGAGATCGCGCACAAGAGCGTCGCGTTCTTCCTGCTCACCAGCGTTGCCAACGTCGCGACGCTCGTGCTCCTGGGCGCGGGTTTGGCGACACGTGTCCTTCCGGGCTACGCCGGCGTCCCTCTGGCCGTGGTTCCCGCCGCGGTCGCGGCTGGTGCGATCGTGGCGACGCTCGCGGTAGGCCGCCTCACCCGCCGGATTGAAACGAGGATGAAGAGCAAGGCGGAGCGCTCGCGATTCACGCGCATCGTTCCCACGCTGCGTGCCACGACCGACGGCATCAATGAAGCGGTACGCCTGCTGCGGCAGGGCGAGCCGCTGCTGCTCATTGGGCTCGTGGGCTACATGTTGTTCGACGTCCTCGTGCTGTGGGCCAGTTTCCGCGCGCTGGGATTCGCACCTGAGCTGACGATCGTCTGGATCGCGTATCTCATCGGCCAGCTCGGCAACCTGATTCCGCTTCCTGGCGGCATCGGCGGCGTCGAGCTCGGGTTGATCGGAACGCTCGTCCTTTACGGCGTGCCGGTCGTACCCGCAACGGCTGCGGTACTCATCTATCGCGTGATAGAGCTCTGGATTCCGGCCGCCTTCGGCCTCATAGCGTTCGTTCAGCTTCGCGCTTTGCTTCGCCGCGAGCCCGACCCGATCGACCTCTGTGAACCTGGCGAGGTGGTCGAGATTGCTGCGCAGGGCCCCGAGATCGCCGAGCCCGCTACCTGAGTGCCGAGATCTCCGGACCAGGTGTTGCGTGCCCTCAGACGGGTCTCCCTCGATGCAGTGCTGAGCATTCTCAGTGCGCGAGGCGGTTGGTCTTTCGCTTCAGCTCGTGGTTTCGTGCTTGCGCTTTGTGTTCGCCACTGAGCACATCAGCGCCTGGGGTGGCGCGGAATTGCAGACCAGGGCATTGACCAGGGCCCTCCACGGGCGCGACCGGCCGCCCGAAGCGAGAGGGTGATGTCACTACAAATATCACCTCCATCCCGGGGTTCTCCCACCATGTTCTGGCGTCGCGCCACCCGGGGACGCAGCCAAGGACCGCTCCGAGGATCCGAACTCGGCTAAACGCCGGCTCGCAGAAGGCTGCCCGCACCCTCGTGCATGAGGTGCGGGCAGCCAGCTCGGTGACGAGCGTCTCCAGCGACAACAAGCTACTCATCGCCAAGGCTTGAGCGCCGGGCTCGGTGCTGGCTCTCGACCGTGCGGTTGCGCACCGTCTCGTCAGTGGCTAGCAGCTCGCGACGAGCCCGCTCAGCGAACACCTCGGCTCCCACACGGCCCACGGTGGGGCGTCAGGCGCGAAATCCTCGCGCGGCCGAGCATCAGCGCGCGGAGTGCCAACGCCCAGCTGCAGAAGTATTCACCACTGTCAACGTGGCACGGCCAGCTACGGGTGCACCGCCGAGAACCAAAGGACGACGGGCTGTTTCACGACTCGAGCTTCAATCAGACCGAAAGAGCTCCGTCGCACCAGCCAACAGTGCAACGGAGCTCTAGGCGCTGTCAAATTACAAGCAGCGCGATTATCACCAGCGCGACGAACGCCCACAGGGCGCTCTGGCCCCAGCGGCGCCATGCGGACGCGCCAGCGGGCGCGGGGGCCTGATCAGGTTCGAGCATCATCTGCCTTTCAGCTGCGGGTGGGTTGTTATTGGCATCACCCTCGCGCTTCAGGAGGCACGTCGCGCCCGTGGAAGACCCTGGTGGACGCCCTAGTCTGCAGTCCCAGCCGCCCGAATGCGCGAGATCGGTAACCAGCGTTTGGTTTGCCGAGTAATCGGACTGCCTCCGCCCCACCTGCACAGAAGTCGAGCGACACTCGCCACAAGCGGCCGACCGCGTCGCGATCCGGGTGGCGATGCTACCCCGAGTTCAGCACGTCCACCGTGATCCGATCGGAGGCCCGGTCACAGCGCAGGGGCCTTTCGAGGGCACGTCGACCTTTCCCACGCGTGGGCGAACTGCAGCATTTTCGTCTCGGACAGTGGCGTCCCGAGCAACTCCAGCCCTACCGGCAGGCCATCTCGGGTGAAACCGACCGGAATCGTGAGCGCTGGAAGGCCGGCTTGTGATCCGATGACGGTATTAGTGGGAAAGGTGAGCGCCCGGTACTTCTCGGCCGCGAGCTCTTCACGCGTCGGGGGAACGACCTGCACGGTCGGGTAGATCAAGAAGTCGATTCCGTGCGCGGCGAACATGTTCAGAACGAGCCTGCGAAACTGCTCCTGGTTGAGGCGCCGACGGAGGTACTCCACGTCGCTGTCGATCGCGCCGGGGGCTTGGGCGATGTCGTGGAACAGGTCGTTCAGCGGGTGGAACTGCCGGCTGTCGTAGATCTCCATGAAGCTCGAAACGGGCGCGGCGGGGCGCTTCGCAAGGAAGTCGTCGATATCGGCCTTCGACTGCATGGCGTAGACAGAGGTGCCTGCGATCCATGCAGAGAGTTCGGAGATTTCGAGCTCAGGGGTCGTTGACACGCCGAGTGCCTCGAGCTGGGAGATTGCCGCTCGAACCACGCGGTTGACTGGCTCGGCGTCGGGGTTTTCATCCGAACCGAAGCCTGTCTCCAGCACCCCGATCCGCCAACTGGCCAGAGGGACTTCGACGTCGACCGCTTGTGCGTAGCCACCCGTGCTGGGAGCCGCCAACGCGGTGACTGTGAAAGGGTCATTCGGGTCGTAGCCGACGATGCTGTCGAGCAGCTTCGCGACATCGGAAACCGTCCGCCCGATCGGGCCCGGGGTGTCTTGGAAATGCACGAGCGGCGAGAAGCCCGTGCGGCTGATCAGACCGGTGGTGACACGCAGGCCAAAAAGGTTGTTGAACGAAGCAGGAATGCGGATGGACCCTCCGGTGTCCTCTCCGATCCCGACGAGGCCGAAGTCAGCGGCCACGCCCGCGGCAGTCCCCGCGCTGGACCCGCCGGACTCACGTGGCGGGGCGTATGGATTCTTAGTGTGGTCGGTCATCGACGAGGAGGAGAACCAGCCCGCCGCGAAGTCGCACATTGCCGTCTTAGCGAGGATGACCGCGCCCGCGTCCTTCAGCTTCGTGATTATTGTCGCGTCGGACTCCGGCACATAGCCTTCGAACAGGATCGAGCCGAAGGTCGTACGCAGTCCAGCCGTTTCGGCCTGATCCTTCACGAGGACCGGGACACCGTGGAGCGGCCCGAAGAGGTTGCCCTCCGTAGCAAGGAATTCATCCCGAGCGACGGCTTCGTCGCGTGCCAGAGGGTTCACCGTCACTACAGCCTGAATCTCCGCACCGGCCTGGTTGTGCACCTGGATTCTGGCGATGTACCAATCGACGAGCCCGGCGGCGCTCAGCTCACCCTTGCGCAGCGCCGAGTGCAGGGCGTCGATGGTCAGCTCGCGGAACTCCGTGTCGAGGTCGGTCATCCAAGTTCCTTTTCTGTTCGCCTAATTCGAGCGGGCGACGACCGGTACACCGGCCAGCTCACGCGCGAGGGTCGGAGCGATGGCGTAGTGGCACGGATGCGTTCGCAACAGGGACAATGAGGAAGGGAGATGTGGAAATCGGCCCGCCCCTCGGCCTACGCGCGCGCATCCTGGATTGTTGACGGGGGATAGTTCTGGCCAGCCGCGATGGCCACCCGTCCGGCGTCCGGCAGGACCACGAGGAGCTCTTTGCGGGAGCTGATGCCGAGCTTGGTGAAGACCTTATGCAGGTGGTACTTGACCGTGCGCGGACTGATGAACAGCTCGGCACCGATCTCCGGGTTCGTCCGACCGTCACAAGCAAGTCGGGCGATCTGCGCCTCCTGCGCGGTGAGGTCGTCGCGCGTCTCGACCGTTCGCTTGCGTAACGTCTCGCCAGTTGCCAGTAGCTCCCGACGAGCGCGCTCGGCGAACCCCTCGGCGCCCATTGCGGTGAACATATCGTGAGCGGTACGCAGTTGCTTGCGGGCGTCCACACGCCGGCTCTCTCGACGTAGCCACTCGCCGTAGACTAGGTGAGCCCGGGCGAGCTCGACGCGAACGCGGGTGCGACCAAGCCGGTCGATCGCTTCGCGGTAGAGAGGCTCCGCAGCGTTACCCTCGCTCACCAGAGCGCGCGAACGCGCTTCGATGCCGCGCGCCCAGTCTGTGCCACCGGCACTCGTAGTCTGTGTGAGCCGCTCAAGGGCGGCGGTGGCGATCTCGCGCTTGTCGCTTCGGGCTGCGGCCTCGACCAGCTCCGTGAGCGCCCACGCCAAGACACCCAGATCTTCGTACTCGCATGCCGACTCGGCCGCTGTCAGGGCCTCCGCATAGCGGCCGAGGCCGTTGTAAAGCAACGCGGCCGCGAAGTGGCTGACGCCCAACCCCATGCCCTCGCCGCGGTTCACCACATCATCGACCGTGGCTTGGATCAGCTCGGTCGCCTCCGCCTCGTGGCCGCGCGAGGCAGCGAGCGCAAGGGCACCGTAGGCTGCGAGCTGGGTCCCGGTCGCTTCGTTGACCGATTGCACCTCTCGGGTCAGCGCCGCGCCGTCCTCCAGCTCGCCCCAGAACGAGTGCACGAAGATACGAGAGCGTAGCGCGATGGGGAGCACGGTGAGCGCGCCGGCCTGCCGTGCGAGCCGGACATGATGTGTGCACAGCACCTCCCAGCTCTCGTCGTCCCAGAGGTCCTGGGCTACACGTCCGGCAAGCCACAGCCAGCGCAGCCCCCCGTCTGGCGAGGTGTCCTCGCTGCGGAAGGCGTTCAGCGCCTGCTTCAGGATCGGCGTCGCGGCCGCGCGACCTTCCGTGACCAGCAGCGCCAGGCCGTCGAGCAGGAGGTCGTGCGCGCGCAGCGGAGCCGATGGCGCCGGCGCTGCGCGTGCCGCTCTGGCCACCTCCCAAACATCCCCGCCATGGGATAGACGGCCGACGATTACGGCGGCTGTGAACGCTTCCAGGTAGGTCTCGCGGGCGAGCTCGATGTCCAGCGGCTCGAGCTGCCCGCCAGCTTTGAGCAGAAGCGGGGGTGCGTCGTTACCGCGTCTGGAGGCGAACGCGATCTGCGCGCGCAGGAGATCCGCCCGGGCGCGCCGCAGCTCATCAAACGGCCCCCCCTGCGCCATGGCCAGCAGTGCGAGCGCGGCCTCAGATGCGCCGGCTTCGTGCTTGGCCTGCGCGGCGGCAAGGGCGCGCTGCGCCCGGAGCGCCGGGTCAAGCGTCAGTCGGGCGGCCTCCTCGAGGAGAGCGGCCGCCGCAGCCAGGCCTCCGCGCGTCTGCGCCCGGTCGGCCGAGCGCTCCAGCTCACCGGCCACCGACTCATCGGGGCCCACGGCCGCGTGCGCGCGGTGCCACGCTCGGCGGTCAGGATCGAGATCCGGATCGGTCACCTCGGCCAACGCGCGATGCACCTCCCGCAGGTCACGCGCGTCAGCCGCCCGGTAGGCGGCCGAGCGCACCAATGGATGGCGGAACCGGACCCGCGCGCCGAGCTCGATCAACCCCGCCGTCTCGGCCGCGGTCGCCGCGTCGGCCCCGATCCCGAGCCGCTCGCCCGCTCGCCACAACAGGGCCACGTCGCCGACCGGCTCGACTGCCGCCGCAAGCAGCAGTCGTCGGGTCTGCAGAGGAAGCGGCTCTAGTCTCCGGAGGAATCCCTCTTCGATGCGGCTGGCCATCGGCATTGTCTCGGGCAGTCCGAATCCGAACGCCAGCTCGGCCGGAGACAGTCCACGTGGCAGCTCCAGGAGCGCCAGGGGGTTGCCGTGCGTCTCGGCGACTATCCGGTCGCGCACCTGCTCGTCCACCGGCCCGCTGATCACCGAATCCAGCAGCATGCCGGCATCGCGGTCGCTCAGACCCTGCACCACAAGCTCCCCGAGTCCCACCAACTCGTGTTCGCTGGGCTCACGCACCGCGAACACCAGCGCAACCCGCTCCGCTAAGAGGCGGCGCGCAACGAACGCGAGCGTCTGCGCGGAGACGCGATCGAGCCAATGCGCATCATCGATGAGGCAGACTAGCGGCCCTTCCTCGGCCACGTCGGCCAGCAGGCTGAGCACCGCCAGCCCGACTAGAAACCGATCGGGCGGCTCCCCCGCACTCAGGCCGACGGCTGTGGCCAGCGCATCGCGCTGTGGGCCGGGAAGACGCTCCAGTCCGTCTAGGAACGGTGCGCACAGCTGATGTAACCCAGCGAACGCGAGCTCCATCTCAGACTCAACCCCCGTCGCCCGCGTGATGCGACATCCTGACGCTCGCTCCGAGAGATAGTCCAACAACGAGGTCTTACCGACCCCCGCCTCGCCCCGCAGGACCAGCACCCGACTCTCACCCGAGCGAACCGCCTCCAGGATCCGATCGAGCGCCTCGCACTCGTTGCGCCGACCACGCAGCCTAGACCCGGGGTCACTATTTGACATTGCCACGGCAGAGACTAGACGGTCAACCAGCTTGGCAGCCTCGCTCTCCAATGCGGTCCGTGGACGCCACCCCACGAGGTGTGCACGCGGGTGTTCGGCTCTCGACCGAGCGGGCCACGGCGAGGCGCCCAGTCGGAGCGGCCAGGGACATATCGCGAAACGGCCTCATAAACAGCGAGCCAGATGACCGAAGTCGTCGCCTCGGCATCTATACGCGCAGGCGGCCGCCCGTGCCAAGGCAAGACGTAGGTGGTCGCACCCACACACCAGGGCAGCTACCAGGGCCTTCCACAGGCGCGACGGGCCGGCAGAAGCGCGACCGTCATGCCAATTCCCACCTATCCGAAGGAGTCCCACCATGAGCCAGGTCACCGTCCCCAACCAGTCCCTTGACGAAGTCGCGCTCGGCCGCGGCGCGATCTCGCGCGACAGCACGCGAGCGGTCTTTGGCCAGGTGATGGGCCTGGTCGCACTGACGGTTGGGTGTTCCGCGCTTGGCGCCTATCTCGGTCGCAATCTGAGCGGAGGCGCGGGGATCGCGTTCTTCATCGGCGCGTTCGCCTGCATCTTCGGCCTCAACATCGCCACCCAGCGCGGGCACGAGCAGCTCGCGATCGGGCTCCTGTTCGGCCTCGGGTTGCTCCTCGGCCTGGCCGTAGCGCCGGTGCTGGCCGACTACGCAAAGACTCAGCCGGCCGCGCTGTGGCAGGCCGCCGGGACGACGGCGGCCTTCGTTGCCGCTCTCGGCACATATGGTTACGCCACACGGCGCGACCTCTCCTCCTGGGCGCGCACGCTGTTCTGGGCGCTGCTCGGGCTGATCGTGTTCGGAATCGTCGGGCTCCTGGTCGCGATCCCAAACGGCAACGTGATCTTCTGCGTGGTGGGCCTCGTGATCTTCGGCGGCTTCACGATCTTCGACTTCAACCGCCTACGCCGCGCCGACATGGCGAGCTCGGTCCCGATCGCCGCGAGCATCTTCCTCGACATCTTCAACGTGTTCCTCTTGCTGCTAGAGCTGTTCAGTGGCGGCCGGGGCTGATGTTCAACTCCGATCAGAACCCGGCGCCCCGTGACCCGTTCCTCCGGCGGCTCTACGAATCTGGTCAGCGCGCGCGACGGCTGTGGGGCTCCAGCAAGACGGTGCCGCCACCGCCGCTACCACGCGACGAGGGTGGCTGGCATGTTGCGCCTGCGCCTGACGGTCGAGGGATGCCCGAGCAGCACAAGTCACCCCCGCCGCACCGTCTGCGCGTCTTTTGGATCGTCGCGCTGGCGCTGTTGGCGGTGAACTGGATCTCGGCACTTGCGGTCCAGCCGTCGGGCCAGCCACGCGTGAAGGTGCCGTTCAGCCCCTACTTCTTGGCGCAGGTTCAAGCCGGGGAGGTGAAGTCGATCTCTTCGGGGGGCGACACGATTAAGGGCACCTTCGCGGTCAAGGTTCGCTATCCACCAGACGACACGAAAACGATCCCGACGACGTTGTTCGCGACGGAGGTGCCGACATTCTGGAACAACGCGACGCTGACGACGCTGCTCCAGAGCAAGGGCGTCCAGGTCAACGCGCAGTCGACCTCGACGGGCAATTCGCTGCTGGCGGAGATCTTGCTCGGCTTCGGCCCGACGCTGCTGCTTGTGGGCCTGTTCGTCCTATTTGCGCGGCGCGCCGGCGGGGGTGGAATGGGCGCCCTTGGCAACTTCGGTCGCTCGCAGGCTCGCCGGGTCGATCCGGAGAAGATCCGCGTCACCTTCGCCGACGTCGCGGGCATAGACGAAGCGAAGGCCGAACTGACCGAGATCGTCGACTTCCTGCGCAACCCGGAGCCCTATCGGCGCCTCGGCGGGCGGATGCCACATGGGGTGCTTTTGTCCGGACCGCCGGGCACGGGTAAGACGCTGCTTGCGCGGGCGGTCGCCGGTGAGGCACACGCCGCGTTCTTCTCAATCGCGGCGTCGGAGTTCATCGAGGCGATCGTCGGCGTCGGGGCTTCGCGAGCCCGCGATCTGTTCGCCAAAGCGAAAGAAGCAGCGCCGGCGATCATCTTCATTGACGAGCTCGATGCGATCGGCCGCTCGCGCCAGGGCTCGGGTCCATTCACGGGTGCCAATGACGAGCGCGAGCAAACCCTCGACCAGATCCTGACCGAAATGGACGGCTTTGAAAGCAACGAGGCTGTAATAGTGCTCGGTGCCACCAACCGGCCCGAGGTCCTCGACCAAGCGCTGCTACGCCCAGGGCGCTTTGACCGCCGTGTGGCTGTGCAGCCGCCCGACCGTGCCGGGCGCGCGAGGATCCTCGAAGTTCACACCCGGTCGGTACCGCTAGCCGATGATGTCGATCTGGACGCGCTCGCGGCCTCGACGCCGGGCATGGTTGGTGCTGATCTGGCGAACCTCGCCAACGAGGCCGCGCTGCTGGGGACACGGCGCAATCACGACAAGGTGCAGATGGTGGACCTCACGGACTCGCTGGAGAAGATCATGCTCGGCGCGCCGCGCGGGACGGTGCTGAGCAAACAGGATCGCGAGCGCACCGCCTACCACGAGTCAGGTCACGCGCTCGTTGGGATGCTGACCCCGGATGCCGACCCGGTGCGAAAGATCTCGATCATCCCGCGCGGCACGGCGCTTGGGGTGACGCTATCGACGCCCGACTCAGACCGCGTGTCCTATTCGCGCGAAGATCTCGAGGCCAAGATCCGAGTCGCGCTCGGCGGTCGCGCGGCGGAGGAGATCGTATACGACAAAATCACCACGGGCGCGGAGTCAGACATCCAGCAACTGACCCAGATAGCGCGTCAGATGGTCGGCCGTTGGGGTATGAGCGATAGCGTCGGACCGATCGCAGTGCTGCCGAGTGAGGAAGCGGGACCGCTGCTGCCCGGCATAAGGGAAACCTCCGAGGAGACTCAACGGCTGATCGACTATGAGGTGCGCCGCATGGTCGACGAGGCGCACGCTGAGGTGTCTGACTTGCTCAGCGACCACCGCGAGCAGCTCGACAGCCTCACCCAAAAGTTGCTCGACGCCGAAACGCTCGACGCCGCCGACGCCTACGCCGCCGCTGGCGTGCCGATGCGCGCCGCTGAGCCACAGCCTGAGGCTACCTATACCACCACCGACCAACTAGCACTAGCAGCGTCATGAACAATCCACACCTCCGATATCTCAAGGAGCACCAAGAGAACGCCGCGCATCCGTTCGGCACCGGTGGCTACGGGCGATTCGCAGAGCAGGTCGCTCGCTCGATGGGCACGCCGCGGTTCCTCATCGGCCAGACAACCATCCTGATCATTTGGATCGCGCTGAACGGCTTCATCCTGCACGGCAGTGCCGCGTGGGACGTGTATCCGTTCATCCTTCTGAACCTCGCCCTGAGCTTCCAGGCCGCGTACGCCGCGCCGCTCATCCTCGTCGCGAGCAACCGCCAAGGCGAGCGGGATGCGCTGCGCGCCGACGCGGACGCCAAGCACCGTGAGGACGTCGCCGATCGGGCGCACACGCTGCTTGACAAGCTCGTGGAGCTTGTCGGCCAGAACACCGACATCACCCAGCAGGTCCATATTCTCACCGAGCAGATGACTGCGTTGACTGAGGACGTCCACACGAAGATCTGCAGCGAGTCAAACTCCGATGGCCACTTGAACGGAGTGCCGTCCCCATGATCGGGCCGAGCCGCTCGACCGCATCTACCGACAGCAGCTCGAGCAATCGCTGCTGCAGGAACGATGTCATCCAAGCGATCGCTGCGCGGAAGCGACTGTGCCTGCGTGAATCTCAGCCGACTGCGACCAGGTCGGCCTCACGTGCGTCGATACCGGGGCTGTCGCCCAGCTCGGCGATCTCGTCGACGAAGCCCACGACCAAGTGAGTCTCGAGCGCCTGCGCGAGCCTGCGAAGCGTTTGGACCGTCGTGGGGTGCTGTCCGCTCTCGATGCGCGAGATCGCTGAGATCGTCCCGTCTCGCTCGGGCGGTCTCGATGTCTGAGGTGGGGATCTTCCCGGGTGTTCTTGAGCAGCTTTTTTTCTAAATTGCACCCCTTCGCGCCCCGCCCCGGCCCCCTAACCGGCGCCGTCCAACGAAAAAACCCCCCGATTACCAGGGGGTTTCTCCATAGCGGGGGCGGGATTCGAACCCGCGACCTTCGGGTTATGAGCCCGACGAGCTACCAGACTGCTCCACCCCGCGTCGCTCCTTCATGTTCTAGCAAAAACCGCCCCACGGCCCTGCCGCGGCGCTCAGAACGCCACCGGCTTGCCGTCGCGGAAGAACCCGCCCGTCGGTCCGTCGTCCGGCAGCGTGGCGAGCCACACGATCCCCTTGGCGCCGTCCTCCACCGCCTTCGTCGCGCCCATCGGGCCGCCCATGTCCGTGTTCACGAACCCCGGGCACGCGGAGTTCACAAGCATGCCCTCCTCCTTCAGCTCCGTGGACAGGATCCGCGTCATCGCGTTCATCGCCGCCTTCGAGACGCGGTAGCCGGGCGACCATCCGCCCATCTCGGCCACCCCTCCCATGCCGCTCGACACGTTCACGATCCGCGCGTGCGCGCTCGCCCGCAACAGCCCCAGCAGCGCGATCGTCAGGCGGTAGGCGCCGAAGAAGTTCGTGTCGAGCGCCCGCTGTATGGCGTCGAAATCCGGCTCCGTGCCGGAGACGCCGAAGTCGGTCCCCACGCCCGCATTGTTGACGAGCACGTCCAGCCGTCCCACTTCGTTTGCCACCGTTTCCGCCGCCGCCTCGATGCTCGCCGGGTCCGCCACGTCGAGCGTGATCGCCTGCACCGAGCCCCCGCTGCTCTGCTCGAGCTCCGCCGCCGCTGCGCTTGCCTTCGCGCCGTCTCTGCCCGTGAGCAGCACCTCATATCCAAGGTCGGCGAGCTGCCGTGCGACCTCCCTGCCGATCCCCCTGTTCGCTCCCGTCACCAACGCCACGCCGTGCTCACCGCTGTCGCTCATCTCGCTCCCTTTCGCTTGTCTTGACCCCACCATCTAGCATCCCCGCCCACCGTGCGCGTTGCCGTCGTCGACATCGGAACCAACTCCACCCGCCTGCTCATCGCCGACGTCGACCCTGCCACCGGCGCGATCGAGGAACTGCTCAGACGCTCCAAGGTCACGCGTCTCGGCGACGGCGTCGACTCCGGCGGCTCGCTCGCTGAGGACTCGATCGAGCGCGTGTTCGCCACGCTCGCCGACTACCGCGCCGCGATCGACTCCCACGACTGTGAGGCGAACCTCGCCGTGCTCACCTCGGCCGTTCGCGATGCGGCCAACGGGGAGGACTTCGCCGCCAGTGTGCGCACAGATTTTCAACTGGACGCGCGCATCCTCGCGGGCTCTGAAGAGGCCCAGCTCACCTTCCTCGGCGCGATGTCCGGCCGCCCGGCCCCGACCGAGCCCACGGTGGTCATCGACATCGGCGGCGGCTCCACCGAGTTCGTCATCGGCCTGGGCCGAGCCGCCGGCTTTCACGTCTCCCTGCATGTCGGCGTCGTGCGCATGAGCGAGCGCCACATCCACTCCGACCCGCCCGCACCCGACGAGCTCCAGGACCTTGCGCTCGACGCGCGCACCACCATCCTCGACGGCCTCCCGCCCGAGCAGCGTGCACCCGTCAAGCGAGCAATCGCCGTGGCCGGCACCGCCACCTCCGCCGCGGCCATCGACCTCGAACTCGACCCCTACGACCCCGCGCGCGTCCACGGCTACCCGCTGATGCTGGCGACCGTCGAGCTGCTGCTCGCCCGCCTGGCCGACATGGACGAACAGCGGCGCCGCTCGGTCGTCGGCCTGAACCCCGACCGCGCGCCCACGATCGTCGCCGGCATGATCATCCTCGAGCAGGCACTCCGCGCCTTCGAGCTCGACGAGGCCGAGGTCTCAGAGCACGACATTCTCTTCGGCGGGGCGCTCCGCCTGGCCGGCGTCGGCTGACCGCCCGCCGGGTGTGAGCTGTGGCGCTGGGCCTCGGCCTAGGTTCAGGCCAGGTTCGCTTTGCGCGGGTAGGCGACCGTTGGGTCGGTGAGCACGTTCACGAGCGCCGGCTTGCCTGAGGAGAACGCCCGCTCGAGCGCCGGGCGCATGTCCGCTGGTCGCTCGACCAGCTCGCCGTGCCCACCGAGCGTCTCCACGATCTCCTCATACCTGGTTCCCGGCCGCAGGTCCGCGGCCACCGAGTAGCCGTAGAGAAACTCCATCGGATGCTTCTCAAGCGCCCAGATGCCGTTGTTGCCCATCACACCCACCACGTTCACGCCGTGGCGCGCCAGCGTGTCGAACTCCATCCCCGAGAACCCGAACGCGCCGTCGCCCACCAGCATCACCACCTGGCGCTCGGGATGCGCGAGCTTCGCCGCGAGTGCGTACCCCGGCCCGGTGCCCAGGCAGCCGAACGGCCCGGGGTCAAGCCAGCAGCCCGGCTGGTAGCTGTCGATCACGCGACCCGCGTATGAAACGAAGTCCCCGCCGTCGCCGATCACGATCGCGTCGCGGTCGAGCATCCCCGAGAGCTCCGCATACAGCCGCATCGGATGCAGCGGCGCTCGTCCGTCCTCGCGCTCGGCCCGCTCGCCCTCGCGCCGCTCGCTCTCCGCGCTGCGAAGCTCTGCGATCCACGGCTCGCTCGCCAGCGC
>Ga0302180_10000791_pt1 | contig 25476 bp, 27 predicted proteins | sample I_Palsa_E3_2_FD_200575 | JGI IMG/M metagenome (GOLD analysis project Ga0302180, IMG submission 200575) | Peat permafrost microbial communities from Stordalen Mire near Abisko, Sweden - I_Palsa_E3_2 | ecosystem: Environmental > Terrestrial > Soil > Palsa > Peat permafrost | place: Sweden... | reverse complement strand
CGTCGGCGACCCGCGCCCGCGGCGCGCTCAACTCGGAGCTGCGCCGCCCAGCGGCAGCGAGCCCAAGAGCTCCGCCGCACCGTTCCAGAACACCTGGATACCGATGCAGAACAGCAGGAACGCCGACAACCGCACCACGATGGTGGTTCCGGTGACCCCCATCAGTTTCGCAAGCCGCCCGGCATTGCGGTAGAACAGATACACCAGCAACACCAGCAAACCCACCGCCGCCAGCGTCTCGATGAAGAACTGGATCGACGAGGCATGGAATCCCCGCGGACGGTTCGCGCCGAGAGAGATGGCGACGGAAATCGTGCCGGGACCGGTGGTCAACGGCATGGTCAACGGATAGAACGCCAGCCGGCTTGGCGGCACATCGACGGAGCGCGGGCTGGGGGTCTCGCTGCGGCGCTGTTCGGTGGCGTCCGGCTCCGTCAGCATCCGCCAGCCCGACATCGACACCACGATGCCGCCGGCCACTCGCAACACCGGAATGGAGACCCCGAAGAAGCTCAACACATAGGCTCCGATGTACAGCGACAGGGTGACGATCGCGAATGCGTAGATCGCCACCCAACGCGACACCTGCGCACGAGTCCGCGGCGACAGCGAATGCGTGGCTCCAAAGAATATGAACGCTCCGGACAACGGATTGACGATGGAGAACAGCGCGCCGAACGCCAGCAGGAAGGTCGTCACATTAAATCCTGCGTTTTGCCGGATGCCGAGCGAACGCAAGGCCGGCGTATGCTGTCCATATCCTTGGAGGTACATATGCACACCATGACTTCACTCGCTACCACTCTAGGCCTGGTGCTGTTGTCGGCATCAGGTGCCGCCCAAGCCGATGAAATGCTGCCAATCACCATTGTTAACAATAATACCAACGACGTGATCGTGACCGTGCGCGACTTGAATACCCTGGCGCACACCAAGGTCCTCGTAGCCCAACGAATCAACGGATTTGCCTCGATTCCGGTATCCATCACGGCGGGCGCCGACGGCACCGGACATGTGCGCTGGAGGGCCACCAGCGCCGGGGACGATCCGAAATGCGGAGCCAAGGACCGGCCCGGACTTGGCAGTAATGCCTCGGTGCACGTGTATGCAAAATCTGACTGTCCGGCGAGGGTCCCGCGCTAGGGGAAACCCGGTCAATCATGCATTGCGCCGGTGCTCGTCGATGCGGTCCCGGCAGTAAATGGCGATGCAATTGCAGATGACGCTGATCGCGAACAGCGCCAGCGAAGCCGGCAGTATGTCGAGCACTTTGTGCAATCCAAGCCAGTCGATGGGCGCATCCAGCCAGTGCATGAGCGGGGAGAAGTGACCGAAGTCCGCGCCCCGCGTGCAGCAGCGCACCAGCACGGCTCTCAACCCGTCGTTCACGCCGATGTGGGTCCAATCCCCGGTGCGAAACCAGCTATAGATCTGCGTTCCGACCAAACCGACGAACGCCGCCAGAAAGGCATACGCGACGCAGGCGCTCAAGTAGCGGGCGAACTGCAGCCAGGCATCGCGGAGCCGCATTATTGCGCTCCCGGAGCGCCCGGGCAGCCCTTCACTTCCAAGCGCACGATGCGCCCGGCTTCACCCTGCAGATCGGCCGGATTCAGCAGGCTGTCGGTGGGCTTCAGGTCAATATCGATCCAATAGACGCTTCCGGTTCGCTTGCGGTCTGCAATTCCCGGATTGAGCCCCAGCACCTGCGCCTGCGCGACTCGCGCCTGGGCGCGCTTTTGATCGCTGAAAAGGCCCAAAGAGATCACCGAGGCATCATTCGGTCCGGGCATTTCCATCGCATCCGTGATGCCCGCCGCCTTGAGCTTGGCAAGCATCTGATCGTCAGCGCCGCGGGCGGCTGACACTGGCAGGTACACCCAAACACCCGCCCAAACCTCACCGTCCGCCATCCGCTGCCGAGGATCGTAGCCGCCGCCGCGCAAGGTAGCCGCCGCATGCGCCGCTTCGGCCACATCGCGGAACGGGCCGACGCTGATGCAGCGCTTCACATTGGTGAGCAAATCCGGCGCGCCTGCATCGCGGTTCGGCTCGCTGCCGGCATTCTCGGCCGCGCTGGTCTCGGCGCTGGTCGCTCGCAGATGCGGGTCGGCGGATTCGGAGGCCAACCTCAACGTAGGCGCTGCCGCGGCTTTGGGCGCCTCGGGCGGCTTGCCCGCGCCGCGAGCCCACAGAAAAAAGACTGCGTTTGCCAGCGCCAGACACAGGACAAGGCCCTTCAAATAGGTCAACTGTGTTCCTCGATCAAGCGCAGGCTCGCCTCGCCGGAGACGAATTTTCTTAACCGGCCATCGCAATTCATCAGCAACGCACCCTCCGAATCGACTCCGCAAGCAATCCCCGACACGGCGCTGTCCCCCAGCGTGACTTGCGCCGCCCGGCCACCCAAGGCATCCAGCGCCATCCAGGGCGGATGGAACGGTGCGAAGCCGTCGCGCCCGAATTGTGCCAGCATACTCAAGAGCTCGTCCAAAATGGCTCCGGCGAGCCAATTACGCGACGGCGGGGTCGGGCAGGCATCGGCGACCGACGCCACGCTGCCTATTGTCGACTCAATCTTGTGCCGGGCCCGCGCCGACAATGACACATTCAGCCCCACGCCGATCACCACATAGGCGGCCCCGTCCGCATCGCCGCGCAACTCGCTCAAGACCCCGCCGATTTTCCGCTCCTGGAACCAGATGTCATTCGGCCATTTGAGCGCTATCTCCCGGGCTCCGGCGCGCGCCAGCGCGCGCGCTACCGCAACCCCGACCGCCAGGCTCAACGCGGGAAGAGTCCGCGTCGAGCCTTTGAAAACCCAGCCCAGCGACATAGCCAGGCTGGCGCCGAACGGCGCTATCCAGAGCCGCCCGCGCCGCCCACGGCCGGCATGTTGCAGCTCGCTGAGGCAGGCATCCGCGCGGCCCACAGGGGGAGCTGGCGCATCGAGCAGGCAGGTGTTGGTCGAACCGACCTCGAACAGCAGCTGCAAACCTCGCAATTGGCGATTGTGCGCAGGCTCAAGGACTGCGCGGATGCGCTCCGCATCCAGCAGCTCCACCGGTTGCGGCAAGCGGTAGCCGCCGCGCGCCGCGCGCACCTCGACCCCGTGGGCGCGCAAGCCGGTGACCGCCTTTGCCAGCGCCGCACGGCTCGGGAATAAGTCCGCAGCCAGCTCCTGGCCGGAGTGCGGCTCACCGTCCGCCAACCGCACGAGCAGCGCCGCTGGGTCTAGGCGGCTCGGGATCGAAACAGCCATACGCGTGCCCGATTCTCCTGGCCGGTCCACATGCGGGCAATGTTGCTCCGATGGGTGTAAATCACGAACGCGGCGACCAGGATGCAGAAACCGAGCAGGGGCAGGTCTCCGGGTTCCAATAAGTGCGCGGCCACCACCAGCGCGACGGCGGCGATCATCGTGGCAAGCCCGACGTACCCCGTCAGCAGCAGCACGGCGAACCAACATAGCAGCACGGGCACGAGTAAGCGCGGATCGAGCGCCGCCGCCACCCCGATCATGGTGGCGGCGCCCTTGCCGCCGCGAAAGCCGAACCACACCGGATATACGTGCCCGAGAATCACCGCAAATGCGCAGGCCAGAGTCAGCCATTCCCGGGACAGATCGGGATCTTGGCCGATGCCGGGCAGCATCGCCAGCGGCAGCCAGCGCACCGCCAGCACACCCTTGCCGGCATCGATCAGCAGCACCGCCAGGGCAAACGCCTTGCCCTGGGTGCGCAGCGCATTGGTCGCACCGGCGTTACCGCTGCCCATCGCACGGATGTCGACGCCGCGCAGTCTCCCGAGGATCAAGCTTCCGAGCAGCGCGCCAATCAGGTACGCGAGGAGAATTTTGACACTGAGTTCCAGCATTGCTGAATTATGACATCAGATGCGGCACCCGTAACTCAAGCGCGCTTCGGCAGGTGTATCTCCGCCAGCATGCAGCGCACTCCGCCGCCGCCGAATCTTTCGATGGTTGGAATCGCAACGGCCGCGATGGCCCCATGAGCCTCGAGAACAGCTCGCTGCGCGGCGCTGAAACCGCGCCAAGCCGTGCTCGACAATGCGATGAGGCTTCCCGTGGGCGGCGCGAGTTCCAGGAGATTGCCGCCGAATTCGTGCATCTGCCGCAGGCTTATGTCGATGACCTCGTGCCCGGTGGCCTGCAGTTTCGCCAGCACCGCGGCACGGTGCTCTGCTTGAGCAATTGCCTCGCCGCAGACCACCGCGAAGCGAGCGCAGACTGCCATTACCACATTGGTGTGATACACGGCGCTGCCGGCGGCGTCGAACGCCTCGAAGGTCACCAGATCGTAATCCAACTGCTGCGCGAACTCGCCGAGCACATCCAAATCGGTGCGCGGCGACAAACAGGCGTAAGCCGCGCGCCACGCGCGGTCGAGCACCATGCTGCCCGTGCCTTCGAGAAACTTGCCCTCATCCTCCCGGTAGCTCAGGTCGACAGTGCGCGAGATCCGGAATGCACCCTCGCGGGTCACCTGCGAGATCAACTCCACACGTCGCTCCAAGCGCCGATTGGGAGCGAGCATGGGGTACAACACCACAGTCCCGTCCGGGTGAAAGCTCACCCAGTTATTGGGAAAGACCGCGTCCGGCTTGGCCGGCGACGCGGTATCGGCTGCCTCGATGACTTCGACCCCGGCGCGGTCCAAGGCTGCGGCCAACTCATCGAACTCGCGCAACGCAGGGCCTTGCAAATCGATTTCGGCAGCGTGCTGCGGGATCTGCTGAAATGCGTTGGTCGCGGAAGTCTGCCGATTGAAGCCGAAACAAGCTGGCCGCACCATTAGAACGGCCGCAGCGCATTGCGCGTCGCGCACGATAAGGGGGCCTTCGGACATGCGCGAAACTATATCAGGCAGGCACTGCGGTCTGCCCGTTGACAGCGAACGCCGGTTTCATCATGGTGAGCCTTCCGCTTATGTTGGGGTAGCAGCTTTGCCGGTTTCTCTTACCGATTCTGTGTGGGTAGTCGCGATCGCGTTGCTGGCCCTGGACGCACGCAGCGCGCCTCCCCAGACCCAGACCCCCGACAAAGCGTCCGCGCCCGACGCCGCGGCGGGCTATCCCTTCAGCTATGAGACTCTCCAAGCCGACGCCAAGCGCCGCGCCGCGGCGGCTTATTCGCCCCAGCATAGCAAGCTCCCCTCCGACCTGGACAAGCTCAGCCCCGAGCAGTATCGCAGCATTCGATTCAGTCCGGACGCGGCCATCTGGCGTACCGAGCAGGTGCCCTTTCGGCTCGAGCTATTGCGCGCCGGGTACAATTTACAAACCGCCGTGGCGGTTTCCACCGTCGAAGACGGCGTCGCACAGGACGTCGTGGCAACGCCCGCAATGTTCGAGATCGGCTCCGTGGCGCAGCAGGCAGGCCCAAATCCTCAGCTCGGAAAGGCGCCGATTCCGCTGTCGGGCTTTCGCGTTCGCAGCCAGATCAATTCGAAAAAAGTCTGGGACGAGTTCCTCGTCTTCCAGGGCGCGAGTTACTTCCGCGCAGTCGCGCAGCATCTTTTGTACGGCCTGTCGGCGCGCGGCCTCGCCATCAACACGGCCGAGCCGAGTGGCGAGGAATTTCCGGCCTTCACCCATTTCTGGATTGAGCGGCCCGGGCCGCGCGCCTCGGCCATCGTGATCTATGCATTGCTGGAGAGCGAATCCACCACCGGCGCGTACCAATTCACCGTGCAGCCCGGAGTGGAAACGCAAATGGATGTGGACGTCAACCTCTACCCGCGCACCGAGATGCGGGTGGTCGGCATAGCTCCGCTCACGTCCATGTTCCTGTTCGACGAAACCAATCGCGGCCGGCTCGACGACTACCGGCCCGAGGTCCACGACTCGGACGGCCTGCAAATCACCATGAAATCCGGCGAGCATGTATTTCGCCAACTCGCCAATCCCAGCAAGCTGCAGGTGTCGACATTCACCAGCCAGCCGCCGGATGGATTCGGCCTGGTGCAACGTTCGCGAAGCCCAAGCGACTTCCAGGACTTCGAAAATCTTTACGAGCGGCGCCCGAGCACCTGGGTCGAACCCAAGGGCGATTGGGGAGCAGGCGCGGTGGAGCTGGTTGAAATTCCCTCGGGACGCGAGACCAATGACAACATCGTGGCGTTCTGGCGGCCCGCGCAGCCGTTGACGCCGGGGCATCCGATTCACTACGCGTATCGGATCACCTGGAATGCGCAGCCGCCCCTGCCCAAATCGATGGGAATGACCATCGCCACGCGCTCCGGCGCCAGCCTCGACGGCAAGCGCCGGGTATTCTTGCTGGACTTCGTCGGCGCCGGCGAGAAAATCGACGGCCTGCACCTGGATTTGACGGCCTCCTCCGGGAAAATCTCCAACGCCGCACTGATGTCCAATCTCGCGATCCATGGCCTGCGCGCCAGCTTCGAAGTCGATCCGAACGATGCCGAATTGATCGAATTTCGCTTGCGCATCATGCGCGGCGATCGCCCAGTCACGGAAACTTGGCTGTATCGATGGACGCCAAGCTGATCACAGCTGCGCCTTCGCCCATGGCGACGTGGGGCGGCATGCCGCCGCCCGCGCCCCTCAGCATGCCGTCGCAGGAACTGGGCTACCAGGCGCCTCGGCGCTGGTTGCGCAGGGCGACTTCCCCGGTGCGCTTCGCGCGCTTCATCCTGGTCGCCGTCACCCTCGGCGTGTCAGGCTACGGTGTCTATCAAATGCTGCAGGTCGTGCGCTTCGCCGACATGACCCTGCTTCAGGGCATGATGATTTTTTTCTTCGCGGTGTCCCTGGGCTGGATAGCCTTTGCGGCAGGTTCCGTCGTCGCCGGCGCCTCCAAGCGGCGCGACCCGGCGTGGCGCGGAAGCGCCTCATCCCCCGGCTCGCTCACCGCCCTGGTGATGCCGATCTATAACGAGGACCCGCTGCGCACGACCTCTGCGCTGCAGGCCATGGGCGAAGCGCTGGCGCAGATCGAGGCGAACCGCGGCTTCGAGATCGTGGTGCTGTCGGATTCGACCAATGCCGATGCGTGGATTCGCGAAACCTTGTGCGCCGATTCGCTGCGCAAGGCGCTCGCAGCGGTAATGCCGGTCTGGTACCGACGGCGCTGGCGCAACGTGGCGCGCAAGTCGGGCAACCTCGAGGACTTCGTCATCCACTGGGGCGCTCGCTACGATCACATGATCGTGCTCGACGCCGACAGCTTGATCGATGCATCCACCCTGGTGGAACTGGCGCGCGCCATGCAGGCCGATCCCGCTTTGGGAATTCTGCAGACCGCTCCGCAACTCATCGGCGCAAGCACCCTGTTCGGGCGCTTGCAGCAGTTTGCCGGCTGCGTGTACGGGCCGGTCATCACTCGCGGCGTTGCCGCATGGTCCGGGGATTCCGGCAACTACTGGGGCCACAACGCCATCATTCGCATGGCTGCGTTCGCGCAAAGCTGCGGCTTGCCCAAGCTCGAGGGGCGGGAACCCTTCGGCGGCTTCATTCTGTCGCATGACTTCGTGGAAGCCGCGCTCATGCGCCGCAGCGGCTGGAAGGTGCGGATGGCAACGGACTACGGCGGCTCCTACGAAGAGTCTCCGCCCTCGCTGATCGATATCGCGATCCGCGATCGGCGCTGGGCACAGGGCAACCTTCAGCACTTAAAGGTGATCGGCGCCTCGGGCCTGAGCTTCACCAGCCGGCTGCACTTGGGCGTGGGCATCATGAGCTACCTATCCTCGCCCCTGTGGCTGCTCATGCTCGGCATCGGATTTGCGCTTGCCGTGCAGTCTCACCTGATCCGGCCCGAATACTTCAGCCATGACTTCCAGCTGTTTCCTACCTGGCCGCGTTTCGACGTTGAACTCATGATGGCGCTGTTCTGGTTCAGCATGGTCGTGCTGTTGATACCGAAGATGGTGGGATTGATCCGCGCACTTCTGTCGAGGCGCATGCGCCGCGGCGCCGGCGGCATCATCGGCATCGCCGCGAGCTTCGTGCTGGAGGTCGTGCTCTCGGCGCTGTACGCGCCGGTGCTGATGCTGATTCAGAGCCGGCACGTGTTTGAGGTCTTCATGGGACGCGATTCTGGCTGGAAGCCGCAGCGACGCGATTCCGCCGGCACCACCTGGGGCGACGCCTGGCATTTTCACAAGCGCCATACCTTCTTCAGCTGCGTGACCGCGGTGATCATCTGGTTTCTGTCGCCGTCGCTGCTTGCCTGGGTTTCCCCGGCACTGCTCGGCCTGTTCCTGTCGGTGCCGCTATCACGCCTCAGCGGCAGCGAGGGGGTTGGCCGCGTGCTTTCGCGCATCGCCCTGCTGCGCACCCCGGAGGAAATCGATCAGCCGAGCCTGATCAGGCGACGTCGAGAGCTCACGGCGAGGGCGGCGCCGCTGCCGGTGGATGCGCTGAGCTATCTGGCGCGCAACGGCGATGCCAGAATGGCCCACTCCAGCGGAAACCTCGAACGGCCCGAGGATCCGCGCGGCCGCCCCGATCCACACGCGCTGACCGCGGCGCAAAAGCTCGCGGATGCCGGCTCATTGGGCGAGGCGCTGCACTGGCTCTCACCCGTCGAGCGAATAGAGGTCGCGGCGGATCCCCGCCTGCTCGACCAACTGGCGCTGCTGCCCGACGCGCCGCAGCCGCAGCCCGTGGTATTGATCTAAAGGAATCCTGCGAATGCTCGACCGACGCGCAATTCTGAAAACGGCTCTCGCACTGGCCGCCGGGCAACTGGCCCGCGCCGAATCCGCCCATGCGGGCACTTCCGCGGGCACGCCATCGGCCGCGGCCAACCAGCCGTTCGACTTTGCCTGGTTGAAGGGCCAGGCGCATTGGCTGGCGAGCAATCTCTATCAGCCGTCCAAGGAAACGCTGCCGCCGGTCATGGCCAAGCTCGGTTACGACCAGTATCAGTCGATCCGCTTTCGCAGCGGCCATGCGCTGTGGGCGGATGCCGGCCTGGCATTTCGCCTGCAATTCTTTCAAGTGGGACGCAATTTCACCGATCCGGTGCATTTGTACGAGGTCATCGACGGCCGCGCGCGCGAGATCGTCTACGACCCCGCGATGTTCGAATGGGACAAGAGCGGTGTGGATCCGTCCACGATGAAAGGCCACCCAGGATTTGCGGGTTTCCGCGTGCAGTTCGTCACCAACTGGAAGGCCGACGTGGCGGCATTTCTCGGCGCCAGCTATTTCCGCGCGGTCGGCGGCGATACGCGCCAGTACGGCCTGTCGGCGCGCGCCTTGGCGGTCGACACGGCATTCCCGCGGCCCGAGGAGTTTCCGCGATTTACCTCGTTCTGGTTCGAGCGTCCGGAGAAGGACTCGGGAACCCTGACCTTGTACGCGCTGATGGACTCGCCCAGCATCGCCGGCGCCTTGCGCATTCAGATCACACCGGGCGGCACTCAGAGCATGGACATCGATGCCGCGCTGTATCCGCGCAAGCCGATCGAGCGTTTGGGAGTTGCTCCGCTCACCAGCATGTTTTTCTATGGGAAAAACGACCGGCGCGGCGCGGATGATTGGCGCCCCGAGATCCACGACTCCGATGGCCTGTCAATGTGGACCGGGACGGGCGAGTGGATCTGGCGGCCGCTGACCAACCCAGCGCAGCTGCACCTGAACTCCTATTTCGACGAAAACCCGCGCGGCTTCGGCTTGCTGCAGCGGGACCGGAATTTCGATCATTACCAGGACGACGGCGTCTATTACGATCGCCGGCCGAGCGTGTGGGTCGAACCGAAACCGAGTCCGGGCGGCTGGGGCAAGGGCGCCGTGCAATTGGTGGAGATTCCCACCGTGGACGAGACCTTCGACAACATCGTCGCGTTTTGGAACCCGCTCGATAAGATCAAGCCGGGCCAGGAACTGCTGTTCAGCTATCGCCTGTACTGGGGCACTCACATGCCGTTCGAATCGCCGCTCGCGCTGGCCATTGCGACCCGCACCGGCATCGGCGGGACCGTGGGCGTGAAGCGTCAATATTATTCATGGCATTTCGTGGTCGACTTCGCCGGCGGCGAACTCGGCGCGCTCGCCAAAGATGCGCCGGTCGAGGCGGTGATCACGGTGTCGCGCGGACAAACCGAGCACGTCACCGCGCATTTTGTCGAGCAGTTCAACGGCTACCGCGCGCTGTTCGATGTCAGGCCCGCGGATGACGATTTGGAACCCGTCGACCTGCGCCTGTATCTGCGGCTCGACGGCAGGCCGCTGACCGAGACCTGGGTCTACCAATGGACGCCGCCCTCGATGAAGGACCGCAAGCTCGCGACTGGCTAACCCGCCTGCGCCAGAACCAGGATGTGCTCGCGCGCGGAGACCACCACGCCGCCGGGCTTCTCGAGCGTGACTGCGAATGCCTTCGCGGTGCGCACCGGCAGCCTGGCGCGAATTGGAATCACCACTTCGGAGGCATTGCCGGGGATGTCGAACACGCCGCCGTCGACCGGATACCGCTGATCGCGCGTGGCATCGAAAATCCACAATTGATACTGGTGCACCTTGGGGTCGTTCTGCGGCAGTCCCACGAAGCGCAAGAAGCCCTGTTGGGTCAACGGATCCCAGACCACATCGCCGCTCACGCCGGCGGCGGCGGGATCCTTCGTCGCGCTCATGTCGAGCTTCATCGATTCCGATCGCGCCAACAACGCCGCACGTTGTTCCGCCGCAGAGGCAGGCTGGGGCGAGCGCACCCAACCGAACACCGCCAGAATCAAGCAGGCTGCGGCGGCCAGCCATCCGGCGCCCTGCCACGCGGCGGCGCGTGGCGCGGCCACCTTGGCGGGACGATTCAAGTCGACAACCTTGTTGCCCGCGTCACTGCGGCCGGTGGTTGCGAGAAAATCCAGTGCTTGAGCTTCCAGGCGCTTGCTAAGCGCCGCCGGCGGCGGCTCCGCGCGCGCAGTTCCAGCCAATGTGATCGCCGCAGCGGCTCGCTCGAGTTCACGCAAATAGCTGCTTGCGGTCGCGCTATCCAGAACGTCGAGCTCGCGCTGTTCAGCGGGCGACAAGCCTTCGGTGACTTGCTTGACCAGCAAGTCCAGCAAAGCTTCATCGGGCTGATTTTGCGGCCCCGTCTGCGACATTAGACCTCCGCCGAGATGCCCGGGGCATCGATATTCATGAAATCACGCACCTTGATCAGGCCGCGGCGCATGAAGGATTTCACCGTTCCCAACGGCATTCCCAATCGCGCGGATATCTCGGACTGGCTCAGGCCCTGTAATAACCCCAGCTCCAACACCTGCCGCTGCTCGGGTCGCAGCTCCGCCAAGGCGCGCATGGCTTGCTCCGCCTCGATCGAGATTTCGGGGCTGTTGCCCGGATCCGCCCAGGCCACCGACTCCAAGGCGTCTGCGCTATCCATGGGGGGCTCGGCTGTCGCCTTGCGCAGCCGGTCGATCAATCGACGGCGGGCAATCATCGCGATGAAGACCTTGTCGGAGCCCTGGGATTCATCGAATCGGCCGGCGCTGCGCCAGATATCCAGAAAAATGTCCTGTGTCGCATCTTCGGCGTCGGCCGGCGTGCGCGACAGCCGTCGCGCCAGGCTCCAAACGAGCCCACCGTATTGTTCGATGCACTCGCGCACAGCGGCGGCATCGCCCCTGGCAATGCGTTGGAGCACGGACGAACTCATGAATTACCTTGTGATCTTATTCGAATCGAATGCAAGGACGGATGCAACGATAGCAAGAAAACTGCATCCCGGCTCGCCCGGCGTTTGAGCGCAGCCAGGCCGCAGTTTGGCCGCTCAGCGGCGGCGCTTGGAGGGGGGGCCGAGCGAGCGCAGGCGCTGCGTATCCCCGGTCGGGCGGCGCAGGTCCGTGTCGCGGCGCAAGAGGGATTGCGCGCGCTTCGGGTCGAGGATCACCCCACGCCACTCCTCGAGCTGGTGCTTGAGCAGGGGCAGCAAGGAGCGCTGCGAATTCGATCCGTCTTGGGCGCCCCCGACCACGGTCGCGCAGTAGAGGTCGAAGTATTCCGTATACAATTCCTCGTAACGCTCCATCGGATCGAGAAACGCGGGGTCCTGCACCAAATCACTGCCGACATGATTGGCGCACAGCAGGCTGCAGGCCTTGCGCAGATAGAGCGAGTGTTCGGCAATGACCGCGTGCTCGTAACTGCGTCCCGGGCGGAAGTACGCCACGACCTCCAATCGGCGCGCTCCGCGCACTTCACTCTCACGCAGATATTGGAACAGAGCCTTGCCGTGCAACAGGCTCAACGAGGTTCGTTTGAGTGAAGCCACCTGCGCGTGCATGCCGCTATGTTCCGCGACCCGGCGCATGAGGCTTGAGTGCTCCCGTTCCCACTGATCCCATGCAGCGGGGTTGTCGAGAATTCTGCGCGCCACTAATTGTTCTTTGACGTCGGTACTGCGGAGTGCAGCCTGCACTCGATCCGTCGACTCACGCATTAGGCGCGCATGGCCAATGGCATGTCGCATCCGAATGAGATTCTGTCAAACGCAAAGGAGTGTCAATACGTTGCTTTCCACAGACAGAAATATTTTTGGTGAGCGCGCGTCCGCGCGAGCGAAACGCTTTGTCCTACACGCGCGCTGTCCTACACGGAAGCGTCCTACACCAGCTGTCCTACAAGAAAAGTGGGTCGGCTGCGCAACAAACGGCTCATCGCGCCGCCTCGAGGCGAAATGCGCCGCACCAAATCGCCGATTAACCGGTCTCGACCTCGACTCAGCACCCCGCCAGCATCCCATCTTCAGCCGACGAGCCGACACAGTTACCGGAGGGCAGGCCTAGCTGCATGTCGACTAAGTAGTGGCCGAGCAGCCGGGCTCAGTTTCATGAAAATATAACTCTGACACGTAGGTGTGCAATTGATGAATGGCTCCGTTGAGCCGATATAGGGTTCGGTGGGATCCGGGGAAAATATGCTGGTAAGGAGCTGCACGGTCGGCGCGCCGTTTGCGGCGCTACCGGTCTGCTCATAGATATCTATTTCCAGGTTGTTGGAGATTGTGCAGAAAACGAGCGTGTCTTGGAATTCCGGCGCCGCGAACATATAGGCCTCGGCCTTTCCCACCGAGTCCGTGGTCAGCCGCTGGACGACGTTGGTATCGCTGTCATACCAGAACACCTGCTAATAGATGTTGCCCGACGCGTCGGGAGGCGCCGAGCCGATGAATACCAGCTGATGCGTGCAGGGCACCCAATGTTGACTCGGCTTGCCGCCGGTGACCGCCGTACCCTTCCATGTCTCATATTGTTATTCTTCGTTTTTTAGCCGAGGCAGGGTACGGCTAAGCGGTTGCGGAATTCAATGCTTGTCGCAGCGTTATTTGAATTATTTTTCTCGCAGCGATACTGATGCAACGCCGCATTTTTTGGAGAGTTACAATTGAGCGCGCGAGTTCTCCGATCCCGATCCGTAACACACTGGAATTGTATGCAGACACTCATTAGTTGGTTCATACGTTGGCCGGCTCGCGTGGCAGTGCATCTGCACTGGCTCGCGCCGCTGTTTGCAAGAATCGTCGTCGGCTATGTGTTTCTGCTAAGCGGTTGGGGAAAACTCCAGAACCTGCCCGCGGTCATCGACAATTTTGTGGGATGGCACATCCCCGCGGCGGGCATCCTTGCACCGTTTGTCTCCGGTGTAGAGTTCTTCGGCGGCTTATTTCTGCTACTTGGGCTCCTGACCCGCATCTCGGCGGGTGCTTTGGGGGTGACCATGATCGTGGCGATCGCGTCGGCCAAGTGGCAGGACGTGGACTCGCTTGAAACCCTATTGGGATTCGATGAAACCGAATATCTCGCATTGTTTCTTTGGCTGGCAATTGCCGGCGCAGGAGCCGTCTCCTTGGATCATTGGCTGACGCGAAAGCCGCCCGCGGCAAACCCGTCGGCGTCCGACGGGCGCTCCATGTATCCCCCTCTGTGAACTGAGCGCGGCGCGTGAGCAAAGCATGGGCGCCGGTATTGTTTCTCGTGTCGCTTCTCGGCGGCTGCGGCGGCGTCCTCGATCCGCACGGACCGGTGGGTGCGTCGGAGAAACTCATTCTCATCGATTCGGTCGCGATCATGTTGAGCATCGTGGTGCCGGTCATCCTTGCAACGCTCGGATTTGCCTGGTGGTTTCGCGCGTCCAATAAGCGGGCCAGCTATCTGCCGGATTGGGATTTCTCCGGTCATCTCGAACTCATCATCTGGGCGATCCCTGCCCTGGTGATCACCTTTCTCGGCGGCATCGCTTGGTTCGGATCACATACGCTGGATCCGTACAAGGCGCTTGCCTCGAACGCGAAGCCGATGGAAATCGACGTGGTATCGCTCGACTGGAAATGGCTGTTTATCTACCCGGCCGAAGGCATTGCCACCGTCAATCAACTGGTCGTGCCCACGGGCACGCCGCTGCATTTCCGTTTGACCTCATCCGGCGTCATGAACAGCTTTTTCGTACCTCAGCTGGGAAGTCAGATCTATACGATGGCCGGCATGACCTCGCAACTGAACCTCGAGGCCGACGAGCCCGGCGATTACCACGGCCTTTCGGCGCAATTCAGCGGCGAGGGATTCGCGGACATGGCGTTCAATTTAAGGGCGGTGCCTGCGCGGCAATATGCCCAGTGGATCGGCGAGACGAAGGGCCACGGAGCGGCCTTGGATAACCAGGCATACGCCGCACTCGCGGCGCCGAGCAAGAACACGGCACCCGTCACCTACAAATCAGTCGATCCGGCGCTGTTCGATGCCATCGTCAGCGAAACGGCGGAGCACGGCCACGCTCTGCCGGGAGCGGCGAACTGATGTTCGGCAAATTGGCGTGGTCGGCCATTCCATTCGATCAGCCCATTCCGCTGATCACCTCGATCATTTTGATCATCATCATTCTTGGCCTACTCGCGTGGATCACGCTACGGGGCCACTGGCAGTATCTATGGCGTGAATGGTTCACCTCGGTCGACCATAAGCGGATCGGCATCATGTACTGCGTATTGGCGCTGATCATGCTGATTCGTGGATTCTCCGATGCCATCATGATGCGCGCGCAGCAAGCCATCGCGCTGCATTCACAGGGCTATTTGCCGGCAGAGCATTTCGACCAGATATTCTCCGCGCACGGCACCATCATGATTTTCTTCGTCGCGATGCCGTTCGTGATCGGGTTGATGAATTTTGTGGTGCCGCTGCAGCTCGGCGTGCGCGACGTGGCGTTTCCGACTTTCAACTCGTCCAGCCTTTGGCTGACGGCATCGGCCGTGTTGCTGGTGAATATATCGCTATTTGTCGGTGAATTCGCCCAGACCGGATGGCTGGTATACCCGCCGCTCTCGGAACTTGCATTCTCGCCGGGGGTCGGCGTCGACTATTATCTGTGGGCAATTCAGATCTCCGGCATTGGCACATTGCTAACCGGCGTGAACTTCGTGACGACGATTTTGAAGATTCGCGCACCCGGCATGACTCTGATGCGCATGCCGATCTTCTGCTGGACCGCGCTCGCGGCAAGCCTGCTGATCGTGGCGGCCTTTCCCATCTTGACGGCAACGCTCGGCATGTTGCTGCTGGACCGCTATCTCGGATTTCACTTCTTCACGGCCGGTTTCGGCGGCAACCCGATGATGTATATCAATCTCATCTGGGCATGGGGGCACCCCGAGGTCTACATCCTCATCTTGCCGGCCTTCGGCGTTTTCTCGGAGGTGTTCTCGACTTTCTCCGGCAAGCCCTTGTTCGGCTATCGCTCGATGGTCATTGCGACCATGGCGATCTGCATTCTCTCGTTCATGGTCTGGCTGCATCACTTCTTTACCATGGGAGCGGGAGCCGACGTCAATGGATTTTTCGGCATCATGACGATGATCATTGCCGTGCCCACCGGGGTGAAGATATTCAACTGGCTGTTCACCATGTGGGGCGGGCGAATACGCTTCCAGGTGCCGATGCTTTGGTCGCTCGCCTTCGTGGTGACGTTTGTGATCGGGGGAATGACCGGTGTTCTGCTCGCAGTGCCTCCGGCAGATTTCGTGTTGCACAATTCACTGTTTCTCGTGGCGCATTTCCACAATGTGGTGATTGGCGGCGTGCTTTTCGGCGCCTTCGCGGGATACACGTATTGGTTTCCCAAGGCATTCGGCTTCAAGCTGGACGAGCGCTCGGGAAAAGCCGCCTTTTGGTTCTGGGTGGTGGGCTTCTACGTGGCCTTCATGCCGCTGTACGTGCTAGGCCTCAAAGGCATGACCCGCCGCATGCAGCATTACGATGTCGCCGACTGGCAACCCTGGCTCGTCGTGGCGGCGTGCGGTGCGGCATTGATCCTATGCGGAATCGTCTGCCAAGTCGCGCAACTCGTCATTTCGATCCGTCACCGAGCTGAGTTGCGCGACCGAACCGGCGATCCCTGGGATGGCCGCACCCTGGAGTGGATAACGAGCTCGCCGCCGCCGCCGTTCAACTTCGCGGTGATGCCCCGAGTCACGGGCGGCGAAGCCTATTGGGATATCAAGCAGGTTGCACTGGAAAATCGCCGGCTCACCGAGTTGCCGGACTACACGCCCATTGAGATGCCGCGCAACAGTCCCACGGGATTCGTGGTGGCTTTTTTCGCGGTGCTCACCGGCTTTGCCTTGATCTGGCACATTTGGTGGATCGTCATCATCGGGCTGTTGGGTGCATTCGGCACCTTCGTGGTTTTTGCCTGGCGCGATCACTCGGAATACCTCTTATCGGCGCGCGAACTTGCGCGCATCGACGCAGAGCGACGCCAGGCTCGCATCGCGCTGGTGGAAGGACGAGAACCGGCAATCACCCCGGTCAAAGCCGCGCGCGATCCGAGTGCTAGTGCCGCGCGAGCCGATGACGGCGGCCACAAGGGCCCTGCGTCAAAACGCATCATTACCGGCTACGGTTTTTGGATTTTCCTGCTGTCCGACTTCATTTTGTTTTCAGGCTTTTATGCAGCCTATGCGGTGCTGTCGCATTCCAGTGCTGGAGGCCCCACGGCAAAGAGCCTGTTCGATCTGAAGACCATGGCCATCGAGACCGCCTGTCTGCTTCTTTCGAGCTTTGCCTGCGGCATGGCGACCGTTGCCAGCCACGTGCGCAACATGCGGTGGACCCAGATCAGCTATTTCATCACCGGTGCCTTGGGGCTGGCGTTTCTGTCGATCGAGCTGAGCGAATTCGCAAGAATGATTGCGGCCGGCGCCGGCCCCGGGCGCAGCGCCTTTCTCTCGGCTTTCTTTGCCCTCGTCGGCCTGCATGGGCTGCACGTCAGCATCGGTCTGTTATGGCTTGGAACCATGATCGCGCAGATCTGGGCAAAGGGCTTTCGCGCCGACATCATGCGTCGGGCGCTGTGCTTTGGGCTGTTCTGGCATGCGCTGGACATCATCTGGGTCGGAATTTTCACCAATGTCTATCTTTTGGGGACAAGCCCATGAGCGAATACCAGCAAGGCGCCGACACCGCAGCAGACGCGGCCCCCGGCGATCAGGATACCGGCGGCGAGCGGATCGCTGCGGAGATACGCAACTATTTGATCGGGCTGGTGCTCGCCGCGGGGTTCACCGTTGCCTCGTTCTGGGTTGCGAGCGGAACGAGCTTAATATACGTGCCGGGCGTTCCCATGGCCTTGGCCGCGCTGGCCATTGGTCAAATGGGCGTGCATCTCGTGTTCTTTCTGCACATTACGACGGGCTCCGACAATACCAATAACGCATTGGCGCTCGCCTTCGGCGTGCTCATTGTGGGTATCGTGATCGCAGGATCGCTGTGGATCATGTATCACCTGAACATGAACATGATGATTCCGGGCGACATGATGAATGTGCGCGCGGCTCCATAGCGGGCAGCTCATGGTGTCGAGGCTTTATAGGCACGCGTTTCGGTCGGCGACAGAATGATCTTGGGCGTGCCGAGCAACTGGAAGGGTGGCGATTCTCGCGACTCTCCGCTGCGAATCTCAATCGTCACGTCGCGTGCCTGATTGGCCGGAGCCGTTACGGAGGTCCATCCGCGTTGATCGTAAATCGTGGTGCAGGCGTTTGCCGCGCAGTCCTGTACCACCAGGTAATAGGCAAAGTCGGTCAGGCTGAAGTGCGCGGAATTGTTATAGAGACGCGCGCGAATCGACTCGATGGTGCGCGGGTCCGCGCCGGGAGTGGGGCGTATTTGGTCGAACCGAATCTCCGCCACGTCGATACGAGTCCTGGCTTGCGGATCTTCCTTGTCCAACTTCTCGATGTGCAGCAGCTCGAAATCGACGCGTTTGGAATGTTGCGGCGGCGAACTCGATGCGGGCGGGGCCACTACTTCGTTTTTGCTTGCGACGACGATGACCGTCACAATCACCGCCACGGCAACGCCCACGGCAAGCAGAGCGAAACGGCGGTACTTGGATGAGGCGATGGCGACCGCCAGCGAAACTAAGACCAATACCCAAAGGAATACCTCGAATTTCATTGTCATCCACAACTGTCAGCGATGCATCGTGTCGAAGCGCGCACCGTACAGCATTGATGACTCCGAACACAAAAAAATCGCAGCCATCGTGCGAATGAAGTTGCTCCGGACCGATCCAGTCGTGTTGCTATAATCCCAGCATGTTCACAGCCCAGGCTGGCATTTTTGCTCTCGGCACCTCCTCTCACGCCTACCTGGAATTCGACCTTCTGGACGCGAAGCACTGTACCGGGTTCGCCTCGGCGCTCGCATCGATCCGCGAACCCCGGACGACCACCGGAGGAGTGAACTTCGTCATCGGCTTCAGGCCTGAGCTGTGGAGCGATATTGCTCCGGCTGACGCACCGTCCGGCATAGCGGGCTTCAACAAGGAGATCCGCGGTACAGAAGGATTCGCCATGCCAGGCACACAACATGATGCCCTGGTGTGGCTGTCCGGCAGTGCCTATGACGTTGTCTTCGACATGGCGCGCTCGGTGATCCGAGCCCTCGCGGGGCAAGCTTCGCTAAAGGAAGAAACCTCGAGCTGGTCCTATCAGCACGATCGCGACCTTACCGGGTTCGTTGATGGCTCGGAGAATCCGACACTGCTCGACGCTCCCGACGCTGCGCTGCTGCCCGAAGGAGTTCGGGTGCCGCCGGCTCTGTGCTGCTGCAGAAATGGAAGCACCTGGTGGCCGATTGGGAGGCACTGCCGTTCGCTCAGCAGGAGCGCATCATGGGACGCACCAAGCTCGAGAGCATCGAACTCGAGAACAAGCCATCGGACTCGCACGTCGCGCGCACCGATCAGGACAAGTTTGGGAATATTTTTCGTCGCAACATGCCCTACGGAAGCGTCGACAACCACGGCACTGTTTTCGTCGGATTCAGCGCAGACCAGAAGCGGCTTTCCGGAATGCTCGATAGCATGGCGGGACTGGTTACCGGCCAGCGCGATGCGCTCACGCGCTTTACTGTGCCCTTGACCGGCTCCTACTATTTCGTGCCTTCCGTGGAGAGTCTGCGACGTCTACGCGGCGCGTGAGTAGTTGGGCCGCACGAGAACATCACTGAAGGCTGCCCGCGAACCCGCCATCGGAACTCCCGGCGGTGAACCGCAATACCCCCTTTGTGGTCGGGATGGTCCCCATGTTGAAGTAGTTTATGATCCACGAGCCCTCTGATCTGTAAGTCGTCTGCAGGTTGTAAAATCCCGAGTAAGAAAGGACGAATGTGGTGAGAAGGATATTGTCCGAATATCCGTCCAGTTCCAGAGACCCGTCCACGCTGTACAGCTCTACATCCACCAGTGACTTCATGGGCGCCAAGCCCTCGATGAATACCTCCATTGGTGCCCACGTCTCATAGCCTTGGAATTCTCCGTCCTCGAAAACCTTGGTGACGTCCGTCGTGTCGTCAGTGAATGAAAACACGACCCTTCCGCTGAATGGGTGTGCTGTGCCGCCGTACTCGGTCAGGGTACCGGTTGCGATAAATGAAGCCGAGTACTTGATTGGCTCGCACCAGGATGTTGCCGGCGCGGCGCAAAAAAGAACAATAGCCGCTAGGATCGTCTTGAGCATTGAATTCCTTCCTCTATTTCTGTGACAGGATCATGAGGGAGTACGGCCCTATCGTCACCGCTCCGCTGTACGGCATGCCCGAATAAGCGCCGCCGGTTGCCTTCACCGACGCGGAACCGGTCCCGGAGAATGTCGAGCTGTATGCCTTGCTATCGCTATTGAATCGAGTCGTCCAAGTCCCCTTCGCGGGAAATCCGACCGTTATGTTGTCTTCCGCGCTGCCGGTGAAATTCGCGATCACCACGACGGTTCCCGCTGCTTGCGAATCATATCGCTCGTAGGCAATCAGCTTGTTGGTGTCGTCCAGCTGGTAGATGTTGAGCCCGTCGCCTTCCAGGTTCGGTGTGTTCCCGGATGTGTTCTTGCGCGCCTCGACGAGCGCTCCCCACAGCTTGCGGATGCCGGTGAATTCGGTTGAGAGATTCCACTGCAGCGGCTCGTTCCAGACCAGCGGCTCATTTTCCACGAATTCCTGCCCCTGGAAGATCATCGGCACCCCCGGTGAGGTGAACAGGATGGCCGCGCCCAGCGTGCTCTTCTTGAGCGACAGCCAGCTGGTCGGATCGGCCGGATCGATGAGGGTCGTGAGTCTCTCGCCGCCGTCGCTGACTTCGTTGTGCGATTCCGTGTAATTGAGGTTCTGTGTGAACACCCCATTGAACGCCTGGCCTATCGAACTCGCAACGCTTTCCATGTCGACGGCGGAGTCGCTGGTCTGGGTCAGCTGCGTGCGCATGTTCGATACGAAGTTACCGTTCCATTGGCTGGCAAAGCCGGCGCCCGCCTCGGAGATTGGCGCCGTCACCAGGGCATTGCCCGTAAGATCCTCGGCAATGTTCACGAACGCCGGATTGTCGGTCACCGTCTGCACATTGGCGTTCTGCAGCAGAGTCCATCCGTCAGGGAGATAGGTTCCGCTGCCGTTGTCGGTGTTGTAGATATTCGAGACCGAATCCCAGCGGAAACCGTCGATCCGGTATTCGTTGATCCACATGGTGAGGGAGTCATCGATGTACTGCGCAACGGTGGGGTTGGAGAAGTTCGGGCGCGGACCAAAGGGGGAGTTCCAGTCCGCCGAATCGTAGAAATAGATGCCGCCCGGATACTCGCTGGTCCACCAGCCATCGAATTTACTCGTGGTCAGGTCCCAAGGCCCCCAGTGGTTATGAACGATGTCGAGAATGACCGCCATCCCTGCGGTATGGCAGGCATCCACGAATGCCTTGAATTTATCCGGGCCGCCATACTCCTCGTTGTCGACCGACAGCTGATCGGTCGGTTGATAGCCGATGTTTTTCGGCGGGTTCTCAATGACCGGCATGACCTCGACGGCGTTGAAGCCGAGCCCGGAAATATTATTGAGCCGAGTGAGCGCGGATTGGAATGTGCCGGTGCCGCTCTTCACGCCGACGTAGGTTCCAATGTCCATCTCGTAAACTATGAGGTTCTTGAGCGGCGCCGCGGTATAGGGCCCGCTTTGCCACTGGTACGCAGAGGCGTCGTAAATGATGGAGTTGCCTTCGGTGTAATTCGCCTCGGTTTCCACGCGGCTATAGGGGTCGCGCCGGGTAACGGTCGCGAAACCGGGGCTGGTGATCACGTAGCGATAGGTCTGGCCGACGAGCGCTCCGGCAACGTCGTTCGACCAGTTGCCGTTGCCTTCCGCCCCCAGCGGCGTGGCGGTGGTCGACCAGCCGTTGAAATCGCCCTCGACCAAAACTGAGTCGGCGTCCGGCGCCCACACGCGGAAGGTGACGCCCCCGTCATAAGGGGTGGAGCCCATCCCGGGGCGGCTGCTTTGGGCCAAGGCCAGGCCCGCGGGCAAGAACACGAGAAGAGCAAGAACATGGAAACGTTGGGTCAACGTGTCGCGCATTGGGTCCCCTCGTTTTTATATGACCCGATCATAGCTCGCCTCGATTCCATCGCGATACGGCGTCCCATACGGAATTTTACTTAATTCCGGATGAGCCCTGCACGATGTGTGGGTAGAATCTCGGTCGCGCAGGCGGCACGGACACGATCATGACAGAGTGGCTTACGCTGACAGAGGGATTAACGGCAGCGGGCCTGCGCATCGCGCCCGTTCGCGAAGTGCCTTCCGCGTGGTCAGAGTTGTGTCGCGCGCTATTTCACGTAAAGCAAATTCCGGCTGCGCTGATCAGTGCCCGCGATCCGAAAACCGGATTGTCAGAGCTCAAGGCTGCCACAGGGCAAGAATCGCTGCCGGTCGTATTTTGGGAATCCGAGCGTCCGCGCGCGCATTGGCTCGAGCAAATCTCCCTCGCCGAGCGATTGAGCGATAGCCCAAGAGTCCTTCCGGACTCTCCGAGCGATCGGGCGGTTATCATCGGGTTCCTGGCTGAGTTGTGCTCAGAGGGTGGGTTTGGATGGCATCGGCGGCTCATAATGATTGAGCGACTCCTGACCGACAGCGCTTTCGGCGCGCGCGAGCGCGCGATCGGTCAATATCTGGCGGCGAAGTACGGGTACACGGGCGCTACGCTGATCGATTCGCGCCGGCGTTGTGAGACGATCGTAGCCACTTTCGCGGCGCTGGATGTTGCGGGAACAACCTTTCTGGCGGGGAATTCCTTGAGCGCCCTAGATCTCGGATGGGCCTCATTCGCCGGCCTGATCCGGCCGCTGCCGAATGATAAATGCCGCATGGATCCGCTGTGGCGGGACTTGTATACCTGGACGCCGGCAGACACCGCACCTGAAGCAGTTGCGGCGTTGCTCGCCCACCGGGATCGGACCTACCGGGATTGGATGCAATGGCCCGCGTCGCTGCAATAACTTACCATCAACGCGCGGAGCCGCCGCATTCGAACCGGACATAGCTGCACAGCAAGGAGCCAGGCGTGAGTGAGCAGGACCAGACGCTGCTTTTGACAGAGATTCGAGATCTCGCTCGTCAGCAGTTAGAACTCGCCCAACAGTCGATCCAAAATCAGGCTCGGGCGTTGGAGATTCAGCAGCAAGCGATTTCCCGGCAGGTCACCAATCAGGAATTACTGATCAAATCGAGAAAGTGGACCCGGATTCTGCTCGGTTCGCTGATCATTGTGGCGCTGCTGTATTTGTTGCAGCCGGCGATCATGCTGCTCTGGTTTTGGAGCCAAAAGCACTAGGGACAAGTCCAATGATCACACTGTTTCACGCTCCCAAATCACGTTCCTCGCGCATGATCTTTCTGCTTGAAGAGCTGCAAGTGCCTTACGAGATCAAGCTGGTCACGATCCGCCGGCGCGATGGCGGCGGCGCGCTCGACAGCGGCAACCCGCACCCGCATGGCAAGGTACCCGCGATTTCCGACAATGGCAGCGTGGTTTTTGAGTCCTCAGCAATCGCGCTATATCTCACCGATCAGTACCCTAAGGCTCATCTCGGGCCGGCGGTCGGAGAGCCGGAGCGCGGCGCATACCTGACCTGGCTGGCCTATTACAGCGGCGTGCTCGAGCCGGCCTTCGTGTCAAAGTTTCTGAACCAGGAAGTTCCTCGCGGTACTGCCGGGTGGGTCGCCGTCGAGGAAGTCATGCCGGTCGTTCTCGGAGCGCTCGCGCGCCAGCCCTATCTGCTCGGCGAGCGCTTCAGCGCTGCCGATGTGCTGTACGGTACGACCTTTGCGCTCTTTGGCCAGAGCCCGCTGTTGCCGAAGTCACCGCTCATCGAGCAGTACGTGCAGCGCATTGTCTCGCGCCCGGCCTATGCGCGAGCGCAGGCGCGGGAGAATGGTTGAGGGTTGCGGCTGCCAGACGAACCCGTGGCCAAGCCCGCCTCCATCGACATACCAGCCGGTAACTTCGCCGGCCCAATTGTTGGTCGAAGGACGGGTTCCTTGGCCGGCAGCAGTGCCGGCGCCCGGAGCGTTCAACGCGCAAATAGCGCCGAGCGGAGAACGCGAGAAGCCATGCATGAGGCCGCTCGCATCCACGAATTCACCGGTCACGGCTCCGAACACGTTGATCGCAAAGGGTGCGGTGGATGCACCCTCTCCGGCAATGGCGCTGGGAATATCAAATTCCGTGTATATGCCGTCGCGGGCGCGGGTGAAGCCATGCGCTATGCCGCTCGAGTCGACCGTATATCCCGTGATCTCGCCTTCGGGCGATATGCTCCCCGCAAAAGTGCCGGTATAGGCGGCAGTTCCGGCCTCGGGTCCGTCGAGGACAGTGATTGAACCATCCGGCTGACGCAAAAACCCGTGATACACGTTGCTGGAGTCTCCGAAGAAGCCGGTCACCTGCCCATCCGCGTTAAGGCAGGTCTCCTCACAGGGAAAGCCACGCCGACGGTACCGCGATCGATCGTCCGATTCGGCCCATTCGAAACCCTCCCCGTCGATTTTTACGGCAATTTACGCGGCGCATCCAAGCCCGTCTGACCTGCTGGTCGATTTTCGGTCCAGTTGATACTTTGGGACAATGGCCCTTCGGGAACCGAGGGGACCATGAAGAAGACAAGATTTTCGGAAGAGCAGATGGTCAAGATCCTGCGCGAGGCGGACAAGGCGCCAGTGTCGGAGGTGGCCAAGAAGCATGGGGTCAGCGACGTCACGATCTATGCCTGGCGTAAACGCTTCGGGCAGCTCGAGGCGGTGGACGTGAAGCGGCTGCGGGCATTGGAGGCCGAGAACGCACGGCTGAAGAAGGTGCTGGCCGAGCGGGTCATGGATATCGAGATTTTGAAGGAAGTCGCCGCAAAAAAATGGTGAGCGCGTCCGTGCGCCGGCAACAGATCGCCTACGTATGCCAACGGGGTCGATCGATACGGCGAGCGTGCGCGCTGTTGAGCGTAGCGAGGTCCACCGTGGGCTATCAGTCGCGTTTGGTTCAGAGGGACGCACCGGTGGTGGTGGCGATGCACGAGCTCGCCGCGCAGTACCCGCGCTATGGCTACCGTCGCATCAATGTCTTCCTGGCGCGCGGCGGGCACCCGATGAGCACCGATCGGACTCACCGTCTCTGGCGGCTGCACAAGCTTCAAGTGCCTAAAAAACGGCCTCGCCGGCGTGTAGCAACTTCCCGGCCGCGACCGCTGGCACCGATGGCGATGGGTCAGGTGTGGGCGTACGACTTTGTATTCGATGCCTGCGCCAACGGTCAGCAACTCAAGTGTCTCACTGTTGTCGATGAGTTCACCCGCGAGTGCCTGGCAATCGATGTCGCCGGGAGTATCCGCTCCGGCCGAGTAATCGAGGTGCTGAGCAAACTGGTGAGCGTTCACGGCAGCCCGCAGTACTTGAGGTCCGACAACGGGCCAGAGTTCGTCTCCCGGGCTATATTGCGCTGGCTTCTGCAGGCGAACATCGACACGGCACATATCGATCCAGGTAAGCCTTGGCAGAACGGGAACAATGAGTCGTTCAACGGCAAGTTCCGCGACGAGTGCTTGAGCATGGAGTGGTTCAGAAACCGAATCGATGCGAAGATTGTGATCGAGCAGTTCCGGCGTCAGTACAACGAGGT
>Ga0302180_10000790_pt1 | contig 25507 bp, 28 predicted proteins | sample I_Palsa_E3_2_FD_200575 | JGI IMG/M metagenome (GOLD analysis project Ga0302180, IMG submission 200575) | Peat permafrost microbial communities from Stordalen Mire near Abisko, Sweden - I_Palsa_E3_2 | ecosystem: Environmental > Terrestrial > Soil > Palsa > Peat permafrost | place: Sweden... | reverse complement strand
CGGCCGCGACCACACGGTTGACCAGTCCGATCCGTGCCGCCTCCTCGGCTGAAATCAGATCTCCAGTCAAAAGCATCTCCATCGCATGCTTGCGGGAGACATCGCGAGAGAGCGCCACCATAGGCGTAGAGCAGAACAGCCCGATATGGACTCCGGGGGTGGCAAACTTGGCGGCGCGCGAAGCGATGGCCAAGTCGCAGCTCGCCACCAATTGACAACCTGCCGCCGACGCCGGTCCCTGGACCGCCGCGATCACCGGCTGCGACAGCGTGACGATCTGCTGCATCATGGTGCTGCACATCGTCATGATGTGCTTGAAATAAGCGCGGCCGCCATCGGATTGCGCGCGGTGCCGGCTGAGCTCCTTGAGATCGTGGCCGGCGCAGTAGGCTGGGCCGTTGGCGGCGAGCACGACCGCGCGCACGCTTTCGTCGTGGGCGATCGCCGTGAGCGCGTCACCAAGTGTTTCAAGCATCGCCTCGGAAAGGGTGTTACGGCTCTGCGGCTGGTTCAGCGTGAGAACCGCCACGCCGGCAACGTCCTCGCGCAGAAGCATCAGTGCGGACATGCCGGGAGAAGTTGCTGCGGCGGTATCGGCGCTCATGGCTTCCGTCCTCTTCAGGTCACATAGAGATCAGTGCCCGACGGTGATTTGGCAAGCAGCCCTTCTCATTGTATCCGATCCGCCACGGCGGGGCAGGGGGATCAAGATGGCGGCGAAACTCTCGGTCGAGGAACTGCAAAACCTTCTCGACGCCGAGTTTCCGCGGACGTTCCACCGCGACGGCGGTTACGTCATCGAGGAGGTTTGGCTCGGCGGCAGTCGCGTGCGCAAGCATTTCGACAAGGCGTCATTGCGTCCGGGCGGCACGATAGCGGGCACGACTTTGATGGCGCTGACCGATATCGCCATGTATGTCGCCATCCTCGCCACCATCGGCTGGAAGCCGCTGACGGTGACCACCAATTTGAATATCAATTTCCTGAGAAAACCGGAGCCGCGCGATCTTTTGGGCGAGGCGCGTCTGCTCAAGCTTGGCAAACGCCTTGTGGTGGGCGACATCGCCATTCGCACCGACGGTCAGGATGAACTCGTCGCGCATGCTACCTCGACCTACTCGATCCCGGCTAACAGGTAAAATAATACCTTCGGCACAAGCTATTGAATTTGCCCGCAACTCGGGCACGAGGGTTGACCACGCAGGCTTTCGCGGCTAAGTACGCCGCGCGCTGGTCGCGGAGTTCGCGATCAGCCTTTCCCTGATGGATGCGATTATGAAAACCTTTTCGGCCAAACCCGCCGACGTTGACAAGAAGTGGGTGATGATCGACGCCGACGGATTGGTGGTCGGCCGGCTTGCATCCATTATCGCGATGCGGCTGCGCGGCAAGCACAAGCCGACCTATACGCCGCACGTCGACTGCGGCGATAATGTCGTTGTCATCAACGCCGCGAAAATCGTGTTGTCGGGCCGTAAGGTCGAACAGAAAATCTACTACAAGTACAGCGGCTTTATCGGCGGCCTAAAGGAGCGCTCGGCCAAAGCGATCCTCGCCGGCCGCTTTCCCGAGCGCATTGTCGAGAAGGCAGTGGAGCGGATGCTGCCCCGCGGTCCGCTCGGCCGCCGCCAGCTCGGTAACCTGCGGGTCTATCCGCACGCCGAACATCCGCACGCCGCCCAGCAGCCACAGGCGCTCGACGTGGGCGCCATGAATCGCAAGAACAAGAGGTCCGCCTAATGGCCGACACCATCCAGACGCTCGAAGAGCTTTCCACGCTCAAGCCGGCCGCGGCGCCGCAGCCGCCGAAATATGTGCAGAAGCTCGACAAGCAGGGCCGTGCTTACGCTACCGGCAAACGCAAGGATGCGGTCGCGCGGGTCTGGATCAAAATGGGCGGCGGGGCGATCGTCATCAACGATCGGCCGGTGGAGACCTATTTTGCCCGTCCGGTGCTGCGCATGCTGATCCAGCAGCCGCTCGTTGCCGCAAACCGTCAGGGCCAGTACGATGTCGTGTGCACCGTCTCCGGCGGCGGCCTTTCCGGCCAAGCGGGCGCGGTGCGCCACGGCTTGTCGAAAGCCCTGCTGCGGCATGAACCTGACTTGCGCCCAGTTCTCAAGCGCGGCGGATTCCTCACGCGCGATCCGCGCGTCGTCGAACGCAAGAAATACGGCAGGGCGAAAGCGCGCCGCAGCTTCCAGTTCTCCAAACGCTAGATCGCGGTTTTAGCGCGCGCCTTAGTGCGGCGCGCGGTTGTTGTTGCGCGCCGTCCGCGGAACGCATGCCAATCGCGAAAAGAAAAGGGCGCCGCAAACCCGGCGCCCTTCAAGTTTAAGTCGATTACGCTAGTTCAGGGAGGATCGTTTACGCGCACGCTGACAAACCAAAACGGCATACCGTCGCCGAACGGCGAACAGCTTACGCCGAGTAGTACATTTCGAACTCGACCGGATGCGGGGTATGCTCGAAGCGGATAACTTCCCCCATCTTCAGGTCGATATAGGCGTCGATGAAATCGTCATCGAACACGCCGCCGGTCTTCAGGAAGGCGCGGTCTTTGTTGAGTTCCTCGAGCGCCTGACGCAGCGATCCGCAAACGGTCGGAATTTTCTTCAATTCCTTCGGCGGCAGATCGTAGAGGTCTTTATCGATAGCCTCGCCTGGATCGAGCTTATTTTTGATGCCGTCGAGACCCGCCATCAGCATGGCCGCGAAGCCGAGATAAGGGTTGGCAAGCGGGTCGGGGAAGCGGACTTCGACGCGCTTGGCCTTGGGGTTGGTCGTGTAGGGGATGCGGCAGGAGGCGGAGCGGTTGCGCGCCGAATAGGCGAGCAGCACCGGGGCCTCAAAGCCCGGAACCAGCCGCTTGTAGGAATTTGTGGTTGGGTTGGTGAAGGCGTTGATCGCCTTCGCATGTTTGATAATGCCGGCGATGTATTGCAGGCAGATGTCGGAGAGGTCCGCGTATTTGTTGCCGGCGAAAACCGGCTTGCCTCCCTTCCAGATCGATTGGTGGCAATGCATGCCAGAGCCGTTGTCGCCGTAGATCGGCTTGGGCATGAAGCACGCGGTCTTCCCGTAAACCTGCGCCACCTGCTGGATGCAATATTTGTATATCTGCAGATGGTCGGCCATCTGCACCATGGGTGAGAATTTCAAACCGAGCTCGTGCTGGGCGGAAGCAACTTCGTGATGGTGCTTCTCGACTTTGGCGCCCATGCGCGCCATTGCGGCGAGCATTTCCGATCGCATGTCCTGCGCGGAATCCTGCGGTGGCACCGGGAAGTAACCTTTCTTGGTCCAAACCCGGTGACCCAGATTCCCGCCTTCGAACTCGGTGTCGGAATTGCTCGGAAACTCCACCGAGTCGAGCTTGAAGCCGGTGTTGTACGGCTCGACCTTGTACCGGACGTCGTCGAAAACAAAGAATTCCGCCTCCGGCCCGAAATAAATCGTGTCGCCGACGCCCATGGACTTGACCATGCCTTCGGCCTTCTTGGCGATGCCGCGCGGGTCGCGCGAATAAGGTTCGCCGGTAGTGGGCTCGAGCACGTCGCACACCAGCACCAGCGTCGTCTCGGCGAAGAACGGGTCGATGCAGGCGGAGGTCGGATCCGGCATCAAACACATGTCGGATTCATGGATCGCCTTCCAACCGGCGATCGAAGAACCGTCGAACATTTGGCCTTCGGCGAAAGTCTCTTCCTCGATGAGTGAAACGTCGAAGGTGACGTGCTGCCACTTGCCGCGCGGATCGGTAAACCGAAAGTCGACATATTTGACGTCGCCGTCCTTGATGAGCTTCATCACATTCTTCGGCGTGGTCATGGCAGGCGTACCTTTCGTGCGTTTAATGAATGGCTTTTACTAACGCCGGGGCCGGCGTGAGCAAGGACCTCAAATGGCATCGGTTCCGGATTCCCCAGTCCTGATCCGGATTGCTTCCTCGATTGTGGAAACAAAAATTTTTCCGTCGCCGATGCGGCCGGTTTGCGCGGCGCGGCGGATGGCGTCGACGGCCTTTTCGACCATATCATCGCCGAGCACAATTTCGATCTTCACTTTCGGCAGAAAATCGACGACGTATTCAGCGCCGCGATAGAGCTCGGTGTGGCCTTTCTGACGTCCGAAGCCTTTGGCCTCGGTTACGGTTATGCCCTGCAGTCCGACCTCTTGCAGCGCCTCCTTCACCTCATCTAGCTTGAACGGCTTGATGATGGCCTCGATTTTCTTCATCGCGTTTCGTCTCCCGGCTCCGGCATGGCGGGTACGCTCGCCTGCGGCGCCGACGCTTCGTTAGCAGTTCCCGTGCCAAGGCCGCGAAAGGGCCGAAAATTCAGCGAAATCAGCCGCCTAAGGCAGCAGTCTGACCGGGGCCGACTAGCCCGCCCAACCACCCAGATGCCAAAATGGGCATATTGCCTATTATCGCGTCAATAGCGGCCGATGACAAATTCTGAGACGGCGGGGATGGTTGGCCGGGCGGCGCGCTGATCGTTATCTTTGCCGCAGCATGATTGAACTTCTGAGCAATGCCGAAATGGCAAATGCCGACCGGCTGACAATCGCCGGCGGGGTTGCGGGTATCACTCTCATGGAGCGGGCGGGCGCCGGCGTTGCCGACGCCTTAGCGGTGCGCCATCCGGTAGGGTCTCGGGTCGTGGTCCTGGCCGGCCCCGGCAACAATGGCGGGGACGGTTTCGTCGCCGCGCGGTTGTTGGCGCAGCGCGGTTTCAACGTGCACCTGATGCTCGCGGGAGAGGTTGCGCGCCTGAAAGGCGATGCCGCAGCCGCCGCGGCGAAGTGGCAAGGGCCGATCGCTCGGTCACAGCCGGAGGGCTTCGCGAATGCTGGCGTCATCATTGACGCTCTGTTCGGCGCAGGCCTGGATCGGCCTGTGGAGGGCCACGCGCGAGCAATGATCGAGGCGATGAACGCCCAAGCCGCGCCGATACTCGCGGTCGACTTGCCGAGCGGAATTAACGGCTCGACCGGAGAGGTGATGGGAGCTGCCGTGAAGGCTACGCAAAGCATCACCTTCTTTCGCAAGAAGGTCGGGCATGTGCTTTTGCCCGGGCGGCTTCGTTGCGGCCGGGTCAGCGTCGCGGACATCGGCATTCCGGCGAACGTCCTTGCAGAGCTCGGCGTGCAAACGTCTGAAAATACGCCGCAGCTTTGGCACGGCCTTTTTCCCCATGCGCAGGCCCTCGGACACAAATACGACCGCGGTCACGCCGTCATTGTCTCGGGTCCGCTATGGTCAACAGGAGCCGCCCGGCTCGCCGCCCGCGCCGCGCTGCGCGCCGGGGCTGGCTTGGTCACCATTGCCAGCCCGCGCGATGCGCTATCCGTCAACGCTGCTGCGAACCTTGCCGTCATGGTACGGCCGGTCGACGGCGCGAGCGAGCTCGCCGAGTTTCTGACTGATCCGCGGCTCAATACAGTTGCCCTTGGCCCGGGATTGGGAGTGGGCGCCTCGACCTGCGAGGCCGTCTTGACTGTCCTGTCAGGGGAACGCGCTGTCGTCCTCGATGCTGACGCCATCACAAGCTTTGCGGAGGAGCCGGCGCGGCTCGCCGAAGCGCTGCGTGCGCGCGGCGCCAGGCCCACTGTGATGACGCCGCATGAGGGTGAATTTCATCGCTATTTCGGGGCTTTGGACGAAAAAACTAAAGTTGGCTCAAAGCTCGAGAGAGCGCGGCTTGCGGCATCGCTTGTCGGCGCCACCGTCGTGCTCAAAGGCGCGGATACCGTGGTTGTCGCACCGGACGGACGTGGGGCCATCGCCGCCAACGCGCCACCCTATCTGGCGACCGCCGGCGCGGGCGACGTGCTCACCGGAATGGCGGCAGGGCTTCTGGCGCAAGGAATGCCGGCATTCGAAGCCGCGGCCGCTGCCGTCTGGTTCCACGGCGAAACCGCGCTCGCCGTAGGGCCGGGTTTGATTTCCGAGGATTTGCCCGAAGCGCTCCCGAAAGTTTACCGCGATTTCCTGTCTTGAGCCGCCGGCGGGCGAAGCGCGGGTTTCAGCGGCTATTTCTATAGTGTCTGGCGGACGACGCGTGTTATAAGCCGCGCCGCCGGGCCGCCCCTCGGTCCGCGGGCGTGGCGGAATTGGTAGACGCGCGGGATTTAGGTTCCCGTGACGAAAGTCGTGGGGGTTCGAGCCCCTCCGCCCGCACCAGCAGGCGGTTGTCCGAGCGAAGCCCAGAACCGGCGATCTTGGCGCATAGTGTGATGTCGATGGAATTTACTGAAACCAGCACCGCCGGCCTCAAGCGCGAATATCGCGTGATCGTTCCGGCAAGCGATCTCGAGGCCCGCGTCAACGAGCGCCTGGACGACCTCAAGAACCGCGTACAGCTCCGCGGTTTCCGCCCCGGCAAGGTACCGGTCGCGCATCTCAAACGCCTCTATGGCAAATCCGCCATGGCGGAGGTGATCGAGGCGACGGTCAACGAGGCCAACTCAAAGATCATCGCGGACAAAAAGCTCAAACTTGCGATCGAGCCCAAAGTGGTGCTGCCGACCGAGCAGTCCGACGTCGAGAAGGTGATCGAAGGTAAATCCGACCTCGCTTACACCGTCGAAATGGAGATCGTCCCGCCGATCACGCTTGTCGATTTCAAGTCGCTCAAGCTTACCCGGCTCACGGCTGAAGTGACCGACGAAGAGATCGATCAAGCTGTCAAAACCATCGCCGAGCAGAACAAGCCGTTCGTCGCCAAGACCGATGGTGCGGCGAATGGCGACCGTGTCACGATGTCTTTCGAAGGCTCGATTGCCGGTGTGCCGTTCGAGGGAGGCAAGGGCACGGACGTGCCACTTTTGCTCGGGTCCGGCCAATTCATTCCCGGTTTCGAAGAACACCTGCTGGGCGTGAAAGCGGGCGAAAACAAAACCTTCGACGTCAAGTTCCCTGATGACTACCGGGCGACGGCGCTCGCCGGCAAGGATGCGACCTTCGCCGTCACTGTCGCTGCGGTCGAAACGCCGGGCGAGGTCAAGATCGACGACGACTTTGCCAAAGCGCTCGGATTGGAGTCGTTGGCCAAGCTTAAGGATGCGGTGAAAGAGCGCATTGTCCGCGAGCATGCGGCGGCCTCGCGACAAAAGCTCAAGCGCGCGCTGTTCGATGAAGTCGACGAGCGCCACAAGTTTGAGCCGCCGCCGACTCTCGTCGAGCAGGAATTCGCGAACGTCTGGGCGCAGGTCGAGAAGGATCTCAAGGACCAAGGCCGCACCTTTGAGGACGAAGGGACGACCGAAGAAAAAGCGCGCGCCGAATATCGCGCCATCGCCGAGCGCCGGGTGCGGCTTGGCCTGGTCATCGCCGAAATCGGCGAGCGCAATAACATCAAAGTCACCGACGAACAGCTGCGCTCCGCGGTCATGGAGCAGGTGCGGCAATTCCCCGGCCAGGAGCGGCAGATTTGGGAATATTACCAAAAGAACCCAAACGCGATCGCCGCATTAAGGGCGCCCTTGTTCGAGGACAAGGTCGTCGACTTCCTGGTTGAACTTGCCGAAGTAACTGACAAGCCCGTTTCGCGGGAAGAGCTGTTCAAGGAAGACGAAGAATGACGATTGCGGCCGGCTCCAGCGCGATTGCCGGTCTTGCCGCAGTAAACATGGGGACATATCTGCGCGTGGCAGGGCCGCTTGCTGCCTGGCCGCACGACATCTTCGACATGCGCCCCGACTCAAGCCACATTGTGCTCTCAATGTGAGCCCAATGCCCTGACAGGTGAGGACTATGCGCGATCCGGCGGATACCTACATGCAGCACCTCGTTCCCATGGTGGTCGAGCAGACCAACCGGGGCGAGCGTGCCTATGACATCTATTCCCGGTTGCTGAAGGAACGGATTATCTTCATCACCGGACCGATTGACGATGGCGTAGCCTCCCTGGTGGTCGCGCAGTTACTGTTCCTCGAAGCGGAAAATCCGAAAAAGGAAGTCTCGATGTACATCAACTCGCCGGGCGGGGTGGTGACCTCGGGCATGGCGATTTACGACACCATGCAGTTCGTCCGTCCGGCGGTGTCGACTTTGTGTACCGGTCAGGCTGCGTCCATGGGCTCGCTCCTTCTCGCCGCTGGCGCCAAGGATTTGCGTTTTGCGCTGCCGAATGCCCGCATCATGGTCCACCAACCTCTAGGCGGTTTTCAAGGGCAGGCTACAGATGTCATGATCCATGCCCAGGAAATCCTAGATTTGAAAAAGCGCCTGAACGAAATTTACGTAAAGCACACCGGCCAACCGCTGAAGAAAATCGAGGATGCGCTCGAGCGTGACAAGTTCCTAACCCCGGAAATGGCAAAAGATTTCGGCATTATCGACAATGTCATCGAGAAGCGGCCGGAGGAACCCGGACTTAAGTTCGAACCACCGGTGCTGGCGAAAGTCTAATGGGGCGGCCGAATCGGTTGTTGACGAAGCGCCGGCGGCCTTCCGTCAAGGGGGTTTGTCCGCCACTGTGTTCAGGAAAGCACACCACGGCAAACTCTCGTTATTGTTAATGGATTCTTGATTGGCACGCCGTTAGCATGCCGCTTGTACTGGGTGGCGAGGTGTTGTCACTCTCACGTCGCATTCGGGAGCAGAACGCGGAAAGTGCTACGGATTTTTAGCGTCGCGGGCCGTAGGGTATGGGAACCCAAAGGGCTCCCCTCGCGAGGAAGACGGAGACGGGAATGAGCAAAGTCGGCGGCGGCGATTCTAAGAACACGCTCTATTGCTCGTTCTGCGGCAAGAGCCAGCACGAGGTGCGCAAGCTCATTGCCGGACCGACGGTTTTCATTTGCGACGAGTGCGTCGAACTCTGCATGGACATCATCCGCGAGGAGAACAAGTCCTCGCTGGTGAAGTCACGTGACGGCATTCCGACGCCGCGGGAAATCCGCAAGGTTCTCGACGACTATGTAATCGGCCAGGACCACGCCAAGAAGGTGCTGTCGGTGGCCGTGCACAACCACTACAAGCGCCTCAATCACCAGAGCAAGCACAACGACGTTGAGCTCGCCAAATCGAACATTCTGCTGATCGGACCAACCGGCTCGGGCAAGACGCTGCTGGCCCAAACGCTGGCGCGGATCCTCGACGTGCCGTTCACAATGGCGGACGCGACCACGTTGACCGAAGCCGGCTATGTCGGCGAGGACGTCGAGAACATCATCCTGAAGCTGTTGCAGTCCGCCGACTATAACGTTGAGCGCGCGCAGCGCGGCATTGTCTACATCGACGAAATCGACAAGATTTCGCGGAAGTCGGACAATCCGTCGATCACTCGCGACGTTTCCGGCGAGGGCGTGCAGCAGGCGTTGCTGAAAATCATGGAAGGCACGATCGCCAGCGTTCCGCCGCAGGGCGGCCGCAAGCATCCGCAACAAGAATTCCTCCAGGTCGACACGACCAACATTCTTTTCGTCTGCGGCGGCGCCTTCGCCGGCTTGGAGAAGATCATCTCCGCTCGCGGGCGTTCCACCTCCATCGGCTTCGCCGCCAAAGTCTTGGCACCGGAAGATCGCAAGCAGGGCGAGATTTTCCGTGAAGTCGAGCCTGAGGATTTGCTGAAATACGGCCTCATCCCCGAATTCGTCGGCCGGCTTCCGGTTGTTGCCACGCTCGAAGATCTCGACGAGGCTTCGCTCAAGCGCATCCTGACTGAGCCGAAGAACGCGCTGGTCAAGCAATATCAGCGCATGTTCGAGATGGAGACGGTCGATCTGACATTGGCGGATGAAGCGCTGTCGGCGATTTCCCGCAAAGCCATCGATCGCAAGACCGGTGCGCGCGGCTTGCGTTCGATCATGGAAAGCATCCTGCTCGACACCATGTTCGATCTGCCGAGCCTCGAGGGCGTTGAGGAAATCGTGATCTCGCGCGAAGTGGTCGAGGGCAGCGCGCGTCCACTCTACATTTACGCCGATCGATCCGATCGTGCCGGCGAGACCGGCGGAGCGAGCGCCTAGGCAGTGCCCGATTGTGGCATGCGCGATTCGGTTGGCGGTGTAGCACCGCTGCCGGGTGCCGTGCGGTTTTACACGAAAAACCGCGGTTTCTTGACACACTCTCGCCTCGACGCCACCTATACTGATGGCGCGACAAAGCATTTCGCAGAATCGCGTAAGGGCAGTCGATTGCGGCGGCGCCGATTGCGGGTCGCGAACGACGTGCACAACAATAAGGAAATGGGGCCATGACAAGTGCCACCAAGCCGAAGCAACCGTTGGTGACCGGCGAAACCCGGGCTTACCCGGTGCTGCCTTTGCGGGATATTGTTGTTTTCCCGCACATGATTGTTCCGCTCTTCGTCGGCCGCGAGAAATCGATCAAGGCGCTCGAAGAAGTGATGCGTTCGGATACGTTCATTCTGCTTGCGACGCAGAAGAACGCATCCGACGACGATCCGGCGACCGATGCGATCTATCGCGTCGGCACGCTGGCGAGTGTGCTGCAACTTCTTAAATTGCCCGACGGGACCGTGAAGGTGCTGGTTGAGGGCGCGGCCCGTGCCGAAGTTGGGCGCTACACTGATCGCGAAGAATATTACGAGGCCGACGCGACGGTCATCGGCGATTCGTCCGGCGACCAAGTCGAGGCGGAAGCGTTGGCGCGCTCCGTAGTCAACGAATTCGAAGGCTACGTAAAGCTCAACAAGAAAGTGTCGCCGGAGGTCGTGGGCGTCGTTCAGCAGATCGACGACTACGCCAAACTTGCGGACACCGTCGCCTCACACCTGGCGGTCAAGATTCCCGACAAGCAGCTCATCCTCGAAATTCCCGTCGTTACCGAACGATTGGAAAAGGTGCTCGGCCTGATGGAGAGTGAGATTTCGGTGCTGCAGGTCGAGAAGCGGATCCGTACGCGCGTCAAGCGCCAGATGGAGAAGACCCAGCGCGAGTACTACCTCAACGAGCAGATGAAGGCGATCCAGAAGGAGCTGGGCGACGAGGACGGCAAAGACGAGCTCGCTGAGATCGAAGAGAAGATCAAGCGCACCAAGCTCTCAAAGGAGGCGCGGGAGAAAGCGCAACACGAGCTCAAGAAGCTGCGGCAAATGTCGCCGATGTCGGCTGAAGCGACGGTTGTGCGCAATTATCTCGATTGGCTGCTGTCGATCCCATGGAACAAGAAGTCCAAGGTCAAGAAGGATTTGACGCTGGCAGAGCAGATTCTCGAGGCCGACCATTTCGGTCTTGAGAAGGTCAAGGAACGCATCGTCGAGTATCTCGCCGTTCAGCAGCGCGCAAACAAATTGACCGGACCGATCCTGTGTCTGGTCGGGCCGCCCGGCGTCGGCAAGACCTCGCTCGGCAAATCGATTGCCCGGGCGACTGGTCGTGAGTTCGTGCGCGTGTCGCTCGGCGGCGTGCGCGACGAGGCCGAGATCCGCGGCCATCGGCGCACCTATATCGGCTCGATGCCAGGCAAGGTCATCCAGTCGATGCGCAAGGCGAAGACCTCGAATCCGCTGTTCCTGCTGGACGAGGTCGACAAGATGGGCGCCGATTTCCGCGGCGATCCGTCGTCGGCGCTGCTGGAAGTGCTCGACCCCGAGCAGAACCACGCCTTCAACGATCACTATCTCGAGGTCGACTACGATCTCTCGAACGTGATGTTCATCACCACGGCGAACACGCTCAACATCCCGCCGCCGTTGATGGATCGCATGGAGATCATCCGCATCGCCGGCTACACCGAGGATGAGAAGGTCGAGATCGCGCGCAAGCATTTGATCCCGCACGCGACCGTCAAGCACGGGCTAGAGCCGAAGGAATGGTCGATCGACGACGACGCGTTGTTGACCCTTATCCGCCGCTACACGCGCGAGGCCGGCGTCCGCAATCTCGAGCGAGAGCTGTCGACACTGATCCGCAAGGCGGTGAAGGAGCTCACGGTTAAGAAGACGGAATCGGTGAAAGTCACGGCGGAGAGCCTCGGCACTTATCTTGGCGTGCCAAAATTCCGCTACGGCGAAGTCGAGGACGAGGATCAGGTCGGTGTCGTCACCGGTTTGGCCTGGACCGACGTCGGCGGCGAGCTTCTGACCATCGAAGCGGCAATGATGCCGGGCAAAGGCAAGATGACCGTAACCGGCAATCTGCGCGATGTGATGAAGGAATCGATCTCGGCGGCGGCGTCCTATGTGCGCATGCGCTCGCCCGCCTTCGGCATCGAGCCGCCTTCATTCGACAAGCGCGACATTCACGTGCACGTGCCCGAAGGGGCGACGCCGAAGGACGGCCCGTCTGCCGGCGTGGCGATGGTCACCGCCATTGTTTCGGTGATGACCGGTATCCCGGTGCATCGCGATGTTGCGATGACCGGCGAAATCACGCTGCGCGGCCGAGTGCTGCCGATCGGCGGTCTCAAAGAGAAACTGTTGGCTGCTCACCGCGGCGGCATCAAGACCGTGCTTATTCCCGAGGAGAATGCCAAGGATCTTGTCGAGATCAACGACAGCATCAAGAGCGGACTCGATATCATCCCGGTCTCGCGCATGGATGAGGTGCTGACACGGGCGCTGGTGCGGATGCCGGAGCCGATCTCCTGGGATGAAGCGGCTGCGAAGCCGGTGGAAGTCGCAGAACCCATCGTCGAGGAAGATTCATCGGGTTTGACGGCGCATTGATTTCGCGTGTTGAATCGCAAAGCGGCGCCAAGTTCGGCGCCGCTTTGGCGTTTTGTAACATGGCTGTGTGATTTTCAGCGCACTTGGCGTTTTATGCTGTCGAGCGATTGCTCGCGGGGTGAGATGCGCTAAAATTCGCACGCGAGCCGGGGGCTGCAACAATGCGTGGGTGTTCCGATGAGACTCGTCGGCTGCTTGATCGGCTGCACGGCTCTGGTCGCGGCAATATCCGGGGCAAATGCCGAGGACGATTTCTGGCTGAGCGGGAACTACACTCAAAACGTTCCTTGTAAAGGCGACGGGACCGATCGGCCCGAAGTCAAAGTGCAGATCTCGACACAAGAGATCGAGTCCAAGATCGGTGTCTGCACGTTCCTTGACACCAAGGTCGACAGCAAAAGTGTCGTCGGGCACGTCGAATGCAAGTTTCCGGCCGGCCCCTTGATGGGCGACGTAACCTTCACGCTGAAACCGAATAACACGGTGGCCATTGTCGACAGCAACAAGACCTATACCGCGACGCTGTACCGCTGCCCGAAGTGACCGTCAAAGTGGCTCCTCCCTGCGCCGGATTGATGCTAAGATGGCGAGCTCGCCTTTGGGGGACCACGTTATGCTCCGCTATCTGATCGCGACCGCATTGTTTGCCGCCATGCTGGCCGGTGGGCCGGCCTTTGCGGTGACGTCGAAGGACAAGATGGCGACCTGCAAATTCGGCGCTGACGATCAGAAGCTCGAAGGGCCGCCGCGCAAGGCGTTCATGAAAAACTGCATGTCGAACAAGGACGATCCGCGCGGATCGCCGGTCGGCGTGCCGCCGCCCCAGCATTGAGGGCATGTCAATTAGCGCTGCCGGCCGGCCACTCACCCCTCCTCGACCGCCGAATTGAGCGGTGTCCAAAGGGATAGTCTCGATGCGAATGCTCGCTTACGTTCTTGCCATCATCTGCCTCATCGCGGCCGTGGTCTATTTCGTCACGCCGGCGGGCTCGCTGCCGACATTTATGCCCGGTTATGAAGCGGGCTCGCAACACATCCACAAAACTCACGCTATCGCCGCCGTTATCGGCGCGGTCATTTTGTTCGTGCTGGGATTATTCGCCGGCCGCGCGCGGGCGTGAACAACCGTCAGCCGTGGGTCTCTGCTTAGGTTTGCACTCGCCGGGCATCGCCTAATCTTGCGATCTTGTCCCGCGGCCTGGGACTTTGCGCTGGATGCGCGCATCGAAACGCGGAACGCTGACCACCACGCGGCGATGGGTGCCACCGCCGATGACTTCGAAGTCATCGCGCGCTTCCACGCTAAAAACTATGGTTCTGCCGTCGATTTGCGAAACTTCGGCAGTAGCGGTCACCCGCAGACCGACGGGGGTCGCGGCCACATGGCTTACGTCGAGGTGGGTGCCGAGACTCTGATGTTCGTGGGGCAGGAGGTGCTCGATCGCATTGAGTGCCGCCGCCTCGATCACGTTGATCATGACCGGCGTGGCCAAAACCGGTATGCGGCCGGAGCCGACAAACGGCGCGGTATGCTCGGGGCCCACCAGGAGGTGCGCGGTCCCTTTGAGGCCTGCGGTGATGCGGCTGAGATCGACCATGAGAGCCCCCGAGGCGGCAAAATCTAAGACGCGTTCCTTGACCCGATCCCACTGCTAATGTCCAGCTTGCCGGGGCTCTTGTTGCACGCTCCAATGCCTCGATGACCCAGCCGCCGCTGCCGCCACTTCGCACCTTGTTCTTCGAAGACCTCTCGGTCGGCATGACCGAACAGCTGAACAAGACGGTCGCCGCTTCCGACGTGGTCGGCTTCGCGCAATTGACCGGCGACCGCAATCCGATCCATCTCTCCGAGCATTTCGCCGCCAAGACATCGTTCCGCACCCGAATTGCGCATGGCCTTTACACTGCAAGTCTTATTTCCGCGGTGCTCGGCACGCGGCTACCAGGTCCCGGCGCCGTCTATATTTCGCAAACACTGAATTTCCGTGCGCCGGTTAAAATCGGCGACACCGTCATAGTGACCGTCACCGTTGCCGAGCTGGTCGCGGAAAAGTGCCGCGCGCGCCTGTCATGTCAATGCGAGGTAGACGGCGAGGTTGTCCTGGACGGTGAAGCCTGGGTGAAGGTGCCGAGCGAGAATGCCAAGGGCAAACGGCCGGCGCCACGGCTTTAGAACGTTTGCGGCGTGGTTCCCATCTTACGCCAAGAGGTCCTTGTCTTCGGGATGCTTGCTAAAATAAGCGCTGACGAAAGGGCAGAGCGGAACGATTTTGAGACCGCGGGCGCGGGCCTCTGCGAGCATCCCCTCAATCAAACGTGAGGCAATACCTCGGTTGCGGGCGCGTGGCGGCACCTCGGTGTGAGTGATCGTCATCACGCTGCCGACCAGGTGATAGTTCGCCGACGGCGGTGACGCCGTCGGCATCGAGCTCAAAGCGGGAGAGGGCGGTATTGTCGCGGACAGCGGCCATGCAGTTAATATACGGTCCGGCCGCCCCGCCGCCTATCCTGCAACCCGCTTGCGCGCCGATGAAAATCGCTACCTTCAACATCAACAATATCAACAAGCGGCTCGCCAATCTGCTTGCGTATCTGCGCGCGGCCAAACCCGACGTGGTCTGCCTACAAGAGCTCAAAGCGGCGGATCGTGAATTCCCCAAAGCCGCAATCGAGAAAGCGGGCTACGGTGCAGTCTGGCGTGGAGAGAAGTCGTGGAACGGCGTCGCCATCCTCGCGCGCGATTGCGAGCCGGTTGTTACTCGCACCGAACTTCCGGGTGACACCAGCGACCGCCAAAGCCGCTACATCGAGGCGGCGGTCAACGGCGTGCTGATCGCATCGCTTTATGCGCCGAACGGCAATCCGCAGCCGGGGCCGAAATTCAATTATAAGCTTGCCTGGATGGACCGGCTCGCGGCTCATGCCGTGGAACTGATGGCCGCCGACGTGCCGGTGGTGCTGGCCGGTGATTACAACGTGGTGCCGACGGATCGCGATATTTATCCGACAAAGTCTTACGACCGGGATGCTCTTCTCCAGCCGGCAAGCCGTGCGCGTTACGCGGAGATTCTGCGCCAGGGTTGGCGCGACGCCATTCGCGTGCTGCATCCGGCCGAGCCGATGTACACCTATTGGAGCTATCTGCGCGAGCGCTGGCGGCGTGACGCTGGGCTGCGCATCGATCATTTGTTGCTCAGCCCCAAGGCCGCGAAACAGCTCGTCCGTGGCGGCGTCGATCGCGCTTTTCGCGGCAAGGAAAACGCCAGCGACCACGCGCCAGTCTGGATCGAATTGCGCGATGTCTCGCGCTCGTCCGCGCGAAAGCCGGCACCCCGCGCCAATTCCCGATTGCGCGTGAATGAGCAGAATAACAAGCCAGCGAAGCCGGTTGTGCAGCCAATGGCTCGACTCACCCGCCGCCCACTTCTGGTGATCGACGGCGACTCGTTTGCCCACCGCGCCTTTCATGCTCTGCCGAAGAATATCAAACGAAAGGGCGATCGGCCGGCCGGCGCCATACTCGGTTTTGCCAATTTGCTGTTGCGGCTCTATCGTGACGACAGGCCGCGCGCCGTCCTGGTCGGATGGGATACTTATGAGGCACCGACCTACCGGCACGAAGCTTTCGCCGCTTATCAAAGCGGACGCGAATTCGACGACGACATCATCGAACAACTCGTGGTGATTCCGGAATTCGTCGCCGCGTGCGGCTTTGTGAACGCCAAGGGTGCCGGCTACGAGGCTGACGATTTTCTTGCCGCCGCGGCCACTGGCGAAGAGCGGCACGGCGGCTTGGCGCTGGTTGCGAGCGGCGACCGCGACTCGTTTCAGTTGGCGTCGCATAAAACGACGATCCTCTATCCCGTCCGCGGCGGTGGTGTGGAGCGTATCGGTCCGGCGGAGGTCCGCGCGCGTTATGGCGTCGATCCGGTGCAGGTGCCGGATTTCATCGCGTTGCGCGGTGATCCCTCCGACAAGCTGCCGGGCGCGCCCGGTTTGGGCGCGACCGGCGCCGCGGCATTATTGCGCCAATTCGGCAATCTGGACGCGATCCTCAAGGCCGGCCGCTACGCCAAACAGGCCGAAGACTTGCGGCTCTATCGCTCTATCGCCACCATGGACCGCAAAGCGCCTTTGCCGCGCTTGCCGGATCGGAAACCGACATGGGCCAAGGCGGCCGCGCTCGCGCGGGAGTGGCAACTTAAGCAATTGGCCGGGCGGCTTGAAGAACTCGCCGCGGCCGCAGCTGATCGCTAATCTGCAATCCGCGCCGCAATTATGGGGGGCGGCCGTCCGGAACCGGGGAATCCAAGCGCGGCGCTGCGCATGGACTGCCCTAATTTCTTCGGATTTAATGGATTTACGTTCGCCCAGCCGTCGGAAATAATTATACCTTCCGTCGTTATCACCCCAAATTGGGAGCCGGCAGGGCGCTATGACAAGAATCTTATCTGCGTCGTTGTGTGTTTTGTTGGCGCTGGTCGGTGGCGCCGCGCTGAGTGCCGATCGTTTCGCCTCGGCAGATGACGGCAAAGCCATGCTCGAACGCGCGGTTACGGCGCTCAAAGCTGATCCGACCGCAGCGCTTAAGGAATTCAATGACGAAAAAAACAAGCAATTCCGAGACCGCGACCTTTTCGTCTTTTGCTTCAGTCTCCCCGACGGCAACTTCACCGCCTTCCAAAGCCCGGTGATGCTGGGCACCGACGTGCGCGAATTAAAGTATCAAGACAAACCGGTTGGTCAGGAGGCCTACGACGTGGTCGCCAATGCAGCGGAGGGGGATTTTGTTACCACCGAATACAATTTTCCCAAGCCGGGTACGAAGACCACGGCCACCAAGCAATCTCTGGAAACGCGCATTGGCAAGCAGGCCTGCGGCGTGACCTATTTCAAATAACGGGCAAACCTTAAGCCGCCTGCCTACACCCGCGCGGGCGGCCCTCAAGCGTCATCAAAACCCCGTCCGACGAACCCCAATCGTCGCTGTCGAAATCATCCTGGTCGGACATATCCTCGTCGTCGGCCTCCGCGGTCTGCACGTTGCGGTCGTCGGCCATCGATTGCCGATCGTCGGAATCGCGAACGTGATCGCCGATGTGATCTATTCCGGCATCGCGCGCGAGTTGGCTGTCGGCGGCGCTGCCTGCCGAATCGCGCCACGGCGATGAGCGAACTCCAGCAAAGTTTCCCAACCCGCTCGGCGCATAGCCGCCGCCATGGTGGCCGAACATGGAGCGGATGGTATCAAGCATCAACGCTCCGCCGATCACGCCAGCGGCGGTGGACGCCGCACTGCCGAGAAACGATCCGCCGCCGCCGAAAGCTGGGCCGCTGCCGTAGCCTGGCGGCATTGGTGGCGGGTAATCGGGCGGCTGGCCTTGCGACCCATAACCCGCCTCCGGCGCGCCCGCGCGTACGCTCGGCACCGAGCTGCGCGCCGAAGCGCGCGGACCGAGCACGGCGTCGCGCATGGAATCGAGGAAGCCGCCACGTTGCGCGTCGGATGTCGCCGTGCCATCAAGCTCCGCCTGCAACTCCTCAATGCGGGCATTGGCGCGTTTGAGCGCCTCGTCCTGGATGAGCGCCGTCTGGGTGAGCGCGTAGATGGCATGCGGGGCGCCGCTCAAGCCCTGCGTGATCAGGCGCTCAGCCTGCGGATCGCGAGGCAGGTTTTCAACCTGGGCCAAGCGATCGAATAACTCTTCCACCAATTGCTGTTCCTGAGGGGTCATTGCGTCTCTCCCTTTGGGTCGCGCAGCCGCCGCCTATGTAAGGAGCGATTGCGGCAAAGGGAGGGGGCGATGCCGCGCATAGGCAAAGCGCTAAAGCCCGTCCATAATCGCCCGATAACAAAGAAATCATTGACCAGGGAGGGCCCCATACACACCGCGCTTCGTCGCCAAACGCTCGCGGATTTGCTGCACCGGAGCGCCAGGCGCTTTCCCGACAAGGCGGCCATTATTTGCGGCGATACGGCATGGAGCTACGCGGAATTCGACGCCGTGTGCGACCGCCTCGCCGCCGGCCTTGCCGCGCGCGGGGTCGGCAAAGGTGCGCGCGTCGCCATTCTGTCGCGCAACTCGCACGCTTTTGTAGCTTTGCGGTTTGCGCTGGCGCGGCTCGGCGCGGTTCTGGTCCCGATCAATTTCATGCTCAAGCCGGAAGAGGCGGCGTTCATCCTGCGGCACGCCGGGGCGGAGGTTTTGGCGACCGATTCCGGTCTCGCCGACGTCGCGCGCGCCGCGGCCGCTCTCGATACCAAAGTGCGAGAGCTGATTTGGCTACCGTCGGAAGAGAAGACCGCGCCCGTGCCCGGCATGGTCACTTTCGACGAACTTTTGTCCAACGCCGCGCCGCCGGAGGTCGAGCTGTCCGGTGGCGACCTTGCACAGATCGTCTACACCAGCGGCACCGAGTCCCTGCCCAAAGGGGCGATGCTCACCCATGACGCGGTGATCTGGCAGTATGTGAGCTGCGTCGCCGACGCGGCGATTGCGGGCGACGATCTCGCCCTGCACGCGCTGCCGCTCTACCATTGCGCCCAGCTTGACGTGTTTCTCGGCCCGGCGATCTATGTCGGCTCGACGAACGTCATCACGGCCAAGCCCACACCCGATAATCTCCTGCCGCTGATCGAACGTCACCGCGTCACCTCGTTCTTCGCTCCGCCGACGGTGTGGATCTCGCTGCTGCGGTCGCGGCTATTCGATCAGACTGATTTGACCAGCCTGCAGAAGGGTTATTACGGCGCCTCCATCATGCCGGTTGAAGTCATGCGCGAAATGGCGAAGCGCATGCCGAAGGTCCGGCTGTGGAATCTCTACGGCCAGACGGAAATCGCGCCGCTTGCCACTATGCTCGGGCCAGAAGATCAGTTGCGCAAACCGGGCTCGTGCGGCCGTGCCGTGCTCAACGTCGAAACCCGCGTGGTTGATGACGGAATGCGCGACGTGTCCCCGGGTAAAATCGGCGAGATCGTGCATCGCTCGCCGCATCTGATGCTCGGTTATTTCCACGACGACGAACGCACCAAATCGGCCTTCGAGGGCGATTGGTTTCATTCCGGCGATCTCGCCACCATCGATGCCGACGGTTACATCTACGTCGTCGACCGCAAAAAGGACATGGTCAAGAGCGGCGGCGAGAATGTGGCGAGCCGTGACGTCGAGGAGACGATCTACAAGCTGCCGCAGGTCTCGGAGGTGGCGGTGATCGGCGTGCCACACCCGCGTTGGGTCGAGGCGGTGGTGGCGGTGATTGTGGTCAAGGCCGAGGCGACGTTGTCAAAGGAGACCGTCCACGCCCATTGTGCCGAGCACCTCGCGCATTTCAAGGTGCCGAAGGACGTCGTCTTCGCCGAAACTTTGCCAAAAAACCCGAGCGGCAAGCTGCTCAAACGCGAACTTCGCCGCGAACACGCCGGGTTATTTGCCTAACGCGTGTCGCCAAGCGGGCCGCCAGCGCCTGCGTGCGGAGTTCCTCGGCTCAGGCGGCGGTATTCGGCCGAAAGCAAATCAGCGCGCCAATGCCGATCAGAACGAAGAGCACTAAAACCGCTGCCTGGGTTATCATGAAGGGCGGCTCGGATTGGGTTGGCGCCAGCGCATTGAGAGCGGCTACCTTGATGAAGCTCTGCACGACGACGACAAACACGTTGAAATAAAGCGCAACGATCGCGGTGACCACGTAAATCCATCGCCATGCGCCCGACAGGCCTTTGCCGTAATACGCGAACAGCGCCACCGCCAGGATCACGCAGGAAATGATCCCGACCCCCAATGCCGGCGTAAAGCCGTGGATAGGAAACAAAAACCCGGTCAGGCTCGTCAGCACGGTCGTTAGCAAAAACAGCGCGTTGTTGAAAGGAAGCCGGCGAGAAGCAAACATCCCGCCGACGACAATCAGCCCGCTGCCGATCGCGATGAGTGTAATGGCGACGTGCAAAAGCGTAAAAGCACCGGTCGATAATCCTAAAATCATGATAGGCCCCCGCTAACAGCGCCCGCGGCGCCGGACCACAGATTACGCCGCCGCGCAGCGGGCCGCTACTGCCCGATGCTGCGCGCGGGCACCGAGCCGTAAGGGCACAGCCGGTGCTGAGCGCTACTCTGCCGCTTCTTTATGCGGCGCCGGCGGGGTGCCGTGGCTGTGGAACGACTCGATGGTCCTAAGCCCCCAGGCTTGGCCCTTTTTCCGCTCGGCCTCGTTCCAGACCACGGTTTTCCAGTCCGGCGCCAGAATAAGCCGCGCGCCAGCATTCGCCACCTCGACACGGTTGCCGCCGGGTTCGTAGAGATAGAGGAAGAAGGTCTGCTGGATGGCATGCTTGTGCGGACCGGTCTCGATGTAGACGCCGTTTTCGAGGCAGATGTCGGCGGCGCGCAACACGTCCTCGCGGCTGTCCACCGCATAGGTGACATGGTGGAAGCGGCCGGGCACGCCCGAGTGGTCGAGCGCAATCGCGAGATCGTAGGTCTTGTTGGTGCAGGTGAGCCAGATCGCCTGCTCGCCGGTTTCGAACAGGATCTGCTCGGTCATGCGCATACCGAGCTTGTCCATATAGAAGCGCCGCGCACCGGGGATGTCGACGGCGAAGAAATTGAGGTGATCGAGCCGGCGCACGGAAATGCCGCGCGCGGGATATCTCTGCGCCTGGTTCTTGAGCGCGGGCTTCAGCTCAGCCGGCGGCGAATACCACTCAGTCTCGTAGTAAAGCTCGATGACGTGGCCGTCGGCATCGCGGCATCGATAGGCCGGACCGTGGCCGATATCGCCGTCGATCCAGCCGACATGATGCGGCGTATCCTTCAGCGCGGCGACGCGCCGCTCAAGCGCCTCGGGGCTGCGCGCGCGGAACGCGGTATGCACGACTCCGGAAGTGTTTGACGCGGTGACCTTCAGGGTGGCGCGCTCGTAATCGTCCCAGGCGCGCAGATAGACGCTGTCGCCGTTGCGGCCCGACTCGGTCATGCCGAACACGTTGGTGAAAAATCTAAGCGATTCATCGGGCTTGGGCGTCAGAATCTCGACGTGGCCCAAATGCGCCAGATCCATATTGGGTTCGCTCACAAGCGGCTCCTCAACGGCGTTGCTATTGTTGTCGCAATGGGTACCGGGCGGGGAAGGACCGCGCAAGCCGGGCCGATGAGCCGCCAGCCGCTCTTTCCGGCGTAAGCGGAGACGCGGTGGATCAAGCGCTGGATTTCAGCGGGGCGGGGATCAGGCGCAACAAGGTATTGACAACAGATTGTCAGAATGACAGTATGGAACCATGAATAGGAAAAATATATCGCGGGCCAAGGTCGAAACGCAGGTCCCGATCATCGTCGCGGACATTTACGAGCTCGCCGGCAGGCTGCGCGAGCACGGCGAGGCGATCGCCGGCACCGTCGGCCAGACGCAGGCGCGCTGGCAGGTCTTGAGCGCGGCTTCGGGCCGCCCGCAGACCGTGCCCCAGATCGCCCGGGTCCTCGGTGTCACCCGGCAGAACGTGCAGCGCATCGGCGATCTCCTGGTCGCCGAGGGTGCCGCGCAATACCGCGACAATCCCGATCATCGCGCATCGCCGCATCTCATTCTCACCAAGAGCGGCCGCATCGCGCTCGAGCGGATCACCCAGGCAGCCGCCGGTTATCATGCGGCACTCACGCAAAAGCTTTCGCCTTCGGAGGTTGCGTCATTGCAGCGCGGACTACACCGGCTGCTGGGCGCCGTCGCTGATGTCGATCCCTGCAATCCAAAATGAAGCCCAACCCGACGCAAGGAGACGCCAGATGAATACGCAAATTCTCGAACAATGCATGGCCGCGAGCTTTGCCGATACACCGTTCCCCGCCGTCGTGGCGCGGCTCGCTGAAAACGGCGTGACTTCTTATACCGCCGACCTCGTGACGCTGCGCAAAACCTATTACAATTCCGGCAGTCAATCCCACGACGAAGCCATGCCGCTCGCCGATCCGCCGGTGATCGCGCCGGCCTTCGACGGCGAGCGCGTCACCGCGACCGTCAAGGCGATCCAGCGAAAGGAAATCGGTTACGCCGAGTTCCTGCGACGAATCATGGCGGCCGGCTGTTCGCACTACGAAGTGTTCATTACCGGCCGCAAGGCTATGTATTTTGGACGGGACGGCGCGTTCTATACCGAGAATTTTCCGCCGAAGGCTTAAGACACATCGTCATTGCCGGACTTGATCCGGCAATCCATGCGGCTGGGAGGTTGGCATGGACCACCGGGTCTTTTTCGATGACGGCGCTTCGCGCCTGTCGCCCGGTAGTGACGAGTGGCTACGGCGCCATGTTCTTTTTGGCCAATTGATTCTTCGCTTCCGCGCTCTTGTCGCCGGCGAACTGCATGCCGCGCAGCACGTTTGACGCTTTGCTGAATTGAATGTCGGCATAGGCGACGATCTCGACGCGGTTGCCCCAGGGATCGAGGAAATCGACAAACGGCCCATCGACCATTTTCGCGCCGGCGGCCTGTGCGAGCGCGCGGACCTGAGCGCGGTTGTCGACCACTAGGCCGAAATGGCGCGCCCGGTCCTGATGCGCCGCTTCGGTCTGCATCAGCGCCAGAAATTGGTCGCCGAGGTCGATGAAGGCCTGACCCTTGCCGCGCCCGCGTAAGGTGAAGTTGAAAATCTTGCCGTAGAAAGCGAGCGCCTCGTCGACGTCGCCGACTTCGAGCGCGACGTGGTTGATGCCGATGAGGCGCGGTAAATCGGTGGGCATCTCTCGGTTGCTCCCTTTTTTCCCGACAGCCGCGGGCGCTTGAATTGATATTTGGGGAGGCGCAGCGGCGAACGGGAGATGCGATCGCGGCGCTATCTGGATCGGCCGGTATCGGCTAGCTTTGTCGCTCCCGAGAACTTTCGGCGGCCGCGCACGTTGGCGGTGGCACCGGCTCTGCCGGGAAAGCGCGTGTCGGCAAGGAGTAGTACGTCATGGTCAAGCTCGGCTACAAGCTGATGTCCGAGGAGCACGGGCCCAACGATCTGGTCCGTAACGCCAGGCGCGCGGAAGAGGCCGGCTTCGACTTCGCCGCCATTTCCGACCACTTCTTTCCCTGGCTCATGGAGCAGGGGCATTCGCCGTTCGCGTGGTCGGTGCTCGGCGCCGCGGCACAGGCGACGAGCCGTCTCGGATTGATGACGGCGGTGACCTGTCCGACGGTGCGCTATCACCCGGCGATTATCGCGCAAGCTGCTGCGACTGTCGGCCTGCTCAGCGGCGGGCGATTTACGCTGGGGCTCGGCGCCGGCGAGCGGCTCAACGAGCACATCGTCGGCCACGGCTGGCCCGGACGCGCCGACCGCCAAGAACTTCTCGCCGAGGCGCTCGACATCATCCAGGGCCTGCTTGCCGGCAAACTCAAGAATTATCGCGGCAAGCATCTGAACCTCGACCACGCGTGGTTGTTTGACCGGCCAAAAGAGAAACCGCCGGTAATTGCCGCCGTCGCCGGTCCGCGCGGTGCCGCCACCGCCGCCGCTAAGGCCGACGGCCTGATTGCCACCGAGCCTGAGCCGGAGCTGATCGAAGCCTACGCCAAGGCCGGCGGCAAAGGCCCGCGCTATTGCGAGGTGGCGATGTGCTACGCCGCGCTTGAGGACGAAGCCAAGAAGACCGCGCACAAGTATTTCCGTTGGTCGCTGACCGGCTGGCCGGTGATGGCGGAATTGCCCGACCCTGAAGGTTTCGCCGCGGCGAGCCAGACCGCGACGCCCGACGACGTCGGCGAGAAAATCAGCTGCGGGCCGTCGGCCGACAAACACCTGCAAGCGATCGAGAAGTTTGTGAAAGCGGGGTTCGACCATATTATTCTGACCCAGATCGGCCCGCAGGAGGACGCCTTCTTCGACTTCTTCCAGCGCGAACTCGCGCCGGCACTGACGGGGAAGAAGGCGGCTTAACGTCTTCGTCATTGCCGGACACAAGGCGCGGAGCGCCGTCTCACTCAAAATGATCTGGCAATCCATGCAACCGGCACGTCATCATGGACCACCGGGTCAAGCCCGGTGGTGACGAACGAAACAGAACGGACTAGCCGGGGCGGCACTGGGAGGCGAGATGTTCGAGAAAGATGAAGTGCTCAAGGAGCTGCACGCCCGCCTGGTGGCGGCGGGCATCAACCCGCTCGACCCCAAGGTGCAGGCGGTCAGCGAGGTGGTGAACGCGTTCTACGCCGAAAAGACCCGCGAGGTGTTGCAGAAGATGCAAGAAGTTCTCAGCAAGATCGAGACTTCCGCGTCATGACCGCGATCCATCACGTCGACGTTGCCGGCTACCCGCCACCGCATTCGCCGTATTCGCATGCGGTCATCGCCAACGGATTTGTGTTCGTGTCCGGTCAAATTCCCGTCAAGCCGGGCGGCGGACCGACGGAAATCGCTGGCGCCACCATGGCCGAGCAGACGCGGCAATGCTTGCGCAACGTCGAGATCATCCTCAAAGCTGCCGGCTCTTCGCTCGACCGCGTGGTGAAAATCACGGTGCTGCTGGCGCGGCCGGAGCTTTATCAGGAAATGAACGCGGCTTACGCCGAGTTCTTTCCCGGCAAAAAACCGGCTCGCGCCATGGCCCGCTTCGGCGCCGACATTCCGGCCGTGCTGGTGGCAATCGATGCGGTCGCGGTGGTGTAGCAAAATACGCATGGCGATATGAAAGGGAGAAGACGTAAATGACCAAAGTCACGTGGGACCACATTCATCTGCGCACCGCCGATCCCGAGGCGATGGCGGCGTGGTTCGAGAAATTCCTCGGTGCCGAAGTGATCCGCACCACTTTGCAGGGCGCGCCGCGCATCGACCTCAAGGTCGGCGGCGCCGATGTCTTCATCATGCCGGTCAAGGACGGCGACGGCGTCA
>Ga0302180_10000788_pt1 | contig 25551 bp, 23 predicted proteins | sample I_Palsa_E3_2_FD_200575 | JGI IMG/M metagenome (GOLD analysis project Ga0302180, IMG submission 200575) | Peat permafrost microbial communities from Stordalen Mire near Abisko, Sweden - I_Palsa_E3_2 | ecosystem: Environmental > Terrestrial > Soil > Palsa > Peat permafrost | place: Sweden... | reverse complement strand
TCACGGTCTGGTGTGCGCCAGCGCTTCACATAAGTTCTGCGCCCCGCGACGCTTCACCTCAAACACAAGTCATGGAGGTGGGCGATGCACGAAGCGTTCTGGAACGGGCTGTTCGACGTGCGCTGGGAGGAGGCCCCGCTCGGACCGGAGGCCAATCGCTGGTCCAGAGGCTGCGCGAGCGCGGCTATGCCGAGCGGACGTGCCGGGATCCGCTCCCGGCCGGAAGGTGAAAGCCGCTGGCACGCCAGCAAAGACATCATCCAATGGCTCGAAGACCTCTGAACCACCGAAAGTTATGTTGAGCTCGGTGCAGCCCGCGATCCTGCTGACCCCCGCTGACCCCCGACTCACAAACACCGTGACCAGGAGGGCCATCGCGCGCGTTCACATAATTCCCAGCTCCACATAACCGGGATTCTCGCGGGCCAGCCGGAGCACCAGGGCCTTGATGTTCCGGCGGGCGCCTGGCCGCCCGGTCTTGCCGCGTGTGGACTTGGCGGCCCAGCGGCGGCGGACGATATCGCGGTGCCAGCGCAGGATGGTGTCCGGGGTGACAAGCAGCCGCAGCCCGTGGCGGCGGGTTTTGGGTACCACGCTGAGCAGGGTGGCCAGGAGTGCCCGGTCCGCCCAGTTCAGCTTCGGGCGGCGTAGCTGCTGTCGTTGCAAGACGGCGAGCTGGTGGCGCAGGAGCACGATCTCGGCGGCCTGCCACGCTTCCTCGCGCTGGGACAGCCGCAGCCAGCAGGCCGTCCGCGTGATCAGGAGGAAGACGAACCGCAGGCACATGACCGGTGATCATCACGGCCGGACGGCCATGAGAGCAACTCTGCTGGTCACAGCGTTGGACGGGATTCTCGGCACGCACAGGACGGCCCGCGGTGTGCGCGTCGTGCAACGCGTATTTCCCTCGCTGTTCGACACGTTCGGAGGGAACGAGCCAGAGGATCCCGAGGGATCCGACGAGGAGGCTGAGTTCCAGCAAGCCGTTGACCTCGCGCGCGGAGCCGATGTTGCGGTCGTCGTCGCGGGTGAGTGGCAGAACATGATCGGGGAGGCGGTGTTGCCGTCGGTAACTGGCGGAGAGCTTCGTGCCAGCGACCATAGCCCATTCCCGGCTGTCGGTAGCCAGCTCGGTCGGCTTCGGCGAGGCATGTTTCGGCGGGCTTTATGCCGTCGGAGGTGTTGGGGCTGCGTACGCACGCGGCGGCGGACGCGACTCCTAGCTGCAGGCAGCGTTCGACCGGCCAGCGTTCATGAAGGCCCAAGATGATGCCGGCGGCGAAGGCGTCGCCTGCGCCCGTGGTGCTGCGTACCTGCTCGCGTGGCAGCCGGACGGAGCCCTGCCGCCAGGTTCGGCCGCCGGGGGCGGCCGCGACGCAGCCGGCCGGGAAGTGCACCACCGCGAGCACTGACACACCGCGCTCGATCATGCCGAGCGCCATCGCCTCCAGAGCCGGCCAGTCCACTGGCCCGCAGGCCGTGGGTACCGGCGCGTCGATGCCCGTCAGCGCGCCGGCCTCGAGTTCGTTGATCACGATGCTGTCCAGGTGCGGCAGGCAGGGCAGGGCGACTTCCGCGGTGCGGCCTGGCGTCAGGCTGACCAGTTCCAGGTTGGTGTGCAGGCCCGCGGCTTGCGCCCGCTGCAGCAAGGCCGACCAGCCGTTGCCGTCGCCGGGCAGCGGGCTGTCCATGACCCGGTGGATGCCCGGGGCGCCCGCGTGCAGCATCCGCGCTCGTGAGGACTGCATGTCGGCGGTCGAGGCGTCGAAGAGCGCGTTGGCCCCGCTGTGGTGGAAAAAAGTCCGTCGGCCGCCGTCCCGTTCGATCATCGCGTCGGTGAATGACGTGACCGCGCCGACCAGCGTCCGGACACCGGTCGTGTCGATGCCCAGCCGTGCGCATTCGGCCAGGATGAAGGCGGCATGCTCGTCCTCGCCGACGGTGCCGAGCATCCCGATCGGGAAGGTCGCCCCGAGCATCCGCAGGTCAACGGCCATGTTGAGCCCGGGTCCGCCAGTGCTCAGGGACACTTGCTCGATCGTGGCCAGATGGTCTAGAACGGGATAGGCGTCAATCACCTTTCCGACGTCGACGAGAATCGTCCCGGCGCACAGGACCCCTGCTCGTGGGCCGGGGATGTCGTTCATCCGGCACCCAGCACGGGATCGGTCACCTGCAGGTCGGCCTCGAGCTCGCGGTCGGGGATGATCTCGGCCTTGGCCAGGGCCTCGTGGTAAGCGCGAACCGCGTCGGCGGGGCTCAGCTCCCCCCGCAGGACTGGCCGCATCAGGCTCACCAGATCCAGCTGCGACTCCGCCCGCTGGATCTTGCGGCCGAACAGGGCGACACGGGCGCCGTGCCTTTCGGTCTGGTACAGAAGCTCGAAGGCGTCCCGGGTGGTACCCGCCGACCCGCCGAGAACGCCGACCACCAGCGACGGATCGTACCCGGCCAGCTCAGCGAGCGCGTCCGAGCCGTTGTACGCCAGCTTCAGGAACAGCGGCCGCTGCTCACCGGTGACCCCGGCCAGGGCACGGATGATCGAGTCGTTGACGAATGCCCCGACCTGATCGGGTGCCAGGTTGACTGGCGCGTTGGGATTGAAGACCTCTAGGAAATGCCGGACGCGGAGCGCGGCGGCCTCCTGGCGGAACGTCCTGTACGCCTCGAGCGTGGCCAGGTCGTAGTCCCGGTCGTTGTTGAACGTCATCGAATACAGCACCAGGTCGCAGAACGGGCGGACCGCGGCCAGGTTGGCCGTGCGGAACGGGCGTGAGGGCGCCGTCGTATAGCGGCCGCCCCGGTTGTTCCAGATGTCCGTGGTGTCGTTCGCCCGGATGGCCAGCGTCATATCCTCCAGCGAACCGTCCTGGGCCAGGCGCTCTCCGTTGGACGCCGAGGTCAGGAGGATATCGAGTTCGCCTTGAGCGACCAGGGCCCGCATCGCGTCGAGGTATTCGCTGCGAGTGCGGTACCGGCCGGCTGCGATCGGTGCGCAGGTCACCGAACCCGCCGAGGTGAGGCCGAACGCCATGTCGGCGTCCTTGGCGTCCGCGATCACGAAGTCGTCGGGGGTGTACCGGCCCGCGGCGATGTTGCTCAGCTTACGGTCGAGGCGGCGGACGGGCCATGGGGGTACGGCGACCCCAGCAGCAGTAGACATGGACTTGGTCAACCTTTCGTTTTGGTCGCTAGACCAGCGGTTTCGCTGTCGCGCTGGTACTCGGCTGAGATATCACCCGAGGCGCCTGGCCAGTCGAAGTGGTCTCCTAGAGGATCTGCCGCAGCAGCGACATAAGACCCTGGGGATCTGGCACGGTAAAGTCGGCCTGCTCGGCGATCGGGCCCGTTCTGCGCGGACTCACCCCGACGGTCAATTTAGGCCGGCCGCTGCGCTTGGCCCATGCGTTCACCTCCTGGATAGCGGGCAGGTCGCCGAGGTCGTCGCCCGCGTAGAAGGCCGCCGCCGGATCGTCGCTCACGAGCTCGCGGATTGCGGTGCCCTTGTCGATGCCCGGAGTGCAGATCTCGAGGACTTCCTTTCCCGGCCGCACCCCGAGCCCGGCGTCCGCCGCGACCTTTTCTACCGGAGCGCGCAGCATCTCGAGCACGCGTTCTGGCTCTGCGGTGAGGCGCGCATGTATGACGAGCGACAGTCCTTTGTCTTCGATCCATAGGGCGGGATCATGGGCGATACCGGTCAAGAGCCCGGGCAGGATCAGGCGTAGCTCGTCCAGGCCAGGTGGGGTCGCCGGAGCGCGGAGTTCACCCGCCTGCCACCTTTCGGCGCCGTGCGTGCCGTAGATGACGATGCCTGGTACGGCGCCGAAGCCGCTGACGCGGAGCAGCGAAGCCACGGTCCGGCCGGTCACGACGGCGAGAGTGGCCCCCGTGGCCCGCACGTCGCGCAGCATCTGGTGGGTTCCCGCCAGCGGACGTGCGTCGTCGGGGTGGGGTGATATCGGAGCGAGCGTGCCGTCGAAGTCAAGTGCCACCAGCGCCGACGAAAGCGCCGCGCGCAGCGGGCATAGATCCATGGTTACCGCTCGCCTACGGTGACGAGGACCTTCACGTGATGTCCTGACGAAGCCAGCTCGAAGGCCTCGGCGACCTGAGCGAGCGGTCGCGTGGCGGTGACGAAGTCCGCGGTCTTGACGGCTCCCCGGCCCAGCAGGCCGGCCGATTCCTCGTAATCCTGCGGGAGATAGGTGGCGCTGCCCTGGATGCGGATCTGGTGGTCCTGCACGATCGGCAGCGGAACCGTGACATCCCGGGCCGGGACGCCGACGACCATGACCGTCCCGCCCTTATCGGCGATGGCGATCGCCTGATCCATCGACGACTGGATGGCCACGCAGTCGAACACGATGTCGGCGCTGCCGCCGAGCGCCTTTCTCACTTGCCCGGCGACGTCGGGTGTGCTTGCGTCGATAACCGAATCGGCGCCGAGGGCCGCGGCTCGCTCGCGTTTGGCGGGAAGAGGATCCGTGGTGACGACTTTTTCTGCTCCGTGCGCGCGGAGCACCGCGAGGGTGAACAAGCCGATTGTTCCGGCCCCAAGAACCGCGACGGACCGGCCCGCGACCTCGCCTGCTAGGCGTACGGCGTGCACGGGCGTCGACAGCGGCTCGATGAGAGCCGCGGTGCGATCGTCCATGACATCCGGTACGGGGTGCAGGCGGTCCGCGGCCAGGGTGAAGTAGTCCGCCATGCCACCCTGGCGATAGCCGCAGCCGAAGAACTGCAGCCTCTCGCACAGGTTCTCGCGTCCGGAGGTGCACATCTTGCATGTCCAGCAGGGCAGGTCGGGCTCCACGATGACCCGCTGTCCCGGCGTACAGCCCTCGGCGGCGGAGCCCACCGTCTCGATGACTCCGACGACCTCATGGCCCGGCCGATAAGGTAGCGGGACAAAGGGGTGGCGTCCGTGGGCCGCGTGCAGGTCGGATCCGCAAACGCCTGCTACGAGCGTGCGGACCAGGGCTTCGTTGGGACCTGGGGCTGGAATGTCCGCTGCCTCGACAGCGATCCGGCCCGGGTAGACGACGACGCGTCGCATGGTGGTCAGGGCGAGTTCCTCTCCAGGCCTGCCGACTGCTGGTCGGCCTTAGACGGTATGGCATAGTGGTCGAGGTCAGTGAAGGTTTTTCGCACGCCGTGTTTAAGCAGGGAAGTCAGGATCGAGCTGTACAGCCGCGTGAAGCGAGTGTCGTCGGCCAGGTCACCGAAAACCGCCCGGTTGTCCTCGAGAAAGGCGGTCGGGTGGCGGCGCTGTCGGCGTGCCGCGGCGTGCAGCTGCGGCGCGAGGGCGTCGTCGAGCTCGTGCGGCTGGCCGTTCTCGTCAGTGCCGTCGGCGTAGCGGGCCCAGCTGGCCACGACGGCCGCTGAGCGGGTGAAGGGACCACCGGTGGCGAGCTGGTGCCTGATCACGGGAAGCAGGAACTTGGGAATGAGGTCGGATGCGTTGGCGCACAGCCGGGCCACGGTATCGCCAACCTCGGGGTTGGAGAATCGTTCAATGAGCTGGCTGGCGTACCCGTGCAGGTCGACGCCGGGCACCGGCCGCAGGGTCGGGATGGCTTCCTTCGTCATGTAGTCCAGGAGGAATCGCGCGAACAGCGGATCGGCCGTGACCTCGTGCACGAACCGGTATCCCACCAGGTGACCCGGATAGCACAGGGCCTGATGGCTGGCGTTGAGGAGCCGCAGCTTCATCAGCTCGTAGGGTTCCACGTCGGAGACGATCTGCACGCCGACGTCTTCCAGTGGCGGCCGGCCGTCGGCGAAGTTGTCTTCGAGCACCCACTGCGTGAACGGTTCGCAGAGCACGGGCCACTGATCGTCGATGCCGAACCGGCGGCTGAGCTCGGCGCGATCCCCATCGGTCGTCTGCGGCGTGATGCGGTCGACCATGCCGTTGGGGAAGCGGACGTGGCGGGTCATCCAGTCGGCCAGCCCGCGATCACGCAGGCGGGCGAACGCCGTGAACGCGCGCTGGCTCACGTGGCCGTTGCCCTGGATGTTGTCGCAGGACACGATGCTGAAGGCGGGAATGCCCCGGTCGCGACGACGAGCCAGCGCCTCGGTCACCAGCCCGAAAACGGTGCGTGGCCTGGCTCCTGGCCGCAGGTCGGCCGCGACCGACGCATCGGAGGCGTTGAATTCCCCGGTGAAGGCGTCGAGGTTGTAGCCGCCTTCGGTGACGGTGAGCGACACGATCCGGGTGGCCGGCGCGGCCATCTTCTCGATGGCGGCCTCGGGATCGTCGGGTGCGAACAGGTACTCGACGATCGACCCGATCACGCGAGCGTCCCAGGTGCCGTCGCTGTGCCGGAGGACCAGGGTGTACAGGCCATCCTGGGCGGCCAGCACGTCGCGCATCCTGGCGTTGGACGGCTGCAGGCCGATACCGCAGATACCCCAGTCCATCGCCGCGCCGTTGTTCATCAGCGTGTCGATGTACATCGCCTGGTGCGAGCGGTGAAAACCGCCGACACCGATGTGAACGATTCCGGTCGTAACGTGGCGGCGATCGTAACGAGGAAGGGACACATCGGCGTTCAGCTGGGTCAGGGTTTCCTCGGTCAAGCTGGTCATGCTGCCCCTTCCGTTGAGCATCCACCCAGGGCCGAGACGATCCGCCGGAACTTTGCGTGGCGTTCCGCGTGGAAGGCGGCCATCGTCGGGTCGGGTTCAGCCACGAGGTGGGCGGGCGGCGCTAGCGGTCCCTGGATATCGTCAAAGCTGAGCAGGCCGGCCGCGTGCGCCCCCAGCAGGGCGGCGCCTCGGCCGGACGCCGCGGGCACGTCCACGGCGTACAGCGGCACCCCCAGCACGTCCGCGAGCAACTGCCGCCAGCCGGCGGCCAGGGTGCCTCCGCCGGCCAGCCGAAGACGCGACGGGCGTTCGTCGGCCAGCAGGGCATCCAGCGCGTCGCGGATGGCGAACGCGGTTCCCTCGAGCGCGCACCGCAAGAGCGACGTCCGGTCGTCGGCCAGCGACAACGCGGTCCAGGAGCCGCGCAGCGCCGGATCGGAATACGGCGTCCGTTCCCCCGACAGATGCGGGACGAAGATCGGGTCGTACGCCTGGCCGCTCTGATCGGCGCTCGCGTACAGCTCCTCCCAGGTGGCGTTCATGACCTCGCGGACCCAGTTGAGGCTGAGCCCGGCGCTGATGGTGGCGCCCATCTGGTACCAGCCGTCCGGAGTCGCCGACCGGTAGAGGTTGACGCCGGCATCGGCCCGGCTGACCGGTGCGACCAGCGGCCGGATGACCTGCGCGCCGGTGCCGACGGTCAGCTGGATGTCGCCCTGACTGATCCCGCTGCCCAGGGCCGCCGCCGCCGTGTCTGCGGCCCCGGCCGCGACGGCGATGCCCGCGTGCAGCCCAAGCTCGGCGGCGGCCTTAGCCACCAGGTGGCCTGCGGGCGCGCCGGCCGAGGGCAGCAGGGGCGCCAGCAAGCTGGTCTCCAGGCCTAGGGCGGCGACCACCTCGAGGTCCCAGCGGTCGCCCATCACGTCGTAGAGCAGGGTGGCGGACGCGTCGCTGGGCTCGGCGCGGACCTCACCGGTGAGCCGGGCCCGGAGCCAGTCTTTGGGCTGCAGCGCCCAGCGGGCCTCGACGTAGGTGCGCGGTTCGTTCCCGGCGATCCACATCAGCAGTGGCCCGGTCATGCCGGGGGCCAGCGGGTTGGCCAGCCGGGCCAGTGCGCGAGTGCCGAGGAGCCGGTAGGCGCGCAGGGACCCGGTGGCGCGGCTGTCGGCCCAGAGCAGGGCCGGGCGCAGGGCCTCGCCGTCGGGCGCTGTCATCACCAGGCCGTGCATTTGTCCCGACAGGCCGATCGCGGACGGCCGCGCGCCAGCGGCGCGGCCAGCCGCGTGCACAGCCTCGCGGGCGCAGGCGGTCACCGCGTTCCACCAGTGGGCCGGCTCGCTCTCGGCGTAGCCGGCCACGGTCGAGGTCACGGTGTAACCGGCTGACGCCTGAGCCAGAACCTCGCCACCGGTATCGACCACAACCGCCTTGGCCGAACTGGTCCCGAGGTCCAGACCCAGGGTGCAGGCCGCGGTCATTACGGCCAGCACTCGATGATGATCTTGTGGACCGTCCGGTCGCCGCGCAGCGCGTCAAGCGCGTCGGCGTAGCCATCGAGGGCGAACCGGTGCGTGATGAGGCCTTCGGTCCGGGCCCGGCCGGTGCGCAGCGCCGCGATCGCAGCCGGGAACGAATTGATCTCCGCGAAGGACCCCTTGATCGTGATCTCGCGGCGGAACACGTCGTACGGACTGACCCGCACGAGGTCTTCGGGCTCGGTCACGCCGTAGAACATCACGGTCCCGCCGTTCCGGGTCAGCGGCACGCATTGCTCCGACACGGCCGCCGATCCGGTGGCGTCGACGACGATGTCGTAACCGCCATCCGATGCCTTCTTCAGCTTGGCCGCGTCGCCAGCCAGATCCGCGCGGTCCATCAAGAACGTGGTGTCGATCCCGAGTGCCTCGGCCCGCTTGAGCTTGAACTCCGACGAAGCCGCCACCGTCGCGCTGACCGCGCCGCCGCGCGCGATGAGCTGGGCCAGCAGCAGGCCGGTCGGGCCGGCGCCGAAGACCAGCGCCGAGCTGCCCGGCCGGGGACTCAGAGTCTCCACGCCGTGCATGGCGCACGCTGTGGGCTCGGTAAACACGGACGTGTCAGGGTCGATGCCGTCTACCGAGAAGACCAGGTTGGCGGGAACCACGACGTACTCGGCGAAGGACCCCGGCCAGTTCGTGCCGAGCCCCTTGAGGTTGACGCACAGCAAGGTGCGTCCGATCCGGCAGTATTCGCAGTGCCCGCAGTTCATGTTGGGGTTGACCGAGACGTATTCGCCGAGGCGGAATCCCTCGGTGCCCTCGCCCAGCGCGTCCACCGGTCCGATCAGCTCATGGCCGGGGGTCAGGGGGAACTCGGCGAAAAATTTGCCGTTGTGGATGTGGAGATCGGTGCCGCAGATTCCGGTCTGCTGTACTCGTACCCGCACCTCGCCCGGTTTCGGATCTGGTGTCGGGACCTCCTTGATCGTGAAGCTTCCCGGGGCATCGTAGACAACGGCTTTCATACTGCTCCTTAGACGGATGAGCCGCATGGTCATGAGGCTCGCGACTTGGGCGGCCAGTAGCCCGCGCCGCACGGGCTACTGGCCGCGGACCAAGCGCCCGGAGGCGCTCCGTCCCGGGGAGGTCCAAGGTCACTCCCGGGCCGTCGCCGCCTGCCTGCTGGTCAGATGACTCAGCCAGGTACTCATCATCGGCCTGCCGCCTCGCAGGGCGGCGGCGCGCCGCTGCTGGTCCACGTAGACGGCGGCGATGAGCACCGCTCCCACCACGACCTCCTGCCAGAACGGCTGGATACCGATGATCACGAATCCGTTCTGGAGCGTAGTCGGGATGAACAAGCCAATGGTGGTGCCGAGGATGGACCCGTAGCCGCCGAACAGGCTGGTGCCGCCGATCACGGTGCCGGCGATCACGCTGAGGTTCGTAGTACTCTGCCCGCCGATCGTGGTCGACTGGAAGAACGCCAGGTTGAGCCATCCGGCGAATCCGGCCAGCAGGCCGGACAGGGCGTAGACCTTGATCAGGTGACGGGGGACGTTCAGGCCGGAACGCCGGCCCGCCTCGGGGTTTGATCCGAGCGCGTAGGTGTACAGCCCGAAGCGGGTCCGGTGCAGGGCCACGATCCCGATCACGATGACGACCGCGGCGATGACCGCCAGGGTGGGAACCTGCCAGAAGACGTTGCCGAAGCCCACGGAGTTGACCATGACCGTCGGGATATCGCGCAGGTCCACACCTCCGGTGATCACCTCCGCCAGGCCCAGGGCCATCCCCAGGGTGCCGAGCGTGACGATGAGCGGCGGAACCTTCGCCCTCGCGATAAGGAGTCCGTTGATCAGGCCCCAGCCGAGCCCGCAGCCGATGGCCACCAGGGCGCCGACGATGGCGGCCCCCCAGCCCTGGCCGCTCATCGCCGCCATCGCCTTATCGGCGACGACGCCGCTGAAGACCAGGACGCTGCCCACCGACAGGTCGATGCCGCCGGTAATGATGACGAAGGTCATCCCGACACCCAGCACCGCCAGGATGGATGTGTCCTGCACGATCCCGCGGATGTTGAAGACCGTCAGGAAGCTGCCGGGCTTGAGGGCCGAGAAGATCACGACGATCACCGCGAGCACGATGATGATCTGCAGCGCCTGCAGCCGGGCCAGCCGCGCGAGCCGGCCGGTCGGCTGTGCTTCGCTCGGCACCACCTCGGCGGGCGCGGGCGGAGGCACGGTCGCCTGCCCTGTCATGACTGGTTCTCCTGCGTCACGGCGCCCGTCATCGCTCCGACCAACTCCTCCATCGTTGTCTCCTTCGCTCTGTACGTGGCCACCCGCCGGCCGAGCCGCATGACCTGAACCTCGTCGGCAACCTGGATCACGTGCGGCATCGAGTGACTGATGAACACCACGCCGAGCCCCCGGTCGCGCACCCGGCGGATCAGGTCCAGCACCGCTTTGGTCTGCACCACCCCGAGGGCGGCCGTGGGCTCATCGAGCAAGACGATCCGCTTGGCCCAGGCGGCCGCACGAGCCACCGCCACCGCCTGCTTCTGGCCGCCCGACATGGCGCCGATGCTGCCGGCATAGTTGCGCACCGTCGCGCCGAGCGCGTCGAACGCCTTCTTGCTGCCCGCGAGCATCTCCGCGTTGTTCATGAACCCGAGCCGCCCCATGACGCCGGTGCGCATGACCTCGCGGCCGAGGTACATGTTCTGCACAGGATTGAGATGAGGCGCCAGGGCCAGGTCCTGGTATACGGTCTCGATCCCGTACTCGCGCGCGGCCAGAGCTCCCGAGATGGTCACCAGCTTGCCGTCGACCAGGATCTCCCCGGACGTCGGCGTCTCGGTGCCGGACAAGATCTTGACCAGCGTGCTCTTGCCTGCGCCGTTGTCCCCGATGAGCGCGACCACCTCGCCGGCCTTCACCTCGAAGTTGGCGCCTGACAGCGCGCTGACGTGACCGTACACCTTCGTGATGTCCCGTGCTTCCAACGCAACGCTCATCGAACCACTCCTTATCGACCGCAGTACCAGCTGAAGCGGCGGAGCCGCTGAGTCCATCACCGGCTTCGCAACGCGGTTGTAAGCATGCCGCAATTTTACGAAGAGGGTGCCTCCTCATGTCACCGATGTCAAGATTCAAATCCATAACGATATCTTCTGTCTAAGAACACGTTCAGGCCTGGGAAAAGAACTACTGATGGGCGTATTGACATCGGTGACATAGCTGCTGCACACTCAAGCAATCGTGTTTCCGCGAGGTTGCCAACAGCTGAACATGCCGGTCAGTGGGATACAAGCAGGCCGGGCACCGCACACTCAAAACGGTGCGCGCTCGTTATCATCCCGGGACCGGCAGCCGAACCCAAGATTCACGCGAAGGAGCAGGTATGAAGCGGTTTATAGCGGTACCAACCGCGGGTGCGGCGGCAGTCATGCTGCTGGCCCTGACCGCGGCGTGCTCGTCATCGAGCTCGTCGACCGCGGCAAGCGGGTCCACCGCCACCGGCGGGTCCACGACCGGGGCCTCGACCACCGGCAAGACCTACAAGATGACGTTCATCCAGGGCGTGGCCGGCGACGGGTTCTACGTCACGATGGGCTGCGGGATCCAGGCCGAGGCCAAGAAGCTCGGCAACGTCACCGTCAACATCCAGGGCCCCACGCAGTTCGACCCCACGCTGCAGAACCCGATCATCGAATCGGTCACCGCGGCGAAGCCTAACGCGATCCTGATCGCTCCCGACGATGTGTCAGCTAGCCGGCCCCCGATCGCTGCGGCCATGGCCGACGGCATCAAGGTCGTGCTCGTCGACACCACGCTGAGCGACCCGTCCGGGGCCGTCTCTCAGATCTCCTCGAACAACACGGCCGGCGGCGCCTACGCCTTCGCCGCGATCAAGCAGCTCGTGCCCGGTGGCGGCCCCGTGCTCATCGTCAACACCAAGCCCGGCATCAGCACCACCGACCAGCGCCAGGCGGGCTTCGCTGCCGCGGCCAAGGCCGACCCCAAGTTCACCTACGTGGGTACCCAGTTCGACCAGGACACCGCGTCTCTCGCCGCTCAGGTCACGCTCGCGGCGCTGCAGAAGAATCCCAACATCGTCGGCATCTTCGCGGCCAACCTGTTCTCCGCCGAGGGCGCCGCCACCGGTGTGCGCCAGGCCGGCAAGTCCGGCAAGGTGAAGATCGTCGGATTCGACGCCGAGCCCGATGAGATCACCGCCCTGCAGCAGGGCACCGTGCAGGCGCTCATCGCCCAGTCACCGTACGTGATCGGGACCAACGCGGTGGACCAGGCCTACGCGGCCCTCACCGGCAAGCCGACCACCCCGAAGATCGGCACCAAGTTCACCATCATCACCAAGGCCAACCTGAACACGGCGGCCAGCCAGGCAGCGATCTACAAGACCAGCTGCTGATCTCAGCCGCCGGTACAATAGGCAGCGAATGGTCCCCCGGTGCTCACCGGGGGACCTTCGCCACCGGACCTGCGTCGCTCGTATCCGCCGAACTAAACCCCCGCAGTCGCCTGAGCAGGCGCCGAGTCTGGAGGCGATGATCCTCGATGACTACCATGCGCGACGTCGCTCGTGTCGCCGGAGTCAGCGCGAAGACCGTGTCCCGGGTCTTCAACGACGATCCCCACGTCACCGAGGAGACCCGCGATCGGGTGCGCTGGGCGATGCAGAAACTGAACTACGTGCCGAACCTGCTGGCCCGGAGTTTCCGCGCTGGCGCGGACGCCGCGGTCGGCCTGGCCGTTCCCGACCTCGCCGACCCGTTCTTCGCCACGATGACGAGCAGCATCGAACTCGACCTGGTGAGCCGGGGCATGGCGGTCGTGGTGACCAGCCTTCACCACGGCGCCGACCGCGAGCGCACCGCCCTGGAGGCGCTGCTGCGGCGCCAGATCAGCGGCCTGATCGTGGTGAGCGTGAGCGCGGACCAGTCCTACCTGGCCCCCTGGCAGGAGCGGACGCCGATGGTGTTCGTCGACCGGGCCCCGCGAGGGCTCTCCGGCGTCTACGTGATCGAGGACGACCTGGGCGGCGCCCGCGAGGCGGTCACGCACCTCGCCCGCCACGGGCACCGGAGCGTTGCCTTCTTCGCTGTCTCGACCCCGGTGACGACCACCCACCGCAGGCTCAGGGGCTACCGCTCCGCGGTGGCGGAGAACGGGCTCGCCGACCGTCCTGACCTCGTCTGCATGCCCTTCGAGTCCCCCGAGGAGTCCGCCGCGGAACTGGTCAAGCGGCTGGCGGCACCGGACCCTCCCACCGCCGTGTTCTCCTCGAACATCCCCTGCACGATGGCGCTCGTGCTCGCCCTGCACCAGGCCGGACGCACCGACGTCGCGGTGGTCGGATTCGGCGACATCCCCATGGCCGAGGCCCTGGCTCCTGCGGTCACGGTCCTGGATCAGGACCCCGCGCGACTCGGGCGCATCGCCGTGGAAAGGCTGCTCCAGCGCATCGAAGACCCGCACGCACCGCTGCGACGCAGGACCGTGCTCCCGGTCGGGCTGATCCCGAGAGGATCGGGCGAGCTGCCTCCGCCTCCCGCGTGACCAGGAAAGACACGACCATGAGCGAACCAGGGACAGCAGAATGGCGCCGCGCCGAAGCCAGTCGGCTCATCGAATTCGGGCGGGCGGCCGCGCTGCCCGACGGCGGTTTCGGGTGGCTTGACGCCGGCGGCGACATCGACGTGACCCAACCCCGCCCGCTGTACATCAACGCGCGCATGACGTACGTATTCGCCCTGGCGCACCTGAACGGCGTGGACGGCGCGGATGCCCTGGCGGCGGCCGGACTCGGTGCCCTCGCCAGCCGCTACGCCGACGGTGAAAACGGCGGCTGGTTTTCCGGCATTGACCTATCCGGGAACGTGATCGATACCACCAAGGCGAACTACGCGCACGCGCACATCCTGCTGGCGAGCGCCAGTGCGGTGGCGGCCGGCCTGCCCGGCGCCGATTCTGCCCTGGCGGCCGCCGCGGCCGCCATTGACCAGCACTTCTGGTCCGACGCCGAGGGCTGCGCGCTGGAGAGCTGGAACGCTGACTTTACCGAACTCGAGCCCTACCGCGGCGCCAACAGCAACATGCACTCGGTGGAGGCCTACCTCGCCGCGGGAGACGTCACCGGCGACCCCGTCTGGCCCGCCCGGGCCGCCGCCATCGCCGACCGCCTGATCAACGGCTACGCCCGGGCCAACGCATGGCGGATACCCGAGCACTACGACGAGAACTGGCAGCCGCTGCCTGACTACAACGCCGATCGCCGCAGCGACCCGTTCCGGCCGTATGGCACCACCCCCGGCCACTCCTTCGAATGGGCCCGGCTGCTGCTGACCCTGGAGGCGGCTCAGACGGCGTCCCCCGCCTGGCTGCCCGAGGCGGCCACCGCGCTCTTCGATACCGCCGTCGCCGAGGCCTGGCAGCGGGATGGCCACCCGGGATTGATCTACACCGTCGACACCGACGGCCAGCCGGTGGTGACGGCGCGAATGCACTGGGTGGCCTGCGAGGCCGTGCTCGCCGCCGACGCGCTGCACCGCCGCACCGGGGAGGAACGCTTCGCCGCGGTCGCCGCCCAGTGGTGGGGTGAGATCGACCGCTACTTCCTGGACGCCAAGAACGGCGGCTGGTGGCAGGAACTCGCCCCGGACATGACGCCGGCCGCGACGACATGGTCGGGCAAGCCGGATCTGTACCACTCCTACCAGGCTCTTCTGCTCCCGTCGCTCCCGCTCAGCCCGACCGCGGCCACCGCGCTGGCCAGGTCCCGCGGTGCGCGTCCCGATCAGGCGTCATGAGCAGACCCGCCGCCGTCCTGATCGGCGGACCTCCGGCGACGGGCAAGACCACGCTGGCCACGGCCCTGGCTCCTCGGCTCGGCGCCGCCCTCCTGGATCTCGACGTTGCGACCGGCCCGCTGACCCGGGTGGTGTCCGACCTGATCGGCGTGCACGACCCTGATGAGCCCGCCCTCGCCCGGCTGACCCGGGCCGCCCGCTACGACACGCTGCTTGGGCTGGCCGAGGCCAATCTGCAGGCCGGCCGGCCCGTGGTACTCGTCGCGCCCTTTAGTGCCGAACGAGCTCAGCCTTCCGCCTGGGCCGCCAGCACGCGGCGGATCGCGGGCGAGCCCACGATGGTCTGGCTGTACCTACCGCCAGAAGAGCTCATCGAGCGCTTGACGCGGCGCGCCCTGGCCCGTGACGAGAACAAGATCCGCGACCCCGAGTCCTTCCTGACCGGCCTGGACCTCGAGCCGCCGGCCGTACCCCACCTAGCCCTGGACGCCTCCCAGCCCACGGCCACGCTGGTGAAATCCCTCCTGGACCACCTGTCCCGATAGCCCCGCCCCCCTCGCCAACGCTCCCGATATGTCTACGCTTTCGGGTGGTCTAACCCCCGAATGCATAGACAAATCGCGGACGATCGCCGATGCATCCGTCCCCGCCCGCTACATCCCCCGGCCACCTCGTCCGATAGTTTCGCCATCGATGGCACAGTAAGGCAGAATAAAGGTATGCCATCGATGGCAAAGTCCGCTCCCAGCAGGTTGCTCGATGTCGCGAACGCGGCCGGGGTGAGCCTGCGCACCGCCTCCCGGGTCCTGAACGACGATCCGCGGGTCGCGCCGGTCACCCGGCAGCGCGTCCGGGAAGCCATGCTCGACCTGCGGTTCGAGCCCGATGCGATGGCCCGGTCGCTACGAGCCGGTACGGACACCGCGATCGGGTTCGTCGTGGAGTCCATCTCTGACCCGTTCTTCGCCGAGGTCATCGACGCGGTGGAACTGGAAATGTCCCGTCACGGCCGGTCGGTGCTCGTCACGAGCACGCGGCGTGACCCCGGCTGGGAACGCGACGTCATCGGGCGCATGATGCAGCGGCGGATCGCCGGGCTGCTGCTCTGCCCGACCGGCGATGACCATGCCTGGCTCGACCCCCGCGTGCCCATCGTGCTCGTCGACCGGCCGGCGCCCGGCCTGTCCGCGGACCTAGTGGAGATAGACGACCACCGCGCCGCGTTCGACGCCGTGTCTCATCTCATCGCTCACGGGCACCAGCGCATCGCCTATATCGGCGACACGCCTGCCATCCCGACCTCAGCGGCCCGGCTGCGCGGTTACCGTGATGCCCTCGCTCATTACGAGGTAACGGCGGACGAGCACCTGGTCAACTCCGCCTGCGCGACCAGCCAGGCTGCCGCGCACGCGGTGTCCGCCCTGATCGGCGGGGCCCGCCCGCCGACCGCGATCCTGAGCGCCACCACGCGGGCGTCACTCGGCGTGGTGCCGACGCTGCACTCCGCCCGGCGCACGGACATCGCCCTCGTCGCGTTCGGCGACTTCCCCATGGCCGATGCCCTGCGTCCGGCCGTCACCGTCGTGGACCACCCCGGTCATGAAGTCGGGCGCGTGGCCGCGGAACGACTCCTGGCGCGCCTGGAGGCGCCCGGGCTTCCCGTCGAACGCATCCAGGTCCCAGCCAGGATCATCGAACGCGGCTCCGGGGAGCTCCGCCCATGACGATCAGCACGGATGTTGTCATCGGAATCGACATCGGCACGACCTCATCCAAGGCCGTGGTCCGGTCGACGTCGCAGTCCGGCACGCCCTACGTAGAGCAGCGCACCCCGTGGCACACCGGTAGCTGCGGCCAGACCGAGATCGATCCGTACCGCCTGGTCGACGTGGCCGTAGAACTGATCGGTCGCGCGGTCCGAGCAGCCGAATCAGCGTGGGGACCGGTCCGCGTACGCGGCATCGGCGTAGCCGGCCTGGGCGAGAGCGGCGTGCTGCTCGATGCGGCCGGGCGGCCGACGGCCCCGGCGATCGCCTGGTTCGATCACCGCGGCGAGCGTGAGCTCGAGCAGGTAGGCCGGGAGTCCCCCGGATTTGCCGCCGTGTTCGAGCGCACGACCGGTCTTCGGTGGTCGAGCCAGGCCAGCCTGGCCAAGCTGCTGTGGCTACGCGCCAGCGGATATCGGGTCGGCCCGGCGTCGACCTGGCTGAGCGTGCCCGAATGGATCGTCTTCGCCCTGGGCGGCGATCCGGTTCGCGAGCCTTCGCTGGCGTCCCGGACCGGTCTCATCGACCAGGGCACCGGCGAGGTCTGGCCCGATGCCCTGGCGGCGGCCGGCTTGTCCGCCCGGATCCTTCCCGGCGAACGGCCGGCCGGCGCCCGCGCCGGTTACCTGCGGCACGACGATGTCGTCTCCGGCGCCGCAGGCGCCACCTTGACGGTGGCCGGGCACGACCATCCGGTGGCGGCCATCGGCGTCGGCGCGGTCGAGGCGGACGAGCTGTTTAATTCCAGCGGCACCGCGGACGTGCTGGCCCGCTCCATCCCGGGGATGCTGGATGAGGACCAGCGCCAGTGCGTCGTCAGCGCCGGCTGGTCGATCGGGCGGCACGTGCTGCCTGACACCAGCCTGCTCCTGGCCGGGGTCAGCGGCGGACTGCTGCTGCGGCGCGTGCTGGCGGCCCTGGGCGCGGAGTCCGGGCCGGCTCGGGGAGCGCTTGATCAGGCCAGCCTGAGCGTCGGTGACCTACCCGCTGGCCTGTCGGTCACCGGCGACGGCCGAACCCAGGACGACGTGGTCATACGCATCCAGGACGCCGCGTCTCCCGGCACGGTCTGGACGGCCGCTGTGCGCTACACGGCGGCCCAGACCCGGCACTTGCTTGATGACATCGAGAAGATCGTCGGCCCGCACCGGCGGGCCGTGGCCGCCGGCGGATGGACGCAGATGGCCAGCGTGCGCGCGGCCAAGGCAGCCGCCATCGACGCGATGAGCTTCTCACCCTTTGTGCAACCGGGCGTCACCGGGGCCGCTCTGCTGGCCGCGTTCGCCCTTGACGGCGAGGGGCTGCCGCTCGCCGACTTCATCCGGCAGTCGACGAAGGAATGAAAATGACAAACGCCACGAAAGCCCGAACGGGAACGCTGGATGACATCGCCGCCGACAGCCACGTGTTCTCGATCATCGCCATGGACCAGCGCAACACCCTGCGCCGCATGTTCACGGCCGTCGGCCTCGACGCGAGCGACGACGACCTGCGCATCGCGAAAGCCGACGTGGCCCGCGTCCTGACGCCCGCCGCCACCGGCCTGCTGTCCGATCCGACCTACGGCGTTCCAGCCATCACCGAAGCCAAGGCGCTCGCCCCGAACTGCGGGCTGCTCATCGCCGCCGAACCGTCCGAGCGGCGCAGTTACCAGGGCGAGCCGCGCACCCACCGCGACCCTGACCTGGACGCTCAATGGGTCCTTGACCAGGGCGGCGACGCCCTCAAGTTTTTCGTCCAGCTGCGCGCCGACCGCCCTGCCGCGGCCCCCGGTGAGCCGGACCTGGTCGCCGAGACGCTGGCCGTCTGTGAGGAAATCATCCGCGATTGCCGCGCCACGGGTGTCCCTGTGGTCATCGAGAACCTCGTGTACGTGCGGCCGGGGGAAGACCTTCGCGGCCAGGCCCGCGAAGACGCGGTCATCGAGGCGGCCTTGGCCCTCAACGACCTGGACATCGACCTGCTCAAGCTCGAATATCCCGGTTCACCGCAAGGCTGCCGGCGGCTTGCCGCGATCCTCGACCGGCCTTGGGCCGTCCTGTCCGCTGGCGTTCCCTTCGACCAATTCACTGACATCATCCGGATCGCAGCCAACGAGGGGGGAGCCTCCGGCTTCATCGCCGGCCGCTCAGTGTGGCGCGAAGTCGTCAGCCTCGTCGGTCATCAGCGCCAGGAGTTCCTCACATATGTAGCGTTGCCGCGACTGGAAAGGCTCATCGATGTCGCAGAACACTCGGCGCGGCCGTGGACTGAGATAAGCCCGCCCGCGCGGGCCACCTCGCCGGCGGTGACCTGAACCCTGCATACACCAGCGCTCGAGAAGAGAAAGCCGCCAGTCGGCCGCCTCGTAATGGCGGAGGACATCGACTTCGATGCGGGAACGAGCCGTATCGAGCAGCACGTCCAGCGTGCGGGCGGCGAGATGCGCATCGAGCCGGTCAAGACTCGGGCAGGGCAAGCTTCCCGTGCCGAGCCCCACCGGTAGCTGGCACCCTGCCGGTGCGCAACGTCATGCGCCACAGGCCGTAGCCACGAATCTGATTATCAGATAAAATTAGCCGCATGAAGACCATGACCGCAACGGAGGCATCACGGCACTTTTCCGACCTGCTCGATGCCGTCGAGCGCGGCGAGACGATCACCATCATCCGCGGCAGTCATCCGGTGGCGGAGATCGGCCCCGCCCATCGCCGCACCGGCGCGGACCTGCGCGCGGCGCTCGCGGACGTGCCGCCGCCAGACGATGAATTCGGCCGGAACAGAGCAGAAGCCGTGGCGCTGCTTAACTCGGAGGTGCACGATCCGTGGGCCGACGCCTGATTCTCGACACCAACCTCCTCATCGCCTACGAACGCGGAACCATCGACCGGTCGTCGCTCGATCACGACGAGCTGGCCATCGCCTCGGTATCGGTCGCCGAATACCGCGTCGGGATCGAGATAGCGGATACGGCCGGCCGGGGCGCCGAGCGCGCCCGGGCGCTCGCGGCCATAACGTCAACTGTCGATGTCCTTGACTACACCCAAGCGACAGCGGCGCACCATGGGCGCCTGCTCGCCCATGTCCGCCGGTCCGGCTCCCCGCGCGGCGCGCACGACCTGATCATCGCCGCGCACGCGGCGGAGACTGGCCGGACCATCCTGAGCCGCGATGCCAAAGCGCGCTTCGGCACCCTCCCAGGGGTAACCGCGATCGATGCTGAACCGTGGCCCTGCCTCCCCACCACCTGGGTGCCGAAATCATCTCCACGAGAGACTGGGGAGCGCGACCCGCTGTCCTACGCTGACCCGCCGACTCTGTCGAGAGACAACATTGGCCTAACAAGCGTCCCGCCCCTGCAGCAGCTCCATGCCGTGGCTCTCGGCCCGGGGCGATCTTGCGGACCGCCTCCCCGGCGGCGTGAGGAAACTCAAAGATTTTGATATTGACGGCAGCATGCGCTACCTGTTCCGCGCTTCCCCCTCGGCCTCGTCGAGCACTCGATCGCACACCGCGGGCGCGAGGGCGGGGAAGTGCGCATTTAGCCTCAAGTTACGTCGGCGTGTCGCCTGAAAAAGGCATCTGAGCTGCGGAAACGCTGTATTTAGTCGCGAAACAGGAGCCAGAAAGATTTAGCAAGGCCTGGGGCGTGATACCAGGTTGATCATCAACGGACCGGCCCAAGTGCCGCGCCGCAGAGTGGCATGTAGCCAGAACACCAACCCTGTGCCGTGCCAAAACCTGCACATGGGCGCTGAGGTGGTGTTTCTCGCGGTCATAAGCCTGCTCTGCGGTACTCGCTGATCAGGCCGTGGACGACCTGCCTGCGCTTGATCCGGGTGGTCATATCGATCGGCTGGCCAGATTCATGCAGTGGAGGTCGTTGTTCCCGCGACTGATGCGGCCGATGCTCGTTGTAGTGCCGCGCGTACTCGGCCAGGATCCGCCGGAGGTGTCGTTCGCCGTGGATCAGCAGGTGGTCAAGGCACTCGCGCCGCAGTGTTCCCACATACCGCTCCGCAAAGGAATTTGCCCGAGGCGACCGGACCGGTGCCTTGATGATCCGCGCGCCATTGCCGGTGAACACGTCGTCGAACGCCGCCGTGAACTTGCTGTCGCGATCGCGAATCAGGAAGCTGAACTTGCCGGCGCGTTCGCCCAGATCCATGAGCAGGTTACGGGCCTGCTGGGCGGTCCACGGCCCGGTGGGGTGCGCGGTGACGCCCAGGATGTGCACGCGGCGCGTCTGGATCTCTATCACGAAGAACACGTACAGGCGCTTGAGGAACACGGGGTGGACTGCCTCCAGCCCGAGCGGGCCGAGCGCGGCAGCGGGGAAGTCGGCCAGGTTCGCAGTGATGATGGTCTGTGCGCCGCCCTTGATGGCCGCAGCGATAACGTGCCGGTCGTCCTTGTCAGGCAGGGAGAGACCGCCTTCGAGGTCTTCCCATCCGGTGATCAGCGAGTCGTCGAAGGCCTCGCGCATGCCAGCGAAGCGCTTGCTGACGTCGATGCCCGGGTGAATCTCCTCGACTGCAGCCTGAGCCCTCAGAAAGAATGCGATCTGTCCACAGCGGCCGGTACAGGCCTTTCTCGGCGACGCGCAACAGCGTGTCGGCGAGCGCGATGGGCACGAGGACGCACGCGTCGAGGACAGCCGTATAACGCGGCATCTCAGGAGGCGTCCTCCCGGCGGGCGGCTCGCTTGCGGGCGTTCTTCAGGGCAGCGGCGTAGTCCTCAGGGGTGCCGCCGTAGATGCCTGTCTCGCTGGCGTCCTCGGTCATCCGGTCCAGGGCCGCGCGACGATCCTCGCGCTGCCGTTCCTGGTAAGCGAGCAGGTCGGTGAACAGGATCCTGCGGTGCCTGCCCGGCTGGTCGTAGGGGATCTTGCCGTCTTCCAGGAATTTGACCAGGGTCGGGCGGCTGATGCCGAGGAAATCGGCCGCCTCCTGGGTGGTCAGCCGCTGGGTGCGCGGGACGAGGGTGATGGCCTTGCCCTCACGCATGGCATCCACCACCTCGACCAAGACCTGGTAGACCTCCTCGGGCAGCGGCACCTGCTCGCCGTCCGGGCCGAGCAGCAGCCCCGGCTCGCTGTGATGTTCCAGGAACCGGCCCAGATCCAGCAGCGCGGTGAGGTCTCGCGGCGGGAACACTACTCCCGCCGGGGCTATCGTCGCCATCATGTCCCTCCTCGCCAACTAGCATAGCCTAATTCGAAAGAAACGAAAGCTGATGGCGGGGATTTGGCCTCAACCTGCTCAGGTGGCCCTTGTAACGCGCTTGCAAGCCCTTGTACGGGCCTGCCTGCACGATGACCGTTCCGGTCTCGTCGTCGTTGATGAAGCCCGGCGTTCATCTCTATGGTCCGGGCCCTGCGGGGTGCTGCCACTTTTTCATCTCGTCGGTCAATGCTCGTGTCGTGTCATAGCCGTCGCGGCCGGCGGCCAGGAGCGCCTTGGACGTGGCGGCAGCGGACGGTGCGCGGTGTCGAGGTCACCGTCGCCGCTGATCAGCACATAAGCGGCTATCACTGCGGCCTGCAGCTCACCAGAAATATGGGGAGGTACTCCCTATGGAGTCCGAGGTGAGCCGATCGTAGTGTCGGAGCAGTCAGGAAACCGAGGAGTCCGTATGCCCGACACCGCGTTCTCGCTGGTCACGTCTCACGCATCGCAACAGCGCACCGGCCGAGTGACACTACTTGAGCGGGGGACTGCGCTGGACGCACTGGGAGAACTTGCGGGGCAAGCGCGCAGCGGTGAAGGCCGGCTCGTCCTGCTCGAAGGCGAGGCGGGTGTGGGCAAGTCGAGCCTGCTGGAGCAGTTCACGCACGACTTGCCCGACTCACGCCTTCTGTCGGGCGTCTGTGACGGCATGTTCACGCCCCGGCCGTTGGGTCCGCTCTTCGACATCGCGCAGCAGGTACACGGCCGCCTGCACTCGCTGTGCCGGGCAGACGCTTCCCGGGAGCAACTCTTCGACGCGTTCCTTGCCGAACTGTGCGAGCCGGGGCCGCTGCCGGTCGTCGTTATCGAGGACGTGCACTGGGCCGATGAGGCTACCCTGGATCTGCTGAGCTTTCTCGCGCGACGGATCCGCGAGATCGCCGTGCTATTGATCGTGAGCTACCGTAACGACGAGCTGGCCGACACCCATCCGCTGCGCATCGCTCTCGGCCATCTGGCCGTCCAGCGCTGTACGAGCCGCCTTCGGCTCGCTCCGCTCAGCGCCCAAGCCGTGCGGATGCTCTCGGTCGGCTGCGGGGTCGACCCAGCGGAGCTGTACAGCGTCACCGGCGGCAACCCGTTCTATGTCCGCGCAGTGCTGGAGGCGGGCCTAGGCGAGGTACCGGGCTCGGTCCGCGACGTGGTTCTGGCGCGCGCCGCCCGCCTCGAACCAAAAGCACGGCAGACTCTTGAGGCCGCGGCTCTGATCGGCGGCACCGTCGATGAGCGGCTGCTACGCCACGTCGTTGCCGGGCCCGCGCTGGCCGAGATCATCTCGTCTGGACTGGTGGCCGGCCATCCGGTTCTGCGCTTCCGGCACGAGATCGCGCGTCAGGCGATCGAGCAGGCGGTCTTGCCGGCCCGGCGTTCCGAACTCCATGCTCGGATACTGCAGGGGCTGCGCACTCTCGGCTGTGACGATGATGCCCGGCTGGCCTTTCACGCCGACGAGGCCGGCGACGGCCCGGCGGCCTTGGAGCATGCTGCGGCGGCCGGTCGTCGCGCTCGCACGCTGGCATCCCATCGCGAAGCTGCCGGGCAGTTCGAACGCGCGCTGCGTTTCGCGGACGGCGAGGCGCCGGCCAGCATCGCGGCCCGCTGGATCGAGCTCGCGACCGAGCTGTCGATGATCGATCGCTGGCCCGATGCCGAGACCGCCTACACGCGAGCGCTGGAGAACTGGCGGGCGGCTGGAGACCCCCTCGGCGAAGGCGACACGCTCCGGCGGATGTCCGCGGCGTTGTGGCGGCTGTGCCGCGGCGACCAGATCCTCGCCGCGGCCGAGGGTGCCGTCGCCATCTTGGAACCGCTCGGCCCCACGGCGGAACTCGCGGCGGCATACGCCTGCCTCGCCGCGCATCAGAATGAACCCGGGCATGGGGACATCGTCGTCCCGCTCGCCCAGCGCGCCCAGGAACTCGCGGTCAGGTTCGGCGTGCCCGCGGTGCAGAGCCGGGCGACGACGACCGAGGCGCAGGCCGTGTGGTTCGCGGGTGGCGACTGGGAGCCCGTGCTGCGCCGCGCGCTGTCGATCGCGCTCGAGAACGGAATCGAGAACGAAGCCGGCTTCGCGTACACGAACCTGCATGAGCAGCATTGCGGCAACCGGGACTACGCCAAGGCCGACCCGTACTTCCACGACGGCGTCGCGTACTGCGAGGACCACGATCTCGGCACGTACTACAACTGCTTGCGCGGCGTGCGGACGTCGAGCCTGGAGCGGCTCGGGCGCTGGGACGAGGTGGTGCGAATCGCCGAGTCCCTCCTCGCCTCCGTCGCCTCACCGGTGAATCGCATGATCCCGATGACCAGCCTGGCCCTGGTCGCGGCGCGCCGCGGCGATCCAGATGTGTGGCCACACCTAGATGCCGCGATGACCGCCGCGGACGGATCGACTGGGCCGATGTACATCGGCGCCGTCCGCTTGGCCCGGGCCGAGGCCCGCTGGCTCGAGAGCGATCTTACCGCGGCGCGACAAGAAGCCGAACTCGCGGACGGCGCGTGCGCCAACGCCACCGATCCCTGGCTCAACGGCGAGATCGCGGTATGGCTGCAACGCACCGGATCACCCCAGGCGAATCAGCGCGAACTGGCCGAACCCTACCGGCTGCAGCTCACCGGAAAACATCGCGGCGCAGCCGAACTGTTCGATGCGCTGGGCTGCCCCTACGACGCGGCGCTCGCGCTGCTCGATGCGCCTGACGAGCTGGCGCTGCGACGGGCGCTCGACACCTGCAACGCGCTCGGGGCCGTCGCAACAGCGCGGATCATTCGCCAGAAGATGCGCTCGCTCGGCATCCGATCCGTTCCGGCCGGACAGCGAACCGCGACGCGCGAGAATCCGCTCGGCCTGACCCAACGAGAGCAGGAAGTGCTCGAATTGCTCTGCGAGGGGCGCACCAACGCCAGCATCGCCACCAAGCTGGTGATCTCACCAAAGACAGTCGACCACCACGTCTCGTCGGTATTGGCCAAACTCGGCGTATCGAAGCGCACAGAGGTAGCCGCCGCGAAGCGAGCCGCAACCACTCCGAGGTAGGCGAGCCACACTAAGCGCAGCGCGTGGTACGTGCTCGCCAGGCGTAGAACGCTCGAACAGACATGCAGCTGTCGGGTGGCGGCGTTGAGGACTTCATCGCGGGCTCGATTAAGCGGTGAGGTTCCGGCTCATGTCAGCGGCCGCCTCGCGGTTCTCGACGCCGAGCTTGGCTAGCACGGCCGAGACGTGGTGATCGACCGTCTTGGCCGAGATAAACAAGGTGCGGGCGATTTGGGCGTTGGTCTGTCGTTCGCAGATCAACTCGAGCACCTCGCATTCGCGCGGGGTGAGCCCGAGTGGATGCGCCCGGGTCGCTCGGCGCGGGCCGGCCGGCACCGACCGGGCGCCTATGTGGCGCAGCTTGCGGCGGGCGAGGCTCGCCGTTGCCTTGGCACCTAGTTCATCGAGACGCCGCAGCGCGTCGCGCAGTTCGTCTTCGTCGGTCGAGTCGAGCAGTGCGAGCGCCGCGTCCAGGCGGCAGCCGAGCTTATCCCACGCTTGCGCAGCCGCTGCGTGCTCGCCGGATTCCTGGAGCCGGTACGGCCCGGCAATCGGGCCATCGACGATTCGGCCGGAGCCGGTGCGGTCAAGCCAGCGGCGCAGCGCGCCGCGCATCCACTCGTCGAT